>Ga0209342_10001443_pt1 | contig 26659 bp, 19 predicted proteins | sample RifCSP16_2_FD_184023 | JGI IMG/M metagenome (GOLD analysis project Ga0209342, IMG submission 184023) | Soil microbial communities from Rifle, Colorado - Rifle CSP2_sed 16_2 (SPAdes) (version 2) | ecosystem: Environmental > Terrestrial > Deep subsurface > Rock core/Sediment | place: Rifle... | reverse complement strand
CCCGGGAAGGCCGACGGTAATGCCTCCAAAGCCCGGCGGCGGGTCCACCGTGAAGTGGATGTCCGGGACGGGGGCGAGAGGTTCCGTGTACGAGAGGCCGTCCATGTCGTCCGGCCGGCGGCCGAAGCCAAAAATCTCGAACTGATTTGCGACCTGAGTCCAATGTACCTCGGGCTGTTGGCCGACCGCGATATGCTCTTGCAGGCCGCCATCAATTTGCTCTCGAACGCCATCAAGTACACGCACGAAGGCGGCCGAATCACGCTGCGAAGCAGGATGATCGACACCAATGTTCGTTTCGAGGTCGAAGACACGGGCGTCGGCCTGTCGGAAGAGGACACGAAGCGGATATTTGAAAAGTTCTATCGCGTGAAAAAGGACCAAAGCATGGCCTCCGGCACCGGGCTCGGGTTGGCGCTGGCCAAGCACATCATCGAAGACGTCCACGGCGGCACTCTAACCGTGCGAAGCGCCCTGGGCCGCGGCAGCACGTTTGCGGCGACAATTCCCGGAACCGGCCAACTCTCTTAACGGCGGAGGACCATTCCATGACGAGGAAAGTGCTCTTGTGCGACGACGAAATTCCCATCCTTCGCGCGGCGGAGTTCAAGATCAAAAAGGCGGGGTACGACGTCCGCGTCGCCGGCGACGGGGAGGAAGCGTGGGACATGATCCGGGCCGATTGCCCCGACATCCTGGTGACCGATTGCCAGATGCCGCGTTTGGACGGCCTGGGATTGGTGGAACGTCTTCGCGCCCACGAGGATACATGCGACCTGCCCGTGCTCATGCTCACGGCGAAGGGCTTTGAGCTTTCCGAGGACGAGTTGGCCCGGCGGCTGAAGATTCGTCAGCTCATCGCCAAACCGTTCAGTCCGCGCGAACTGCTGGCGACCATCGAAAACATTCTCCAGGAGCAGCCCGTATGCTGAATGTGCCGAGCGAAATTTTTGGCGACGTGATTGTGGTCCACGCGCCGGAGGAGCTTGCGGGCGATACGGCTTCGCAGTTCGCGTCGTACGTTCCGACGCTCGACCGCAAGAATGTGGTCGCCGACGTGGACAGCACGGAAATCATCGACAGCGAGGGTCTGGCGGCGTTGTTGGGCGTCCAGGAAGCGCTCCAGCGACAGCATGGGCAACTCAAGATCGCGGCCACGAACGCCACAAATCGCAAGATCCTTGAAATCACCCGCATCGATCAGCAAATCGACGTCTTTCACAGCGTCCTCGACGCCGTGAAAAGCTTCCAATAGAATGGCTCAACCGATCATGAACATTCCCGGCACCGCCGCCCCCCGACGTCTTGGCGATCTTCTCGTGGCCGAGCGCTACCTCACCGAGGAGCAGCTCCGGGAAGCGCTGGCGGAGCAAAAACGCGGCGGGCGCAACAAGCTGCTCGGCGAAATGCTCGTCGATTTGGAGTTTTGCACCGAGGACCAGATCGTCGAATGCCTGGCCAAGGAGTACGGCGTCCCTTACGCCAAGCTCGACGCGCGCATGTGCGATCCCAAGGTGGTCGATGTTCTCCCGCGCGAGTATATCGAAAACAACCTCGTCATGCCGTTGTTCGTCATCCGCGGCGCCCTGATCATCGCCGTGGCCGAGCCGTCGAACCTGTTCCTGATCGACGAGTTGCACGGACTGACGAATCTTGACGTGAAGATCGTCGCCGCCACGTCGCGCGACATTCGCCGGATGATCACGAGCTTGCCCAACTCGAAGGTCTTCGTGATCGACGACATCATCGAGGACTCGGATTCGGCCGACGTCACGCTCATCGAGGACGCCATCGAGGACATCGGCGACGTCGAGGAAATCGCCGGCCAGTCGCCGGTGATCCGGCTGGTGAACTACATTATTTTCAACGCGGTGCGCGAAGGCGCCAGCGACATCCACATCGAACCGGCCGAACGGTGCCTCCGCGTGCGTTACCGCATCGACGGACGGTTGCATAAATCGCTCGAGGTGCCGCAGCACCTGCTGTCGGCCGTGAGCAGCCGCGTGAAAATCATGGCGTCGATGGACATCAGCGAACGCCGGCTTCCCCAGGACGGACGCATCCACGTGATGCTCGAAGGGCGAAAGATCGACCTGCGCGTGAGCACGTTTCCGGGGAGCCGCGGCGAAAAGACCGTGATCCGCGTGCTCGACACCCGAAGCGTCTCGTTGAACCTCGAGGACCTGGGGTTCGCCGAGGACGTGCTGACGGCGTTTCGGGAGCAGATCCAGGCGCCCAATGGAATCGTGCTCGTCACGGGTCCGACCGGCAGCGGCAAATCAACCACGTTGTACGCCGCGTTGAACGCCATCAGCACGATGGAGAACAACGTCTGCACGGTCGAGGATCCGATCGAGTATCACCTGCCGCTCATTAACCAGTTTCAGGTTCAAACCAAGATCGGGCTGACGTTCTCCAAGGCGCTGCGGACGCTCTTGCGTCAGGACCCGGACATCATCATGGTGGGCGAGATCCGCGACGAGGAAACGGCACGGACGGCGATTCAGGCCGCTTTGACGGGCCACCTCGTTTTCAGCACGCTACACACGAACGACGCTTGCGCGGCCGTTACGCGGCTGATCAACATGGGGATCGAGCCGTACCTGATCGGGGCGGCGCTGAACATGGTTCTCGCCCAGCGTCTCGTTCGGCGCGTTTGCCACAAGTGCCGCGCGGCCTACGAGCCGGCCCGAAGCGTCCGCCGCGCGTTGGAACGGATGGGCTACGAGCCGGAGCAGTTTTACAAGGGCGTCGGGTGCAAGAACTGCCGCAACACGGGCTTCAAGGGGCGCATCGCCGTCCACGAACTCATGATCGTCACCGACGAGTTGCGCGACGTCATCTCGAACAGCGCGACGACCGGCAATATCAAAAAAACGGCCCAAGAAGCGGGGATGGTCACCTTGCGGCACGACGGATTCCGAAAAGTCCGCGAGGGCATCACCACCATCGAGGAAGTGTTCCAAATCGCCGGCGAATTCCGATGAGCCGATTCGCCGCACCAACCACCGCCCCCGTGGGAGCAGAACGACCATGACCTTTGACTATCGAGCGCGCGACGCCGCCGGAAACCTGCGCGAAGGCGTCCTTGACGCGTCAACTCCCGAGGAAGCCTCGCAACAACTCCGCCGCGATGGATTCGACGTCCTCCAGCTTCGAGCCCACGCCGACAAGCCGCTTTTCGCGCGCGGCGTTTCCAAGACCGAGATCATCTATGCGACCAGCCAGTTGTCGATCATGGTCGATACGGGCATTCCGCTCTCGACGGCGCTGGCCGGCATCATCACGCAGGAGGAAAATCCCACGCTGCGCGACGTGCTCGAAGATCTGCAACACTCGGTCGAGGCGGGCGCCGATTTTTCGGTCGCGCTGGCCAAACATCCCAAGCAGTTCAACCAGACCTACGTCTCGCTGGTCAAGGCGGCCGAAGCCACGGGGAGCCTCGGAGAAATGCTCGAGCGAATCGCCGGCTACCTCCGAAAGGAAGTCGAGACCCGCGGCCGCGTGCGCGCCGCCATGGCCTATCCCACCGTGATGGTCGTCGCGGCGATCGGCGTGACCATCTTCCTGCTGACTTACATCATGCCCAAGTTCATCCCGTTGTTCGAGTCCCGGGGAGCCTCGCTGCCGAAACCGACCAAAATCCTGATGGGCATTTCCGGCGTGTTGATGAACTACTGGTATCTTTGGCTTCTCCTGGTCGTGGCGCTCGTGCTGGCATTCATCTTCGGCCGACGGACGGAACAAGGCATGGCGGTTTGGGATTGGATCAAAATCAACTGCCCGCTGATCGGCAAAACCTACCGCAAGGTGATCATCAGCCGGAGCATACGGACCTTGGCCACCATGATGTCAGCCGGCGTGTCGGTGGTCGAGTCTCTCGAATTGTGCGCCGAAGTGTCGGGCAACGCGTATTATCGAAAAATGTGGCGGCACGTCGTCGAGCAAGTCACGGCCGGCCAGCGGATCCACGAATCCATGGCCGGCAACCCGCTGGTCCCCAACGTGCTGGTGCAGATGATCGCCTCGGGCGAGGAGACTGGCAAGCTCGATTACGTGCTGGAAAGGGTCAGCACGTACTACGACCAGGAAGTCGACGCTTCTCTCAAAACGACGACCAGCCTGATCGAGCCGATCATGATCGCCGTGATGGGCGTGGTGGTCGGCGGAATCGGCATGGCGTTGATGCTGCCTATTTTCAGCCTCAGCCGGCACCCGTAACGCCGCCGGCCGGCCCGTTTTTCGACCAGATACGCCCCTTTTTCCCGCGGGAATCCCTGGACAACGGGAGGGCCGAGCATTACGATCGTTGGAAGATTTCACGGACCATCATGCCTCGGGACCAAACCACTTTTGGAGGAGAAGACGAAATGAAACTCAGCGGCTGGATCATTTGCGCGGCTTGCGCGTTGGCTTCGACCGGCGCGTCGGCCAAGGACGCCGTTACGAGCACCCTGGTCAAACTGCACGTCACGCAGCGGTCGCCCGACCTGGCCCGGCCGTGGACCAAGGCCAACCCGGCCAAAGGGTCCGGCTCGGGCGTGATCGTCGAAGGCAACCGGATTCTCACCAACGCCCACGTCGTGCTCCACGCCAGTCAGGTGTTCGTCCAAGCCGATCAAACGACCGAAAAAGTGAACGCCGAAGTCGAGTTCATCGCGCCTGACATCGATCTGGCCATCGTCAAGGTCAAGGACAAATCGTTCTTCGAGGGACGCAAGCCCTTGCCGTTGGCCACGGCCATTCCGAGCGTCAAGGACACCGTGAACGTCTACGGCTATCCCGAGGGCGGCGACCAGCTTTCGATTACCGAGGGCATCATCTCGCGGATCGAATACGCGAAGCTGAGCTACAACGGTTCCGCGTTGCGGATCCAGGTCGACGCCGCGCTCAACCCCGGCAACAGCGGCGGGCCCGCCATCGTCGACGGCAAAATCGTCGGCCTGGTCTTCAGCAAGGTCAGCGAGGCCGACAACATCGGCTACATCATTGCCGCGGAGCAAATCTCGCAATTCCTCAAGGACGTGGCCGACGGAAGCTACGACGGAAAACCGTCGTTGCACAGCGTCTATCTTCAGACCACCGAAAACGAAGCGCTCCGCGCGCGGCTAGGCTTGAAACGCGGCGACGACGGCGTGATGGTCCGTCAGTTGCGCGGGCCGGAAGCAGACACGCCGTTGCGGCCCTGGGACGTGATCACCCACATCGGCCCCCACGCAATCGATCAGCAAGGCGACGTCAAGGTGCGCGACGATTTACGATTGAGCTACGCCTATTTCGTTCCCAAAGCGGTCGTCGACGGAAAAATCCCGCTCACCGTGCTGCGCGACGACAAAAAGATCGAACTGAAAGCGCCCGTCACAACGAAAGACGAGTTGCTCATGCCGTTCCTCGGCAACGGCTATCCTCGCTATTTTATCCACGGGCCGATGGTCTTCACCGTCATGACCCAGGAAATGGCCACGAAGATGGTCGGACCGATGGAGATGTACCTGAGGGCCTACGGCAACCCGGTGCTCGCGCGGCAGTACGATCGGCCGGCGTTCCCGGGCGAGGAACTGGTTGTGCTGGGCATACGCCTTTTCCCGCATGAAATCTCGAAGGGTTACGACACGGCCACCTGCGCCTTGGTCGAGACGATCAACGGCACGAAAGTCAAGAATCTGGCCCACCTCGTCGAGTTGATCCGCGACACCGAAGGCGAGTATCTCACCGTCGGACTGTGCGGACGTTACGAGGTGCTGGTGTTCAACCGCCAGGAACTGATCGACGCCACCGAGGAAATCCTGGCCGACGAAGGCATCCGCAATCAGTACTCGGACGATCTGAAGGACGTCTGGGAAGGCAAGGGGGACGAGAAGTAGTCCTTGCAGACCACCCCCTCTCGATAGCTAGACAGTCATGCCCCTGGATGTTATGATCTAAAGATCGGCCTCGATCGGAAGATCATGTGTAGCCAGCCATCACCGCTCGGCAACTGGCTCCTCCTGTCTAGAGTTACGAAGGGTAGATCTCCCTCCGTCTCACTGCTTGCATCCTTGCGGCCTTGTGCTTGTTCATATCGACCGCCGCCTCCGCGAGAGACGGAGTTCGTGCCTCGCTTGTCAAACTTTACGTAACGCAACGACCACCCGATCTGCGTTGCCCGTGGAAGAAGGAAAACCCCATTGAGGGATCCGGTTCGGGCGTCATCATCGAGGGAAACCGCATCCTCACCAACGCGCACGTCGTCCTCCACGCCAACCGGGTGTTTCTCCAGGCGGACGAATCCACGGAGAAAGTGACCGGCGACGTCGCATTCATCGCGCCGGAACTGGATCTGGCGATCGTCACGGCGCGGGATCCGTCGTTTTTCAAGGGACGCAAGCCATTACCGCTGGCAAGCGATATTCCCAGCATCAAGCAGACCGTCAACGTCTACGGCTATCCGGAAGGGGGCGACCAACTTTCGGTCACCGAGGGGATCGTCTCGCGCATCGAGTGCGCGACGACGGAGTTCGGCGGGATGGTGGTGCGCATTCAGGTCGATGCCGCGCTCAACCCGGGCAACAGCGGTGGGCCCGCGGTGGTCGACGGCAAGATTGTCGGCTTGGTCTTCAGCAAGATCAATAAGGCCGACAACATCGGCTATCTTATCGCCGCCGAGGAAATTCGCCGCTTTCTCGACGACGTCGCCGACGGAACGTACGACGGCAAGCCGGTTCTTTGCGCGGTCGAACTCCTGACGACGGAAAATGCGACGCTGCGCGAGCGGTTGGGACTCAAGAACGGAATGGACGGAATCATGGTCCGGGACCTTCATGTTCCCATGGAGGAGAGCCCCCTGCGACGATGGGACGTTATCATGGCCATTGGCGATCATCCGATCGACCGGCAAGGCAACGTCCGAATTCGCGACGATCTTCGGCTGAACTTCAACTATTTCGTCCCCAAGCTGGCCGTCAACGGCAAGGTGCCCCTGACCGTTCTTCGCGACGGACGGCAGCTACACCTCGACGTGCCTGTAACCGCCAAGGTTAATCGTCTCATGCCGTGCCTCGGAAACGATTGCCCTCGCTACTTCATCCACGGCCCCATGGTCTTCACGCCCATGACGCAAGAGTTGGCCAACGCCTTGAGCGGGCCCGAAAGCGAACTTTACTTGCGATCTTACAATAATCCGCTACTTTCGCGCCAGTGTGATTGTCAGGTGTTCCCGGGCGAAGAACTGGTGGTGCTGGGCGACCGTTTGCTTCCCCACGAAATATCCAAGGGCTACGACGCTACCTGGTACGCGATCGTCGAGAAAATCAACGGCGTGAAGGTCAGGAATCTCGTCCACTTGGTTGAGTTGATTCGAGATGCCCGAGGGAAGTATCTCACGGTAGAGTTGTGTGGGCGTCACGATCTGCTTGTGTTCCGTCGCGAGGAACTCCGCGACGTCACCGAGGAAACGCTCGCTGACGAAGGGATTCGCAACCGGTGCTCGGACGACTTGAAGGACGTTTGGGAAAAGAAGAAAGACAATAAGAAGTAGTCCTGGTTGGAAGGCATGTCCACGGCGAGAGTCTCGCGCCACGTTGGCCCGGCCGTGGTCCCTGCTTTTGCGAGGTGATGCGTCCTCACTGACCGTGAACATGGTGCCCAGCGGCGCCGGTGCGTCACAGTTCTTCGACCTTGAAAACGCGAAATCCGCGTGCCTGGTAGTTGGCCAAAGCATGAGGATGATCGCGCGAGCAGGTGTGGACCCAAACGCGGTTGGCGCCCTTGGCCCAGGCGCGTCGCACGGCGAGGGTCAGCAGGTGGCCGCCCAGTCCTCGACCAAGGAAGGACGGCATCAGCCCAAAATACGCGAGATTGACGCCTCCGTCCCTTTCATCCTCGAGCTCAAAGTAACCGGCCGGCTCGTTCTCGGACCACATGACCCAGGTTTCAATCTCGGGCCGGCTGAGATAGTCGAGCCACTGGTCGAGTGTCCAGGTTCGCCGATCGATCCACTGCCACGCCTCGCCGACCATGTTGTAGAGCCCTTGGCTTAGCGGCGGATTGGGACGCTCCTGGCGCGCAATGACGAAACTCCCGCAAGGTTCACTCGCGGGACGCAGTTCGTCTGGAGCGATCATCTCAAGATGGATCCGCGTTTCTCTCATGCCAACGGTCAGTATAGGCGACAAATAGTCGTTCCACAATCGGCCGCCGTCTCCATTCCCCCCTCGTCTCCGCCAGACGATTTAGAAACAATTTCCTTGTGATCTTCACACAGGAAATCCAAGGGAGGAACACGGTCCATGTGAACACGAAAGCTCGGACGATCGAAGATCGACGCGTCTACGTCGATCTCTACCAGACCCATTGGCAGGACGCGACTACGGTGAACGGGGCGATCGATCGCTATCCGGCGATGGCGTAACCGTTCGCGCGCCGTCGCTATCATCGCTACTTTCGCGGAGCGAAAGGCGACGATGACGGTCTACGAACGGTCCCCCGAAGCCCCATCGCAGCCAGTACGCCAAGCATCAGCATGGCCAGGGTCGGCTCGGGTACGGCGGGATTGGCCGCTTCGGAAGAGCCGTGGCCCCAGTTGGCCGCCAAGATCGAGGCATCCTTCGGCCCAACCGTGCCGTCGCGGTCGAAGTCGCCCATTTCCCACGTGGCGTCGCCATCGCCCCAGTGCTGGGCCAAGGCTTGTGCGTCCGTGGCGTCGACCGTCCCGTCGCCGTCGGCGTCGCCCGGGATATAGGTCCGATAGACCTCCACCTCGGCCAACGTGAGCAGGTACTTGTTGCCGGTTTCATCGCTTTGGTAGCCAGCTTGCGGCGTGCGGCGGACACGGACATACCGGCCGATCACGCCGTCGCCGTCGAGCGTCAAGGTAATCGGATCCGGCCCGTCGGCATAGTCATCGACGCCGCCACCGAGCACGTTGCCCGGATTAAGCAAAGACGACGTGTAAACAACCGTCAGTCCGTCTTCCGCCAGTATTTCGATCGTGATGTCGCGGAGCCGCCCGCCGTAGCCGTCGCGATTCCACAGGTCGATCTCTCCAATGCTTTTCATCTCGCCGAGATCGACTTTCCACCACGGGAAGAAGTCGTTCCAGAACGTATGGCAGAAGTTCATCTTTTCGCCGTCGACGCCCTTGTCGGCCGGAAAATCCGGCCAGGTCGAGCTTTGAACGGCGGGCCGGTCCAGGGCCACGTTGCCGGGGCGAGGCTGGGGTGGGTTGTCCAGATTATCCTTGATTTCCATCAGCCTTTGCACGGCGCTGGTCTGGATGAGGCCGTTACGGTCCGGACCGATGTTCAACAGACACGTCGCGTTGCGCGCGTTGGCCGTCCGAATATAGTCGCCCATGTACTCCGCGGTCTTGAACAAATCGACGTCATACGTTTTGTAGAACCACTGACTGTCGGCCCGCAACGTGGGATACGTCTCGGAAGGCAGCGTATTGGTCTCCCAGGGAAGGGATTGCTCGTAACCGACAATGTCCGTGTGCGCCAGGGTGCCCGTGTACGTGTTCTCCAGCAACAACGTGTTGGGCGAGATTTCCTTGATGTAGCTGTAGACTTCCTCATAGTCGACGTAGTCGTAGCCGACGGACGACTGCCATCCCCAGCCGTCGGTCCAGAGAACCTCGATGGAGCCGTAGCTGGTCAGCAAGTGGTGGATCTCCGCTTTCACGTAGGCCGTGGCCGCGGCAGACGAACGTGTGCCGTTGATTCCGTTGGAACGGTCCCAGATCGAGTAGTAGAGTCCGACGCCCAGTCCCTCGTTGCGAAACGAATCGGCGAACGACTGGACGATGTCGCAATGGTAGTACGGGCTGCTCGGGTTGGAGTACCAGGAACACGCCGGGTTGGCCACGTCGTAGGTGCTCTGGTTGGTGTTCCATAGTGCGAAGCCGTCGTGGTGCTTGGTGGTGAGCACGCCATATTTCATCCCGGCCGCCTTGGCGGTCGCGGCCCATTGATCGGTGTCGAGCGTCACGGGATTGAAAAGATTGGGGTTTTGATTGGGCGCGGTCCACTCCGCGTTGGTGAACGTTCCCATGTTGAAGTGGAGGAACATGCCGTAGTCTTGATCGACATAGTTCTGTTGGAGCGTGGCCAGATCGGTGGCGGCGCCGGGTGTGACCGCCACCGCCAGCAACGCCATCGGCACGAGAAGAGAACGTAGAAAACCGACCACGATGCCAGCCCTCTCTTACGAGATATTGGATCGGAAAAGCGAGTCGCGCAAGCCGGCGCGGCTGCCGTACTCTCGCTCCTTAGCATAATAGAAGCCGCGGTTAGCGTCTAGGAGCAATGTCCATCTATTGGCTCATTCCGAGCTGGATCGGCCTCCTCATCACAGGGCATCGCTTTCGTCGATTGAAAACATTACCCAGGTTTTTAATGTAATTCTTCAGGTCAATCCGCATGAACCGCACGACATCGCCATCGGAATAATATCCAGGATAATCACCATATTGTCCATCGCGGTTCGCTCTTTCGCGTTCAAGAATCACGGTCCGAGGCTGTGATTATTTTGATTCAACACAGTCGGAACCACAAAATGTAGGGTGGGCACCGCCCACCAAAACACAGCATCTTGTGGTGGGCGGTGCCCACCCTACAAAAAATCACAGCCTCGCCGCGTCGGTTCAGGGAAAAGAAACCGTGGCGGCCTTGAAAGCCGAGAGACGGCGCCGCCTGAAACACCATGGCCGGCGTCTGGCCGTTCCATACCAACCCGAAGCGCAATCGAGGGCAGTTGGTCGAGGGCAGTTGCTTCAGTTGCCCTCGCTTGCGATTCGGGTTGGTATGGCGTATTCGATCAACCCTGATTACGCTCGACGACGCCGAAAGGCCAGCGCGACCGCGCCGACGACGAGCAGTACGGCCATGCCCGGCTCGGGAACCTGTTGGGCAAACCAGATGCCGCGGAAACCAGGGTCGAGGTCGTGCCGGCCGCCGAAGAACACGTTGCCGCCGGCGGTCATGTATCCTACATTCAGGAATCCGTCCGAATCGTAGTCGTGGGCATCACCGGTCAGGTCGGTCATGACCCAATCTTCGCCCTGTTTCTCGTAAATCCACAGGTCGCCCTTCGTCCAGCTCGTGTCGGAGGCGGGCGAGGTCAGCACGGTGGACGAATCATTGCCCCAGGCGCAGGACATGTAGGCAAGAACCGGAGTGACTTGATACCCGCTGCCGGCGGCGACCACTTCCGACGTGCCTTCGCTGACATCGTAAATGACCACGCTTCGCGGCACGGATCCAGGTGATTGCTGATATTCCGTCCAGTAGAGAATCTTGTCCGTGTCGGTCCCGTAAATCGTGGGACGATACTCGCTTGGCTCGCTGCTGTTGGTCAGACGCGTGATGTTGTTGCTTCCGGCGGTGTAGCTGTAGAGATCCCACAGGTCATTGGCATGGCCGCGGAGGCTCATCAGAGTCGTGTTCGCGGAGCCGTAGGCCGCCCCATACCAACCCAGGTCCTGGCCGCGGTACGCCGTGGCCGCTTCGTAGTTGGCGGGAGCGAGATTGGCGACCGAGAATGCCGTGGTTGTCGTTTGCGAAGCGACGTTGTAGGTATAAAACACATTGCCCTTGACCACGGTCGTGCCATCGGTCAGCGTCAGGCTGGACTTTTCATTCATGGTGATCCAAGTGACGTTCCCCCCGGTGGGATCAAGACTCACCTGGTAGCAGTCCGAGGAGAACTGGGTGACGTTCGAAAGCTCGCCGGTCGTGGGGTTAAGGGTGGCCGCATACCCGTGGTTCTTGCGGTCCGACCACGCAAGCGTCGTTCCAGCGCCGGCAACCCAGCGGACCCCGGTGCCGCCGATCTCTTCCGTGGCGCTCCACGCGCGAGTGTAAGTGTAATTCGGGTTGTTGAAGTACTCGGTGGCCTGAACGACGCCGTTTGCCGCCGCAATCATTGATAGCAAGGCGCCGATTAGAATCACGCTTTTCATTTTTGTTTTTCCCAATGGTTGATATGGTGAATGCGTCTATCTCACGCAGTGGCACGCGTCGTTCGCCGACTTCAGTTTCGGCGATTCCGTGCCCCCCGCCTTCTGTCAAGCGTTGGACCGGGCGGCGCGCTGCTTGGACAGCCCAACCGCCCGGTCGATAGTGACAACGTCGGATCATCCTCTCCTACGCACGCCGACGTCGAAGGGCCAGCGCGACGACTCCGACGAGCAGCATCACGGCCGTTCCCGGCTCGGGGACGAGGCGAACGCCCAGTACGCTTCCCAGCCCAATGTCACCCGCCGCGCCCTGGAATGTGTAGGCGAGCACCTCGCAATCGATGAGCCCATCGAAGACCTCGACATCGTTGACCGGTGGATCATTCGGAAAGGGGCGATAGGTTGCGGTGGGCAGCACCCGCAGCAGGGTGGTATCCCCCTCGACAACGATGTCACCGGCGAGAATGGTCTGTTGCCAGCCAGTGAGCGTCCATTGGATCTCCGGCCCCGTCTCGCCGAGGAGTTCTCCCGTGCCATATTCGTACAACGGCAGATTTCCATCGGTGTCGATATTCAAGCGGTAATTCTCCTCTCGCAGAAGCTCTGTCGCCTCCCGGCAGGTCGCCCGCGGCAATCCGAAAAGACCGATCAGCGGCAACGCCAAAACTCTACGACAACTCCCTTCGCTTCCGCTTCCATTCGCTTGGGTCCGTCCCTGCCGTCCGCTTTGCGCGGCTATCGGCGCAATGCGCGCGGGCATCGGTTTCCTTAAACGTCAAGAAGACGCCTCGCGTCAAAAAAGCTCCTCCCCTCGATTGCGCGACAAGGCCATCGCGGACCGGCGGTACTTCGAACGCACTCGGAACGTTACTTGGCAGGGCGGCTCTCGGCGAACCCCTTGTTTGCTCTACCGGTTCACCCTCCGGATGTTTACTACCCGAGTAGTATGGCCGCAATTATACCGTCCGAGAAAACGGACTGCAACGATTGCGACGACACTTTCTCGGGGGGGAGAAGCGTGAAGTCGGGGCGCCCTGGAAGATAGAACTTGACCGCGGATTCCGCCGGAATGTTCAGTATTCGGCGACCACCCGGTTCCGCCACCGCGTCAGGCGTCCCCTGGTATACGATTACCCGCGTCTGCTCAACACCGCATGCTCGTACCGCCGCGCCTCGGCCATCCAGTCGGCGCCGACCGGGGCATTGTGGCTCAGGCAGTAATAATCCCACGCCGCGCCCGCCGGGAGCGTCTTGAGTTCCACTTCAAATCCGCCAACGTCGTCGCCCTGCCAGCAGTGCAATGAGATGGGGACGCTTTCGAGGACGCGCATCGCCGATTCGACACTAAGCCTGGATTCCATCCAAGGGCATCTCGACGCGGATTCGCGTGCCCGATCCCGGCGCGCTTTCCACCGTCGCCCGCCCACCCAGCAGCGAGGCCCGTTCGCGGATTCCCTTGAGGCCGAATCTCTCCGCATCGACCTTCGACACGTCGAAGCCGCGTCCCCAGTCTTGAATTTCGACGATCAGCCGATCCGCTTCCTGAACGAGCCGCACGAGTATTTTCTTGGTTCCGCTGTATCGCCCGGCGTTGGTGAGGCTTTCCTGAACGATTCGGAAAAGGGAATTTTCGACAGCCGGGTCGAGGCGATCGAAATGGACTTCGTGAAGATATGCGATCTCGATGCCTTCTCTTTCGCGCAGGTCGGAACAGAGATTCTCGATCGCGGCGACCAGGCCCGATTCATCGAGCACGACCGGTCGCAAACCACGGATCAGCCGGCGCGTTTCGGCGAGCGCTTTCTGCAGCATGATCACTCCAGTCTCGTGGGATTCCATCGCCTGTTGGGGATCGCTCTGGGACAGTTGCTCGAAGGCGCTGCAATACATGGCGGCGGCGGCCAATTGTTGGGCCACGCCGTCGTGGATCTCATAGGCGATCAGCCGCCGCTCGCGTTCCTGGGCTTCGAGCAACTGACGCAGCGTATGCTGTTCCTCGATCAGTCGTTCCCGGGCCTTTTTCCAATCCGTGATATCGTTGACCAGGGCCAAGACTCGCGGCACGCCTCCGATCATGGCTCGCCTGAGAGTCACTTCGGCCCAGAACGTTCGTCCGTTTTTTCCTCGTGAGTGCCATTCGAACTTCCGCGGTCCGTTGGTGGCCGCCTTGTTGATCAAGCCGACGGCTTCTTTCTGAGTAAAGTCCGGACAACCGGCGCTGAGTTCCTCGACGGTCGAAGCCAGCGCTTCCTCGCGAGTCATGCCGAACATTTCCAACATCGTTTGATTCACGTCGAGAATCCGTCCCGTGGGAATCTCGTGGACGAAGATGGCGTTCATCGTGGCGTTGAATATTTCGCGGTAGTTTTCCTCGGAGGCTTTCAGCGCTTCCTCGGCCAGCTTCCGATCCGTGATGTCCTGGTTTGCGCCGTAAGTTTTGACGGTGCGGCCCTGTTCGTCCTTGACGACGAAGTAGTGAACGGCGATATAGCCCGTTGTCCCGTCGGCGCGTAGGATGCGGTGTTCCACATAGCGATTGAAAGAGGGCTCCTGCGCCTCGATCGCCAGGCGGATTTCATCGGCCACCTTATGCGCATCGTCCGGAGGGACAAAAAGGCTCGCGTAGCGATCGGGCGACATTTTGTAGCCGCCAACCTTCTCGGCCGTCGTGTGGAATATGGCGTAGAAGTGGTCGTCGAACGTGAAAAGATTGTTTGCGACGTCGTACTCCCAATAGCCCAGCTTCGCAATCGTCACGGCGTTGGACAGCTTCCGTTGGCTCTCGGCGAGCGATTCTTCCGCGAGTCGGCGCTTGGTGATGTCCGTCGAAAGCGACACGACGCAGGGCGTCCCCCCGATCACCGACCGTTTCAAGACGGCCTCGATCCAGAATTTCTCGCCGTTTCTCCGGCGAACCGGCCATTGCACCGTCCGGGAATCGCCTTTAGCCACCTCGTTGAGCAGGGCAACGGCCGCCGCGGTATCGTAGGGCGGGTCGAGCGTGACTTTCTCCCAAAAGCTTGGGTCGAGCACTTCTTCGCGCGAGCAGCCGAACAGGTCGAACATGGCCTGGTTGGCATCGAGAATTCTGCCGGTGGGAATTTCGTGGATGCCGATGGCCGTAACCACGCCGTTGAAGATCTCTCGAAAACTCCGACGGCCCGCCTCGACGGCTTCGTCAAGAGACTTTTGGCGGGCGGCGCAGTCCGCTTCGAGCGTGGCCAGCCGGGCGCGAGCATCGGCCAACTCGGCCCTTAGGGCGTCATGTTCACGTTTGGGATCGTCCACCGACATACCTCACGATACCTCACGGTCGCGTGGCAACCGGCGCGCCAAGCCACACTCTCACTCCCGTTGACTCTTGCTTTCCCCACCCACGGAATTCCGCCGACGCGATACCTTGTCCGAGGATCGGTCCAAGGCGTTATCGCTCGCAATCCACCTCCCTTCGGGCCGCCAGGGGCTGGATAGGGCAGCGACGGAGCGGTGTCGGCGGCACGATGAATTATACGTCTCGGGACGGCCCGCGACGACCGGTGCCCCTCTTCGGAAATCCTTATTTTTGAGAGACATTCCTACTTTGGCGGGGAGCTTCCACGGAGCATTCCCACGGACCGTTGCAGGCGACACCGCCAGCATACGGGTTCTGTCCCCATGACCCCAGGTCAATGAAAATCGGGTTTTGTTGGGCCAAATTGTTTTTCGCGGCGTCTATATTGAAGGAAGCCCAGAGACACCCCCCATGACCGAAATCGGGCCGGAGCAAGTCGAAAGCCTGTTGTCGCGGCACGGCGACACATCGCTGCTGTACGCACGTCAGGCGAAGCAATAGCGACTCTCCGGTCGGGTAGCGTTCTCATTTGAAGCAGGTGAAGAAGCCGCCTGCCCTATTTGTGGTGCAGTGCGGCTTCTTCATTATGCGTCATCGTCGTCGCCCATTTGGTGGCGATATTCGCACAAATAGTCGAAATAAGCTCCGTGGTGTTCTCGCTCAAGCGGTGGACACGCCAGCCTCGCCTGGTAAAATCCTCGGAATATCTCTTGCCCTGTCCGAGGGAGCTTTTCCATGCGTGGCACTATGCGTCGCGTCGGTCTCGGCCTTCTGGTCGCGGTTGCGAGTTTCGTGGCGGTCCAATATGTTTCGGCAGATGTTGTCGATGCGAAATGGGAACACGCCGGCAACGGCAACTGGAATCTTGATTCGAACTGGAGCGGTGGTAAGGTGCCCAATAATGGCGAGGACAACTATAACGTTCTCATCAACAGTCACGATCCGGTGGCAATCGTCTCGCTCGACACCAATGCGACCATCAATAATCTGGCGATCGGGCCCGGCAACGCCTTAGTCTTGAACAACAGCCAAAGATTATCACTCGTCGGCGTCAACGCCACCATTAATAACCAGGGCATCATTAACGTCAACTCGACGGGAAGCGACACGTATTTGTATCTCGACGCTTCCGTCGGAACGACGCTCACCGGCGGCGGCACGGTTTCCATGTCACATGGTAGCAAAGCTTGCCTTTTTGATCCCTCGATAGCCACGCCGAGCCACTTGATTAATGAAAACAACACCATTCAAGGGATCGGCCAATTGGGCGGCAACACCCTGGCTCTGGTGAATCGTGGCGTCGTACATGCCAACTTGCCCGGAGAACTCGCCATCAATCCGCCGGCCGGAGTTGACGTGGACGGCACGGGTTCCGGCATGCTCAACGATATCCAGGGTATTTTACGCGCAAGTAACGGGGCCACGCTCTCTCTTCAGGACGGCGTTTTCAAAAACCGGGGCATCGTCGAGGCATTGAATGGATCTATCGTTTCTTACTCACTGAGTGCAACCCTACAAAATAATGTGTATGGCATCCTTACCGAGGGAACTTGGCGAGCCGTCTGGACCCACGGCGAGATTGATTCGCACTTGACGCTTCGCGGCGACAACATCACGCGGATCGCCGCGAACACCACCGTTGAGCTCAGCGGAACCAAGTCGTATTTGAATGTGGCAACCACGCCGCTTGAAAACACCCTAACCACCAACGATGGCACGCTCCGTCTGCTCGGCGGCCGTGGCTACACCACGGCGAACGCCTTTACGAACGGCTCCACCGGCATTTTGGAGTTCGAGGGCGGCGCCGCCACGTTCAGCGGCGGATTAACGAACCACGGCGCCCTGCGACTTAGCACTAACACTTTCCTGGATGTTGGAACCCTGTCGCTCGACGGCACGCTTGACGTGCGATTGGCCGACGGGACTACGCCGACGTCGGGCGCAACGTTTGACTTGTTCAACGCGACATCGCTCGTGGGCACGTTCGACACGTTAATCTTGCCGGAACTCGACGGCGGCCTCCAATGGGACACCGACGATCTGTACCTCTCCGGTAATATCTCGGTGGTGAGTAGCGTCTCCGCTCCTCTGGGGCCTCCGGGCGACGCGAATGGTGACCACTACGTTGACGAGGAAGACGCACAAATTCTAGCCGCCCACTGGGGTCAAGCAGGGGATTGGACCACGGGCGATTTTAACGGCGACGATCTTGTCAACGCGGCCGATGCCTCGATTCTGGCGGCCAACTGGGGTTATCATCCCCTCCTGGAAAACAGATCCACCGTGCCCGAACCGTCGGGTTTGGTCCTCTTGCTGGGTTTTATCCTGACAATGGGCGGGCGGAAGCGACGCTAGGTGATCATTTATTGGTGGGCAGTGTCCACCCTACGTGGTCTCATCGGGAAACCGGTCTATCCCCGGACTGCGGGTCTAGGTAAAATCCGCAGATGGTTGGTGGCGTTCTTTTCGCGCGCAAGAGCGTCTGCCGGCGTTGCGTCCTATTTTCTTAAGTCGCCTGAAAACAATATGTTACGCTACTGGACCGCCGGAGAGTCGCACGGCCGGGGAATCGTCGCGATGGTCGACGGATTGCCCGCTGGGCTGGAAATCGACACCGGGCTGATCGACGCCGAACTGGCCCGACGCCAGGGGGGATATGGTCGCGGAGGGCGCCAGCGAATCGAAACTGATCGGGTCGAGTTGCTCAGCGGCATCTGGCGGGGGCGAAGTCTCGGCAGTCCGGTGGCCATGCTGGTGGCCAACCGTGACTACAAAATCGAGCGGATGGACGACCTCGAAGCTCCGCGGCCCGGCCACGGCGATTTGGCCGGGGCGATCAAGTATCTCGGACCTATCCGCGCGATTCTCGAACGGGCCAGCGCTCGCGAAACGGCCGGCCGAGTGGCTGCCGGGGCACTTGCAAGGCAGTTGCTCGCGCCGCTGGGCATTCGGGCGTTGGGCTACGTCGTCGCCATCGGGCCTCATTCGCTTGAGCCCGTCGCCGGCACGTTCGACGAGCATCGTGCCTTGCGCGACGAGAGCGAGATCTATTCGCTCAATCCCAAGCAGGACGGGCCCGTCAAATCGCTCATCGACAAGTGTCAGAAACAGGGCGACACGCTTGGCGGCGTGGTTGAAGTTCGGGTCGAAGGAGTTCCTTTCGGACTGGGCACCCATGCCCAATGGGACCAGAAGCTCGATGGGCGGATCGCCCAAGCGGTGATGGCGGTCCAGGCGATCAAGGGCGTCGAAATTGGCCTCGGGTTCGAGGCGGCCCGGCAACCCGGTTCCGAGGTACACGACCCAATCCACTACGACGCAGGCCAAGTCAAAACGAACACGCTGGGATTCACGCGGCCAACGAACCACGCGGGCGGACTGGAGGCCGGCATGACGAACGGCCAGCCGATTGTCGTCCGTGCCGCGAAGAAACCGATCTCCACGCTGGCCCATCCGCTCGACTCGGTCAACTTGAAGACCAAGGAACTTCAAAAAGCCTCCTACGAGCGGAGCGACGTGTGCGCCGTGCCGGCGGCAAGTGTCATTATTGAAAACGTCGTGGCTTTCGAAGTGGCCCGGGCCGTGGTCGAGAAATTCGGCGGTGACAGTCTCGATGAAATTGTGGCTCGATGGAAACTTTTTCAGGAGATGGCGGGGAAACGATAGGAGGTTGTCCAGAGATTGGGTTCGTGAGTTCGCCCTCACCCTGGCCCTCTCCCAAAGGGAGAGGGAACGATTTGAATAAAAGTTAAGCGAGTGGACAAGGATGTTCCCATTGCACGACCGGGTTCGACGCCGGGTTTGCGTCGCCGGGTTCCTTATTCTGTGCGTGTTGCCGACCATCGCGGTGCTGGCTTGGGCCGCGGTCTGGTCGCTGCCGGCCCATGTTCGCGCCGAGGCGAGGCGGATCGGACGCCAGTTGGGGATGGACGTCTCCGTAGGCCGCGTCGAGCACTTGCGGCCCGGCGCCGTGCGACTGGCCGACGTCAGGGTTCGCGAATTCGAGCAGCCCGAGGCCTTGTTGCATTGCGAAACGCTGGATGCCGAATGGATCACGGTGGCCGACCGGTCGGACGTTCCGCGGCGGGTGTTGATGCTGCGGGCCGGCCGGATCGAAGTCGACGCGAATCGGACGGTGGCGATGGGCAAACTGGCGCGGCGTCTGCTCGAAATGCGGGCGGGGAACTTTGACTTCGACGTGCGGTGCCTGGCCGAACGCATCGACGTGCGATCCAGCGGCCCGACGGAACAACTGGCCGAGGTTTGCGGCGTCGTCCAAACGATCGAAAGCGGCACGGAAACGTGGATGAAGTTCAAACTGGCCGGCCACCCGATGACGCGACCGGCCCTATTATTGCTCAAACGCAATCGGCACGTGGAACCGCCCGTGGATTGGTTCGCACTGAACACCGCCGGCGAGGAATTGCCTTGTGAATTGCTCGGCCGAGGAATTCCCGCGATGCGATCGCTTGGTCCGAACGCTCGATTCCGCGGTGGTTTGTCGGCCGAATGGACCACCGACGGCTGGCACGGCGAAATCGGATCGGCCGACGGTGAATCGCCCACCGAGTTTATCGACGTCGAACTCAATCGGCTCGTAACGGATCGCTTCCCTCACGTGCTCAGCGGCAAAGCGCGAGTGCGGATTGAATCGGCCGTGTTCCGCGGCGACTGTCTGGAAAGGATTCGGGGAGGGGTTGTCGCCGGGCCCGGCACAATCGGCTCCTCGCTTTTGACGTCGGTGGTCCAGCATCTCGGCCTGGAACCGGGGCCTGAGCCCGCGGCACGGCGCGAGCTGGTGGATTACGATCGACTGGCGTTTCAATTCGCTTTGGACGAGAGCGGGCTCGTGCTCGACGGATCCTGCCATGACGATTCCAAAACCGTGATGGTGGCGGGGCAGAAGTGGCTCCTTCGGTCGGCCGGCCGGACTTGTCCGGCGGTGTCCTTGGCTTGGGCGATGGCGCCGAAGGACTCGATACCCGTGCCCGCCACGCGGCAAAGCGCGGCCCTCTTACGTCATCTCCCCCTGCCCATGGAGGATCCCGCCGGCGCGATGCATGGAAACCATCGGGTCGCGACGCAACCCGAGAACTCGCGGGCGGTTGAACCGTAGCGACGCCGCTGAAAGGCTATCCGAAAACAGGGACTGGCTCCCGGATGTTGTGGATTAAATATCCCATAACCGCTAGATAATAGGGTGTCTATCCCCGTTTTCGGATAGCCTCTGAGTCGTGCCCTCTTTTCCGGTCGCATTGCGGATCGAATCTCCGTCGTTCCCCTCCCTCCGGCGCTAAGAAACCCCCTCTCGGAAGCGGTGAGACAATGGACTATTTTCGGATTATAATAGTCATGTTTCGCGAAAAGGGCCCTCTACTTTGAGAATCGAGAGAACCAATGAGCGAGGAACCCGTCCAGGACGTCAAAGCACTGATTCCCGAGGTCGGCTACCACGCCAAGCCGACCCAGACGCTTCCAACGATTCTGGCGGCCCACGGACTTCACTACGAGCGGTTGACCGACATTCCGCCCAAAATCGCCCGAGAGATTCAGCGGCGGGCCGTCTTTACTGACTTTCGGTCGATTGAACTGACGGGCGACGTGATTCGCAATTCATTGACTCGCCCGATACTGAAAGATCTTCTTGTTACGCGGATCGGTTATTGCAGCCGGGCGGCGGGACATTTCATTCCGCGGCCGGAAGGCAGTCTGGATCACGTTCTGCACTTTTGCGTGGAAGGCCGCGGATGGTGTGAGATCGGCGACCGGCGATGGACCATTCCGCCCGAGACTCGGCGATGGACCATTCCGCCCGAGACGGTGCTTCTGATTCCGGCGGGCGTTCCCCATTGTTACGGCGCGGCGAACGACGATCCTTGGTCGATCTACTGGATCCACTTTACCGGCGCGGCGGCGGCCGACTACTGCACGCTGTTGGGAGCGACTTCAGCGGCTCCTCTGTTTTGCCTGCCCGCCACGGAGGAGCTTCGTTCGGTCTTTGAATCGATTTATCTCCTGATGAACAGCGTACACTCGTACGGCCAGTTGGCGGCGGCAACCGGCGCGCTGGCGCACTTCTTGAGCATGGCCAACCTCGAGCGTTATTCGGTCAACGCCCGATCGTATTCGGCGGAGAAGAACCTTGAAAAGACGGAAACGTTCATGCGGGAAAACATGGCGGGCCGCTATTCGCTCCAACATTTGGCGCAGATCGCCCACATGTCACCCCACCACTACTGCTCGTTGTTCAAAGAACGCTTCGGATTCTCGCCAATCGAGTATTTCAATCACATCAAGATCCGCAAGGCGAGAGAATTGCTTTCGGGCACGGCGCTGCAGGTCCGGCAAATCGCCCGATCGGTCGGTTTCGACGATCCTTATTACTTTTCGCGGCTGTTTCGGAAAGTCGTCGGCGTGTCGCCCGCCGAATACCGCAAAACTCGGGCCAACCGGCGAACTCGGACACCCATCACCGCGCGGTCCAAGAAGAACCGGCCGTAGGTCCGTTGCCCTGGTGGGGCGAATGCGGAAAATGGGCCGATTGGCGAGGAACGCCGGCTTGATTGGCAACCGTCATTAATGAAGCAATCTTATTGGGGGGGTATGGGGGCCTATGGTCTCGGCTGGATTGGGTTTAAGGCAATACACCAGTCTTGCCGCTTGGGACTTCCTACAACTACAATAGACACCAATGCGATGTCCTAGAAAGAGGCTTCCCGTCGCTGAGCGGTTCCATCGTTTTTTTCTGGAGAGGAAATTCACATGCTAGCGTTCAGCCGCTCGGCCGGCCGGTGTGTGATTTTGGGCGACCGCGGAGCGAAATCGGAAGCGTCACGAGACCATTTCATGACAAGAATCCACGGCCTAAGACTGGCCTTGTTGATTTGCTTGATCTTTATGGCGAGGACGACTTGGGCGGCGGACGCCAATCCGATTTCCTCCGACTCGTGGTCGATGATTATCTTGCCCGACACTCAGATGTACAGCAGGTATTATCCGTCTATCTACAACGCGCAAACCCAATGGATCGCCGATCACAAAACGTCGCACAACATTCAGGTCGTTTTGCACGAAGGAGACATCACGGACCGCAACAACGTCACGGAGTTCAACGTTGCAAAAACCGCGATGAACACGCTGGACTCGGCCTGCATTCCCTATTCGATGGCGACGGGAAATCATGAATACGGCACGTCCGGATCGTCAAATTCTCGTAATACCTTGTTCAATGATCCGGCGTATTTCGGACCGGGCTCGTCTTACGCCAACCAGAGCAACATCACCTTTTACGAAACCGACCGGACCGACAACAGCTACATGACCTTTAGCGCCGGAGGCAAGGATTGGCTGGTTTTCTCCACTGAGTTCGGCCCTCGCAATGACGTCGTCTCCTGGATGGACTCCGTCGCTGCGGCCCATCCGGGCTACAACTTTATCCTCAACACCCACGCCTATCTCTACTACGATGACACGCGGCTCAATTGGTCCGCCCACGGTTCGTCGCAGTATTGGAATCCTCACGGCTATGGCATAGCCGGTCAGCCGGGCGGGGTGAACGACGGCCAGGAACTCTGGGACAAGCTGGTCAAGAAGTATGACACCTGGAGATTCGTTTTCAGCGGTCACGTGCTCAATGACGGGGCTGGGCGGCTCGCAAGCGAAGGGGACAACGGGAATTACGTTCACCAGATCCTGGCCAACTACCAGTCCCGCCTTAGCGGCGGCGAGGGATACCTACGGATTCTGGAGTTCATGAACGACGGCCTCACGGTCAAGGTGTCGAGCTACTCGCCTTATTTGGGCACTTATTTGAACACCTGGGAGCAGTCATTTACCGTGCGGCTCGGACAGGGGCCTCGGGCAATTCACGGTGCCTCCGCCACAAACATCGACGTTCCCGTGACAACTACCGACGCGGGCAGCGTTTGGACCGTCGCGCAAAGCGGACCAAGCACCGTCGCGGTCACGAGTCCCCCAAACATGGGCGACATCCTTTTGTCGTTCGGCGGGGTCGCGGCGACGCGTCCTCAAGGAGTCCTGCTGGCCACGGTGCGGCAGAATCTCCGCGAAAACCGATATTATGGAAACGTCGAAGTGTCGCATATGAATTATTTCGGTGGGGCCGACGATCCCAACTCGCTCCAATTATGCACCGGCACGGTGAATCTTCCCTACGAGTTTAACGTCAACGTGGCCGCTGGGTTCTTTCCTTTTGGCGACGGATGGGTTGGCGGGCACGTCGACGCGAGCGGCGATTTGCTGGAACATAACGGCGTCAACATCGCTAACATTTCCCACACGGGCATCGGCCGGTATCGGGTCGCCATCGACGGGGTCGACTCCCGAGACGACGGCATGCTCTTCGCCGTAAGCGCGTCCAACGGATACAACTACATCTCCACGGCCGCCAGAGCGTCGGGGACGGGATGGGACGTGGCCATCCGTGACGTTCAGGCAACCGACCCCAGCGTTACGAAGGACGGGAAGTGGAGTTTCATCTACGTCGATTACGACATCATCGACCTGACCGGCGGAAGGATCGCCGCCGATGGAACCATGATCGACGGCGCAGGCCAGTATTCCGTTTCCCACGAGGGGGCGGGCGTCTACCGGATTGCGATTTCCGGTTATACGCCAACCGATGGCGCGCTGTTTCTGACCGTCGATTCCCCGGAAACGGTCAACGGTACTGTTATCCCGGCGGACAACGTCATCAGCTACGAAGCGGACAACAATAGTTTCCTCGTGAACACTCGTGACCGCAACGGTTCGCTGGCGGTTCTGGAGGACACCGGCTTCGCGTTTCTATTCCTGCCCTTTGACAACCATCTCTTGCCGACGGAACTCAACGTGCGGATTCCGCCGGCTCCACCCCCGCCCGTCATTTTGCCTGGCATGCCCGGCGACACGAACTTCGACAACTATGTTGACCAGATAGATGCCGCCGCCTTGGCAAGTCACTGGGGCAATACCAACGCGACCTGGGAGATGGGCGATTTCAATCTGGATGGAGTGATCGGACCGAAAGACGCCTCGATTCTCGCCGCCAATTGGCATCCGGCCCCCCCAAACGAAACCCAGCCCGTGCCCGAGCCATCGACGCTGTATATGTTGGTTCTGGCGGCGGTTTGCGTTCTTGAGTCGCGGCGACGAACTTCATCTAGACGTTAGAACGGAACTGGTTCCGCGGCTTTATGTATGTGGCATTATTGTTTGACAAAGAAATAATGAGGCGACAACCCAGCCTACGCACCTGACCTGCATAGGCATGGATTGACGGGGCACAAGAGGCCGATGGATGAGTGGGGGAGATCTATCGGGTTTGCGTGGCCAGATAGATGCCGACTCCCATCTGAGCGATCTGGTCGTTCTGCTCTTCAAGCCAATCGACGTGGGCGTCTTCGTCCCGGAGGATCTCCTCCAATAACGTCTTGGTGGCGGCGTCCCCCACTTCATCAGCCAGGTGGATCGCTTCGTTGTAGTTCGCGACGGCCTGGTTTTCCGAAGCGAGGTCCGCCTTAAACTGCTCGGGAACGTCCTGGCCGACACGGATCGCGTTCAGCTTGCTGACCGTCGGCTTGGCTTCGAGGAAAAGGATTCTCCCAATCAGTTTCTCGGCGTGCTTCATCTCTTGGATCGCGCGTTTTTCGACGCTTTCGTGGAGCCGGCCGTATCCCCAGTTGGCGCACATCTCCGAATGGACCATATACTGGTTGATCGCCGTGAGTTCGTCGGCCAACAGATCGTCCAGCTTCTTGATCAATTTTTCGTTGCCTTTCATGGAAGACTCCTGGCATCTTTGCTTGATGTGATGGGGACATTCGACGGGGGGCATCCTACTGTGGAGGACCGTTTCCTGTCAAGCGGTGCGGAGGCGACGGCTTGAAGGAAAAGGCGGGCGGTGTTCCATGAGCCTTGAGTGCGCCCCCTTGACAACGACCGGGCTATATGTATACTCTTGTATTACTGTAGAATACATATCCAAGATCGGTACGCACGGCAGGCGAAGATCGGATTTCGGGGAGGTAATTTTCGCCAAATAGAGTGTGTCGTCGTGGAACGCGGCAACGATCAAGAGCGCGGGCTGATTCTTGAGTTTGGCGCGGTCGTGGACAGTGGAGGGAGACGGTGTTCCTTGCAGCAACAGCAGCGGTCCATTCTTCCGTGATTCCCTTGACATGCGACGCCGCATGTTGCAGCAACCGTCTCTTCGAAAACGGCAACACCTGCACCCCCTCCCCGCGGGGGATAGCAAGCCCTTGGGGGGTCTACCTTGCGTGTGTTTCGGCAGGCGCGGGAAAAGCAACTCCGTTTTCTTGATTTATTGGCCGGTGGTTTCTCCTCATTGATCGTGATCGCTTGATTGGCAAGGTCGAAATCTCGGCCGCGTGAGTCCGGTGGCGTGATCGGTTCGGGCTGGGCGAAGGACTGAGGCCGTCGCTCGCCCGAAGGAATCCCAGACCTCGTCTTTGAACGGAGGTCGTGATCTCTTTCTTGAAAGGAGTTTTCCCATGAAGGGAAGTCGTCCGGCTCAGGGGCTTTGTTTGGCGGGCATGTTTTTTGTCTTATTGGGCAGCGCGTTGATTTTCGCGAGTAGCGCTCGGGCCGAGGATTTCGACTGGCGCGACGTCGCCGGGCAAAACTGGAACAGCTCGGTAAAAGAGCAGTTTTGGGGGACGTGCTGGGCGCATGGGCCCGTCGCCACGCTCGAGGCCAAGTACAAGCTCACGCGCAACGATCCGGTCTTCGAGTTCGATCTTTCCGAAGAACAACTGGTCGTCGAGACCGATCCGATGGACTTCGGCACCACGGGGGGCGGCAGTTGGAGCACCGCAGCCCAGCCCTACAACTACTTCCGCGACCACGGCCTGGTGACCGAGGCGGAACTGCCCGGCATCGGCGACGAAGTCAATGGAACGCATCCTTCCACCGTGGGCCTCTGGCCGTTGGCCGCCGGCTGGGAGAGCCGCGTGGTCAAAAGCGTTTCCTGCGCCACGTTTTCGGACACGTTGGACGCTTGGAAAACGACGTTGAAAATGTACGGCCCGCGCGCCGTGGGAATTATGGACAGCGCCCACATCGTGACGCTCGTCGGATTTAGCGATGATGCGAGCCTGCCTGGCGGCGGCTATTGGATTTATAAGAACAGTTGGGGCACCGACTTCGACGACAACGGCTACGGCACCCTTCCCTATGACGATCCGGGCCTCATGCATAACGATCTTGTCGCGATGACGGGGCCCGCGTACTACACCGGCGCGTTGGCTTCGGCCACGTGGAACGGCGGGGCGGGAACCTGGACCGAAAGCGGAACCAACTGGAACTCGGGCGCGTACGCCTGGGAGAATGCCGAGACCGCGGCCACGTTCGGCGGCACGGGCGGGGCGGTCACG
>Ga0209342_10001442_pt1 | contig 26679 bp, 25 predicted proteins | sample RifCSP16_2_FD_184023 | JGI IMG/M metagenome (GOLD analysis project Ga0209342, IMG submission 184023) | Soil microbial communities from Rifle, Colorado - Rifle CSP2_sed 16_2 (SPAdes) (version 2) | ecosystem: Environmental > Terrestrial > Deep subsurface > Rock core/Sediment | place: Rifle... | reverse complement strand
TTCTTCCTGGGCGCGGCGCAAATCCCCGACGAAATCAATCTCGATCCACGGCAGCCCTTCGATGGGCACGGCGTGGAGAGGGCGCCCGGCGGCGATGGCGTCGAAGGCGTAGGGGCACATCTCCTGCTCGGCGCCGGCGGCCAGCAGCTCTTCCATCTTCCCGAAGAGCACCGCGGCCCCCTCGGCGGAGAACTTGAGCACGCCGACGTTTTCAGCGTGGGCGCGCTCGGGCGCGAGCTGCTTGCTCATCGCCCGGATGCGGTCGCCCTCGAGCTCCACCTTCATCTCCTCCGGCTCGAAGCGGCGGCGGCGCTCCACGGCCAGGGCGTCCGGGTAGGGCGAGGCCAGTACCCGGCGGAGGATTTCCGGGTCGAAGAGCACGTCGGAATTCAGCAGGAGGAACCCCGGCCGGGCCTGCTCGCGGGCCAGCCAGAGCGAGTACAGGCTGTTGGTGACTTCGTGGCGCTCGTTCACCAGGCAAGTGGCGCGCCGGCCGAGCCGGGCCTGGACCGTGTCGGCGTGGTAGCCGGTCACCACGGTGATGGACTCGACCTCGTGGACGCGCAGGAGCTCCAGTTGGTGCTCAATCAGCGCCAGGGGGCCGACGCGCAGGAGACACTTCGGCCGCGCGTCGGTCAGGTGTTCCAGACGGCGGCCGCGCCCGGCGGCCAGGATGATGGCGGGAGGCATCGGGGGATTGTGTCGCATGCCCGCCGAAACCGGCAAGGGGAATCTTTTAGCCGGGTAGTGTCCTAGTTTCGTTCAACCCAGCGGCTCCCGCCGCTGGGCCCGGTGGCAGGAGCCACCGGGTTGAACTCTTGGGAGTTAGGCGCACCTGACCGCAGCCTTCTTGCCTCAAATTAGGACACTACCCTTTGCCGGGGCGGCGGGGGCGGGGTGGTAGGGGAGGCCGGGGGCCGATGCGTTCTGCGTCGGAGGACGCGTCGCGACGCGGGAAACGGCCATGCCAGAGTAAGTCAGCGACCGGTGTTCGGTGACCAGTGGCCGGTTACGAGCTTCGCCCCGGCTACTCCGACTCGATCTTGAAAGTGGCCAGCACCTTGCGGAACGTCGCCTCGTGGTCGGCGAAAGCGCCGGATTTGGCCGAGAGGTGGAGGATCACCTGGTTCCAACCGTTGCGCTTCTGGAAGCCGATCCAGGTGAGGCGCCGCACGTCATCGGGAGCGGCCTTGGCGGCCTCGACGTACATCACCCCTTTGACCTTGCCCAGGGTCATGTCTTCGTGGGAGACGAACTCGCCGTTCTGCTTCTTCTTGGCGGCGTCGTCGCGGGTGGCTTTCAGGCTGGCGGCGGCGGGAAAGTCTTTGCCCATGCGGGAGATGGTGCCGGTGAGCCCGGCGCCGTCAGTGGCGGGCATGAGCATGAAGGAGTCCATGTCGCGCTCCTCCATCATCGCCTGCCAGTTGTCCGGGATCTGGAAGGTGATGCCGTTGTCGGCCCAGGTGACCGACTTCAGGGTCTCGGACGAAACGGGTTTGGCGTCCGCCTTTTCCTCTTTCTTTTCCGCCGGCTTCTCTTCCTTTTTTTTCTTTATGGGAAACTGGGCGGCGGCGGAGACGGCAGTGGCCAGGAAACAAAAAGCAACCAGGAAAGTCACGAGGCGTTTCTTCACGGCAGTCCTCCCCAACGCGAAAAGTGGGGGCAGGCTACTACCGGCCGGAACCCAAGTCAAGCCAGCCGCTGCCCCCTGGGGGAACTTTACGGCTCGCCGACCGGGGCGGGCTGCAGGCGGACGCGGTAGTCGCTGTTTTCGATGGTGGCCCAGGAAGTGCCGAAGAGGAAGACCTCGGTGACGCTCTCGGTGCGGTGGGGCAGCCAGAAGGGCCCCACTTTCTTGAAGGTGCGCACGAAGTCGATCTTGCGCGTCCAGAAAGACGGGCGCTTGGCGGGACGGCCCTCGGCGCGCACCACGGCGAAATCGGCGGCGTCCACCCAAATGGTGCCGGCAAAGAGGAAGGTGTCTTCGCGCCGCGGCGTGATCTCGAGGCGGTAGGCGCGCCGCCCCTCGACCCGCTCTTCGCCTGCCAGGCGGAAGTCGTAGTTCTCCGGCGTCATGGCGCTGCGGCGCTTGTTCTCGGGGCGCAGCGACTCCTGCTCGCCTTCCATCATCCGGCCGAAGACGCGCTTGTTCAGCAGCCCCGAGCCTTGCTGGGCGCGGACGGCGAAGCTGATGCGGGCGGGCGCTTCGAAGGCGACCTCGACCTGCATCTCGCCGTTCTTGCTGTAGAGCTCGTTCTTGAGATGGTAGCGGCGCTCGACGCGGTAGCCGGCCAGGCGGGCGTCGCGCTCGCGGTTGGCGGCCATCAGGCGGCTGACGATCTCCTCCGCGGCCGGCGCCGGGGCTTGGGCCGCCGCGGCTGCGGGTTCATCCTGAACGGGAGCGAGCAGGAGCAGGGCGGCGAGAACGGGGAAGCGACGCCGGCGTCCGGTCATGGCGGCCAGTTAATACTCGATGGAGAACTTCCCGCGGAAGAGCCGCCCGCGGGCGTTGTAGAGGCCGAGGGCGTCGGCGGCGTCGATATTCTGCTGGACGTCGCGGGGGTTGAAGTGGTCGAAGATGTTGAAGACCTTCACGCCCACCCGCACGGTGCGCTTCTTGCCGCGGAATTTGATCTTAAAGTCTTTCCACACTTGGGAGTCGAAGGAGGCAAAGACCGGGTAGCGGCCGCCCTGGTTGCGCGGCCCGACGAAAAACTGGTTGGCGTCGACGAGCGAAAAGGGGAAGCCGCTGTGGACGTCGAGCACTGGCGCCCAGCGCACGCCCCACAGGAGCTTCGCCTCGCCCCAGAGCAGGACCCGGTCGGGGGCGTCGTGCCCGAGGCGCGAGCGCTCGTCCGCCCGGATGATGGGGTTCTCGAAGTCGCCGAAGTATTCTTCGAAGCGGTTCAGGTTCCCGAGCGACTGCGAGTGCACGTAGGAGGCGTTGAGGAAGCTGTCCTCGCGGAAGCGGTAGTTGAAGGTGAGCTGCACCTCGCGGTAGCGGCTCATGCCGCTCGGCGAGAGCAGCAGCTCGGCGCAGGTGGCGAACGTCGAGCCGCACCCGGGGGCTTCAAGAGGATTGATGACGTACTCCCGCCGGCCTTCGCGCTGCAAGTAGCCGACGCGGAGCAGCAGGTTCTGCGTCAGCTCGCGGTCAAGCTCGAGGTTGAAGGCCAGGCTGCGGGGGTGCTCGATGTCTTCGAGCCGATTTCGGAAGCTGGCGATGTAGGGCGGAATGCCGCAGGCGAAATTGCAGTCGACCACTAGGGTCCGCCGCTGCAACTGCTCGAAGGTGCCGACGTTCAGCGGCACCTTGTCGTAGAAGAGGCCCACGCCGCCGCGCACGAGCGTGCGGTTGTCGTCGGTCAGCACGTAGGCGAAGCCGAAGCGCGGCGAAACATTGCTTTCGTGGCTCAGCGTGCTGTAGTCGTAGCGCGCTCCGAAGTCGAACGTCAGCCGCCGCCGCGGGCTCCACTTGTCCTGGAGCCAGAGGGCATACTCGGTCTGGTCGCGGTGGAGGAACGGCGAGCCCGAGAAGGAGTACCTCTCGAAGAAGAACAAACCCGTGGCCGCGGGCTCGATGTCAACCGGGGTGCTGGCATGAAAGCCGCGGAAGGTGCTGCGGGTGACGTTCAATCCCAGCCGCAACAGGTGCTCGCCGCGCGCCTGGCGGGGCCGGAAGTTGTAGATCTCCTGGAGCTCGTAGCGCCGGGTGATGCGGTTCTGGGTGTTGAAGAAGCTGCCGAAGACGCGCTGGGGGAGGAAGAGCATCCGTCGCCCGGGGTCGGCCGGGAAGATGTCCACGTCGTAGTCCTTGACGCTGAAGGTGGACTCGAGCAGCGACCCGTTGGCAAACAAATAGCGGTCCTGCAACCCCGCCATCCAGCCCTTCTGGCGGCGGTTGGCGGTGACCTCCTGCGGGTTGAAGGTGTCCAGGTTGGCGTAGCGGTTCTTCTGCGGGTAGGCGGTGAAGACCCCGGTCAGAAAGTGGTTCTGGGTCAGGGTGAAGTCGAGCTGGGTGAAGCTGTCGAAGCTTTCGAGCTCGGTGTCTTGCGCGTTGACCGGCAGGCTCGTCACCGGCGAGCGCACGAAGCGGTACTCGAACGACTGCACAATGGAGAAGCGGTCTTTGACGATGGGCCCGCTCACGGTGAAGCGCGGGGTGAAGGACTCGAGGCCGCGGAGGTCGCCGTCGCGCCGGCGCAGCCGGGGGAGGAAGTTCTGCAGGCTGTACTTCCACTTCTCGCCGGCGCGCGCGGTCTCGACGGTGGTGACCGCTCCGGCGAACTTGCCGTACTGGGCGTCGTAGGGGTTGGGGAGGACTTCGACCTCCTGGATGACGTCGGTGGGGAGGTTGATGGCCTGCTCGCCGGTCACCGGGTCGGTGACGTTGGCGCTGTTGACCAGCCACCCGGTCTGCGTCGAGGTGGCGCCCTTGATCTTGATCAACCCGTCAGCGCCGCGCACCACTCCGGGCACCAGCGGCAGCGCGTCCTGGAAGCGCTCGCTGACCAGCGGGGCGTTCTGGAGCGTGGCCTGGCCGATTTCGCCTTTGGGCGAAGTCTGCTCGGGCTGGATGCCTTCGGTCTGGGCGCGGACTTCGATTTCTTCGCGCACCGGCTTGAGCTTCATCTCGAGGGTCACTTCGAGGAGCTGCCCGGCTTCGATGGTCACCTCGCGCGTCAAGTCTTCGTAGCCTTCGAGCGTGGACGTCAACGTGTAGGCGCCGGCGGGCAAGCCGGCCAAACTGTAAGCGCCGGCCTCGTCGCTGGCGGCTTCGAAGCGCCGGCTCGCGTCGGTCTTTAGGACGAGGACGACCTTGGCGCCCTGCAAGTACAACGGCTGGCCGTCGGCCGCCGTCGTGCGCGCGTGGCCGTAAAGCTCGCCCGTTTCCTGCGCGGCAGCCGCAGCCGGCCACAGCGCGGTGAGCAAGAGGAGGAGAAAAGCTGGAAGTCGGCGAGTGCTCAAGGTTACCTGGTGCGCCCTCCGGGATTCACCCGTCTTTATGATGCGCCCGCGGCCGTTGGTGTCACGGTCGGGCTCGCCGCGGCGCCGCGGCAAACAAAACAGCCTAGGGGCTTTCCCCCGGACTGTCAAGGAACCGCGGAGCGGTGCTATGATGGCGGGCGGAAGCGGGGGAGTGATGGCCGCGTACACCGAGAAGCACGCGCGGGCCGGGGTCAAGGCGCGCCTGCCGAAGATCGAGACCTGGGAAAACCAGTTTCCCGGCTACGCCATCACCATCGCCATCCCGGAGTACACCGCCGTCTGCCCGCGCACGGGGCAGCCCGACTTCGGCACGCTCACCCTCCGCTACGAGCCGCGCCGCCGCTGCCTGGAATTGAAGTCGCTCAAGATGTACATCCTGGCCTACCGCGACCTGGGCATCTTTTACGAGAACGCCGTGAACCGCATCCTGCGCGACGTGGTGGCCGCCTGCCGCCCGGCGTGGGCGGAGGTGCGCGGCGAGTTCACCGCCCGCGGCGGCATGCGCGCCACCGTCGAAGCCCGCTACCCGCGCGCGCGGCGGAACAAATAGAAAAGGGCGCCGAGGAGCGGGAGTATAATGAGGCGTTCCTCCAGGGGGCTGGCGTCCCGCGGCGCGGGACGCGGGTGAAGGAATGGCTTTTGCCGTCCAGGAGCGTCGTTCCGGCCCGGTGGTCATCGTGGAGCTGACCGGGCGGCTGACCATGGGGGAGGCCACCGACAAGCTGGACGCGGCGCTGCAAAAGCTGATTGAGGGCGGGGAGCGCGCCCTGCTGCTCGACTGCGCCGGCGTCCCGGTAGTGGACAGCCAGGGCATCAAGTCCATCGTCTGGGGACTGACCTCGGTCCAGAAACGCGGCGGCAAGCTGAAGCTCCTCCGGATCACTCCGCGGGTGCGCGACGTGCTGGACATGACTCGCCTGCTCACAGTGATCGAGACCTTCGACGACGAACCCGGCGCCGTCGCCAGCTTCTAGTGCCGTTCCAACTTTTTGCGCCGACGAGCTCGGCCAGTCCCGAGGTCTCGGGAGCGGCAAGGTAGCCGTAACTTTTTGTTGGTGACACCTAGGGTCAAATAGTTGGAACGGCACTAGAGGCCCGGGGAGACATTCCGACTTCCGTATGTTGACGCGCGACCTCATCTTCTGGCTCTCGACCAAGAAGGCTTTCACCCGGCCCATCGCCCGCACCGGGATGCGCCTCGGCTTTGCCCGGCGCTTCATCGCCGGGGAAACGCTCGAGGACGGTCTGCGAGTCGCGGCGGAGCTGAACGCCCGCGGCCTCCAGGTGAACATGAACCACCTGGGTGAGGGCGTGACCGACCGCCAGGAAGCGGAAGCCGCCTTCGACAGCTACCGCCGCATGCTGCAGGAGATTGCCGCTCGCAAGATCGACGGCAGCATCTCCATCAAGCCCACCCACCTCGGGCTCGTCTTCGCCCCCGACCTCTGCCGCGACCTGACGGCGCGGTTGGCCGCCGAGGCGGCGCGACTCAACAACCTCATGGAGATCGACATGGAGGACTCGCCCACCACCGAGGCCACCGTGGCGCTTTTCGAAGCCGTGCGCCGCCAGCACCCGAACACCGCTCTGGCCCTCCAGTCCTACCTCTACCGCACCGAAAAAGACTTGCAGCGGCTGCAACCCTTGCGGCCGAAGATTCGGCTGGTGAAAGGCGCTTACCGCGAGCCGCCCGCGGTGGCCTTTCCCAAGAAGAGCGAAGTGGACGAGAACTACCGCCGCCTGCTGCGGAGGCTGTTTTCCAACGGCTTCGTCCCCGCCATCGCCACCCACGACGAGAAGATGATCGAGCTGGCCAAGCTGGTGGCCCGCGAGGCGGGCGCGCCTCCCGACCGCTGGGAGTTCCAGATGATTCTCGGGGTGCGGCGCGATTTGCAGGAGAAGCTCGTGCGCGAAGGCTACCGCATGCGCGTCTACATCCCCTTCGGCACCGAGTGGCTGTCTTATTTCATGCGCCGCCTGGCGGAGCGCCCCGCCAACGTCGGCTTCGTCTTGAAGAGTTTGCTGAAGGGCGGCTAACTCCAGGTTGTGCCGTCAGGTTCTTTCTGGTAGGACAGACATTCCTGTCTGTCCTCTGAAGTACCATCCCGGATAACGGTCGGGATCATCGGTCAGCCCGGCCTTGACCGGATTCATAAACATGTAGTTCAGTTTCTCGTCCAGTTCTTGCTGGTCGCGCACGATTCGGTCGAAGGACTCCTCCTGCCAGACGGTCCCTTTCGTTTTTCTTAGTTGGTTCAGGCGTCGCGCCGTCGCCCCTTTGAGACCTTTCATGATCCGGCTTAAGGAGTACCTAGCTCGCGGGGACAGCAAAAGATGAACGTGGTCCGGCAAGACCACCGCTCCGACCAGCTCGTACCACTGGCGACCACCGGAAACGACATGGTCGAGCAAGATCCGAATCTCACGTTCTGTTAGGGGTTGAACCCTCAATCTGATCGTGATGAAGTAGGTTGCCCCGACCAAGCTCCAATGCGGCAAATGACGGCGGGTAATGCGAAGTTTTTTCTCGGAAGAACGCATGGACTGGAGGTATGCTAGCACTTGAGCGCAGACGGACAGACAAGAATGTCTGTCCTACCGACGGAATCGCATCCGGGGCTGAGTGCCGGGCAGACAGGAATGTCTGCCCCACCGACCCATCGCGCAGAGGCAAGCGAAGATAGCGGCAACCGGAAGGGCGCGGCGCACGTCTAAGGGTTTATCATTAGCAGGAACATCGAAGGAGGCCAGGCAATGAAAGCAGGGAAGAGGGTTCTGATCGTGTTGGCGGTGATTCTCCTGGCGGCGGCAGCGGTCGCCGCGCAGTCGCAGTCGGCCCAGACGGCGCGCACCGAGGCGGCGGTCAAGCCGGCGGCCGACCGCGGCGTCATCAAGTCCATCACCGACACCGAGCTCATCATCGTCACCAAGGTGGGGGACAAGGAAGTGGAAAACACTTACGTCCTCAACGCCGAAACCGTGCGCAAGGGGAATCTCGCGCCGGGCGCCAAGGTCACCGTGCGCTACAGCATCGCCGGCAACGTCCGCACCGCGGTCAAGGTCAAGGTCGGCGAGGGCAAGCGCAAGGGCGAAGCCAAGCAGCCCCAGTAGCTGGCAGCGCCGTTCCTACCGGGCGGCGGCGGGTTCACCCTGAGCAGGTTCACCGTGAACGGGCGCCTGCTGGTAGGCCTGGATGGCGGCGGCCACGCCCGCCCCGGGTGGCAGCTTGAAGCTTTCTTCGAGCAGGCACTTCTCCAGCGCCGCCAGCAGCAGCAGCACGTTGTTCTGGGTCGAGGACGCGCCCATCAGGCCGACCCGCCAAATCTTGCCTTTCAATTCCCCCAGCCCGCCGGCGATTTCGATGTTGACCTCTTCCAGCAGGCGGCCGCGCACCTTGCGGTCGTCGACGCCCGCCGGGACCTTGACGGCGGTGACCGTCAGCATGCGGTGCGGCGGCGCCACCAGGATGCCCACCCCCATCGCTTCCAGGCCGGCGACCAACGCCTGAGCGTTGCGCCGGTGGCGCTCCCAGCGCGCCTCCAATCCCTCTTCCTCCACCAGCCGCAGCGCCTCGCGCAGCGCGTAGATCATCGAGATGGGCGCGGTGTGGTGGTAGGTCCGCTCCTGGCCCCAGTACTTCATGATGTAGGTCAAGTCGAAGTACCAGCTGGTCACGCAGGTCTTGCGTTTGCCGATGACCGCTTCGGCGCGCGGCCCGGCGGTGAAGGGCGCCAGGCCCGGCGGGGCGCTCAAACACTTCTGCGAGCCGGTAAAGCAGACGTCGAGCCGCTGGGCGTCCACGCGCAGCGGGACGCCGCCGGCCGTCGCCACCGCATCCACCACCAGCAGGGCCCCGCACTCCTCGGCCACCTGGCGAAAGGCGTCGAGGTCGTTCAGGGCGCCGGTCGAAGTCTCGCCGTGGGTGACGCCGATGAGCTTGATTTTTTTCCCGCGCGCCGCCTCGCGGGCCTGCTGCGGGTCGACCGGCGTCCCCGGGCGCGACTCCAGGGCGACCACCTCGGCGCCCGTGCGCCGCGCCATGTCGGCCAGGCGCTCGCCGAAGAAGCCGGCCACGGTGATGAGCGCGGTGTCGCCCGGCTCCAGCAGGTTCGTCATCGCCGTTTCCATCCCGGCGCTGCCGGTGCCGGAGACGGGAAAGGTCAGCCGGTTCTCGGTCACGAACATCCGGCGCATCAGCACTTGCACGTCGTCCATGATGCGGAGGAACTCGGGGTCGAGGTGGCCGAGCACCGGGGCGAGCAGGGCGCGATAGACGCGCGGCTCGACGTTGGCCGGCCCGGGGGTGAGCAGGATGCGCGCGGGCGGGTTCACTTCGCCGATGGGTTTCATGGTTGCGGCGTCTCCGCTTCGCTGATGTGAATCTCGACCGGCTTGCCGGCGCCTTTCTTCTTGGACAACCAGCCGCTCATTTCCGCCGCCAGCCGCTCGCGGTTGACGCGGAAGCCGGCCTCCAGCACGCCCTCGGCCCGCGGCAGGGTGTCGTCGAAAGCGGCGTCCCCGGTGAAGCGCCGCATGGCGAAGCTGTCCAGCCATTCCAGGGGGCAGGGACGCCGCTCGCCGTCGCTCACCACTTCGACTTTCAGCCGCCGCGCAAACACGCCGGATTATGCCTCACGGGCGCAGGCCCCGACAACGGCCAAATTGTCCGCCAGCCGCCCGGGACACTAGGGTATGCCTTGGCCTGGGTAGGGCGGGAGCTCGCCTCCCGCCGCTCTAGCTTCTGACTTTTCCTCTGCCTCCTCGTCCAATCCGAGCCAGTGGCTTCGTTTGAAGTTTCTTGACCGGGCTCGGCGGCGGGCGTACCCTGCCGGGCAATCAGTTCGGGCGGAGGTGCTTCGATGACTCGCGTGAGCCGCAAGTGGGTGTTGGTGTTGCTGGTTCTGCTGGTGTGGGTAGCGGGAGAAGTAGGCTTGGAGGCCTACAAGGCCAACAAGTTCGTCGCCACCGTCAACCCCGGGCCAGGGTTCATCTCGCAGGCGACCAGCGGCCCGCCGTTGCAGGTGGCTTCGAGCGCGGTCGTCGCCAACCTCAACGCCGACCTGCTCGACGGCCTTAGCAGCGCGGCCTTTGCCGCCGCGGCGCACACGCATCCGGGCAGCGACATCTTGAGCGCTGTGGCCCAGGCGCTCAACGCCGCGAACGCCGACACCCTGGACGGACTGGACAGCTCGGCTTTCGCCACCCTGGGGGCGAACAGCTTCTCGGGTGACCAGACGGTCAGCGGGAACGTGAACGCCACGGGCTTTGTCGGCGACGGCTCGGGGCTGACCAACATCCAGTCCAGCCAAATCGCCGGGCCCAACCCGCTGCAAATCGCCCTGCTGCGCTGGTACGAGGCCAGCCAGAATGGGGCGAGCTTTGCCGTCGGCAGTGCCCCCTTCGGGGTGGCCTTTGACGGGGCCAACATCTGGGTGGCGAACTCCGGCGGCAACAACGTCACCAAGCTGCCCGCCTCCGACGGCGCCAACCTGGGCACGTTCGCCGTCGGCGACAGCCCGCAGGGCGTGGCCTTTGACGGGGCCAACATCTGGGTGGCGAACTCTGGCAGCAACACCGTCACCAAGCTGCGCGCCTCGGATGGCGCCACCCTCGGCGCCTTTGGCGTCGGCAGCGCCCCCTTCGGGGTGGCCTTCGACGGGGCCAACATCTGGGTGGCGAACCAGCTCAGCGCCACCGTCACCAAGCTGCGCGCCTCGGATGGCGCCAACCTGGGCACGTTCGCCGTCGGCGACAGCCCGCAGGGCGTGGCCTTTGACGGGGCCAACATCTGGGTGGCGAACAATGGCAGCGGCAACGTCACCAAGCTGCGCGCCTCCGACGGCGCCAACCTCGGCACCTTTGGCGTCGGCAGCGCCCCCTTCGGGGTGGCCTTTGACGGGGCCAACATCTGGGTGGCAAACTTCGGCAGCGGCAACGTCACCAAGCTGCGCGCCTCCGACGGCGCCAACCTCGGCGCCTTTGGCGTCGGCAGCGCCCCCTTCGGGGTGGCCTTTGACGGGGCCAACATCTGGGTAGCGAACTTCGGCAGCGGCACCGTCACCAAGTTGCGCGCCTCCGACGGGGCCAACCTGGGCACGTTCGCTGTCGGCAGCTTCCCCTTAGGGGTGGCTTTTGACGGCGCCAACATCTGGGTGGCGAACAACGGCAGCGACACCGTCAGCAAGCTCTAGGCGGCGCAAGGGGATCAAGCTCGTCTGCCCGTGCAAGTTCGTCCCCTGCGCCGCCGCGCCTACCCCGTAGTCTGTCATCCCGAGCGAAGTCGAGGGACCTGCTTTTCCGAGCGCGCACCGACAAGCAGGTTCCTCGCGGTTCGACTTTCGCTCACCGTCCCGAGCGACAGTCGAGGGACCGCCAGGGCACTCAAGGGCTCGGAATGACAATCCTTTCTTTGCCTCCTCTGCCTCCTTTGCTTCCTCTGCCTCCTTCCTCCTCGCCTTGACACCCTGCGACGCTGGCCGTAGACTGCCGAAGACCAACATTGGGGTTGGTGGCAGTTTTTCCGGGAGAGGGCAGGAGAGAGCCGTCCGCAGGGCATGAGAACCTACGCGGTCCTGTTCGCCCTGGCGTTCTTGGCCAGCCTGGTGGGGACGCCGCTGTTGCGGCGCCTCTGGGAGCGCTTCGGTTTCCTCGATTCGGCGATTGCCCCGGGCCCCCACCTGCGTCGTCCCGTGCCCCGCCTGGGCGGCGTGGTCATCTACGCCGCCGTGGTGGGGACCTTGCTGGCTCTCTTCTTCCATTCCAACGTCATCACCCAAGAGTTCCGTGGCGCCCTGCCGGCCTTCTGGCGCCTGCTCGGGCCGGCGACGTTGATTCTTCTGGTCGGGGTGGCCGACGACATTTGGGGGATGAAAGCCGGCGTCAAGTTCCTCGCCCAGGTGGGCGCGGCGCTGTGGTTGATCTCCACCGGAGTGCAGATTCTCCACCTGTCCCTGCCGTGGGGGCAAACGTTCGAGTTGGGCTGGCTGTCGCCGGTTCTCACCCTGTTGTGGCTGGTGGCTCTGACCAACGCCTTCAACTTGATCGACGGGTTGGATGGACTGGCCGCCGGCGTGGGCTTCATCTCCGCCAGCGCCATCGCCGTCACCGCCATGATGATCGACGACAAGATGGTGGTCGTGCTCTGCGTGGCCCTGGCCGGCGCCTTGCTCGGTTTCCTGCGGCACAATTTCAACCCCGCCACCATCTTCCTGGGCGATTCCGGCAGCATGTTCGTCGGCTTTGTGCTGGCGGCCGGCGCCGTCATCTGGCACCAGAAGTCCACCACCGCCATCGCCGTGGCGGCGCCGCTGCTGGCCTTTGCGCTGCCGATGGCGGATACCGCGGTCACGGTGCTGCGCCGCACCGTGCGCGGGCAGCCCATTTTCGTCTCCGACCGCCACCACATCCACCACCGCCTGCTGGCGCTGGGCCTGACCTCGCGCCGGGTGGTGCTGCTGCTTTATGGGGTCTCCGCTATCGCCGCCCTGGGCTGCATCCTCATCGCCCGCGGGCACAACTTGGTGACGGGGATGGTGTTGTTGCTGTTCATGGGGGCCTGCTGGATCGGGGTGCGGCGCCTCGGCTACCCTGAATTCGCCGAGTTCGGACCGATTTTCTCCCGCCGCCGGCTCGCCGCCCGCCTGCGCCTGCTCGAGAGCACGGAAGGCTTGCGGGAGATCGACGCCCCGCAGGAGTTCTGGGCGCGATTCCGCGCCTGCGCCGAGGCGCTCGAGCTCGACGAGTTGCGGCTCGACCCGGGCCCGGAGAGCGGCTTGCCGCCGGATGACTCCGCCGGCTCGGGCTTCGCGGAGGGCGCCTCGCCGTTGTGGCGCTTGCAGGTGCCCCTGAAGCGCGGCGGGACCTTGACGCTGGGGCGGGTTCGCCGGAGCGAGGACATTCAATTGCCCCTGGAGATGGTGGGAGAAGAGTTGCGCGCGGTTGTGGAAGAAGCCCTCTCGCGCTGGGAGAGCCGGGAAACCGAAGAGCCCGCCCCGGTGACGGCCTCGGGGTCCCCGGTGCCCTGGGCTTCTTCCTGAGATAAGGAGTCCGCGGACACAGATGGAACCTGACGACAAGCTGGTTCACCTTGACGACAACCGCCTGCGGCCTTCCTCCGGCCCGCCCGCCGGCGTGCCCACCTTGTACTCGGCGGCCGCTGAGGCCCAGGAGGTTCACCTGCGGGATTACCTGCGGGTGCTGCATAAGTACCGCCTGACGATTCTCCTTTTCGTGCTGGTGACGGTGCTGACGGTGGCGGTCGTATCCTTGCGGCTCCCCAAGCAGTACGAAGCCGTGGTCCGCCTGGCCATCGACCAGCAGAGCCTCTCCACCCTGGAAAAGGAAAACCCGGTGCCGATGGACTTCTGGGGGTTCCAGGACTACTTGCGCACCCAGGTGCGCGTGCTGCAGAGCGATACCCTGGCGGCGCAGACCATTCGGACGCTGCGGCTGGACCGGGAGCCGCGGTTCACCGGTTCCCCCCAGGACCAAGCCGCGGCTTCGGGCGCCGTCCCCTACGAGCGCCCGCTCGACCCGGCCCGGGAATCCGAGCTCATCCGGACCTTCTTGGGCAACCTGCGGGTGACCTCGGTGCCGAACAGTTGGCTGGTGGAGGTCCGCTTCTACAACGGGGACGCTGGGCTGGCGGCCCGCGTGGCCAACGCTCACGCCAACAACTTCATCGAGCACAACTTCCGCACCCGCTACGAGTCCACCATGAGAGCGTCGGAGTGGCTCTCCGACCAGTTGCGGGAGCTGCGGGCCAAGATGGAAAAGGCCGACGAGGAGCTGCTCGACTTCGAGCGCGCCTACAACTTGGTCTCGATTGACGACCGGCAGAACGTCCTCACCCAGCGCTTGTCCGACCTGAACCACGAGCTCTCGGTCGTGGAAGCCGACCGCGTGGCCCGGGAGTCCCGTTACCGCCAGGCGGAATCCGGCGAGGACGTCTCTCTGCAGCAGGACCCGCTGGTGGACAAGCTGGGACAGACGCTGGCTGACCTCCGCACCCAGCACGCCGAAAGCCGGCCCCAGTTCGGGCCTCAACACCCGCGCATGCTGCGGCTGGAGGAGCAGATGGCCGCGGTCGAAGCGCAGATCGCCGCCCAGCAGCGGGCCATCCTGGCCAAGCTCCGCTCCGACTACGAGGGGGCCCTGAAGCGCGAGAAGCTGCTGCGCGGCCTGGTGGAGCAGCAGAAGGAAGAGGTGAACCGGCTCAACCAGCGCCTCATCCAGTACAACATCCTCAAGCGCGAGGCCACCAGCAACAAGCGGCTCTACGAGGGTCTGCTGCAGCAGCTGAACGAGGCTGGCATCTCCGCCGGCCTGCGCTCCAGCAACATCCGCGTGGTGGACACCGCCCGCGTGCCCCTGAACCCGCACAGCCCCAACGTCTTCTTGAATGTCTTCCTGGCGCTGTGCTTGAGCGTCCCGGTGGGCATCGCCCTGGCCTTCTTCCGGGAATACCTCGACAACAGCATCAAGACCCCGGACGAGGTGGAGCGCTACAGCGCCTTGCCCACCCTGGCCATGGTGCCGCTGGCCAGCACGGTGGCTGGCGGCCACTACCTCAAGGCCCTGCAGGGCGGCCACAGCGACGACACCACGATGGCGCTGGTCACCCACCAGCAGCCGCAGTCCGGCATGGCCGAGTCGTTCCGCTCCCTGCGCACTTCCGTCCTGCTCTCTTTCCCGGAGCGCCCGCCCCGGCTCCTGCTGGTCACCAGCGGCCAGCCGGTGGACGGCAAGACCTCCACCTCCATCAACCTGGCCGTGGCCCTGGCGCAGCGCGGCGGCAAGGTGGTGCTCATCGACGCCGACCTGCGCAAGCCCTCCGTGCACAAGTTCCTGCAAACCGACGGCAGCCCGGGGTTGAGCCTCTACCTCTCCGGCTCGCACGACCGCAGCGGGCTGGTCGTCCCCACGACGGTGCCCAACCTCTTCATCCTGCCGGCTGGGCCGGTGCCGCCCAACCCGGCCGAGCTGCTCTCCACCGGGCGGATGCGGGAGTTGCTCCAAGAGCTCGCCCGGGAGTACGACCACGTGGTGCTGGATTCGCCGCCCGTGCTTTCGGTCACCGACTCGACCATCCTCTCGGTCTTGGTGGACGGGGTCATCCTGGTGGTGCGCTCCGGCAAGACGACGCGCGAGGTGCTCCGCCACACCCGGCAGCTCTTCTACAACGTCAACGCCCGCTTGCTGGGCGTGGTCCTGAACGGCGTCGACCTGCGCTCGGTGGATTACAACTATTATTATTACAAGTACTACGGCTACGGCTACCGGGAGGAAAAATCCCGCTAGTGCCGTTCCAACTGCTTGGGTCTGGTTCCCCGACTGAATAAGGCGAGATCCGGGTGGTTCCAGCCAGAACGGTTCTTGGGCGAAACAAGTTGGAACGGTACTAGCCGGCTCATCCCGGCGTCGGGTTCCTGGTTTTCCTGAGGAAATCACCGTGGCCCGCATTGCCCTGGACAGCCGCGTGCGCCGCGCCCTGGCGCTCCTGGTGGGTTTGGCCGCGCTGGGGGCCGGCGCCCTCGGCGTCCTGCGCTGGTTCGAAGGCGCCCGGGGTCGGGAGGTCGAGGACAAGGCCGCGCTGGAGCGCGCTCTCGGCGCCGCCCCCGACGACGCCCGCCTCCACCATCGCCTGGGCCAATGGGAGCAGTTCTCCCTGGCGGAAGGCGACTTCCAGCAGGCGCTCGCTCACTTCCGGCGGGCGACGGAGCTGAATCCCCACGAGAGCGCCTACTGGCTCGACCTGGCAGACGCGCTGCTGCTCGCGGGCGACGCCGCCGGCGCCGAAGCCGCGGCCGCCAGGGCCCTCCGGGTGGATCCTCGCACTCCCCGCACCTTGTGGCGCGTGGGGAACTTCTGGCTGCGCACCCCCGAGCCGGCGCGGGCCTTTCCCCTCTTCCGGCAGGTGCTGGAAACCGATCCCGCTCTCACCGCCGTGGTGGTTCAAGTCTGCCACCGCACCTTCCGGGACCCGGAGGTTCTCTTGCGCGAGCTGCTCCCGCCCGAGCCGCCTTTCCTGCTGGCCTACCTGCGGCAGTTGACGCGAGAGGGGGAAGCGGAAGCTCCGGCCACCGTCCGCGTGTGGGAGAAGCTGGTGGGGCTCGGCCGGCCCTTCGAAGTCCGCGACGTTCTCTTCTATCTCGACTACTTGATTCGCACCCGCCACCTGCCCGAGGCGGTCAAGGCCTGGGGCGACCTCCGCCGCCGCGGGTTGCTGCCCGGGCCGGCCGCCGGCCCCGAGCTGCTGCACAACCCCGACCTGCGCGCCCCCATCTTGAATGGCGGCTTCGATTGGCGCATCGAACCGGTGGCGCATGTCGGCGTCACCCTGGGCCCCGGCCGGCAGGGGGAGCAGCCGCCCGCGGTGGTCATCCGCTTTTCCGGCGAGGACAACCTCTACTACCACGGCTTTTACCAGTATGTGGCGGTGGAGCCGAACCGCCGCTACCGCTTCCAGGCTTGGCTGCGCACCGAGAACATCACCACCGAAAGCGGCCCGCGGCTGGAGGTGAACGATGTCTATGACGGGGGCCGCGTGCTGGGAGGCTCGCCCGGCATGGTGGGCACCAGCGAGTGGGCCCGGGAGCAAGTGGAGTTCCGGACCGGGCCGCAAACCCGCTTGGTGCGCGCGGGGATGGCGCGGCTTCCGAGTCGCCGCCTGGCCAGCCAGATTCGAGGCGCGGTGCTCGTCAGCGAATTCAGCCTGCAACCCTTGAGGGGCGAATGAGAGAATCCGTTGCGCGCCTGCTGGGGCAAGTCCTGCTGCCGGGCGGCGCGCTCGCGCTGGCTTTCGCGACGCTGGCGCTCGGCGCCACGCCCCCCTGGGCGCTGGCGGCCACGGTTCTGCTGATCCTGGCCCTGCTGGCAGCCTGGTTGCTCGCCGGGGTGCTGCAGGGCGAGTTGAGCTTTCACCTCCCCCCGCTGGTTTTTCCCGCGCTGGCGATTCTGGCTCTGGCCTGCCTGCAGGCCTTCGCCGGCCTCTCGGTCTATCCCCCCGCGACCCGCGAGGCGCTCTGGGAGCTGGTCGCCGCGGGCGGGTTGTTTTTCCTGCTGGTGAATCAATTCGCCGCCGGTCGCCGGAGAGAAACTTTCGCGAGCGCCCTCGTGCTCTTCGCCTTCTTGCTGGCGGTGTTTGCGATCCTGCAAGGACTGAGCTTCGGCGGGAAGATCTACTGGAGCTGGGCGGCGCCGCCCGGCAGCTCGCCCTTCGGGCCGTTCATCAACCGCAACCATTACGTCGCCTGGTGTTTGATGGTGCTGCCGCTGGCCTGGGCCAAGTTCTCCGAGCGGCGCCCGCGCCCCGAGGTGCGGACCTTCTGGGGACTGGCCTTGCTGGTGCTGGGAATCTCGATTCTGCTTTCCCGCTCGCGGGCCGGGATCGGCCTGTTCCTGCTGGCGTTTCCCCTCTACGCCTGGTTGAGCCGCCGCGGGCGCGCCAGGCCGGCGCGGGTTCACCCTGAACGGGCGTTGGCGCTGGGCCTGGGCCTCGTGCTTCTGGCGGGGTTGGCTACGCTGGCGGTGGATAGCGGGGCGCTGTCCGCCCGCTGGCCCGCTGTCGAAGAACTCTTCATCCGCCCGGAGGCTCTGGACCAGCATCGCTGGCAAATTTGGCGCGACACCTGGCCGATGATCCGCGACCACCTCTGGCTGGGCTCGGGTCTGGGGACTTACGGCGTGCTCTCCGATTCTTACCGCAGCTTCTATTCCAACCTGCGCTGGCTCCAGGCCCACAACGACTACCTGCAATGGCTGGCGGAGACCGGGCTGGTGGGCGCGGGGCTGGCGGTGTGGTTTCTGGTGGCGCTGGCGCGCGCCGGCGCGGATAAACTCCGCGCAGCGGCGTCCGGCACGGAGCGACGCCTGGTGGCCGCGGCCCTGACCGGCTGCCTGCTGGTGCTCCTGCACAGCCTGGTGGATTTTCCTCTGCGCATCCCGGCCAACGCTTTGTTGTTCGCCGCTTTGCTGGCGATGATCGCCGCCCCGGCCAGCCCGACTCGGGCCAGCCCGGCTCGGGCCGGCGAGCGCGACTAGAAGCGGACGAAGTAGGAGAGCCCCACGCCCTGTTCCCGCCGCCCCTGCGTGCGGTTATGGGGTGCAAAATGCCGCTTGCGCTGCCGCGCTGACCCCGGCGCTGCCACCCCTTTCCCTGTGCTAGAATCCGCTCCCACCGGCCCCGAGGCTTCGGGGGAGGCGGTCGTTGCTCAAGCCCATCCACTTCACCCGCCATGCCCGCGACCAGATGCGGGCGCGGAATGCGACAGCGGAAGAGATCGAAACCGCCATCCGCAGCGCTCCGTGGCAATCCGCCGAACGAGGTCGGTGCACCGCCTCCCAGACCTTCCCCTTCCGGCGGGAGCACTTCGGTCGGTTCTACGCGGCCAAAGAGGTCGTGCCCATCTTTGTCGAAGAAAGCGAGCGCATCGTCGTGGTTACGGTGTATACTTTCTTTTCGCAACGCGAGATGGAGTCGTGAGAATCACCTACGACCCGGAAGCCGACGCCCTCTACATCACCCTGAAAGGGCATGGGGTGGATCACACCGTCCGCATCGGCCCCGACCTCGCCCTCGACTACGGCCCCGACGGCGAGCTCCACGGCATTGAAATCCTCGCCGCCCGCCACCACCTCAATCTCTCCGGCACCCGCCCGGAAATTCTGCTCGACAACCTGAACCCTGTCCCGGCCAAGTAGCCTTACTAGATCGAGCCCAAAATGCTGCTGGCGCTGCCGTAATAAAGCGGTGCCCGGTGCCCCGTCCCGAGGCCTCGGGACGCCGCCAGTGCCGTTCCAACTTTTTGGGGCTAGAGTCAACCATCACAAACTGCTACCGAACTTGCGCGAATCCTTCATCGAGATGACTTCTACGTAGTTGGAACGGTACTAAAAGCGGACGAAGTAGGAGAGTCCCACTCCCTGTTCCCGCCGCCCCTGGGTGCGGTTCTGGTAGGAGTAGCCCGCCCGGAACCCCTGCCGCGACGTCACCCGCACCTCCGCCCCCGCGCCGTAAGTCTGCGCGGCGAAGCGGCCCAACTGCTCGGCGGAGACGCCGGCGAAATCCTCCGAGCCAACGGCAAAAAGAAAGTAGGGACTGACCTTGCGGTGGGCGTCCCACACCAACCGGACCCAGCCGCCGTGGTTCCAAACGCTGGCGCCGGCAGGCTCGAAGGTGGTCCGGGCCGGGGTGTAGCGGAAGTAGAAGTGAAGGTCGGGCCGCGGGTCCCAATTGGCCAGCGCCGTCAAGACGTGCACGTCGGCGGCGCGGAAGTTCAGGAAGCGGTAAGCGCCCCCGGCGCTGAAGCGCGGATGCAGCCCCTGGACCACCTCGACGGTGTAGTCCTGGTTGGCGATCACGGTGTCGCCCGGCGGCGCCAGGCTGACTTCGCCGCGCGCCCAGGTGCGGGTGAAGAATCGATAGGCGCCGCCCAGCGTGGCGCGGGTGTTGTTCTGGGAGAACTTGTTCTGGTACTGGAAGCGCCCGAGCAGCCAGACGCGGTCGAGGTCGTGGTAAGCGAGCTCGACGAACGACCCCTGGGTGTTGCCGGCGAAGTTAAACTCTTCGAAGAAGTAGCCGGCCTCGAGCTTGTAGAGGGTCTCAGCGCGCAGGGCCGCGAGGGCGTCGCGCGCCTCGCGGTTGGCGGGCTCGCGGGCCAGCGCTTGCTCGTAGGCGGCCACGGACTCCCGCCGGCGGTGCGCCCAGCGCAGCAGGCGGGCCCGGCGGAGCAGAACCTCGAAGTTGCCGGGGTGCTGCGGCTCGAGGGCGTCGAGTCGCTCGAGAGCCTCGTCGTGGCGGCCCTGCCAGCCGAGCACGTCCACCAGGCCGAGCTCCGCCTCCAGGTTGCCGGGAGCGTCGCGGAGGATTGCGCGGTAGAGCTCTTCCGCCACCGGGTAGCGCCCCTTCCAGCTTTCGAGGCGCGCCACCCAGTTGCGCGCCTCAATGTCCTGCGGGTCGGCTTCGACCAGGCGGCGGAAGATTTCGAGCGCCGGCTCGTACTGCTCCGCCCGCACGTGCCCCAGGGCCTTCTCCCGGGCGGCGTCTCTTTCGGCGGAAGGCATCTGGGCCGGGAGGCTGAGCGGGGTGAGCAGGAGGAGGAAGAAAAAAATGTGAAACGCCGGGCAGCGCGGAAAGCGAGCCGGGCGGGTGTGCAGTCTTGGAGTCAACGCTCTCCTGGCCGGGCGCCGCCCCGGCTCCCGTATCCTAATACGGCCGCGCCGCCGGGTGCAATTGAGCCCGTCCTTGTCCGAGGCGCTTGCCCTGCGTTCGGCAACCCGTATAATCGCGGGGACAGCCAGACTCAAGGCCGGGGGTCGACCACGCGCATCGTCATCTTTGTCCTCGCCGTCACGAACTTTGTTGTCCTCTTCGGAGTTTTTGTTCGCCGCCTGATCAAGAACCACTACTACGCTCTCAAGGACGAGCGCCGCCTGTACTGGGGCCAGGTGGCCGATGGCGTCCTGCTGGGGGAGCCGCTGCCGCGCCGCTCGCCGTCGTTGCGGTACCCCTGGGACTGGGAAGCCGCCGAGGGCGCCTTGCAGGAGCGGATTCTCAAGGCGGGCCCGGAGGCCCGGGCGAAGCTGCAAAGTCTCTTCCGCCGGTGGGGGCTGTTCCAGCGACGCCTCCAGCTCCTGCTCTGGGGCAACCCCTGGCAGCAGGGCCACTCGGCGCTGGCGCTGGCGCGGATGGACTGCCGGGAGGCGCTGCCGGCCGTCGTCGCCCTGCTGGAGCGTCCTTACACGGACATCCACCTGGCGGCGGTGAATGCTCTCAGCATCCTGGCGGTTCCGGAAGCCGTGAAGCCCCTGGTGGGTTTGCTGCCGGTGGGCGGCGGCCGGGAAGCGCGCGCCGTCTTGGCGGCGCTCATCCGCTGCGCGCAATCCGCGCCGCAGTTGCTGCTCCCGTACTTGAAGCACCCGTCCCCGCTCGTGCGGCTGGTGGCGGCCGCCGCGCTGGCCGAGCTGGCCCGCCATGCGGAGTTGCCGGCTCTGCTCGAGGCGGCGACGGACGCGGACGCCGAGGTGCGGTCCCGGGTGGCGCGGGCGCTGGGGCACACCGGTGAGCGCGAGGCGGTCAAGGGACTGGCCCGGCTGGCAGCCGACCCGGTGTGGTTCGTTCGCCTGCAAGCGGTCACCGCCCTGGGCCGGATGGGTGGCCCGCGCGCCCAGGAGCTGCTCTGGAAGGTCCTGGAGGACCCGGACGAGCGCGTGCGCAAGAAGGCCGCCATCGCCCTGCACCAGCTCATCCACGACCCCGTCCAACTGCTGGCCCGGTTGCGGAAGCCGCCGGGCGACGCCACGGCCCGGGCGGCTCTGGTGGACCACCTGGCTCGCACCGGGGTCACCCGGCAAGCCCTCAACCGCGTCCAGTCCCCCGTGGGACTGACGCGAGAAGAGAACCAGGCCATCGTGCGCGAGTTGCTGCGCTCCGGCTTCTACCACGCCGTCCTCTACGCTGTTGAGACTCACCCCGAGGTGCCGGTGCGGCATGAGCTGCTGCGGCTGGTGGAGGAAGAGGCGGGGCCCGGCGTGCAACCGCTGCTGGCGGGCCTGCTCCAGTCGCCCACGCTCGACGCCGAGAGTCGCCGGCGGATCGAAGCCCTGCGGGGACGGGAGGGGGCGCGGGCATGAGCTGGCCTGACATCGCGCTGCTCATTGCCAACGTCTTCATCTTCGGGTTTTTTGTCCTGATTCATCTCTTTTACTTCTTCCTGGTGGTGGTGTCGGTGGGAGGCGCCTACCTGCAGCCGCGGCGAGCGCGGTTGCTGGTGCCGGAGCGGTTGATGGACTCGGTGACCACGCCCCCGCTGACGGTGCTGGTGGCGGCGCACAACGAGCAGGCCACCATCGTCGAGAGCGTGCACGCCCTGCTCGGCTTGCACTACCCGCGCCTGGAAGTCATCGTCATCAATGACGGCAGCACCGACGGCACCCTGGAGCGGCTGGTTCACCATTTCTCCCTCCACCGCGCCGACCTCGACTACCGCCCGGCCCTCCCCGCCCAGCCCGTGCGCGGCTTCTATTTGTCCACCCTCGACCCCCGCCTGGTGGTGGCGGACAAACTTCAGGGAGGCAAGGCCGACGCCCTCAATGCCGGCCTCAACCTCTGCTGGACTCCCTGGGTGTGCACGGTGGACGCTGACTCCATCATGGAAGAGGACTCTCTGCTGCGCGCGCTGCGCCCGGCGCTGGAGGACGACCTGGTGGTGGCCTCGAGCGGCATCGTCCGCATCGCCAACGGCTGCCGGGTGGCCGGCGGGCGCGTCACCCGTGTGGGGCTGCCGCGGGAGAGCCTGGCGCTCTTCCAGGTGATCGAGTACCTGCGGGGGTTCCTGGAAGGGCGGCTGGGGTGGAGCTGGCTGAACGGGCTGTTGATTATCTCCGGCGCTTTCGGGTTGTTCCGCACCAGCGTCCTGCGCGAAATCGGCGGCTACGCCCGCGATACCGTGGCCGAAGACATGGACGTGGTGGTGCGTCTCCACCAGCACTGCCGGGAGCGCCGCCAGCCCTACCAGGTGCTGTTCGTCCCCGACCCGGTGTGCTGGACGGAGGTACCCACCACCGTCGCCACCCTGGCCCGGCAGCGGCGTCGCTGGCACCGGGGCCTGATGGAAGTCCTCCTCCGCCACCGCCGGCTCTTCTTCCGGCCGCGGATGGGCTTGCTGGGCTGGATGGTGCTGCCCTACTTCTTCCTGGAATTGATCGCCCCGGTGGTAGAGATCACGGGGATGCTGCTGGTGCCCGTGCTGTGGTGGTTCGGCTGGTTGAGCACGACCGCGTTCCTCCTCTACTTGATTCTGGCCTTCTTTGTGGGCACGCTGTTCTCGCTCTGGGCGGTTCTGATGGAGGAATTCAGCTATCGGCGCTATACTTCCTGGCCAGAGTTGTTGCGTTTGCTCCTCTATGGCCTGGTGGAGCACTTCGGCTATCATCAAATGGTGCTGGTATGGCGCTTGCAGGGAATGATCGAATACTTCCGGGGCCGCCGGGAATGGGGCGCGCAGGCCCGGGCCGGTTTCCAGCAGCGCCCCCGCCCTGCACCCGCGGCCCGCAGTTGAGACAGGCGAACCGATGAGCGCAGAAAAGCCTCGCGACCCGCTGCTCGAAGGCGCCCAGCCGCTGGAAGTGTTCCGGCACTTGCAGCGGCGGGACTGGGAGCTGTGGTCCATCGCCCTGCTCATGCTCACGGTTTTCGCCGGCGGCCTGTTGGCCTACTACTACTGGGGCACGGCCGAGGAGCGCGTGCTCTCGCCCACCGCCGCCCGCTACATCTGGCTGGTGCTGTTCGGCCTCATCGCCCTGGTGATCCTGCTGAACATCTACTTGATCGCTCGCAAACGCGCTCTGACCGAGCTCTGGCGGCGCTACCTGCTGGCGCAGCAAGACCTCGACAAGGAGCGCGAGCAGGGCATGCTCGACCCTCTCACCCAGATCTACAACCGTCGCTTCTTCGACGAAACCATTCCCAAGGAAGTCCGCCGCAGCGACCGCACCGGCCGCCCCCTGTCTTTCCTGCTCATTGACCTGGACGACTTCAAGAAGATCAACCAGGAGCTGGGCCACTTCATCGGGGACGAAGTGCTGCGGGCGGTGGCGGGCATCGTCAACGACAGCCTGCGCACCACCGACTACGCCTTCCGCTTCGGGGGCGACGAGCTGCTCGCCGTCCTGCCCGAAACCCCGCCGGAAGGCACGGCGGTGGTGGCCGGACGCCTGCAAAAGAAGCTCGCCTCCCAGACCTATCTCCACGAGCGGCTCGGGCGGCCGCTCACCGTCAGCCTGGGCCAGTCCACCTACGTGCGTGGCGGCAGCCTGGAGGCCGCCATCGAGGAAGCCGAGCGCGGCCTGGCCACCAGCCGGGCTGCCCGCCCGGCATCCTGAACCCTGCACCCGACCAAGGAGGACCTGTGGCGCGCAAAACCCGCATCAACATCGGCGACCGCACCATCGAAGCCGAAGACATGGAGTTCCAGGCCGGCCGCGAGGACTGGAGCGAATACCAGGTGGAAGACGGCTTCAGCGTCCGCATCAAGCTGGTGGTGTCCAGCATCCTGAAGACCCAGGAGCGCGACCCCCAGGGCAACCCCGTCTACATCGTGCAGTCCACCAACATCGTCAAGGTGCTCCCCCCCGAGACCTACACCCGCAAGGATGTCCATTGAAGCGTCCGCCCGCTTCCGGCTCGTGACCCGGGCACGCCCCCTCTCCGGGAGTCCCCCTAGGGTTCCCTAGAGTATTCCTTCTCGCCATCTCCAGCCTCTCCCCGATGGTGGGCTCCGGCGGCTTCCCGTAGCCTTGAGAGACCATGGCGGAACAATTGCCAACCCCGACGTCCCAGACCATCCTCGTTGCCGACGACTCCGCCGCGATTCGCGAAGTCCTCTCCGAGCTGCTCCGGCAGCGAGGCTACCAGACCATCACGGTCACCAACGGGGCCGAGGCTCTGCAAGCCCTCGAATCCAAGCCGGTGGATTTGGTGCTGACCGACGTGCGTATGCCCGGCATGGACGGGCTGAACCTGCTGGAGAAGATCCGGATGCGTCTGCCCGACATCCCGGTGGTGCTGCTGACCGCCTGGCCGTCGGTGGAGGTGACGGTGCAGGCCCTGCGCCTGGGAGCCCGCGACTTCCTCACCAAGCCCACCTCTTCCCGCGAGCTGCTCCGGGTCGTCGAATCCCAGATGCGCCTCCGGCAATTCTGGCTCGAAGAGCGCGACCGCAGCGGCCTCTCCCAAAAGCACATCCAGCATTACCTGGGGCAACTCCAACAGGCCCAGGCCACCGAGCTCGAGCTTCTTTTTCCCGTGCTGCAGACCCTGGCGAACGTCCTCGATGCCCGCGAGCACGAGACCCAGTCGCATTCCGCCCGCGTCAGCGCCTACGCCGAGTTTTTGGCCGAGCACATGGGCACGCCGGCCGACGAGCTCAAGACCATCCGCGCCGGCGGCCTGATGCACGACATCGGCAAGATCGGCATCCCCGACAGCATCCTCCTCAAGCGCGGCCCCCTGACTCCGGAAGAATGGGCGGTGATGAAGCAGCACCCGGAAATCGGCCACGGGCTGCTCGCCGGGGTGCCCGGCCTGCGCGCCGCCGCCGGTATCGTCCTCGCCCACCATGAACGCTGGGACGGCAAGGGCTACCCGAAAGGCATCCGCAGCACGGCGATTCCTTTTGGGGCGCGGGTGTTCTCCATCGCCGACACCATGGACTCCATGCTCTCCAACCGCCCTTATCGCAAGGCCCTGACCTACTCGATGGTGCGGGCGGAGGTCGAGCTGAACCGCTGCACCCAGTTCGACTCTGAAGTGGTGGACGCCTTCCTGGAAATCCCCGAGCACCGCTGGGTCGAAGTCGTCCAGGAGCGTTGCCCCAACCTCACCCGCTATACCCTCGACGAGCAGCCCCCGGCCGCCGCCGGCCAGGCGGAGGCGCCCGCAGTCTCCCGTTAAGATGGGTTTCCTGGCGGTATGTCAGGGGGAGGAAGCCCGGGTCTTGTGTTCGTTCGCCTCTAGCGCGGCCAGAGCCAGCCGAAGACCCCGGCGGTGAAAAGCCCGTACACTAAGCCGTCGAATATGTGCTTGAGGGTTGTGCTCCACGGCTGGCCCTTCCAGATGGAGTCGGTGGCGTGGGCGGCCGCGTAGCCCAGGAAACCGACCGTGCCGGCTACCCGGAAGACCGCCAAGTATTCGGCGCCGGCGCTCACCGTGCGGCCCGTCAGATAGGCGACGAAGAAGCTGATCGCCAAGCAGTAGACGAACCACTGCACCAGAGCCTTCGACATCGCGGGCGGGCCGCTGGGAAGCACGGTCATCAAACCGACCGGCCCCTTCTTGAAGCGCTCCATCACTTCCGGCGTCTTCAGTTCCTTCATCTCCCCGCAGTAAGGGAAGAAGTAGGTCCCGGGCGTCACGCCGGGCTTGCGCAGCGCCTCCTGCACACTCTCCTCGTTGGGCAGCTTCTTGTAGTCGCTCTTGTGGTACTTGAGCACCATGTGCATGATTGAGCTGACGATGAACACGACCACCGCGGACAGCACGATCGGGAGCCACAACTCGGTCACATTGACCATTTCCGCCCCTCCTTCGACGAAGTGAAGGATCCTCGCCGGCTTTTGCCGGACTATACGCCCGCCCCGCCGGCGAGGTCAATCCTGAGCCGCCGGGCAGGCGGCAGCCCGCCGGCGAAATCCCGAGCCCCGGATCTCGCAGATCCGCCGGCGGCGGAGAACCCGGAAGCTGACGATTGGATGAGCCCTTCGGCTAGCGCTCAGGGCAAATTTTCCCGCGGGGAAAATTTGGTAGCGGTACCGGGAAAAGTTTATCCCGAGCTTGCCGAGGGAAACCCGGGTTTCCAGAGCGCTCTACCTGCCTGTGAAATGTTGAGTGGTAGCGGTACCGGGAATCTCGCAGATCCGCCTGCGGCGGAGAACCCGGAAGCTGACGATTGGATGAGCCCTTCGGCTAGTGCTCAGGGCAAATTTTCCCGCGGGGAAAATTTGGTAGCGGTACCGGGAATCGAACTTGAGCCGTTAGGCGGGCGTGAGCGCAGCCTGCCTGCGGCAGGCAGGCGGGAGCCCGCCGGCGAAATCCCGAGCCCCGAAGCATCGGGGCGAGGGACCCCTAGCGGCAAGAGATTGGGAGCAAGCTTGGTAGCGGTACCGGGAATCGAACTTGAGCCGCTGGGCGGG
>Ga0209342_10001439_pt1 | contig 26704 bp, 23 predicted proteins | sample RifCSP16_2_FD_184023 | JGI IMG/M metagenome (GOLD analysis project Ga0209342, IMG submission 184023) | Soil microbial communities from Rifle, Colorado - Rifle CSP2_sed 16_2 (SPAdes) (version 2) | ecosystem: Environmental > Terrestrial > Deep subsurface > Rock core/Sediment | place: Rifle... | reverse complement strand
GAAGGCCCTTTTCCGGAGGCGCTTCATCGCGTTCGTTGATACCTTCTCCAGAAGGTGCTCCTCTATTGCGATGAGCCCATACTTCGCCCCAGACTGGAGCCCGAGGAGGAGCCCTGAGATATCTGTCTTAGAGTCGACCTCGAGGGTCTCAAGCCCAGCGGTCTGGAAGCCTAATGAGGCGCCCTGGCCGGTTATCACAAGGAAGTCAGACATATTTTATACCGGGTAGAAGACAAGACGCCGCAGCTCATCGAGCGGCACGCCGAAAGCCGCGCCCCTTGCGATGAGCCGCAGGTTCTTAATCTCTCTCACCTTCATATATATGTAAGAGGCCGGGAGAGCGATTGAAAGCGGGTCTATGATGGAAAGCGCCCTCAACCGCTCCTTTAGCGCGTCCTCCGCGAACTCTTCCATGAGCATGGGGTCAGGACCAGCTTTGTCCAATACATTTCTTATGACGCTGCCGCCGGTTTCCTTGAGTGCGTTCAAAAGCTCTTCTTTTCCCTTGAGCCCAGAGAGCCTCACGAAGTTTGAGCGTTTCAATTTGACGCCGCCCTCGATGAAAAAGCCTGCCGCCGCCTCTTGCGCATATCCCTCACCCGCTATTTTAAAAAGCGTGAGCGCGTTCTGGAGATCTGCTTTCAGTCCAAGCCAGTCCCTCATTATTCGGGTGTCCGCAGGCCCGGCCGACAACGCCTCAAGAAGGAGCCTGTTAGTCCGAAGGTCCGCGCCAAGTTCCATTTCTATTATCCTGGCGCTTCTCTGGTACTCCTTGAGCCCTGGCTTGAGGACACCAGAGTAAGGGCTACCCCATGTCTCGAGAAAGCCTACGAGGTCAGGGAGGTCCTTTGACGAAAGGAGCGTGTTGAGAGCGGCCATATCGAACTCTCCGGCTGGAATGAGAGCGGCCTTTATCTCATCTCGCTTGACGCCGCGAGACAAGCCCCTCACAAGGGTCTTGAGGTCAAAGACCTCCCAGTTGGAAAAGACGGCTTTAAGGAGCGGCCTCGCCCCGTCCGGCGCTATTTTCCAGAGCTGGCCCAATGACCCGGCAAGGTCCGCGACAAGGGCGTTCGAGAGCGCCTCCAGCGGTTCAGCGTACCTGCCGGATGCCGCCTCGATAAAAGGGCCGTATTCAGTGGCTTTGAGTTTTTCGAGCAGCGCCTCTGCGGACGCAAGCCTCATGAGCGGCTCATAGTCGGCCTTCCGCAAAAGTGCGCCCCTCATCGCGCGCACCCGTGCGTTGAAATAACTCAAGTCAGAAGCCACAGGCTTTTTCAAAGCCCTCTTCACGAAAAGACCTCGTCAAAGAGCATCTCATTTATCGCCGGGACCATCACGGCCTTAGCCCTGAAAAGCCTTGCAGGGATGGTGTTCTCGAACCTCACGGCGGCGTCTATTGACGAGAAGACGACCCCGAGCACGACCCCTTCGTCGGCCTTGAGCATGAAGGCTGTCTCCAACAGGCCTGTGTCAGCCGGGTTCACGAGTACAATTGGGCTCTCCCCGGGCCTTTGTTTTTCCCATTCGGACTTGAGCTCTGAGAAGAGCTGGTTCAAAAGATGCCTGTACTCCTCTTTCGCCATGGAGGAAAACCTTTTCTCGGCTTCATTCAGCGCCCTTTCCACCAGGGCGTGCCTGACGCTGAGTTTGCAAGCCGAAGCCCTGGTACGGGCTGTATTCAACAGCGCGGCCCTCTGCCCCTTGAGTTGGGCTTCCAATTCCAGGGCGCGCGTCTCCCGTTCACGCGAGACTTCCGCGCGAGCTTCACGCAAGACAGCTTCACCGGCCTCACGCGCGTCTTCTATGATACGCGCCGCCTGTGCCCTCGCGTCCTCGTCGAGGGCTGTTATAAGGGTGTCTTCAGCCATCTTCAGCCGCTTATTATGAGATAGGCGACCACGAACCCCAGGAGGACCATCGTCTCGGGTATGGCCACAAGGATAATGACGATGCCCGCTAGCTCAGGCTTTTCCGCTATTGTCCCGGCCCCGGCAGAGCCTATCCTGCTCTGCGCCCAGCCGGTCGCCAGAGCCGGGAGCCCTATGGCTATGGCAGCGGCCAGGGCTATTAATCCCTTTTCCATATACACCTCCTGATATTCGATATTCGATATTCTTTTTCAGGGTGTTTCTAAAATTAGATATTTTTTCCGAGGTCGAGGAAGGGTGAAAATAAAAAGCGCAGCATATATGACAATATGTGAGCATTTTTATTTCCGCCCTGACAAAGAGATCGGGAAAAAGAGCAATTTTTAGAAGCACCCTTTACTTCTTTTTGAAAGGCTTATACAGCCTGCCCCCACCCTCGTAGAACTTGCTGAAGAACTCCACATACTGGAGCCTCATGGACTGAATGGACGGGCTCAATATGCTCAAAAGAAGGTTGAGGCAATGAATGAGCCCGGCGATTACGACGCCCAGGACCATGTTGTCGGCCATCTCGCCCATCCTGTTGGCAACAAGGGCCATCACTACGGACGCAGTGCCGACCGCCATTAGACGCACATAGGATACGATGTTGCCTAAAGCCTCTATGAACTCTATGGGGCCGAGCATGCCCTCGAGGACGACCAGCGCGACGAACGACACGGCCATGACCCCGGCTCCCCACGGCATGACAGACCTTGGTACAAGGCCGAACATGACGGCGATGAGGCTCAGAAAAGAGGCGATTAGCACGAGGTAGACGGCCTTCGCGCCGGTCTCTTTCAGATGCCGCCTTCTCGCGTGGTTTACGATGCTGATGGTTATGCCAAGCAGCACATGACCTATGCCTATGGCGAGGGCGACCACGATGAGCGTCTTTAACGCCTCTATCCTGTTGAGGAGTATGGGGTGGAGAAGGCCGGCCCTTTCGCCGAGGTCGCCCAGAAATTCGCCGAACAGAAAGCCAAAAAATATTGCCGAAGCCCCGCTTACGATGAAGACGGTGGCAAGGTCCCTGAAAAAGCGTTTCCCCGCAAACCTCTTCCTCAGATACGCGGCCAAAACGAGTATGAGGCCGCCGTAGCCCATGTCAGCCACGATGAGGCCGAAGAAGGCCGGAAAGAACAGGGCCACGAAAGGCGTCGGGTCGACCGAACCGTACTTCGGCGGAGAGAGCGCGGTCAGAAAGATCTCAAACGGCCTTATGAGCCTCGGGTTTTTTATATAGACAGGGATCGACTCCTGCTCGCTGGCGGCAACGACGAGCGTCCTTACATGGATCCTCTTATTGAACTGCCTGGAAAGCCTCTCGCAGAGGTCTGCGTAGACCTCTGCGGGAACCCACCCCTCTATTATGAACGCGAACCTTGTAGCCGCAGCGTAGTAGAGTACGCCTATCTCCTCGAGGGCGTCATCTATCGCCCTGGCAACGCCGGTTATGGCCGCGTACCACACAGACGATATGGAATAAAGCTCCCTGTCGGCGTCGTCTATGAGGCCAGGCAATTCCGCCTTCCTCCTTCCCATGAGCTTCAAGGCCTCTATGAGAGTCATCTCCGAGTACTCGTCCGGGAGCCTCATCTCGCTTATCGCCTTGCCTGAAAGAAGAGCCTTGACCTGCGGGGCGTATGGCCTGGGATAGGTGAGGACTATGCCGAGCGTATGCTCGTCTATGTCTTTCAAATGGATGCTGAACATGCCCTCGGTTACGCGGGAGACTTCGGATTCCAGCAGGCCCGAGATGTCTTCCCTTGTCTTTTCCAGCGTAAGGCCCGTTATATCGAAGTTCTTGAGCCCGCCGAGACGGCTGACTATCGGCGCGAAGCCACGAAGGAGCTTTTCATATTTGTTTATGACCGAAAGCTCCTCTATGAGCTCGTCCTTCCTGGCCCGCAAGGCCTTTGCCCGTTCCTCAAAAGGCGCGAGATCGACCATGTACCTGTGTATATCGTCTGCGGCGACCCTCGCTGGCCTGTGGGACGATGGCGGCGGCAGAAGCGCCTTGAGGTTGCGGAGCCTCTCACTGTACTTTTCAAGGGTCTCTTTTTCCTTGAGCTTTTCACGCTCTATGGGAAGCTTGCTCAGAAATTCGCTTTCTTTTATAAACTTCTCAGCTACCGTCTCAACATGCACAACGGCCGCGGCATGAAGCTCCCTTACGGCCTCGTCAAGAAGCGCCCTGGGCCCGATTATCTGGACCTTCAGCATCTCCTTTATCATCTGACGGCTCCATTCGGCTCTCTTATGAACCTCATGACTTCTTCGACTACCTTCTCGAAGTTCTTCTCGCCTCTTGCCTTGAGCTTCTCTGCCTCGTTGCGCCCTTGCTCCTCTATTTTTCCGGCCTCCTGCTTCATCTCATTCGTCTTCTCGTCAGAGATGCTTTTGAGCTCGCCTTCGAGCTCCGAGAGACTTCTGCTCCTCAACTCGCGGGCGGATTTCAAGGCAGCCTCCCTGATGGAAGCCGCCTGACGCCTGGCATCGTTTAAAAGAGCTTCCATTTCTTCTTCTTTGGCCCTGAGCTCGGATAAAATGTCTTCAGACATGGTGACTCTCCCTGCTATTAAAAAGGCTGCAAAAAAGCACAATATAAGTCCGCCTCCCGTGACGGTCGCGGGCATAATCCTGCACCTTGATAATAATATCTGAAATCAGGAGATTTTGGGGGTATTCGCGGAAAAAAAGAGAGGAAAATTATCGTGAAGGCTGGGATTTCTCGTTTGGCTGTTTACCAACAGTGACAAGGTCCCGGATCTTCTCCAATTTGACCTTGCCTATCCATTTTACTTCCATAAGGTCGTCGACAGAGCGAAACCCGTTCAGCTCCGCCCTTTTATCGATTATCCTCTGGGCGGTCTTCTCACCGATGCCGGGCAGGAGCGTAAGCTCCTGAATGGTCGCCTTGTTCAAGTCTATGGGGAATACAGGCAGAACGGATTTAACAGTCTGCCTTGAGGTTGCCTGCGGCGGTTTGTCTGCCTTGATTACGGCCACATCCCCCGGCTTCGAAGGAGGCTCTTTATGGAAGGTATTTGAAGTTAAAAGGAATAAACCGAGAAAAATCGCGAGGATAAGAAGGAATGCCGGGTAGCGTTTGTCCAGGCTCATCTAAAGCCCCCTATTTGCGGGCCTTTTTCTTTCTCTGGTCCTTGAAGAGCTTGTATTCGAGGCCGTCGACGAGGGCCTGCCAGCTCGCTTCGATGACATTGTCAGACACGCCGACCGTGCCCCACTTGTCGGTACTGTCGCCTGACTCGACCAGGACACGCACCTTTGCCGCCGTGCCGTGCATTCCGGCCAAAACACGCACCTTGAAGTCCAGGAGCTGAACCTCTTTTATCGACGGGTAGAACCTCTCCAGGGCCTTTCTCAGGGCTTTATCAAGGGCGTTTACCGGGCCATCCCCTTCAGCAGCCGTATGCTCCACGACGCCATTGACCTCAAGCTTTATCGTGGCTTCGGCGTGCGCAGCCTCGTCTTCGCTCCTCTTCTCGTCGATGACCCTGAAGTCGAGGAGCTTGAAGAACCTCTGTTTTTTCTTCAGGGCCTTCTGGATGAGGAGCTCGAAGGATGCTTCGGCCCCTTCGTACTGAAAGCCCTGGTGCTCGAGCGTCTTGAGCTCGGCCAGAACATCCTGCACGACACCCGAGTTGCTGGTGATGTCGACACCGTACTCCTCAGCTTTATAAAGTATGTTCGACCTCCCGGACAGGTCCGAGACGAGCACCCTCTGGTGGTTGCCGACAAGCTCGGGCCTTATGTGCTCGTAGGTGGCCGGGTTTTTCAATATCGCGCTGACATGTATACCGCCCTTGTGCGCGAACGCGCTGTCGCCAACATAAGACTGGTTTTTCTGGTGGGGCAGATTGGCAAGCTCGTTCACGAACCTTGCCGTCCCGCGGAGCTTTTTGAGCTGCTCGACTGAAAGACAGTCGAGGTTCATCTTCACTTTCAATGCCGGGATGATGGAGCACAGGTTCGCGTTACCGCACCTTTCGCCAAAGCCGTTGATGGTGCCCTGCACCATTGACGCGCCTTCCCTTACCGCTGAAAGCGAGTTGGCCACAGCCGTCTCAGAGTCGTTGTGGGCGTGGATGCCCAGAGGCGCTAATGTCCGAAGCTTTACCTCCCTCGTTATCTCGGCGACCTCGAACGGCAGTGTGCCGCCGTTCGTGTCGCAAAGCACGATGTAGTCGGCCCCGGCGTCTTCAGCGGCCTTGAGCGTCTCAAGGGCATAGCCCGGGTCGTCCTTGTAGCCGTCAAAGAAGTGCTCGGCGTCGTAGAAGACCTTGTCGACTTTTTTCTTCAGGTAGCTGACCGAATCGAATATCATCTCGAGGTTCTCTTCCAGAGAGACCCTCAAGGCCTTTGTCACATGCAGCTTCCAGGTCTTGCCGAATATGGTTATGGCGCTGGTGCGCGCGGAAAGAAGCGCCTTCAAGTTGGCGTCGTCCTTTGCCTTGACCCCTGCCTTCCTTGTCGAACCGAAGCTCACGAGCGTTGCGTGGGCAAGCTTTTCCCCAGCGATGGCCTTGAAAAACTCGATGTCCCTGGGGTTGCTCCCGGGCCAGCCGCCTTCGATATAATGTATGCCCAGCTCGTCGAGGCTGCGGGCTATCCTTACCTTGTCCTCAACGGAAAAGGAGATGTCCTCGGCCTGCGTGCCGTCCCTGAGCGTAGTGTCGTAAAGGAGTATCATGTATTCCGTATCGATTGTTTATCGTAAAAAATTGTCATTGCGAGAAGCGTTCAGCGGCTCACAATGAAGAAGGCTGCTCAAAAAGCTCCAGCTGCTAGGCGTCGAGGAGCGAGGCACGAGGCGTACTCTGTATGTACGCCGCAGTGATGACCGACGAAGACAACAACGCAGATGGACTTTTTGAGAAGACTTAGCCCTGTATCTCTTCGACCACTTCACTCTTCCCCAGCCCGAACGCCTCATGGAGGACGCGCACGGCGAGTTCCGTGTACTTCACGTCGACCACGCATGAGACCTTTATCTCGGAGGTCGATATCATCTGTATGTTTATGCCTTCCCGTGCCATCACATCAAACATCTGCGAGGCAACGCCCGCGTGGCTTCTCATGCCCGCGCCGACGATCGATATCTTGGCGATATTCGGATCTCCGACGACATCCTTCGCCTCTATCTGGCTGGCCGTCTCCTGGACTATCTTCAAGCCCCTTTTGAAATCCTCTTTCGAGACCGTGAAGGTAAGGTCGGTGTGCGCGTCCTGGCTTATGTTCTGGACTATCATGTCCACATTGATCCCGGCTTCGGTAAGCGGGCGGAAGAGCTTTGCCGCTATCCCCGGCCTGTCGGGCACCCGCAGGACCGAAATCTTGGCCTCGTTCTTGTTGTAGGTGATGCCCGAGACTACAACTTTTTCCATTTCCTCGTCCTCCTTGCAGACAAGGGTCCCGGCGGCGTCATTGAAAGAAGACCTCACCATCACAGGGACCTCGTATTTCTTCGCGAACTCGACTGACCTCGTCTGGAGCACCTTGGCCCCGAGGCTCGCCATCTCAAGCATTTCATCATAGGAGACCCTCTCAAGCTTCCTGGCCTCCTGGCATATATTAGGGTCTGTCGTATAGACGCCTTCAACATCAGTGTATATCTCGCAGAGGTCGGCCTTCAGGGCCGCGGCTATGGCGACCGCCGTGGTGTCAGACCCGCCCCTGCCGAGGGTCGTGATGTTGCCGAGCGAGTCCACGCCCTGGAACCCGGCCACGACAAGTATCATTCCCTTCGCGAGCTCTTCTTTCATCTTCTGGCCGTCTATCGACTCTATCCTCGCCGAGGCGAACTGGGAATCAGTCACGATAGGCACCTGATGGCCGAGGAGGCTTTTGGCGTTGTAGCCCATCTCTTTCAATACTATGGCAAGAAGGCCAATGGTGACCTGCTCGCCGGTCGAGATGACGAGGTCGTATTCCCTGCCGATGGGGAACTCGCTCGCCTCGTGGCACAGGCCCACCAGCCTGTTTGTCTCGCCGGACATGGCCGAGAGCACGACGACGACCTCGTTGCCTTCGCTGAAGGTCCTGGCGACCCGCTTGGCGACATTCCTTATTCTTTCCATATTGCCGACGGAAGTGCCGCCGAACTTCTGGACTATCAGGGCCATAAAAAGATCCTTTCGAAATTCTTAAAGAAGGCCGTGTTGCTGAAAACCCGTTATTGTCAGGCTGCTCAAAAAGCTCCACTGCAGGACTGCGAAGAGAGCAAGGCATGAGGCGTACTCTTTATGTACGCCGCAATGACGCGCGATGACAACGACGCAGATGGACTTTTTGAGCTGCCTGCTACTTTTTCCTGCCTATCTTATGTATCGCCATCCCATGCACATCCTCCGCCGCTTCCATTACTATCTCCGGAAGCGTCGGGTGGGCGTGTATCGTCTCTGCAATGTCCTTTATTGTCGCTCCGGTCTTCATGGCAAGAGCGACTTCTCCGATGAGGTCGGTCGCGTGCGCGCCAACGATGGAACAGCCCAGCACCTTGTCGGTAGCCGGGTCAGAGACTATCTGCACGAAGCCTTCGGTCTCGCCCATGCCCATCGCCTTGCCGCTCGCGGCGTACGGGAACCTGCCGACGGCGACATTGATGCCTTTTTCCTCGGCCTCTTTTTCACGAAGGCCCACGCTCGCTATCTCGGGGTCGGTGAAAATGCCTGCCGGTATCACCGAATAGTCCATCTTCGCTTCCTTGCCAAGGGCATTGTTAGCGGCCACTATGCCCTGGACCGAAGCAACATGCGCGAGCAGCATCTTGCCCGTGACATCTCCTATGGCGTAGATGCCCTTTACGCTCGTCTCCATGTGATCGTCAACGGCAATCCTGCCCTTTTCGACTGTGACTCCGAGCTTGTCGAGCCCAAGACCTACCGAATTGAACGAGCGTCCTATGGCGACCATGACCTTTTCGGTTATGAACTCGCGCCCGTCCTTCAAGGTGGTCTTGACCCTTCCTTCTTCAGCGGTGACGGACTCGACCTGGACTTCGGTCAACACCTGCACTCCGGTTTCCTTGTACCTTTTCGCGATGACCCTGGAGACCATCTTGTCTTCGGTGGAAAGTATGGTCGGAAGCAGCTCGACTATCATGACCTTGCTGCCGAAAGAGGAGAACATTGAGGCGAACTCGCAGCCCATGACTCCGCCGCCTATGATGAGGAGCGATTCCGGGACCTTCTTTATGTCGAGCATCTCGGTCGAGGTGAGTACATTCTTCCTGTCTATGTTGAAAGCCGGTATCAAGGCCGGCTCCGAGCCTGTCGCGATTATTATCGACTTGCAGGTTATCTCTTCGACGCCGTCGGCCTTCGTGACCCTGACCTTTCCGGCAGCTTCTACAAAACCGTCGCCCCTTATGACCTCGACCTTGTTGCCCTTCAAGAGCTGCTCTATGCCGCCGACGAGCTTTTTTACTACCCCGTCTTTTCTTTCCACGGCCTTTGAGAGGTCAAAGCTCACTTCGCCCACATTTACGCCGAACTCGGCGGCGTGCTTCGCGGCTTCCAGTGCTTTTGCCGAGTAGTAGAGCGCCTTCGTAGGTATGCAGCCCCAGTTAAGGCAGGTGCCGCCGATCTTATTTCTCTCGATGAGCGCCGTTTTAGCGCCAAGCTGGGCGGCCCTTATAGCCGCGACATACCCGCCGGGGCCTGCCCCGATGATAATAACATCGAACTCTCTCATCCATCCCCCCTGGAAACTGTGATGACAACTTCAGCAGGTTGCTGAAAAAGCTCCATCTGCTTTGTCGTCATCGTCGCGCGTCATTGCGACGTACTTGAAAGTACGCCTCACTCCCACTCCTCGACTCCTCGCATCTGAACCTTTTTGAGCAACCTATCACTGACTCAGTCGTTTTTAAAATATCCTGCCAGCATCTTTTCTTATATCACAGCACTTCTAATCTTTTCCAGCACCTTTAAACCGTATTTCAATTTCCCGCTCAAACTCCCCGGCGTACGAAAAACTCACGGTTATCCTGCACTCGTCCAGTAGCTCCGGGGCCTTGTCTGCCCACTCTATGGCGGCAACGCCCTGTCCGTATATGTACTCTTCCAGGCCAGCGCTATGGAACTCTCCGGCCACGCCTATCCTGTACAGGTCTATGTGGTAAAGCGGCAGGCGCCCGCCCTCGTAGATGTTTATTATCGTAAAGCTCGGGCTCTTGACAAAGCCCCTTGCCCCTAACCCTTTGGCGATGCCCCTTACAAAGCGGGTCTTGCCGCCGCCAAGCTCTCCCGTGAGAGCGACCAGGTCGCCTTCCTTGAGAGATGAGGCAAGTTCCTCTCCAAGGCGTTCCGTCTCTTCAGGGGAAGCTGTTTTGTAGCGGGCTGCCTCCTGCATTAGACAGTCCCGACGAATGAATTGACAAGAGAAGGGATGTAACCAAGAAGGTCGGTCGCTATCATGCCGAGCTCGCCGCTTTTCTTTTTCGCCTCGTCACCAGCAAGTCCGTGGATATAGACGGCCGCTGCCGAAGCCTCAAAAGCGTTGTAGCCCTGCGCCAGAAATGCACCGAGCATGCCAGCGAGTATGTCGCCTGTCCCGGCCGTGGCAAGGCCGGGGTTGCCCGTGGGGTTCAAATATACCTGTCCGTTCGGGCACGATATGACCGTGTACGCGCCCTTCAGGACGACGGTCGCGCCAGTCAGTTCCACGAGCTTTTCCGCAGCCCCCAATCTGTCGGCCTGAATGGCTTGTATCTTCATATTGAGGAGCCGTGACATCTCGCCCGGATGGGGCGTCAAGACCACTTCGGCCTTCAACGCCTTGAGCGACGCTATCTTCGGAGCGAACGAATTGAGGCCGTCGGCGTCTATTACGACAGGTATGTGGATATCCTGTAATATGAGTTCGATGAGCTTCATCAACTCTTCGGAAGTGCCTGCCCCCGGGCCGACGACGAGCGCGGTCTTGTTGGCTGCGATACGCCTTATCTCCTCATAAGAGGCGATCCCGAGCTTCCTGCCGGGAGTCTCCGGCAGGCCGACTGTCATTACCTCGGTAGTCTTTACTTCCATTATGTCGTGGAGGCTCTCTGGTACGCCGACGGTCACAAGGCCTGCCCCGGCGCGAAGAGCGGCGGCCCCGGACATGTACGCCGCGCCTGTCATGCCAGGGGAGCCTGCAAGAATGAGCAGGTGTCCGTGGGAGGACTTGTGAGACTCGGACTTCCTGGGCTTCAATATCCCTGATATGTCCGCTGGGCCAAGAAGGTTCCATTTGATGGAAGGTTCGTCAAGTACTTCTCCGGGTACGCCTATGTCGACGACCTCGACCCTGCCCGCGTGCGCCCTTCCCGGAAAAAGAAAGAGGCCCAGCTTAGGCATTGCCATCGTGGCCGTAACGCTTGCCTTCACGGCCTCGCCGAGCACAGCGCCGGTCGTGGCGTGTATGCCTGATGGGATATCGATAGAAATAATTTTTTTCGCGAGATTGTTTATGAGCCTTATGGCTTCGCCGTGGACCCCGGTGACTTCTTCCGACAGTCCGGTGCCGAAGATGGCGTCGATGACGATATCTGATTTTTCAATGGACTCCGCCGCAGCCTTTACGGCCTCACTGGAAAGGAGCTCTTCTACCCTGCCGTTCATCTTCCGCCACGAAGCGGCGTTTAAAGCGGCGTCCCCTTTGATCTCATCGAGTTTGCAGAGGGTGTAGACTGTGACCGCTATCCCAGCATTGTGCAGATGGCGCGCAGCGACATATCCGTCACCGCCGTTGTTGCCCTTGCCGGCGAAGATGGCCGCCTTTGAACCGCGGGCCGCGCCGTCCAGTTCCCTTAAGGCAACATCGGCAACACCACGGCCCGCGTTCTCCATGAGTTGAAGGCCGGTTATGCCGTATTTCTCGACGGCTATCCTGTCGATGTCGCGGATCGTAATGGCGTCGGCTATCTTCAATTTGCCCTCTCGATTACTGTCTGGGCTATGCTCAAGTCGCCGTCATGGGATATGGAAACGCTCACGCTCATGCCTTTTTCAATAGCTTTAGATAAGAGAGCCGGAGCCCCGGAAGCGTCCTTTGCCACTTCGACTTCGAGGTAGCCAACATTCCTTCCGAGCGCCTTGAAAAAACTCACCTTGGCGGCGAAACGCGCTGAAAGGTGGCGTTCGGGGCTGCGTTGGCCGAGGCAATAGGCAAGCTCGGCTGGCGTGAAAAGACGGGCGTTGAGCTTGTCTCCCCACCTGTCCATCGCCCGCTTGAACTTTGATATCTCGACTGTGTCTATGCCTATGCCGTGGATCATATGAGTAATGTTTGTCGGGTTACTATCCTATCCCAAACTTGCTGACTGCTGGGATGAAGCTGGTAGGGTGGGCTGTGCCCACCAATTTAGCTCTTTTTCAAAAGGCCTTTTGCGCGCTGCCGCATTTTAACTTTTTACCCAAAATGCCTTGTAACACGGCTGTCGCCGCTCTTTGTAACAGGGCTTATCGAGCCCCATCCCTGGGGCTCGACCCTTCGGGCCTTCTCACTACCGCTCGAAGTTCAATTTTTGCTATCCCTGCAAAAATTGTCGCACGCTTTCCGCCTCCCCCATCCGCGAATCTCGCCCCTGAGGTCGCTACGCTCCCACGGCCTCGGCGAGATTCGCCCTTCCTCCCTTAGGCTTCGCTCCGCCCTGTTACGGGGTATGTGTAAAGACAAAACAAATCTTGCCTTTGTTTTATTCATTCACAGACACAGTCACGGAACACGATTAAACGAAAAAAACCTACTTTCCCCTGCCCTCTTTTATAAGCCTCTTCATCTCACGGACGGCCTCATCTATGCCGGTATAGACCGCACGGGCTATGATGCTGTAGCCTATGGCGAACTCGTCTATCTCTTTTATAGCCGCGACCGGAAGTATGTTGTTGTAATCAAGGCCGTGTCCCGCGTGAGTCTTCATGCCGAGCCTTTTGGACAAAACAGCGCAGTCGTATATCCTCTTCAGTTCGGACTCGCGCGCCGTCCCTTTCGTCTCGCCGTAAGCTCCGGTATGAAGCTCGAGTCCGTCGGAGCCTATCCTGTGGCAGGCCTTCACGGCATCAGGCGATGGGTCGACGAAAAGGTTCACGCTTATCCCGGCGTCCTTGAGGTGGGACACGAATTTTTTCAAACTCTCGCCGTGAGTCTTCACATCAAGGCCGCCTTCGGTCGTAAGCTCCTGCCTTTTCTCCGGGACTATGGTCACCATGTCAGGCTTTACCTCAAGGGCCACATCTAGCATCTCTTTCGTGGCGGCCATCTCAAGGTTCAGCTCCGTCTTTACGGTCCTCCGAAGGACATATACGTCCCTGTCCTGTATGTGCCTCCTGTCCTCGCGCAGGTGAACGGTTATGCCGTCCGCTCCTGCAAGCTCCGCCCTGGCGGCGGCAACCACCGGGTCCGGCTCTGCGGCAAGCCTCGCCTGCCTTACTGTCGCAATGTGGTCAACATTCACTGAAAGCTTCGCCATCTTGAAAAAAAGTCCTCCAACTCAAATTTGAGGGTGCTTCTAAAAATTAGATATTTTTTCTGAGGTCGAGGCAGGGTGGAAATAAAAAGCGCAGCATATATGTCCATATGTGAGCATTTTTATTTACGCCCTAACAAAGAGATCAGGAAAAATAGCAAATTTTTAACCGGGCCTCAGCTAAGCTCCTTGGCCAGCAGCTCAGCCAGCTCATTCGCCATCGCGGTTATCTCTTTTTGCTCTTCGCCCTCTATGGTTATTCTCGCAAGAGGCTCGGTGCCGGAGTAACGAATGAACGCACGGCCCCTGCCCCTGAGCTTGTCTTCAACGGCCTTCAACGCATTCGCGACTGACGGGAGCGCAGAGAGGTCCTTTTTCTGCTTCACTTTGACATTGAGGAGTATCTGCGGGAAGGTCGTCATCACCTTTGAAAGCTCTGACAAGGGCTTGCCTTCCACTATCATATGCTTCAATATCTGCAAGGCCGAGATGATGCCGTCCCCGGTCGTAGTATGGTCGAGAAAGATTATGTGGCCCGACTGCTCGCCGCCAAGGTTGTAGCCTCCCTTGAGCATCTCTTCAACCACATACCTGTCGCCGACGCCGGTCCTTATGACCCGGCCTCCGGCAGCGTTTATGCCAGCCTCGAACCCGGAGTTGCTCATGATGGTCGAGACCACTGTATTCTTGTTGAGCGAGCCTTCCTTCATCATGGCCACGGCGCATATCGCGAGTATGTAGTCGCCGTCCAGGACATTGCCCTTCTCGTCGACCAGCATGCACCTGTCGCCGTCGCCGTCGAGGGCAAAACCTACATGCGCGCCTGATTCGCGCACGGCAGCCGCGACCTTCTCAGGGTAAAGCGCGCCGCACTCGTGGTTGATGTTCTCGCCGTTTGGCTTGACCGATATGGGTATGACCTCGGCGCCGAGTTCGTAGAAGACTGCCGGGGCCACTTTATAAGCCGCGCCGTTGGCGCAGTCGACGGCTATCTTGAGTCCGTCAAGGGTAAGTTCCTTTGGGAAGGTGTTCTTCGCGAAAACCACATACCTGCCTATTGCGTCATCGACCCTGTAGGCCTTGCCGACTTCGCTTGCCGTGGGCCTGTGGCTCGGGTCGTGGTTCTCGAAAATGAACTTTTCTATCTGAAGTTCGAGCTCGTCCGGCAGTTTCAAGCCGTCCCTCGAAAAAAATTTTATGCCGTTGTCCTGGTAGGCGTTGTGCGAGGCTGATATGACGACGCCAGCGTCGGCCCTCATGCTGGAGGTGATGAAAGCGATGCCCGGCGTGGGCAGAGGGCCTACGATGACGGTGTCAACGCCCATCGAGCATATGCCAGCCATCATGGCGCTTTCCAGCATGTAGCCCGAAAGTCTGGTGTCCTTGCCTATGACTATCCGGTGCCTGCGGTTCTCTTTTTTGAATATGTACGCGATGGCGCGCCCAAGCTGCAGGGCCATCTCAGAGGTCATCGGCTCTATATTCGCCACTCCCCTTACTCCGTCGGTGCCGAAAAGCTTCTTTTTCGATTTCATCCCTGCCTCTCCTTCTTGATGATGACCTTGACTTCGACCCTTTCAGCGCTGACGCTCCTGAACTCGGCCCCGGCTGTGTCCAGCTGGACCGACAGGCTCGTTGACGAGTCCATGCCCGATATGTCCAGCGGCTTCGTGAAGACCACTCCGATGTCCTTTATCTCTTTCCTCGTGCCGGTAACAGTGATGTGCTTCGGGAAAACCTGCACATCCGTCACCCTGTACCCCGGCGCGGGCCTTCCCACGACCCTGGCCCTTACAGGCAGGTCGGCCTTTGAAAGCCTCTCGAGTTTCACCTCTATCGAAGCGGGGCGAAGCCGAAGGACATCGATGCCCATCGGGGTCGCGATGTCCTTCGTCTGTATCTTGTAGGCGTTCAGCCCCTCTTTGGCCGCGCTGAGGTCGAGCTCGGCCGCTATCTGGCCAGGAGACAGGTTACTTATGAACAGCCTCGGCCCGGTGACCCTCACTTCGATCTCGTCGGGCGGCCCGCTAGTCATCACCATGTCTTTCGGGATGCCCTTCAGGCCTATTGGCACGAGAAAGCCGACTTCGGTCCTCGACTGGCCCGCCACGAAAAACCACAAGGCCACGGCGAACGCCAGGGCCATTGCCTTGAGCCTTATGTTGGAGGTAAAAAACTCCCTCATCTGCCGGGCGCCCCCCGCTGGAATATGTCCTTTCTCGGATACCCCTTGTAGGCAAAGAGCTGCTTCAAGTCAGAGGCGAGCCTGTCCGCTCCGATGTCCGCGAAAAGCCCGTCCTCAACGACGAGCGTTATGCCGCCCGTCTCTTCCGAGACGACGATTATCGCGGCGTCGGTCTCCTCGGCAAGTCCAATGGCAGCCCTGTGCCTCGTGCCCATGGACTTGGAAAGCTCCTTTTCAGTCAAAGGGAGTATGCACCCAGCCTTGAAGACCCTGCCCCTCCTTACGATGACCGCGCCGTCGTGTATGGGAGAGGCCGAATTGAAAATGGAAAGAAGGAGCTCCTTGGACACTTTCGCGTCCAGCTCTATGCCGAGCTGGTCTTCGAGAAAATCACTCAAGTCCATTGAACGCTCAAGGACTATGAGGGCGCCGGTTTTTTTCTTGGACATGAAGGAGACAGCCCTCAATATCTCATCCAACGCCCCTCCGGACGTCATGGTGTCCCTTGTGCTGAAGGGCTTGCCCATCTGCACCAACGCCCTTCTTATGTCCTGCTGGAAAACCACGATGATGAACACCACTATGGAACTCAAAAAGTTGCTGAGTATCCAGTGGAGCGTCAAAAGCTCGAACCTCTGTGAGACGAAATAGACCACGACGATTATGCCGAGGCCCCATATCATTCTTTCGGCCCTCGAACCCTTGAACATGAGCATGAACCAGTAGAGCACAAAGGCCACTATGGCTATGTCAAGCAGCGTTATCAGCGTATTCATTCCGAAGGTATTCTCAATCATCTCAGACCCTGCCCGCCACCGCGTCGGCTATTGCCGCTGCCCTGCGGGCTTCTTTCACATCGTGCACCCTCAGAATGGCCGCCCCGTTGGCTACAGCCAGCACGCAGGCGGCAATGGTCCCGGCCAGTCTCTCATCCGGGCCGGCCGTATTCAGCGTCTTGCCTATGAAGGACTTTCTCGATGGCCCGGCAAGCACTGGAGCGCCGAGCGACTTGAACTCGCGCAGCCTTCTGAGCAGTTCGAGGTTGCCCTCAACCGATTTCCCGAAACCGAGGCCCGGGTCCACTATGATGCTCTCCGGGTCTATGCCCATCTGAGCGGCAAACTCCAAGCGCGAATGAAGGTATCCGTAGACCTCGGACATCAAATCTCCGTAAGCGGTATCGAGCTGCATGGTCTTCGGGGTCCCCCTCATGTGCATGAGGATGAGCGGGACTCCGTGCCTGGCGACCACGCCTGCCATAGCCGGGTCGAGCGAAAGGGCTGATACATCGTTGACTATAGATGCGCCTGCGCCAATGGCGGCTTCGGCAACGGACGGCTTTGTAGTATCTATCGAGACAATAAGGCCCCTCTTTGCGAGCGCCTCAATTACCGGGACGACCCGCTTCATTTCCTCGGCGGCGTCAACCGGCTCGGCCCCTGGCCTCGTGGACTCGCCGCCTATGTCTATCCAGTCAGCGCCGTCTGAAGACATCTCAAGCGCCCTCTCTAAAGCCTTGCCCGGGTCCATGAAGCGCCCCCCGTCAGAAAACGAATCAGGCGTGACATTCAGTATGCCCATTATCAAGGTAGCAGGGCCGATTGTAAGCGCGCATCGATTGCTTTTCAACTCGTAAACGGACAGGGCCCTGTTCTCGATGGCCCTGCGCATAGCCTGCGCCGCCTCGCCAAGGCCCAGGGACTGGCCCCGGAGCTTGTCTATGAGGGTATCAAACTGCCTCTGCGTGCCCGAGACCAGCGCGTCGGAAAAAGCCACCGAACATGAGGCAGCCCCTCTTGCCACGGCAGCTTCGCCGCCGATAGAGAGCATATCCTGTTTCAGGATATTTGCCTGGACGGGCTTTAATCCTTCGAGCTTCAGATTGTAATGGAGCTGTTTGGGGGCCATGATGCGCACGCCAGAGGGGTCCACGCCGATCTTTTCCATCTCGGCGCGGCAACTCTCGATTGACGCAATCTCAAGGCATCTGACGGGTGAGCTCAACGGGTGTCCGCCCCTGGGTTAAATGAGGTTTAAAAGGATAAAGCCGGCCGCTTGCGCGGCCGGCATGAAAAACGGAATGGTTTTAAAAACGGCCCTGCCTACTTGACTGCTACGCCAAGAGAGGCCGCATCCTCGGGATTGAGAGTCTCGGGTTTGGAGCCAGCTGGTTCCGGGGGCCCTGTTGGGCCCTTGCCGCCGTCTTCCGAGTAGATGAGCCTTTCGATCTCAGGCCCGTCAAGAACCTCTTTTTCAAGGAGGGCCTTCGCGAGCCTGTGCAATGCGCTGGTATGGGACTCAAGGAGCTTGCGCGCCCTTGTGTAATTTTCAACGACTATCTTTTTTATCTCGGTGTCTATCTCTTCGGCGGTCTCCTCGCTGTAATCCTTCCTCTGGCCCATGTCCTTGCCGAGGAAGATGTGCTCTTCTTTCTTGCCGAAGGTAAGCGGGCCGAGCTTGTCGCTCATGCCCCACTCGCAGACCATCTTGCGCGCGAGCTCGGTTGCGCGCTCAATGTCGTTGCCGGCGCCGGTAGTCATGTGGTCGAGGATTATCTCCTCAGCCGCCCTGCCGCCCATGAGAACGGAGATATTGTTAAGAAGGTAATCCCTGCTGTAGGTGTGCCTCTCGTCAATCGGCAGCTGCTGGGTAAGCCCCAGGGCCATGCCCCTCGGGATGATGGAGACCTTGTGAATGGGGTCGGTCCCGGGGATGAGCCTGGCGACGAGCGTATGCCCTGCCTCGTGGTAGGCCGTGTTCTTCTTTTCGGCGTCGTTTATTATCATGGATCTGCGCTCGCTGCCCATGAGGAGCTTATCCTTGGCTTCGTCGAACTCGGGTTTCTCGAGCTTGTCCTTGCCGCGCCGGGCGGCCAGAAGCGCCGCCTCGTTCACGAGGTTGGCAAGGTCCGCGCCCGAAAAGCCCGGTGTGCCCCTGGCTATTACATCGATGTCCACATCATTGGACATGGGGGTCTTTGAGGTATGGACCCTCAATATTTCGGCCCTGCCCTTTATATCGGGTTTTGGAACCACGACATTCCTGTCGAACCTTCCGGGCCTCAAAAGGGCCGGGTCAAGGACATCAGGCCTGTTGGTGGCGGCGACTATTATGACGCCCTCGTTGGACTCGAATCCGTCCATCTCGACGAGGAGCTGGTTCAAGGTCTGCTCCCTCTCGTCGTGGCCTCCGCCAAGGCCAGCGCCCCGGTGGCGACCGACCGCGTCTATCTCGTCTATGAATATTATGCAGGGCGCGTTCTTCTTGCCCTGAACAAACAGGTCCCTGACCCTGGACGCGCCGACGCCGACGAACATCTCGACGAAATCTGAGCCCGATATGGTGAAGAACGGCACGCCAGCCTCGCCAGCGATGGCTTTCGCGAGAAGGGTCTTGCCTGTTCCCGGAGGGCCTACTAGGAGGACGCCCTTTGGTATGCGGCCTCCGAGGCGGGTGAACTTCTTCGGGTCTTTAAGGAAATCGATTATCTCCTCGACCTCTTCCTTGGCCTCTTCTATTCCGGCCACATCCTTGAATGTGACCCTGTGCTGGCTCTCGTTAAGGAGCCTGGCCCTGGATTTCCCGAAGCTCATGGCCTTGCCGCCGCCGCTCTGCATCTGGCGCATGAAGAATATCCAGACGCCTATGAGCAGTATCATCGGGAACCACGAGACGAATATCGTGCCCCAGGACGGGCTGTCAACGACCGGCTCGACCGCTATCTTGACGCCGCTGGCGCGAAGCTTGCCGATGAGGTCGGGGTACTGGGGCGAGAAGGTCTGAAAGGGCTTGCCGTCCTTGTATTTTCCCAGTATGTCGTTGCCCTGAATAGTAACCTCGGTGATGTTCCCGGATTCGACTTCCTGAATGAAATCGCTGAAAATGACCTTGTCCGAGGAGGGCTGCTTGTAGCTTATAAGGTTAAACATCAGCACTACTGTGGCTATGATGATGAGCCACATGGCTATGTTCTTATATAGCTGATTCATCTATGCTCCCTGTAATGAGTTGTTTTCTCTCGTATTTAAATAAAAATATTCTGTCATAGTTCCGGGGATTTTACAATAAAAATATTGAACAAATTACCGCTATAAGTCCCGTAATTACATGACTTTTATCACTTCCGGGGCTTGGTTGGCCAGGGATAGCCGCCGCTTAAATACGCGGCCCTCGCGCTGGATGCCGCGAAAAGGAAGATATTGGCCGAGTAGAAAATCCACATGAGGAGGATCATAAGGGTGCCTATCGACCCGTAGAACTTGTTGTAGCTCTGGAAATTTGCCACATAGAGCGCGAAAAGCTGCTTTGCCAGCTCCCAGAGGACCGTAAAAAGGGCGCTGCCGAAAAACGCGCACCTGATATTCAGGTTAGGCCCGGCCAAAAGCCTGAATACTACCGCTATTATCCAGGAGACGAGCAGGAATGGGGCCACGAACCTTGTGAGGAAGATTATGAAAAAGGTATAGATGTAGCCGAGGCCAAATATGTCAACCTCTATCGCTTCGAGGTAGTAAGAGGCCGCTGTGAGCGCTATCGAGGACAGGGAGGCCAGTATCGCCAGGAGCACGCCGAGAAGGTTTATGACCTTTTTCCTGAAAAAACCGAACTTGTGCTCGGTCTCGAATATCCGCATCAAGGCCTTTGCCGACGCGCCCATTACGAGCTCCGCCCCTGAGACAAGGGTCACCAGTCCCAGCCAGCCGAAAGTCTTCCAGTTGAGGGAAAGCTCTTTCAAGTCGGAGATGAACCTGGGGCTCAGGTATGGCACGCTCTCCCTTACCATGCCTATGATCCTGTCCTGCAGGTCCGGCCTGGTGCCTATGAGGAAGCCCACGCCCGCCGTCATTACGAACATGAGCGGGATAAGGGAAAAAAAGGCGTAGAAGGATATGGCCGCCGCGCTCGTCCAGCAGTCGTTCTTCTGAAAAATCTTCCCCCCATCCCTCGCGACGGCCGCGAATCCCCTCATTCTGTCAGTGCCTTTGTTTGAATATGACCTTCAATGGAATGCCTTCCATGCCAATGGCCTCTCTCAAGGCCGAGGTAAGGAAGCGCACATAGGAGTCCTCTACGCCATCCGGATGGTTGCAGAATATGAGGAAAGTCGGCGGCAGCACCGCGACTTGCGTCATGTAGTAGAACTTCACTTCCCTGCCCCTGGAAGCGGGCGGGTGTTTTCTGGCCACTATCGACTCCAGGGCCGAGTTCAGGGCCGATGTCGAGGCCTTGCTCCTGCCCCTTTCGAACAGTTCATTGACCGTCTCGAGCACCTTTGGCACGCGCTGGCCCGTAAGCGCGGAAGTAAAGAGCACCGGGGCGTACGCGATAAAGGGAAGCTTTTGCCTTATCGTCTCTTTGGCGTACTCGACCGTATGGGTGTCCTTTTCCGGCGCGAGGTCCCACTTGTTGACTATCACCGCGCAGCACTTCTTGCGGTCCTCGATGAGGCCCGCTATCTTCTCGTCCTGCGTCGAGACCCCTTCCTTGCCGTCCACAAGGAGGAGCGCGACATCGCACCGTTCAATAGACCTTATGGCCTCCATGACAGAATAGGACTCGACAGTGAGGCTTACCTTGCTCTTTTTTCTTATGCCGGCAGTATCTATGAAAAGATACTTCCCTCCATCCATATCAACAGGCGTGTCGACCGAGTCGCGGGTAGTCCCGGCGATGTCGCTCACGATGGCCCTGGATTTCCCGATGAGGCGGTTTAAAAGCGACGACTTGCCGACATTCGGCCTGCCGACTATGGCGACCTTTATCCTATCTTCGTCAACGGGGACTTCTTCCCTTTCGGGAAGCCTTCTCAATATCTCGTCAATAAGCTCGGTTATGCCCAGGCCGTGCTCGGCGGAAACGCCCATGATCTCATCCACTCCAAGAGAGTAGAAATCAGCCACGAGCGCGGCCTGCCTGGGCGTGTCTATCTTGTTGGCGACATAGATTACAGGCTTTCCTGCGCGCCTCAGCATGTCCACGAGCTCTTCATCCTGAGGGATAAGCCCGGCCCTTGCGTCCATCACGAATACGATGACATCGGCGTCCTCGATAGCGAGCCTTGCCTGGTCCCTGACCTGCTTTGTTATGATGTTGCCCGCGTCGGGCTCGAACCCGCCGGTGTCGACGAGCGTAAAAGCCCTGCCCATCTCCTCGGTGTCGGCATAGTTCAGGTCACGGGTGACGCCTGGCTGGTCATGGACTATGGCCTTCTTTTTCCCCAGTAATTTATTGAAGAGGGTTGATTTTCCAACATTAGGCCGTCCAACTACTGCTACTATGGGCTTCATTTATTCCTGCTGCTTCCTTTCAATTTAGACCAGATTGCGAAAAATGCGTTTTAATTCAGGCTGCTCAAAAACTTCAATGCGGGACTGCGAAGAACTGGAATTGATGCGTACTTTTTTGTACGCCGCAATTACGCGCGACGATGATAACAAAGCAGATGGAGCTTTTTGGGCTGCCTGATCAGTATCCGAAGTCTTTGAGAGCGCCCGGTTTCTTAGTCCATTCCTTATGCACCCGGACAAAGAGTTCGAGAAATACTTTTTTACCAAGGAGGCCTTCTATCTCCTGCCTCGCGGAAGAGCCGATTTTCTTGAGCATGGCCCCGCCCTTGCCTATTACTATGCCCTTTTGCGATTCGCGCTCAACATTAATTGTAGCTGAAATCGAGATTATATCCTTTTTCTCGGTGAACTTGTCGACGGTCACGGCGACGGAATACGGGACCTCTTCCCTCGCGTAAAGGAAGACCTTTTCCCTTACCATCTCGGCTACTATGAACCTTTCAGGAAGGTCGGTGACCGAGTCATCGGGGAAGTACTTCGGCCCCTCGGGCATGAGCGCGGTAAGCGTAGTTAAAAGAAGCTCCACTCCCTCGCCCTTCAGGGCTGAAATTGGTATTATCTCACGGAAGGCGTAGGCCTTCGAGTACTCGTCTATAAGAGGCAGGAGCTGGCGCTTGTCCACCTGGTCCACCTTATTGAGGCACAGTATGACCGGGCACTTGAGCCCCTTTACAGCCTCCAGCACAAGGCGGTCGTCATCTGACACAGGCTTTTCGGACTCGACTAAAAGCACTACGGCATCGACATCTGAAAGCGAAGAGACCGCCTCTTTTACCATGAACTCGTTCAAGAGCCCTTTGCCCTTATGAATGCCCGGGGTATCGATGAAGATGATCTGGCTGTCCTCCCTGTTCAGGACGCCCCTTATGACATTCCTTGTGGTCTGGGGCTTGGGAGAGACAATGGATATTTTCTCGCCGGTTATCCTGTTGAGAAGAGTTGATTTCCCGGCGTTGGGCCTGCCGATTATTGATATGAAGCCTGACTTGAAAGCCATTTTCCGTCCTTTTCAAAGGTTTACGCTTCGCGAAAGCCTTCGGGCTCCCGCGCATTCAGGATAGCATTTAGGGGGAAAGGTGTCAAAAAGAGTTAAGACTGCCTTTAAAAACTGCTCTTTTTCCTGACCTCTGCGTCAGAGCGTAAATAAAAAATGCTCACGGATTCTCAAATATGCTGCGCTTTTTATTTCCGCCCTTCCTTGACTTCAGAAAAAATATCTAATTTTCAGAGGCAGTCTTCTTTCATGCTTAGGCGTCACCGGAATTTATAGTAGCTCACAAACCCGTACATGTTGACATACTTTTTGTAATAAGCCGCGTCAAACCAGCCGCCTGAAGAGGCAAGGAAGGCGTCCTCGGCATTGGGAAAGATAACGACTGCTTTTAATTCAGCAGGCCCGCTCAGCTGGGCCAGGCCCCTGTTCGCGTATATCGAGCCGAAGGAGCTTATGAGGGTTTTCTCAAAGGGCGTGTATGAAGGCCTGGTCAGCACAGGGTAGGCGTAAAGGTTATCCCGGCCTGTTTCGATGTTGAGATAAGTCTTCAGGGACATGGCCCATTCGTGGTTCATGGCAGGGTCGGCGACGACGAGTATGGCGTCGTCCTTGTCTGTATTCTCCTTTATCGACTCGAGCCACGCGCTGGTCATCCTGCCCTGGAACGCGGAATGGAAGGCGTTTTCAAAGGTCACCGAAAAGCCCAGAAGAACGCCGAAGAGGGCCGCGATGCCAAGAAAAAAGCTCCGGCTCAAAACCCTGGGCACTCCTCTGCCAGCCTTTACGGCTACGACTGAAGCCACAGCCAGCGCGATAAGCGGCCAGGGGAAAACGAGCCTCACCCATTTGTGGATCCAGGCGGCGGCGTAGGAAAAAGCAGGCACCTGCTCGACTTCCGAAAGGAGCTTCAAGTTCTCAAGCGTGAAGGTTATCAGGAATTTGGGGCTCGCCACCATGTACGAGCTCAGGAACACGATGATCGCGGCAGCGGCCCAGAATGCCAGAACGCGCCAGAAAGAGGCCCGGCCTTCAGGCCTGCCGTTCTCCCTCATGAGGCGCATGAGCATGACAACCGTGAAAACAGGGCCGAAAATGCCAGGCAGCAGATACCTTTCGCTCACGCCTGACTTGGCGTGCAGCAAAGCCTGCGGAAACAGGGCAAGACAAAAAAACAGGAAGACGGGCAAAAGCGCTCTGTAGCCCCTGGAGCCAGGCTTTTCAGCCATGAACAGGACGAGCCCCACAGGCACAAGCCACGCGTGAGAGGCGTACAGGTAATTGACGAGCGCGGATATGAATGGCCCCACGCTGAACCCCTCATACCCGGCGTAGCCCATGCCTGTCATGCCAACGAAGAACTTTATGAAAATAATTTCGGCTCCAGCCAGGGCGAGCAACACGAGCCCGGGGACGAGCGAGCTCAGGGCGGCCTTGGCCCAACCTGCGTCGTTTATCATCTGATGCGTCCATATCCGCAGGAAGACGACCGCCGGGACAAAGAGGATGAACGCCTCTTTCGAGAGCATCAGCATGACGCCAAGCACGACAAAGACCGCGTCGAGGACGACGCCCGGCCTCCTGGCGGCAATGGCCGAGACTACGAGCATGAAGGACAGGAGCGGCATGCCTATTGTCTCGGCTGTGCCGAACCTCCACCACACGCCCGCCTGAAAGCCCAAAAAGAGCATGAGCGGAAAAAGGAGCGCTTCGGCAAGCGAAAAACCGGTCATGAGCAGGAAAAACGCGAAACACGCGGAAGCGGCCGTGGCAAGGAGCCAGCCGTAGACGGCCCATATGAAAAAGTCTGCCCCGAACAGCTTGACCTCCACAAGCCTGTGTATGTCGTACAGCGGGAAGAACCTGCCCTTGCTGCTTATGTCCCCGCTTATGTAATCGACGGCCTGGTCAACGAAGCTAGCGCTGTCGATGCTCCTGGAAAAGCCTATTATCTGGTGGTCGTCCGTGAAGTGAAACCCGGCCGTAAAGGTGCCTGAAAGGTAAAGCACGCCGAACCAGAAAAAGAAAAAGAATGCGAATGCCGCAAGCGCGTTTTTCCTGTTCATCGCCTGTCCTCAGGGCTTGAAGAGCCCGCTGTCATAGAAAGGTGTACGGCCGCCGCGAGCATCCCCAATGGAATGAGGTGCAGGACGAGCCTGTCAAGGGAGGTGCCAAGGTGCCATTTTAAATCAACCGGAGTTATGATGTACACAAAAGTATATATGCCGAGCTGACCGAGTATGAGGCAATGGAGCACAAGAGTCTTCGCGCTTATGATTCCTCTGAAGCTCAACACGGCAGAGGCCGCGTAAGCCCACCAGACAAGCCCCATGACTCCCGGCTTCAAGAACATGAACCCGGCCGCGTACGGGATTATCTGGCCGAGCCTGGTGAGGTTCGAGAAGAACACTCCCGGCCCCAGGCTCTGGACATACTCGCTGCCGACTCCGAGAACTGCCTTGTAGACCGACCACGGTAAAATGAACAACACAAGCGGAATAAGGGCCAGGCCAAGCGTCCTGAAGTCCCTCCCCTTCCCTTGTTTCAAGAGGGCCGAGACAGCGAGGATGAGAAAGCCGAGAAGCGCGAAGGTGAGCCCCTCGTTCTTTGTCCACGCGCCCATGGCAAGCATAAGGGTGGCTATGTACGCGAACGGGCTCCTTCCCTCCCGCGCGTACAGCAGGATGAAAATCGCCGCGCCAAGGAAGTAGGCAGAGAGCGTGAGGTCAGCGTAGCCGGTGAAATCCTTCCCTGTGTAAGCAGGGTCTATCTGAACCGGAAAGCCAGCCCCATGGACAAGCACGAGCGGAGTCACTGAAAGGAGCGCCGTAAAAAGAAGGCCCGTAGTCCTGCTGCCCGTCAGCCTTCTCACCCCGTAATGAAATATTGATAAAAGGGCCGCGAACTGCAGCGGATAGATGATCTTTCCGGCCTCTTCCTGGGCAGAGCCTATTGCCGTGTATATCCATGAAACGGCCAGAGGCACGAGCAACGGATAGTCAGGGTGGTCCTGGACATAGGCAGGGTCGGTGAGAAAGGCCGCATTGACCGACCCGTCGAGGAAAAAGGCCCTGGCCTTCACGAACCATATGAACCATGCGTCCCAGCCGCTAAGTGGCATAATGAGGCCGTAGGCAAAGGAATACAATACCTGTGAAAGGATAACGGCAAAAAGGACTCTGCCTGCCCAGCCCATCTTCTGCCCGTCCGTCCTGAAGGCGGTTCTTTTGAATGCCGGGAGAAAAAGCATGGCGGCCCCGAGCGCGACCCACGGCCCTGAGATGAGCAAGGCGCTGAAAGGGATAGAGGCAAGGGAATAGAAGAACATCTGGAGGCTTACCGCCCCGAGCCCGAGCATGAAAGAAGCCCCTGCGTACGACACCGGGCCAAAAGAGGCTTCAACCCTCCTGTCAGCTATCTTCAGGACGATATGGCCCGCGAGGAAAAAAAGGAGCGCGCCGGGGATTAGCTTCAAAAGCGTCATCTTCCAGCCCCCACGACCCTGTAAACCGATTGTCTCCCCCTGGCGTCAACCTGGCTGTAGAGCTCTTCCATACCGGCAAGCGCGGCCAGGTCTTTTTCAATCGGCTGAATTCCATCAGGCCAGATGAACGCGGCAAAATCCCCCGGCCCCATTGACCTGTAATCGAACTCGTCGGCCGGGCTTATGACCTTCATCTCCCTCTGATAGAGCTGGTATCTGAGCCGTCCGGCGTAGAAGCCGCCCTGCGGGCTGTCCCAGGGATACGGGTCAAAGAAAAAGACCTTTGACCCGGGCGGGATAAGGTCTTTTTC
>Ga0209342_10001438_pt1 | contig 26710 bp, 45 predicted proteins | sample RifCSP16_2_FD_184023 | JGI IMG/M metagenome (GOLD analysis project Ga0209342, IMG submission 184023) | Soil microbial communities from Rifle, Colorado - Rifle CSP2_sed 16_2 (SPAdes) (version 2) | ecosystem: Environmental > Terrestrial > Deep subsurface > Rock core/Sediment | place: Rifle... | reverse complement strand
GGGAGGCCATGGAATGCAAACCAAAAACAATCTTCGTAGGGTTCTCCTGATCCCCGATGCCCATTGTCCTTATCACGATAAGCGTGCCTTGGAGGGGTTGATTATCGGAAAAGTACTACCAGCCTTTACCTGGGACACCATCTGTATTTTAGGGGATTTTTGGGACAACTACAGCATCAGCAGCCATCTCAAGACCCCCACTCGTGAAACCAGCTGGATGAAGGAAAGCGAATGTGGGAAGCGGCTGATTCGGCAAATCACCAAGGTTCCAGCCACGCGGCGTATTCTTATCAAAGGGAACCACGAACGCTGGTTGGAGCGAGCCCTTTCTGATAAAATCCCTGCCCTTTACGACGAAGTGATGGCCAAGACCAAGGACCCTAATGGATGGGAAACTGTCGAATACATGGATAGTACGATGATCGGCAAGCTGCATGTAACCCATGATTTGGGACACAGTGGATTGACAAGCGCCCAGCAATCGTTGGCGGCGTGTGGGGATAACATTGTCATTGGGCATAATCACAACCTGACCTATGTGGTACGTGGCAATGCTCAGGGTGAGTGCCATGTAGGGGCCTCATTTGGCTGGTTGGGGGATTACCGTAAGATTGATTATCGCCACCGGATGCGATCACGGCGAGATTGGGTATTAGGGTTTGGAGTTGGCTATATGGAGCCATCTGGAATCATTCATTTGCAACCTGTGCCGATTATCAAGTATAAGTGCGTGATTGAAGGGCAGTTATTTCAAGCCTAATGAAAGGGAGATGATGGGACGCACGACCAACCCACTTTCTATTTTAATCCTTGACCCCCTATTAATTACCGTGCCCCAGATTCAAGCCGAGCTGTCAGATAAAGGCCACACTATCCATATAACCGATGATCCCCATACAGACTATGATGTGATTATCGGGAGTCGATGTTGGCGAATTATTCCCAATGCTGATACACTCAACACCCAGTTAAAGTTAATGATTGCCGGTGTGCGTAATGTGAAATATCCGAAAGGAATCAAGCCATGAACACCCCTAAGACCAAAGTGATCACCAACCCCATTGACATTACCAACCAGTTGGATATATGGCTAACCCACCCCTTCGAGGATGAGGAAGACGAATATTCACCGGATATGGGTATTGATCCCTATGATGCTGCAAGGGATGATGCGATGGAGGAGTAGGTCAAATGGAAGTATATAAAACAGGAGCAGGACAATTGATGGACGTGCATGATCAGGCACATTGTCGTGGGACACATTGTGTGATCCATCATCCGTCCCATCATGCCATGGAAGACTTCCCAACGCATTGGCGAGAGGACCGGGGCTTGATGGAACGCATATGCCCCCATGGAGTAGGGCACCCAGACCCGGATCACATAAATCATTTACCTGAGGATATACGTAATATAGAATCCATCCACGGTTGCTGTGGAGATTGTTCTATCAAAGGTTATGTAGCTACCCTTCGTGAGAAGACTCCTTGCGCTCATTGCGGAAAAAGCCCTATTGAATATCATCATCCTGATCACCCAAAGCACGGGAATTCGCGAGTATCAAATTTAGTAGCACAGAGTAATCTAACTCGTAATTCACCAGTTAAGTGGCCTCGAATAGCAAAAGAGATTGCTGAATGTACGCCACTTTGTAGGTCATGTCATATGAAGGAAGATGGTAGACTAGATGCCCTACGTAAGGCTGCACCACAACAAAAAGGTGTCATATATGTAGAGGTGGCTCCTTGTAGTTGTTGTGGTAGAGATTATAAACCTCTACGTAGAGGTATGTGTACAGGATGTTATAATCACCATACTGGGCTACGTCTTAGAAAGTCTGCGAGTTGTGATGGGTGTTGCAGGGGGAGTTATGAATAACCTAGAATTATTGGCCTACCTAATCAATCTGATGGTGTCGTGTACGGTGCTCCCGATGAGCGAGCAAAAAGTGGGTGTGGAATTGTATCAAGTTCAGCATTGGAGTTGCCAGACGACACAAGGCCCGATGGCGGTACGGTCCTGGCGGCGGCCCTGTGATACGGGCCACACCCATTATTGGGGGCGAATGGTGTTTCTGGAATTTGAGGAATTACAGACGGCGGTGTACATGAATCGATACGGGGAGGTCCAAATTGGACAGGGAGCACGACTGGAAGAAGCCTACCAAACTGCCTGTGGGTCGTAGACACCATATTTTGACCCAACCAGGACGGCGGCAGCATGTGGCAGGGTGGGGGTATAAAGCAAAGCTGCTGCTGGCTAAGTTGAAGAAAGCGGGGTGGTAGGATGTGTTATGGGGGATGTGATTGTGCGAGGTGTAATCCACCAGATGAGCCCATTGTGCCAGTCAAGAAAAAATGTGCATCAATGAAAAAGCTTGACGCGTTTGAGAAGGTAGCCTGCAAGGCTGTTGTTGATAAATACTTTTCTCGTGAAAGTACGGCTGATGCCGACATAGCTTCATTGAAAGTTGGCGACACAGTGGTGTTTAACGATGTGTCAGACTCACAGGTTAATTGGGCGGGACACGACGATCCCCGTCTCTCTTTACATCTAGGTCAATCCTATATCGTGAAATGTGTTGACGTACACAATTGGCATACTGAGATTGAATTGGCTGAAATTCCAGGCAAACGATTCAACTCAGTGCATTTTAAACATCTGCGCGATCAGGAGGTGCGCCCATGACGCCGAAGGTGCCGAAGGTTGTTCTGAAAAACATGGGCTGCCGTACACAGCGGGAATATCGACGGCTTAAGCGGAAACAATTGCGGCGGCTCCAAACCGCGATGAATGACGTGATGTGCGGGGCTGCCTATGCGCCAGGCTATGCGCATGAATACACGCTACTGCAAGAATCTCTTGAGGCATTGGCAGCACTGTGGAGCCCAAAGGAGTGGGGAGCATGACGCCGACGGTGGGGGATTGGGTGCGGTATAAACTGCCAGGATTAATGTCGTTTGTCGATATAGTGATAAGTGAAGAAAGTCAGTGTGTGCTTGTTGAGCGCGGCGGATATTGGGTAGATAAATCAGACATCCTCGAAATCCGCCCGCCACAACCGAAGGAGGAAGCATGAATAAGGGCTGGAGGAGAAGATACAGTAGTAAAGGTTACGTGCAAGCCATAGCTGATGCCAAGGGAGATACCACGATGAGCGACACACAAGAAGATATTTGTGGATTCTGCGGCCTTCCTGGGGCAGATAAATTTCCTCATCCTAACCGCTGGCCCGGTGAACGATCAGCAGGAACGGAAATTGTCCATGCTGAATGTGAACAGGAAGAATGCCAAAGGGCTCACGCGCAATTGAGTGACCGTCAACGGGCATCATTTCTTAGGAGTATCTAGCGATGAGCGACCCACACGACTATAAAATTCGTGACGGCGATAAAGTGACAATAGCGTTTGATGGCCACGGCATTGACAGGTTAACGGGGACTGTTCGGTATTCCCCATGCGCGACTGGGGATAGTTGGATAATTGAGGAGAAGGGTGGCCACATATATTACGTGCAACAATTTTCATGGATGCGGAAATGTAAATGTTGAGCGACACACAGCAGGCGGCGAGATTGCTATGCTGGTTCAGTTGTGGCGCGACGAGTGCGGTAGCGACGAAGATTATATGCAGCACCCCGCAAGAGCATTCCATCGTTGTGGCGTATACGCAAGTGGAAGAAGAAAGCGATGATAATGTGAGGTTTCTCCGTGATTGCGAGGGATGGTTTGGCCGTGACATAGCCAGACTAAGGAACGAACAATACGGGGCCAGCATCTATACTGTGTTTGAGCAAACTCAATATCTTGTGAGCCGGTATGGGGCACCGTGTACGAAGAAGCTCAAGCGCGATGTGCGGGAAAAGTTCCAGCGATCGGAAGATATCCACGTACTGGGCTTTTCAGCAGAAGAACAGGACAGAGCCGATGAGTTCGCTGAACGCAATCCGTCCCTCTCATTGCGATTCCCTTTGATTGATCGCGGGCTCACAAAGTCTGATTGTCTTGCCATAGTACGTGACGCGGGAATTGCGCTGCCAGAGCTATATCTCAAGGGGTACGATCACAATAATTGCATTGGGTGTGTCAAAGGCGGGATGGGATACTGGAACAAGATCCGCATTGATTTCCCGGATGTGTTCAGCCGCATGGCCGAAATGGAGCGGAAGATTGGGCATTCTATCAATCGGTCAAAGGGTTTACCTATGTTTCTGGATGAATTAGATCCAGCCGCAGGGCACGGCGTCAAAGAGCCGTCCATCGAATGCGGGATATTTTGCGAGTCAGCCAAGATGGAGATAGCCAACCGATGAGCGACACACAGCGGGCGGCGAAGGATATTATTACGGGATGGAAAGCCGATACGACCTTGCTGCCAGAGCCCGGCCAAACTGGATGGCATTCTATTCGTGAGCGAGAACTGTTAGAGGGGCTCACCCAAGCCCTCACCCAGGCTCATCAGGCCGGCATGGAGCGGGCGGCGAAAGTGGTGAATGGGTTGATTGGCAAGGACTCGGGGAACTGGAATCGTTGTGTGACCTATGCGGTTGCGGCGATTCGCCAGGCGAAGGAGAAGGCATGAGCGAACGCAAGATGCCATTGAAATGTACGGTGGTAGATGGCGCAATTACCTTCACGATTGGGGCAGACATTCTCGCATTTGCTGCCGCTAATCATCCGTCTTTCTGGGACGGGATCTCATCATGCAATACTCCAAATATTAAGGTGACCGACCCAATCTTGTTTGCGCGGGAAGTCTGCAGAGAGATAAATAAAGAATCCGAGACCGGTGAAACACCATTGACCGACATGCTCGATAACGCCATTGAATCTGCGGTCGAGGGAGGATGCGAAGGAGTCGATCATGAATATGAATAAGGACGAAAATAAGCACACGCCGCCTCAGCCGCCCGCGCCGTGGGTGCGGTACTGTGAGGATGATTGTCCAAACTGTGGGCTCCCTGTTGGGCCGTCAGAATGCAGCAATGGTGATTTTATACTCGCCGCCCCGGTGGAGCAGTGGGCGAAGGAGGTTAGAGAATTCGTGGCGCAATTTACAGCATACAGAGATGATCCGCACTACCAACAGGCCCAGCACCTCTTGGCGAACTGGCCGGTGAAGGAGGGGCGATGAGTAACCAAGTGGTCTCGCCTAGATTGCACAAACTCCTTATGGCCGCCGCGCGAGAGATTAAGGTGGGCTCGTATACGACCGCACAAGAGATTGAAGAAGAAATGCTCACGCGGACAGACTGGATGCAGGTCTACGGGTTAGAGGAAATTAAACTGCGCGATATTGTGATCGAGAAATTGTTGGGCGGCAAGCCGTGACCCGCTACCGTGGCGTCTATCGCGGGCCGGGCACGCGCAGGATACGACTGGGGCGGTTCAACCTCTGGAGACAGTGGAGGACGCGATGAGTGAGGTACTGACGCAGGAGCATTATACGGATGGGCGACGGTATTCCTACATTAGCAATACGTGGATTTTGCTGAGTTCGTGGAACGATAAGGAGGAAATCGCTTCATTGAGGGAGCAGTTGATCGCCTCGCTGGCAGCGTCCGGCAACATGGTACAAGGACTCCGCGCCCAACTGCAGGCGCAGACGGAGCGGGCGGATGAATTGGATAAACTGACCACGATGCAGGACGGCGGCATCCGTGGGTTGCATGAACAGATAGCCGACCTCACGGCCCAGCTGGAGGCCAGGACGCGCCAATCTACCATAAACATGTTCTCGTTAAGTGAGGCGAATCAGCGGGTGTATGAACTTAATAGGCAACTCGCCGCCCCGGTCGAGGCGTGGGCGAAGGAGGTCAAGCCGTTGTTAGAATATCTTTTGCCGTTCGCCATTTCCTGGCTACGAGAAAACTCTGATTCTGAAAGTGTTATGCCTCAAGAAATACTAGAGGCCCAGCGCCTGCTCGCGAACTGGCCGGTGAAGGAGGGATGATGGAAACAATTGTAATTCTAGACGGGCTTACGCTCACGCATGGAGACGATGGGTGGTGGTTGAATTTTGATGGAGGAGTAGGTAAACCGAAAAGCAGCATATCTATTCACGCACTTGCTGATGGATTACTGCGGCAAGTAGAGCGGCCAGGTGTAGGAGCATGGCTAGAAAGAGTTCACCCATGACCCGCTACCGAGGGGCCTATTAAAGGGGAATGTTATGATGAATGACTCAATAGAATTTTACGGTCCGTCGGGCGCGCTTATCGCACAAGTAGCATCGTCGATGGTCCCACCGGTTGGCGCGTTTATCAGTATCAAAAAACGAGTATGGCAAGTACGGCGCATTACATACGCACTTGACAACAGCGATGATGTGCAACAGAAAAGGATGAGATGTAACATAAACTTGGAGGCATCATGAGCGAGCAGCCGTTGACACAGTTATTGACGGATGAGGAATTTGACAGACATTTGAGCATGGCAGGGAGTCCCACAGCTGGAGGGCTACTGGCTAAACCATCATTGCGGGCGCACAACGCCGCGCTCCGCGCCAAGCTCGCCGAGCAGACGGCGCGGGCGGAGCAGGCGGAGCAGGACAGGCTCAGGCTGCAACAACGAGTGGCGAGCCAGCGCATAAACCTATCGAGAAAATATCTAGGATGGGCAGAAACAAAAGTCGGACTGCAACGCACCATTGAATATCTAAGGGCGAAAACAACCGGCGAAACGCCTCTTTTTGGGCACGGAGCAAAAGATGAGGTGATCGCCGACCTCACGGCCAAGCTCGCGGCGGTGGAGCAGGAGCGGGATTCATTGCGGGAATCAAAAGTGTATTACTCAACTGAATGTCAATCCTATGCGAAGGACCTACGCATCGCGCAGCAGCAGCTCGCCGACCGTGACGCCAGGATAACCCAGTTGCAGAAAGAGATCGCGCTCGATGACGCCCTGATTGCCGAGCGAGATCGGGTGCTCAATGCGATCCCATGCTTGGCACATGGTCCATGCGTGCCGCACGCGCTGGAGTGGATCGAGAAAAACGAATCACGACTCGCCCGCGTTCGGGAGGCGCGAATCGGTATGGATTTTGTCGCGCGGGAGGCGTTGGAGGCGGTCGAAACGCTATGCGCGAGCAGGCGGTTGACGATTGAGGCATCGATTGCGGCTGAGGTGTTGTCTGGAAATCAGGCTAAAGAGGCTGCCGAGCGAGCGGCACTCGTGGAGGTGAGCTTAGTAGAGCAGGTCCTCCGTGAGCTGAAACAATGATCTGGTTTGTCCTTCTAAATCTCGTAGCCGTATGGGGGTTGGCATTCGTCGTAGCCTATTTTCAGGACCCCGGCTAATCCAACACCTAGTAAATGTCAATAATTATGATGTCAAACCCTTTGAGACCGTCGTGGTCACCGATGCGCTAGATGAATTGGCAAGATTCGGGGGGGTCGATTGCCAGATCATGTGATCTTTGACTTGACTGCCAGAAGATGATCCCAGCCAAAAATTCAGCACACCCGAAAACCCTGCCGTCAGCGTTCCAAGCAGAATTAACACGGCTTGCCCTCCGTTTTCATCCAATGAGGGCAGCCCAAAGCGAACAATGCCCCCCAGTGCACCAAAGAATCCCAGTGTAATGATGGCGGAAAGAACCCCCGGCCACACACTCTTGTTTGTCATTTGCATCTGGCGGGCAGATTGGACATCCGCAATATGGGCTTGCATCGTCTGGAGCTGGAGCTGTGCCAGCCCCATTTTGAACTTCAACTCCTCTTCTGGAGGAAGATGGAAGGTCTTGATCAGATCTGACACACCATCGAATATGCCCGTCACCACCTTCTGCCCTGATTCAGAGATGATCCCTGCCGGGGTCGCCCCGGTCATCCAGTTCCAGAATCCCATGTTAGTCCCCCCTTACAGCTAAGAGCACTCGATCCAGTTTTTCATCCATGCTCTGGATGCCCTCACGAAGTTCATCCAGCCGGCTGCTCAGGTGATCCTGGTTGCTATGAATCACCGCCAACTCTGTTTTATGGGTGGAATGTAGATCTGCGTGTTTCAGTTGCACCAATTCAATCGTGGCCATTCTGTCACCTAATTCTCGTTTGATTACTTTCTCTTTCCCATTGAACCAGGCCATCGCGCTTCCTATCCCCGTCAGGATTGACGTTGCCGCAATACCTAACCAGTCGTTTGGATCAAGATGCGGCTCACCCATGAATATCTCCTTTTTATAAGCACCCGGTCGTGGGTGTGTTAAACGCGTGTCCATGTGACCAGTCAGGATGTTCAAGGCCTGTCTGGGGTTCACAGGGGTCTTGGATTGGGGCGGTATACAGAATCCGTGGGGGTGGTTTGGCGCATCCCCCCAGTATCAACAGCAGCACCACAACCCCCCAAGCCATATCATCCTTTTCGTATCATTTCCGCCAAGTTCCAGGCCCGCTGCCCCTGTGCATAACCCACCTGCCGTGCCCACGTCGAATCCAACATATCCACAGAGGCTTGATGGTAATCCCCCCGTTCCATGGCAGAAAGAAACTTGACAAACTTCCTCAACTTCGTCAACCCCAAATTGAAGCACATATCGATCATGACCCATTGGCGGGGTTCACTCAAATCAGCAAACCATGGAAAGGCATGTAGGCAATCATTGGTGGCATCCCGGATATCATCCTGGAGGATCTGCATGATGGCCTTATGGGAGAGGGGGCGGCCCATATTATGCCCCACGCCCACAGTCCAGACCCCAAGGCTATCTTGGTAGGGGATTGTCTTATACCCTTCATGCTGGATGAGTTGGCCAACGAGGGTCATGGGGTGTCCTCAAGCTGGTTCGCAGCAAACTGAAGCACTTGGGCCGTTTGCTCCCCGATTTTTCCTTGGTTATGCTTAAACAATTTGACCAAGAAGCTTCGCCCACGATCACTCATAAACAGATTCGCCACGGCATCGTGTACTTTCATCCCGGCATAGGCTGCGGCGGCGACACCCGCTCCGCCAGTAATCCCGCCTAACGCCCCTCCAATAGCCCCCGCGCTTCCCAGTGCAATCGCTCGTCCCTCAGAACCAATACTGGTGCGAAAGGAGGAGTCTGGCCGTGGGATCTTAGCGAGTTCTTTGAGTGTTTGGACAATTTTGCCATACTGTTGCTTACCTACTGATTGTTCAAATCCAATGTCTTGGAGCTTATTCAGTACTTTAGTGGGGTCGATTTGTTCAAAAGTCTGCCCACTGACGGTGACCAGTTTTGTGCCATGCGTATTGAGAATTTCCGTATATTCTTGCTTGGCGATATTTTGCTTAGCCTGTTGCATCGCGGTACGAAGTAACCCGGCATCAGCACCACCCGCACCCCCGGCAGTTACAGCTGCATCCATATCAGCAAACAATGCACGCCGTAAATCCTTGTAGGCCCCCCATTGTTCACCGCCTTTCGTTTCCAAGCCTGCTACTTTTTCCCGATACCGTTTTAACAATCCGTTGACATCCTGAAGCGGGATACCTTGTGGGTGTTCCGCCAAAGTGTCAGCTGTGACTGACATAGCCCGTTTGATGGTGGCGCTTGCGGCCCCATATTTTTTCAAGTTCTCTTCTGTCGAAAGAAGTTTACTGACGGTAGCCGAGAAATTTCCAACCGGGACCGTGGCATTCCCTACTGCTTGATAGGCCGCATTGACAGCTTCTTTTGACCCTGCTAACATTGAGGGCGTGGCTCGTAGTGCTTCAGCCCCTATTTGCTGCTGAGCTGCGGCAGAACCCGGAATCAAATGCTTACCTGCTTTTCCTATTGCCAACCCCCCAACCGGGGCCAAGGCACTGATCAGGTAATCTTCAGGAGCGGGTTTGGCAATTCCCAGTAGATCATTGGCTTTCACGCCAGCTATCGCCCCCAATGCTTGGCCCGTTATGTTTCCAACAGGGCCACTGATTGACCCAATAGTCCCCCCGGCCAATTGCCCAGCCATCGGGAGTGCGGCAACTTTGGCTGCTTCACCTAACTGTTGTAACGTGTCCTTGCCTGGATTAGGAGATGCGGTAAATCCCTGTTTCGGTGACATGGGAATTTTATACTGTTGGGCCATTGTTTCAACCAACGCACGACGATCTGGATCAAGGGTCTCTCGTTTTTCAACCAATCGAGATAACGCTGCAAGTTGATCCTCGTTCAATCCAGATTGCACAGGGGCGGGTGGGGTTGCTCGCTGATCAATGGCTGTATTGGTGGCGTCAAGCGTGGTAATCATTTGGTTCCCATCAGGGTATTGAAGTCCTGATCGACAGAACGGTAGGTATCTGTTTTGTCCATCAGTTTGTCGAGTTTAGACCGCTCCTGATTGCTGATGATTTTTCCGCCTAACCTGAGCTTTAACAATCGTGCCGTTTCATCCTGGATCTCACCAAAGAGGGCTTGCTTGGCTTTCAGTGTTTGGACGGTATCACCAAACGCTCCGAAGGTATCTTCCCAACGAGTCACGTCGGTATTTGTCAAGACGCCCACTTCAACCAGCCGAGCCATGCGACTGGAGAAGGACGCTTTGTCGGCTTTATACGCTGCGGCTAACCCATTCTTACCTGTAGCCGCCCCAAGTTCCAATGCTATCTTTTGTTTGAGCGCGGCTCCTGGTGAGGTTGCCGTGATAAGGTGGTTGGCGACCTTCGTCATTGTACTGATCGTCTTTTCCGCAACCTTGTATTGAACAAGGGCATCTTTTTCCTTTTCGTCCAATTGGCGATAAGGGCCGGTACGATATTGCGCCGGGGTGAGTCCTGGGGGGGCCTGCTCAAGTTCCAAGTTATCCAATCCTTTTTGTGTATACATGTCTGCTTGGTTCTTGCTTGATTCAGGAAGTTGCGTATTGGTAAGCACCGCGGCAGTTCGCCCCTGGATGCGCTTTTCTTTTTCAGCCGATACTTGAGCTCGTTCGTGTTGTGAAAGGTGCTCCCACGGTTTGTCGAAGAGTTCTTGACTGATTTCTTCGGCCATTTGTGTCACTTTAGGTGTTTGGTTCTCTTTCGCATTGGCCGTTGCATACAAAGATTCAGCACGGGCTTTCTCTACGTCAAGCTTGGCCGCACGTTCCTCAATCAGCGACGTTTGGGAAGGCCTACGCTGTTCAGGTGGGGTTTGAACCGCCATATCGTAGGCTTGCTGTTCCAGCTTAATTTTCATATCCTGTTTCCGCTGGTCTAAGCCAAATTGGGCATAGGCCCGGATTTCACTCACAGTGGGTTTAGGCTGCCCTGGTTGGGGGTTGATCATGCGATCCATAAACTCTTTGGGGATATACCCGCCATGCACCAATGCAGGGATATCTGCAAGATCTTTAGCCGCCACGGCATCCGCAATCATGCTTGCTTCAGGAAAGCTAGACGATTTGGCAAATTCCTTCAAGGCTTCAGGATTCCCTGTGGCCAGGAGTTTTTCTGTTACCCACCAATTGTGAGCACGCTTTTGTTCTTCCAGCTGTGCAAAATGCTGAGCCATTTGTAATTTACGGGCGGCAACTTGCTCAGCCAGTTGTTGTTTTTGAAGCCCCTGCTGCTGCATCTGCAAAAACAAGGGAGTGCGCCCATGATACCCTGCGCTCAGCGCTTCAAGCGCTCCACCAGCTCCCGCCAACACTTTGGTCCACATGGGGGCATCGTTGGGTGGGAGGTCGTTGAAGGGGAACTGGCCCTGAGATTGTGGTTGAGCAAACGCCAACGGTTGGGGGGCTCGTGTCAAGCGTGGGTCCAACGGATCAAAAGCGGGTTGTGGGCCGTCTAAGGCTGCCCCCATATCGCTATTCAACCCCTGTAACGAGGTCAGATCAGGTCGAAGGGATTCATCTGCCTGATTGACACGGGCGGCTTTCTCCAACCAATACTGGTCATCTAATTCAGCCATCTTAATACCCTTCTGCAACAAAGGTGTAGGTACAGGTTGGAATCGTGGTCAATGATAGGGGGTGATTGGGAAACACCTGGCAAATATCAGGGCGTGTCTCGTAGATGGAACACTCCGCCTTGCCTCCTACCCACCGTAAATGGTTACACTCCCCCCATTCGTTCATTCCTGTGAAAGGGGGTGCTTCCAAAATCGTCTTGGCCTGGCTCTCGTAGAGAGGGTGCTGCTGCCAGTGAGCCAGTGAACAGCACTTGCCGCATTGCCGGTTACAGGAGCCCTCCCGCTTAAAGGTGGGCGTCATTGGGAGTGGTTCGTGGGGCACCGATCACCTCGCAATAGTGGAGTGTGGAAACAAGTTCTTGGCGTAGAGATTCGTGTTGAGCCACACTGACGGCGATATTGGGGATCAGCCGGTTGGTCTTGGGGCACATGACTGATGCCCCCCTGTAATCGCCATCCAAACAGCGGTAGCAGGTGGGGTACTTATCAGGCGAACTCGCTTCCTGTTTGCCATCGTAACGTGCATGGTCATACGGAAGGTTATAATGCTTGATGTAGGTCCAAATATCGGTATCAGTCCAGTCGGTGAAGGGGACCACTAAGCGGGTATTGCCAAGTGGTGATACATTGTGAATGATAGGCGATGAACCCCCAATTTCAGGATCATCTGTCCCCTTATGCCCATGAAATGTAACATCCCAGGGGTATTCCACCCCTGTCAATGTCGGGCGCTGGAGCAGGTCATCAACGGCACACAAGTAGCGAGTTTCTCCCGCGTGGCGCGCCCGTATCCCTGAAAACAAATGAATAAATGCGCGTGGCCCCGTGGGGTAGCTGTGGAGCACTTCAAAAAAGGACCCCGATTGATAGTAGCGCATGAACGCAGGCCACATATCGTAGGCTTCGAGGTCCCACTGCTGCATCACCGACAGGGCGTGGGTGTGTTTTTCATGGAATTTGGCAAAGCGGAAAAACATCACGGGTACTTTGCGCACTCGTAGACACAGATGAAGCAACACAATCGAATCCTTGCCAAATGAGCACAACACAATCGGATTACGGGCGGGCGCCAATTGTTGTTCGACCAAGGCCAACGCAGAGGCTTCTTTCTCGTGATAAGTTCTCATATTAGACCGCAATGCTCCCATAGGCGGCTGCGGCGGTTAACCCAAGTGATCCAACGCCCCCCGCAATTTGCATTCCGGTGTTAAGTCCAGAAGGCGATTGAGAACCTTGCGCAAATCCTGTTCCAGTGGTATTTGTGGTTGGCTGGGCCATTCGTTCCTGCAAATATTGCCCCATATTGAAGGCCCCAGCCCCAGGAATGGCTGCCCCGAACCCCAATGCCGCGTTATTGCGATACTGGTTAGTCTGGAGCCCCAAGTTCAACCCGGCCATCGCTCGCTGGCCTTGCAAATCAGCCAACCCCAACCCAGCCCGATCAAAGGATTGCTGGCTAACGGGAGTATCACTCATGCGTAGTCCGCGCCCGCCTGCGCTGAAATCAGCAAAATCCTTCATCCCCACATTGAACCGATTTTCAGAGGCATTGAAGGCTTGATCCAAGGCTTGCTGGTCTTGCAAGTTCAATTTCAAGGGAGAGTCGGTACTTGAGAGCCGTTCCAACCCCGATTGAATGGCTCGCAGTTGCTGGAGATTGAGCCCAGCAAATTGATTCCGCAGGGCCTGCTCATCCGCAGTCGCCCCAGGAAGCGTTGTGGTTTGTGTTTGATTAACCTCATTGGATTGTGACGAACCTGAATCACTCATTTAGATCCCCTTTATAAACAATGTACCTGTGGTCATGGGGACCGCCCCTCGTCGTTGCACCACCTGCATCCAGGCGGGTTCCGCTTCATCCACCATTGAGGTGACAACTTGGCTGCCGTGCTCAGACAGCGCTTGCATCGCGGCATAGCACAGGTTACGCACAACAACCCCCCTTGTCTTACGATCCAACCCAGGTGGCACAATCAAACACTCCATGCGCCCAATCGGCACGCCATAATTAATCATGATGCACCCAACTGGTTGGGTCGTTTCGGCAATCAACCAATTACTGGCGAGCGGCACATCCCACTTGAGCCAGGTACCGATTCGTACCCCCTTGGCCAGACAAAGTTGCTGGATCAACGGGCCTTCATGAGCCGCGGCCAGGCGTATGGAGACAGGATGGGTCATACTATCTTCCTGGTTTCCTTAAAAGCGGATGACCATGCCGCCTGCAATCCACGGCGGCGTGTTGCTGTGTGCTGCACCGCCACCCTCAGAGGTATAAGTCTGATTCGGTCCGGCTGCGGCCAATGTAGTTCCGTAAGCAAACCCTGTATCTATGCCACCTCCAGAGGGTAAACTTGCTGCAACCACGGTAATCTGTTGACTCGGCACTTCAGCATCCACCAACGTATGCGTTTGTGCCCCACCAGCCCCGCCCAAGGTTGTGCTATTGGTCCCGTTTGTAGAAGCAGAGGTAATGCGCGAAGCTGCACTTCCGCCCAAGTTATCCAACCCCACCCACGCTCGTCCACGCGCATCAGGTGCATTGACCTTGTTATGCAACGTATGCGTACCCGTGCCCGCATCACCAATATCGAATGTAGCCCCGCCGCGTGTGGCGCTAAGTGTTAGGGTGTTGGCATCTGGGACCGTCTTGACAAAGTAGACCGTATTAATCAACAGGTTCAGCGGCAAATCGGCAGCGGATGTGGTAACATGCACGATGTCATTGACAGAGAGCCCATGTCCTGCACATGTGAGAACATCTGTGCTAGCATCCACGGTAAACGTGGCTACGCTGGTACCACTATTACCGAGTGTTGCGGCACTTGGGACAAGTATCTTCGAGAGCCCGTAATACGTGGTGCAATTTAATGCTGCCGCATCCATGAGAACGCCACCCGTTGGCGCGGTCGTGCCCCACCATTGGAAGGGAGTACCCGGCTGCAAATGATTGGCACCCGAAATAATGACAATATAGTAGTTACCACTACCCAACGACACCAGATCGAATATCTCCCCGGTTGTCAATCGATAATCGGTGGAATACGGGAGAATCAAGGAGGTGGCGTTATAAATGAGATTCAACCCCGCCCCAGTGTAGCGAACACGGTATGTCGTTCCGGCTTGTGACGTGGAGAAAGATTCGATGGTTGTGGTGCCCGTAAGATCAAACACATTCCCTGAGGTGGGTACGGTAATCGTGGTTGCAGAGGCCACGTCTGCCGCCTTCGCCGCCAACGTCCGCCCCGATGTAAACACGACATCTCCGCTCGTCATATTGACATTGCCCGCTGTCATCGTAATAGCACTACCACTAACGGCGGTAAGTAAATTGGGAGTAAACGTAAAGTCGGTCGCCCCCCCCAAGGTTACATTCAACGTATCATTGACCAAACTCTCCATGACCGTATCGCCGTCTTGATCAAAAATAAGTGTTTGTCCGTTCAAATCAAATGATTGGGTCAACACAGCAGGCTCAATCACCGCATTATTTATGATGTTGTTGAATTCATTGTTGAGGTCGGTGGCGAGGAGTTGCTCACCGGCTTGCCAATTTTTGACGCGTGTAATAGGCATCGTTAGACGTTCTTACTGATACGACAGTACCAAAGGGGGTTGATAAAGACGGCTTGCAGAGAATCCCCAGTCGTGGGGCTCCAATCTGCACCCGCATTGCCACGTAAATTGGTGCCGGTGAAATCAAAGATGGTATTCGCATCATTAATGATAATCCACACAATCTGCCCATCGCTTCCCCCGTCCAGCATGGTAATAGTTGTAGCAGAGGTATTGGCTGTTTTGAAGATGGTTCCACTGGCGACAGAGGGGGTGGCATCGTTTGCCGTAAACGTTTGCACCGTATGTGTGTAGATGGCGTTACTCAACACGTTTCCGTTCAAGTTCAACGTAGCGGTGCAGGGGGAAATCAAGGACATAGGATTGTCGTAGATGTTGTTGAACTCGGCATTCAAATCGGCATAGGTGAGGGTTTCAGCCCCCCAGGTTTTAACCGCGGTCAGTGCCATGCTAGGCGTTCTCCGTACTCAAGCCACCCGATTGGGTGGCCGTCAATAAGCCGTGGATCTCGATTTCGCTGTTCACCCCGGTATCAGTGATGCTGTAGCTAATCGCCCTGAATTCACCGCCTTCTTCGAGTTCGGCGTAGCGAGTCACGTATCGACTACCCCCCAGCACGCTAGAATCTAACGTGAACACATTCGAAGGCCACGGTCCCAACACATCTCCCCCACCCTGTGTCAAGGTGGTCGATTGAGTGACATTGCCATCCCGCAACCAACTCACGGTAAACGATTGGGCACTCTTGGGGGCCAGTTCGATGCCGACGCTATAGAGATTCTTGAGCATATGATCGGTGCCATAGGTCATCATGGGCGTGGTAATAACCGGTGACAACGCACTGTTCTTATGCTGACGTGTGGCTTGATTAGTTTTATAGATCACCCCATCATTCAACCCTACAAACACATTGGGTTTATTCCCCGTATCCACAACCAACGCGAGTGAATCCGCGCCATAGGCGGTCCATTCTGACCAGCGAGGAAAAGGTTCCCCCAATCCAATGAAGCGGTAGTCCATTGCAAGCAATCGTGTATTGCGTGTTTGGCCACTGGGCGTGTATCCAATCAGCACCCGCCCGTTGATCTGGTCCTCGACTGCCCACCATTGTTTGTAATAAGTGGTTGAGACCGTTTCCCGCAAGCGCTTATTGATCGGCAACGAAAGGGTGGATTGTTCATAGTCACCAAAATTTTGTGTGGCCACCAACGAATGGACCGTACCACGTGGGCTGACAAACCCCAAGTCATTGGGGAGATTGAATATGCTGTTGTGATAGGCGGCCGTAATGCCGCGAATGAATGTTGTACGAGCAAAATCACTCGGTGAACTGCCTGTGATACGATGGATGCTTCCCTTGTAGGGCCCCTTGAACACCCATAGTTCGTTGCGGAAGGAGGCCAAACCGACAATGGCATCACCATCACTGGGGTCAATATCGATGGAACCACTAGTGGCTCCCGCCCAATCTTCTGGATCGAGGTTCACGCTGTAGTACAAGCGGGAGGGGTTGGCCGCCACCCCTGCACCCCACACTCTATTTTTGTGGGTCTTGCAAAAGCTAAAGTTGGGCGGGGACCCGGCCAGATTTTGAAATGTTGTTTGATCCCACGACATGGGCACATCTGCCGTGGCATCGCTGCTGATAATCAACAAGTCATCAAAGGTTTCGTACGAGGGTACTGCGCCATCCACCAATCCAGTTTTGATGGTGCTAAAGACCCCATCTGACAACTGGGCCGCCACAATGCGGGTATCCACATTGGCTACAATACGCTGGGTGGGTGAACCCGTGGCCCCTTGTCGCCAATAGTCATAGATACCCGTGACCACTGAGGAGGCCCCCAGTGTGGTGGTATTCAAGGCGGTCGTACCTGGCATGGTGCGGCAGCCCCCATCCAATTCATAGATTAAGTTCTTGGCTTCTACCAAGAACGGAATATCCATGTTACTGCCTTGAGGGGTGCTCCAGAGGGTGGGGCCAAAGTCAGTGGCCCAGCCACCTCTAAACCGATGATTGACCCATTGGGTATGTACTTGACTCATCGCCGAAACCTATCAAACTCGCCATTCAAATCACGCACCATACTGGCCTGACGACTATACGGGCGTCGTGCGTTGGCCCAATATCCCCCGCTTGGTTGGATCTGGGCTTTGTTGTGGGTGCCAATATCATGATCTCCCACGATACGTTGGACAATATCCACGTATTCTGCCTTCACTTCTTGGGAGCGGGTATCATCTCGCTTGTCACGATACCAGTGGTAGAGCGCCCCGTAGATAATGGCATGCCGGTAGCGAAGGGGTACAATTGGCTCATCGGTATCATCACTGAGGCTGGTCAAATTCACGCCTGCCGGTGAAACCCCTACAGCATTGGTGATGTAGTCGTAGGGAATCACATAGACGGCATCGGGAATGGGGTAAAATTGGATCTTGCGAACGGGGGTCGTGGTGCCATTAAATCCAGCATCTACCAAACAAGCCACACTTGGCTTCCCAACCACTTGCCGATAGCCGTAGTGTTTCCTGAACTCTGTCCGGCTGATAATGGGGATATCCCAATCCGCTGAAAAACTGTGCAAATCGACGGGGCGTAAAAAGTCTGTCGCCAGCGCATATTCATCTTCAAAATACCTGTACTCAACCGAAGAAGCATCGCTGGACGCGACGTATCGAGTGGCAAGCGTGGCGGACGTATCACTCGCAACGCTACTCACGCGGTAGACATCGGTGGTTCCAGCGATGGCAACCTTGCCACCGGCTCGCATGTTTGCAACCCCGTAACTGTTGGTTGTATTCCAGGCCGTGCTCACGCCAGTCAATGTGGTACTGCCTGCCGCAATTGACACCGTGCCAGTTGTATACTGAGCTTGGGTCAATAATGTGGTCTGGCGCTCGCACCACGGGAGTTTGTAATCGAATCCCAGGTGGATATCTTGGAGCGCAATGTTGATGTAGCGTTTGGCTTGTGTGACAGTGGCACTCTGTCCCGTTGTAACCCTCACTCTGTTTTGGAGATCCGTATACAAATCCAGAAAAGTTGTGACTTGAGAGGTCGAACTCAATGGAACCTCCTATGGCGGGTGCGGCGGGGGTACACCAACCAGTATGGCGTCACGGTGGGTGAACTCGTGAAATGCGGGTCCTCATCCACAGGGACGGGAACCGTGGGTAAATTGGCATCCAAATTCAGCGGGGTCATCAGCCAACTAAATTGCACCATCTCCGTGAGGTTACGCACATTCTTATATCGATCATTCATCATGAAGCTATGAAGCAATTCCACGATGGCCAGATAGGTGGTCGGATCGACGGGGGGAACATTCTGTACCAACCATCCGGTCAATTGCTCATCGCTGAGTTGGCGATTCAGGTCACGATATATCGAACGGAGATTGGGGTAGGTATCGTGATTGGTCCAATCAATCACACGGGGGTCGAATCGGTTCCATGCATTATCTGGGTGATAGGTGCGTTGCCGATCATCACGGGTATAGGTCCGTGGGAAGGTGACATCCCGATTCATCCAGTTGATGACTTCAGGACGAAACACATTCCACGCGTTGTCCTGATCATAGTGTCGCTGGAGACGATTTAGGATGTTCTTGGTAATGGCAGATCGTTCTGCTGGGATACCCCACGGAAATTGGATGGGGTTGAAGGGGGGAGTTGCGGCAAAAATCCACCCGTCTTCGGTGTAGGTTTGGCGGAACTGCCGATTTCTGCTGATTGACGGCGCACGGAAACTTCCGCTTTGTGCATGTTGTGAAGCAAATAAACTGGGGGTATAGAGCACATTGGGAATCAGCCAGCTCAGCTCAGGGGGGTCACTGGACCACCATGTTCTCCCACGACTTCTGGTATCCCCCACCACCATATTTGAGGACATGCGGATGGGGTCAAAGGTCTGGTTGACGATGGGGAAAATCCATGCGCCAATATCGCTAGCGCTTTGATAGCTATGGGGCTTCCGGTACCCCGCCCGGTTCGGCAACGTAAACGAGGCTCCCTGGGCAATAATAGCGGCCAAGACCTTTGGCACATCTAGAATTGCCGAACTACTTCTCTGGACACTGATACTCGGCCATGTTTTCCCACGCCCCATGCGCTGGGCATCTTGAGTCCATGGAAATGTCTCGATACTGAACGGGGCTGGATCTGGAAGCCGCCCCCCACCTGACCACTGTTTACCCAATCCGGGAGACAAGGTGAGTTGCTGGACATAGTATTGGCGAATGCTGTTCGCCATCTGATCGATGGCACACATCCATACGGCATCGAATGACGGTGCCACAAGGTTGGCCGTGATATAGCCATCATTGAGCGTCGTCAGGCGAACGTGTTGGTTGCGCTTAGGTGTGCGATTGGCCTCGATCCCAATTGCAGACCATTGATTGGCGGTGAAGGGGGCTTGCGGGAGGGTGGCAATGGTCCAACCAAACGTGGAACCAGCCTGATACTGGAGTTTGCTTAGGAATGTGTTCGATGGGCGAGTCCTGAATGATTGGGAAAGGTCACGATAACCTGCCAATCGTCCAAGCGCATTCTCGCGTGCTGTCTGCATCCACCCATCATGCGGGGGATCGAGGGCGCGAGGATGCCGTATCGACACGACACCCTCGCTGCTGTATGAGCCTTGTAAAGCTGCCACAGGTTCCCTCTAAGTTATTGAAATCGCTGGACTAATTGCCTTGCCAGAAATGCATTGACCCGTCCACGTTCCCAGCCGCGCTGGAAATGACTGTGACGGTGGCACCCTTTTCCGTCGTCCCCGCATTGGTGATCTTGTAGCCCTCACCCTGCGGAACCGCCCATCGCATACCCCCACGTTGGTTGAATCCAAATGTGACGGGATGCACGGCGCTGATCGTGGTGGGTTCGGTGCTGTAGTTGGCACCGTAGTTTCCAAGTGCGGCGGCAGCAGCCGGATTAAACGGAATCGGGGTGATCGTGGTAGACACACCCGTAGCTCCGAATGTATACCCAGCCAACTCGCACCGATGCTGAATATCGGCAGCGGCATCGCTTCCTGAACCGGTCATGATCACTTCGACAATTTCCGCCTGTCGGGTGCTATCGGTGAGCATGTACGCGCCCACCACCGATCGTAGCGAGGTCGTGGTGACATAGTGAACATATTGCACTGCATATTTAGGTATAACCTACTCTCCTCCATGTAATGATGATGCGAACGACTCTTTGCTTTCTTCTTTGGTCGTTTGAACCATCGTGACCAGCGATTGTGTCGGCATCACGACACGGACCCCCTGTCCCATGTCGATCCCCACCGTCCACGCGCCCGATGCGGTACGGGCGGGCCACAGACTCATCGGCGTCCAGTGCCCCATCTGAACGTCGGTGTCCGCATAGATATGAAATCCAGCTTTCTGCACTTTTTGGCAAAAGTAGGTATCCTCGTTGGTCAAATCTTTGCCCATCTTGCCCAACTCAAACCACGGGTCCTCAATCGATTCCAGCACATGCCGTTGAATCAGCATGCCCGCTGAACCGGCTGTATACACTTCATAGAGTCCGTGGGCAGGGAGTTCGTGCCAGTGATAGGGGGGAAACTGCCCTAGCGGCGTCTCGTCCACAGGCTCACGAAACAACACTGGAATAAATGGAGGCTGACGGCGTACCACCAACGGCACAACCACATCAACGTGTCGATCCAGTAGACGTAAAAGGGTGGTCTGGTCAAACTCATGATCATCCCCCATGATCCAGACCCATTGGAGGGAAGGATCAGCCATCATCCGGCGTACACCGGCATTGAAATTCGCCGCCACATTGAGCCCACAATGCCATTCAATACGAGTGCCCGTGGGACGAAGTACATTGATCAAGCTATCCCCAAATGCGGGGTAGCGTGAGAGTTCCCCTGACGCAATACAGATGGCTCCAGGCGGGTGATCAGGACGTGAAGGGGGTAATTCGTTGGCCTCTGGTTGCATACTATCCTTTCGTTTCATTAGCCAAGCTCCAGGCTTGGGCCTTCTCCAGCAAAGGTGTGCCCCCCTCTGCCATATCCAAACTAGCCACGTGATAGTACACCGCGCTCTGCGTAACGGACCCACATCGTTTACACCACTGCTTCATGCCCCAGACTTGGTTCTGGTTATATTTTTCAATACGGGTATCCACGCTCATTTTGCATTTCGTACACCACTGACAGGGCACCCCACGATGCGAGCCCATATCCAGCCCAGGCACGGCAACAGCATCAAACGGCGAACCCGTCCCTCGTCGAAACTTATAGCCGGTCGAGTTGATGATCATTTGGGGGCTCCTGGGTAACAGGTGCAGGTGGGGGGAGGACAAACGAGTTGTCATAGCAATAGGCACGAGTATTGCCCAGGAGTTCCTCAGGAGATGGTTCGTATTCTGGTGTAGGGAGATATTCCGGTCGATCCATGACTAACTCCATGATTGGATGTAGCTACTTACGACAGCGTCAACATGCGCGACAATCACCAGAATATAGTTGGCATACGCTCCAATTTGTATACCACTGGTATATATTACTGGCATTAGATAAACCTGCGTCCGATCATGACGGCATTGTTGGTGGCTCCAACCATAGCTGGCCAGGTTTGTGCCACAGAAGGCCCCCCAGCTGCCGCTGCTTTGAACGCGGTGGCTGCCCCGGCCCATTGTGAGGTCAGCCCGGTGAAGTTGAATGTCTTGGTCCCTGAACTACTGTAAATCTGGTATTGGCTCCATTCACCGATATACCATGCGATGGACCCGTTATCCGTATAACCAGATCCGACCGTGAGCGCAGCGTTACTGGACAGGCCACCAATGATGAGATTGCTACTGGCCGTAGTGGCGATGTTGAAGGTGGGGTCTGTGCTACTGCCGGTGCCACTCCCGGAGGCGTCAACATCAATGCCTCCAGCCACCGTATCGTAGATTTCCTTCACGATGGCATAGGAGATTTCATTCGGATTATCAGTTCCAGAAAACGTATAGACGAGATTTCCCGATGCCGCTGTCACAGCAGGGAAATAGGCCATCTGAATAGCCCAACTGCTGGTAGAATTGTAGGAGGGGCTGTCGATAACCGTCAATACGTCCGTTCCGTTGAATGTGGCTGCGAGTGCCGATGGTGTACTGCCAGCACTGTGAAGGAAGAACGTCACAGTGAGGCCCCTTCCAATCGTGAGTCCTGTCAAGGCAATTGTCCCGCCGCTAGTCGCATCTGCCTGTTCAACCAACGCTTGTGCGGAATAGGCCATCGTCATCGTGATCTACCTTGTCGTGCAATCGTGACACCGGTTGGAGCAGCGGGGGGTGTGGTGTCAGCCCCGCCAGCCCCTTCAATCTCCGTCGCCGCACCGATGCGCTGGCCGCTGTCCGTGCCCCAGGCAGCTCCTGCGAGGTACGCCATGCCGAGAAAACCAGGGCAGGCAGACCCGAGGCCGATGTCCCGAAAGTTATTGATCCAAATATCACCCCAGACGGTCCTGGTGAGCGTGGTCGCCACGAGGCTGACCCAGTTGACTCCTGTTCCGGCTCCATCCGTCCCTGACGTGTAGGCAGTGGTAGAATTGATGACCTCCACTTCCGCCGTGTTATCGGTGACGTTTTTCTCGTACAGATAAAACGCCGTTCCGGTCGTCCCGCGATTCGTGACCACCAGTTCACGCCGCACCCATTTCCCGAGAAACACCGACGCATTCGCGGCGGTCGGATTCCCTGGCCCTTGGTCGCAGCAATCGTACCCCGCCATTGAGGTTCCGCTGTTGTATGTCCACGGACTGGCCCACCCATACAGTAAGTGCGTCGGATAGCTTTGGAAAATGCCGCTCTCTGGCGACAACTGCGCGACCTTCGAGGAATTGCGGCATACATCTCCACCATAGCCCGCATCCCACACGTAATCGGGTGAGTAGTACTGATACCACCGCATGGCAATCCGTGCGGTCCGGCTCGCAGTCGGGAACCGCCCGCCCATGTACCATGAGCCGGTGACGGAGGTAGGGGTTTTCAACACGCGCACATTGGTATGCGCAGCTGGAAGCGCGGCGAACATCGTCGCCTCGTCAGTGACGGTTACGCCCGTCCAATCCTGCGTGGTCCCGCGCTGCAAAATGGCCCCCGTCACGCCTTCGTGATTTGCGACATGTCCTGATCCGTCCGAGACACCCCAATACGCCGCGCTAACCTGCGTCCATGCGCCGGTCGTCGCGTCCAGCGAATGCGCCCAAATGCAACTACCTGAGTCCTCCACGTCGAGCGCGAGACACCGCGCCTCAGACGCCGCATAACTTGGCACAGCATATGCCAGCATAATCAACACAATCCAGCCCATATAACGCATGGAATCCCTCATACAAAAATTGCTGGCCCAAATTTAGGAATCATCTTGGTCACTTCGCTGCTTTGGGTACTTTCATTACTGCTGGTATCCACGGCGGTCACCACAAACCAGTATCGATTGCCTTCCACCAAGCCCAGTACATTTAACGAGGTTGTGCCTGCTGCGACTAGATCGCTACTGGTATAAACCCCACTGGACGTTCCCCGATACACCAGATAATGGTCCAAATCTGCCTCACTGTTGGCATTCCAACTAATGACTGTAACCACAGATCCATACCCTCGTGGTGGGAATTCCTAGATACACTAATCCATTGGGCTTGGTATAGATACACGTGATGGGGCCATACCCGCTAAACAACCGTCCGCAATGGGTACACACCCCGGCATCATTCAGGTCATGCCGAGTCCAATTAACGATGAGATGAGTAGGAAACGCCATCAGGACACTTCCTTCGTATTCGACACCACAGCCGCCCCCAAAAACTGTTTAGGAGAGCACAACATTCAGGATAACGGGGGCTACCGGAGGGACCACATCGATGACCTTTGTAACATTGGCTGAATGCACGGATTCATTTCCCGCCACATCCAATGCGGTCACGTTGTAGGAAAATGATGTACCCACCGACAGAAGAGTATCAACAAAGGACACCGTACCCTTGGGAACCAACAATGAGGTGATTCTCACAAACGACCCACCATCAACTGAACGGTACACATGATATCCTGCCAAGTCTGATTCGGTATTCGGCTGCCACGTAATGGTTGCTTTAGTAATAGCCATAGAACTCCTAGAGATAGCTGATGGTTAAGTCACTTGCAGCCCCAGTCACGACGACTAAGGATGTGGCAAAGGTGCAATCAAAAAAGAAGGTTTGTTCGGCCACAGACGCTTTGAGGATGGCAAATACTGTGGCTCCATCCTTGAGGGTGATGGTGCCAGCTGCCGTGGTATTCAATGTCAGCGCATGCAAGTAACCGCTGCCGGTTTTTACCGTCGTCGTGGTAGCCGTGGCAATATACGCTTTATCGTAGTACTTATTCACCGCCATGATCAGCCTCCTCTTGCTCCACCGCCGCATCCAACAACATTGCGGGATCAACGGGGGCCTGTGCCTCCTCCAGCTTCTTGCGTGCGCGGGCTTCATTGATGCGGCGGGCTTGGTCAGCGCGTTTTTCCGGGGGCCAATACACATTGCGCTTCTTGGCCTGCTCCAACGCGGTATTTTCCGGCTTCTTGCCCTCAAACGCGGTGTCCCATTTTTCTTGTGGGATATCGGTGAAGGACATCTTGCCAGGGATCTGGGCATCCACACGAACCCGGTTACGTGCCCCTTCAGGACGAAGCCGCTCAAAGTTGGCCAGGTCAGGATCATTACTGGTGGGTTCCAGCATGATCTGGATGTTTTTCCACTTCAGGATGTCCTTCTTGACCGCCTTCTCCCAGCGCATGTGCTGGCCCACGCTACCAGCGGGATTCTTCCGCATCTCCTCACTGGAGAGCATACCGCACTTGATCTTGGCTTCAAGCGCTTGGCCTTCCTTGTAGAGACGATCCTTGGCACTGCCGGGAAGCTGTTCAAGGGGGGATTGCTCCTGAACTGATTTCTCCAATCGCTTGACACGCTGAGCTACGGCTCCACGATCCTGCCCGCTCTTGAGATTGGGCAACATGTCCTTCATGCCATCGATCTCAGCAGCATATTCTTCTCGCTGGTGCATACGGAGGAGCTGTTTTTCTGGAACCTGGATCTCATTCGAGGGGACTGCAATCGTCGCCATACGCACTCCTTGGTTAATCGATCAATACTTTTGCCGGGATACCCACTACAGTCGTAAAGGGGGCTACGTCGTGGGTGACCACCGCGCCTGCCCCGACTCGTGCCCCCCGTCCAATCGTGACACCAGGGCAAATCACCGATCCGGCTCCTATCGACACATCATTCCCGATGATGGGGGGTTCTGCAGTATAATCTCGGTTATTCACCACCGGGTATTTATCGTCCGTGAAAGTACAATTGGGACCAATAAAGACACGATCCCCCAGTTTGGCCCCATTGACGATAAAGGCCCCGTGCTGAATACGAACGTCATTCCCCAAAAAGGCATACTTTCCAACCCATGCACAGGACCCAATGACAACACGATCCCCTAAATTTGCCCCGTCACAGACTGTGGAGTATTGCCAAAGTTGGCAATCCTTGCCGAAGGATGCCCCGGCACTCACATTGACCGAACCATGAAAGGTGGGGTTGTTGACAAAGGGGAGGGTCATTGTGCTAGACCTCTCTCCTGACATAATCGCGTTCATGCCGTGGGCGTTCGTGGAACGGGTAGTAAGTGAATCGGTCGTAGTGCAAATCGACAAACCGCTTCCGTTCTTCGTCTTCCGAGGTAATATCCTGTTCAGAGTCTCGTCCAATGATGTTCCACACCTGATGGCTCTGTAGTGGCCCCGTCATTGGAATTTCACTCCTGCTGGAAGATAGTGAAAATCAGGTTCATCCCATACGACAGGCCCACAAGGACCCATGTATCCGGCATACCAGCGCCCCTCGTGTCGAATAGGCGTGACTGTGATGTTAGCAATGTGGGGCATGATTTGGTCACAATCGATCCAAATGGGGGTACCCTGATCATGCAACCGCTTGATAAAGTACATATCTTCCATCAAGCGGCCTGGGGTCAATTTACCCCCTTCAAACCAGGGGTCTTCCAATTGGTCCAGCACATGCTTACGAACAAGCGCCCCGGCCTGGCCCGCGCTGTCTCCTGCTGGAAGTTGGAATAGCCCCGTCGTGGGCAATTCTGCCCAACTGTAACGGGTCATAGCGTCACCCAACGGCCCGTGCATCAACACCGGCACAAAGGGGCTGTCACGACGTGGCACCACAGGCATCACCACATCCACCATTCTATCCAGTAATTTCAACAGAATGTCTGGTGAAAACGTATGATCGTCCCCTAA
>Ga0209342_10001437_pt1 | contig 26720 bp, 25 predicted proteins | sample RifCSP16_2_FD_184023 | JGI IMG/M metagenome (GOLD analysis project Ga0209342, IMG submission 184023) | Soil microbial communities from Rifle, Colorado - Rifle CSP2_sed 16_2 (SPAdes) (version 2) | ecosystem: Environmental > Terrestrial > Deep subsurface > Rock core/Sediment | place: Rifle... | reverse complement strand
GGCTGGGCGGTTCCTTGCGGGGGTTCGGCGGCCATTTCGACACCTTTCCCCGGCAAGCGGCGACGCGCTTAAAGGGCTTTCTTCTTGGCCATGAGTAGCTCGAGGTACGAGCGCCGCTCCGAGGGGTCGAGGTTGAGGCGCTTGAAGATTTCAAGGACCTTCGTTCGCGCGCCTTCAAGCTCGTCGGCAATGACCTCGACCTCGACGAAGCTTCCGACCCCCTCGACTCTGTCGAGGCACACGCTTGCGCCTTCGAGGACGAACTCGCGGCGTTCCTTCACGACCTCCGCGAAGGGGCGGAAGCCGAGGGCTGTGAGGATCTTGCGCAGGGATTCCCGCTCGTCGACTGCGACGGTTAGGGTCTCCTCGGGGCGCGTCTTGGTCAATGCGTCGACCTTCGCGCCCTTGAACGTCAGGTCGGCCTTCGTCCAACCTCCGCCGTCGTCGGCCGTCGTGACCCGCAGGCGCAGGGCCTCGTCGGTTTCCCCGAAGTCGCGCGACGGGTGCGCCCAGTACTCGTCACGCTCGACCTTGTTGGCCTCCAGGACGGCGCCAAGCGCCGTGAGCCTGGCTTCGACGGCCGCAAGGTCCCTGGCCGCCGCCTTCGCCTCAACTTCCAGGCGCGGGCCCGCTGCGGGGGCTTCCAAGGGTCACCTCCGGCGGCGGGCGGCTCGTGCTGCGGCAAGGGCGCCGACCGCGGCCATCGCGCCGAGCACAGCCAGGGCGCCGGCTCCCGGCAGGAAGCCCGGTTGCGTTGTGATTGGCGGCTCCGTCGTGTTGTTATCGGGCGGCTCGACGGGCGCCTCGTAGACGATCTTGAGCACGAGTGTGGCGGTCGTGGTCACGAAGCCGTCGCTTGCCGTGACCCGGACCGTGACATTCCCCTCGCTCGTGAGCCGGATGTCGACCTCCGGGCCGTACATCGTCTGGAGGGCGCCGCCGAAGGACCACGTGAAGTTGAGCGCATCGCCGTCGGCGTCGGCTCCATCGGCAACGAGGTGTATGGGCACGCCGGTCCTGAACTCGACCCCGCCGGCACTCAAGATCGCCACGGCCGGGGCGCGGTTCCTGTCGTTGACCTGCGCAAGCCACCGGTGGGTGGCCACGCCGCCCGCGCCGTCGGTCACCGTGACGTTGACCTCGTGGCGCCCCGCCGACGAATAGGTCGTGAGCCACTCGAAGCCCCCCTGGAAGGCCGCGCCCTGGTCCACGCCGTCGACCCAGTACGTGTACGTCAGCGTCGGGCTGTCGGAGTCGGCCGCCGTGACGCTGAAGGCGATTCGCTCGCCTTCAAAGGCCGTGGCGTAGCCGGAGGGAACCGCGCTGAGGATCGTGGGCGGGTCGTTGACCGCCGCCACGACCACGGTCACGGTCGCATTGAGGCAGGCCTGCGTTGTGTCGCACACGCGCACGGCAAGCGAGGTCGTCCCCGAGAAGTTCGCAAGCGGGCGGAACCAGACCTGCCGCAGCGAGGCCGTGTAGCCCGCGTCGAGCCCGCTTGCCGGCGTGACGACCGCCGACACGGCATCGCCGTCGGGGTCGCGGAAGTACGTCGTGAGGAGGAAGCTCTGCTCGGCCTGGTCCTCGAAAAGGTCGGCCTGCGGGATCGCCAGGACGAGTTGCGGGGCGTCGTTTGCGCGCGCCACGCTGAAGGAGACCTTCTGGCACACCGGGGCCGTCCCGTCGCTCACGCAGAGGTTCCCGCTGTCGTTCCCGTTCCAGTCCGCGGGCGCCCCAAAGAGGAAGGAATCGTTCGAGGGCTCGTAGGAGCCGCTAACGACAAGCGAACCGCCGAACGACCACGCCAGGGAGGGGCCATCGACGTCCGACGCGCGGCCCGCCATGGCGTCGAGCACGTAGACGCCGTCCTCGGTGAAGTTAGCCCACGCGGGGACGTTCACGATCGCCGGAGCGTCGTTTTCGCAGGTGACCGTGATGTCGAATTGCACCAGGACCGGCGCGGAGACCCCGTCCGAGGCGTTGATGAGCCCGCTGCCTGCGCCGCACCAGTCGGGCGCCGCCGTGATGTTGATGTTGGGGCCAAGGAGCGGGACCCGCGTGACGAAGAGCTTGTCGGAGGGCGTCATCGTAAACTCGAAGCTGATCGTCGAAAAGCCGTCGTCGTCCGCGAAGTACGCCTGCAGGTTCATCTGCCGGCGCCGATCCTCGACGAAGTCCTGGGCGGGGACCGGCGTGCGCAGAGCCGTCTTGCCGTGCACGTAGAACGACACGGTGACGGAATCGAGCTGGCCGAACGCGTCGCGCACCGTGAGCGTCGCGGCGTAGAGGCCCACGGCCTGGATCGGCTGGATCCACACGGGGCCAAAGCCCGACCAGACCGTGCCCTCGACCACCCATTCGTAGGCGAGGTCGATGCCCGCCGAGTGGTTCGCCGACAGGCCGTCAAAGACGACGGGCTCGTCGGTCCACGAGGTCCCGAACGCCTGGGGGTTCGTGAATGCCGCGTTGGGGCGCGAGTCGTACTTGTAGAAGGTCGTGACAGTCCCGTCGGGGGAGGTCGCGGTGAAGCTGCTCGCGTAGGGCGCGATCACGAAGGCCGAGTACAGGTCCGCGACCTGCGGCCATCCGACGCGCCCGTCGTAAAGCGCGTCGTTTAAGGAGTCGAAGTCCTCGCCGAAGTGCGAGCCCAGGGGCACGGGGCTCGGGAGCCCGTAACCCCAGATGTCCGCGTCCATCTTCTGGTCGCCGTCGATGGGCCCGTCGCCGGGGGCCTCCGACAGGTCGTTGAGCGCGATTCGCAGGAACGGGTGCCCATAGAGCGTCGTGTTCACCATCACCGGCTCCATCCAAATCTCGATGTCGGACTCGTTGAAGATTCCCGTCGCCAGTAGCACCCCTTGGAGCACGAGGGCCTGCTTGATCGCCGGCTGGCTGTTCTGGCTGTGCGTCGGCCCGTCCGTGTAGCGCGCGCGGGTCGCCCCATTGGGCCCCACGAACGCCTCTTTGTTGTCGGCCGTGGCGCCCGAGGGCTGGATGATGTGGCGGTTCGGGTCCGTGTAGTTGTAGCCCTCGACGGGGTCCCAGTCCGTCCCCATCGTCGTGTTGAGGAGGAAGACGGTGCGGTTCACGACCTCGCGGAGCGTCGGGAGCGTGCCCGTCTGCCTCTGGTTGGCAACCTGGCGCACGGTGTTGTTGAGGGCCTCCGACAGGAACCGGTCCGCGCGGTCGAGCCGCAGCGGGGGGAAGTCGCCGCTTGCCGGCAGGCGCGCGGAGCCGGTCTGTCCCTGGAAGTCAAAGTGCCACGCGTGGTCGCCCAATGTGAGGCCCGACCCGTTGACTTTGGCGAGGTAGAGCGTGCCGTTCGTGTCGTCCCCGTCCCCGCCGGGCGCGGGCGCCATGGCGAATGAAAACCCGTCGAGCACGACGCGCGCGCTCGTGGGGGGCGCCGTGTCCCACCACCAGATGGAGAAATTCACGAACGCGGGCTGGTTCCCGACAAAGGACGACGCGTTCCCGCTGGGCGCACCCGTGCCGATCTCGACCTTCGCTTGAGCGCCTTCGAGCAAGGGCAGGGCGAAGGGCGGGATTGTCGAAAGCGGCTCGGCGGAGGCCGACGCCGCCCCGAGGGGCAGGGTTGGAGCCGCCAGGCCAAGGGCGCAAAGCGCCGCGAGGAGCCCCACAAAACGCCCATGTCTGGCCAAGCGGCCGCCGATCCGGGCGCCCGCTATAAAAGGTTTGGAAGTGGCGTCCAGATCGCACAATCGATGAGGAGGGTGGGGCTCGGTGGATGCGCCCCGGCGGCCTCGGCGCGAGCGCCCCAACCCCGGCCACCTTCTGGGCGTCGGCGCCCCAGGAAGGCTTTTTGCCCCCGGCCTCGGTCTCTCCCTCTCTGCATCATGTCCGTTTGTCCCTTGGATTTCCGGTACGGCCGCGCGCAGATGCGCGAGATCTTCAGCGAGGAGTCGAAGCTGCGCAAGCTCCTCGAGGTGGAGGCCGCGCTCGCTCGGGCGCACGCCCGAGCCGGAAACATCCCGAAAGCCGACGCGGAGGCGATCACAAAGGCCGCTCAGGGCGGCCTCGTGACGCTGGAGCGCGTGCGCGCAATCGAGGAGGAGATCAAGCACGACATCATGGCGGTCGCCCGTGCCCTTACGGAGGCTTCGGGGCCGGCGGGCCGCTTCGTCCACCTCGGGGCGACCTCGAACGACATCATCGACACGGCAAACGGGATCCAGGCGCGGGAGGCGCTAGGCGTCCTTGCCCAGGGCCTCGAGGAGCTCCTCGACGTCCTCTGCGCGCTTGCGGAGCGCCACGCGCGCACGGTCCAGGTGGGCCGCACGCACGGCCAGTGGGCCGTGCCGACGACCTTTGGCCTTAAGGTCGCGGTGTTTGCAAGCGAGGTCCAGCGGCACCTCAAGCGCCTTGACGAGATGCGCGACCGCGTGTGCGTGGGCAAGATGACCGGGGCGGTGGGGACCGGCGCGGGGCTCGGGCCCAAGGCGCTCCAGCTCCAGGCCTTCGTCATGATGGACCTCGGGCTTGCATCCCCCACCGCGACGACGCAGATCATCCAGCGCGACCGCCATGTCGAGCTTGTCGCGGCGCTTTCGAACATCGCGACCTCCATGGAGAAGTTCGCGACCGAGGTGCGCAACCTCCAGCGGCCGGAGATCGCGGAGGTCGCGGAGGCCTTCGACGCGGAGAAGCAGGTGGGCTCCTCGACGATGGCGCACAAGCGCAACCCCGTGGTCTCGGAGAAGGTCTGCGGCCTTGCGCGGGTCGCGCGCGCGAACCTCTACCCCATGATGGAGTCGGCGGTCCTCTGGCACGAGCGGGACCTTACGAACTCCTCGGCCGAGCGGTTCATCCTTCCCCACACGTTCCTGCTCACCGACGAGTGCGTGCGCTCGACCTCGGAGGTCTTCCGCGCGCTCGAGGTTTTCCCCGAGGCGATGCGGCGAAACCTCGAAGCGACCCGCGGGCTCATCATGGCGGAGCCCGCCATGCTCGCGCTCGTCGACCGCGGGATGGGGCGCCAGGAAGCCCACGAGCTCGTGCGGCGTTGCTCCATGGCCGCCGAGTCCGAGGGCCTCACGCTGAAAGAGGCCCTCGCGCGCGACGGTGAGGTGTCGAAGCGCCTCCAGGCGGCCGACCTCGACGCCGTGCTCGACCCCATGCACTACATCGGCAGCGCGGAGCAGATCGTCAAGAACGTGCTTTCCGAAGCGCGCGCGCGCAAGTGAGGCGCCTTCAAAGGACCAAGGGCTCCGCGACCCAGATCAGGATCCCGACGCCGAAGGCGGCCACCAGGAGCACGAAGAGGTGCATGTGGGGCTCGAGCAGCTCCTCGCGCCACATCGCGCGCAGGTCGCGGAGGTTGAAGGACAGGAATGCCTTGAGAAGCCTTTGCCGAAAAATCCGCTCCGACGTCTCAGCCTCGGCCGGCGGGGCCGATGCTTGGTGCGCGCCAGGCGGCGGCGGGTGGGGCGCGGGGTCGGCCACGCGCCCTTTGAGGGCCGCGCGAGACATAAGCCTTGGCGCCCGTTCAGGAGCGCCCCTTGCGGGGAGCGCCCTTCGCGAGCCCCTCCTCGATGCGGATGAGCTCGTTGAGCTTGGCCACGCGCTCCCCCCCGACGGCGCCCGTCTTGATCCCGACGGACCCGAAGGCCACCGCGAGGTGCGCGATCGTGTCGTCGGTGGTCTCCCCGGACCTGTGGCTTGTGACCGTCGCCCAGCCGTGGCTTCGCGCAAGGTCGACCGCGCGCCGCGTCCCCGTGAGCGTGCCGATCTGGTTCGGCTTGATGAGAACGGCGTTTCCGGCGCCCTCCCTGATGCCGCGCTCGAGCCGCAGGGCGTTCGTCGTGAAGATGTCGTCCCCCACGACCATGCAACGGGCGCCCACCCTGCGGGTGAGCTCCGCGAAGGAGCCGAAGTCATCCTGGGCGAACGGGTCCTCGACGCTCACGATCCCGTGGGCCTCCACGAGCATCTCGACGTAGTCGACCTGCTCGGCGGGCGTGAGCGACCGGTCCTTGTAGTGGTACTTTTCGTTGCGGAAAAACTCCGAGGCGGCAAAGTCGAGCGCCGGAGCCACGTCGAGCCCGGTCTCCTCGGAGGCTTTCTTTAGGCAGCGCGTGAGCACCTGCATCGCGCGGTCGTTCGTGGTCGGTGCGATCCACGCCCCCTCGTCTCCGCGGCCGAGCGGGGCGCCCGGGAACATGGCTTTGAGGTCCTCCTTGACGAGGCGGTGGGCCACAGCGTTTGCAAAAACGGACTTCGAAGGCGGGGCGCCCCGGGTAAATGCCAGGTACTCCTGGATGTCCGTGCCCCCGACCGCGTGGGCGCCGCCCCCGATCAGGTTCCCCTGGGGCCCCGGCCAGCGCTCGGGCTTCCGGCGGTGGGAGAGGTAGGCCCAAAGCGGAAGGCCGAGCGCCTGCGCCGCGCAGCGCGCGCAGGCAAGCGACGCCGCCACGGCGGGGTTGCCGCCGATGCCCGCGAAGCTGTCCGTCCCGTCGGCACGCTCGAGGGCCTCGTCGAAGCCTTCCTGGTCCTCGACGTCCCGGCCCAGGAGCTTGGGCACGGCCTTTCGCCGGAAAGCCGAAAGGGCGGCGCCCGCTCCGCCTTCCGGGAACGCCTTGACCTCCGTGGCGCCCGTCGAGGCCCCCGAGGGCGCAGCGACCCGCGCGCGGGCCCCGCGGGTCGAGACCTCGACCTCCACCGTCGCGTTGCCCCGCGAATCCAGGACCTTGCGGATCTCTACGCTGCGGACCTTCTCGGCCAGGCCTTACACCCCGCGAGGTCAAACGGCGCGCGCCATAAGAAGGCTTGGAGGCGCCCGCCCCACCCGTCTGGCGCGCAATGTTGAAAAGCGCCGCTCCCCTCCATGCCAAGTCCGAAGGGGGCCTTTTCCTGGACTTGGAATCCCGCGTCCGCCTCGTCACCGACTACGCCGCCGAAGTCGTCACCGTCGAGGAGCTCAAGGACCTCTTTGCCCGCAAGGCCCACCCTCGCGCGTACATCGGCTTCGAGCCCTCCGGACGCCTCCACATCGGGAACGTGATCACGGCAAACCTCCTAAGGCGCCTCCAGGCGGCCGGCTGCCACACGACCGTGTTCCTGGCCGACTGGCACGCCCTCATCAACGACAAGTTCGGCGGGGACCTCGCGCGCATCCGCGCGTGCGGGGAGGCCCAGAAGGAGGCCTTCCTCGCGCTCGGGCTCGACCCGGCCAACACGGAGTTTAGGTGGGCATCGGACTTTGCCGGCGACGCGCGATACTGGGAGCGCGTGGTGCGCGCTGCGAAGGCCTCGTCGCTGAGCCGCGTGAAGCGCGCGCTCACGATCATGGGGCGAAAGGAGGACGACGCCGAGGTCGACGCCTCGAAGATCCTCTACCCGGCCATGCAGGTCGCGGACATCTTCCACATGGAGCTTGACATCGCCGCGGGCGGCATGGACCAGCGCAAGGCCCACATGCTCGCCAGGGACGTCTGCGACAAGACGGGCTGGGCAAAGCCCGTCGCGGTCCACACGCCGCTGCTCGGTTCCCTGAAGGGCGGCGAGCGCATGGACCCCGTGGAGGCCAAGATGTCGAAGAGCGACCCTTCGGCCGCCGTCACCCTCCACGACGCGCTGCCGGAGATCGAGCGCAAGCTCCAGAAGGCCTTCTGCCCGAAGGCGGCGGAAGGGAACCCCGTGCTCGAGGTCTACCGCTACCTGCTCTTCGAGCCGCTTTCAGGCGGCCCGCTCACCGTCCACCGCGAGGGAAAATTCGGCGGCGACGTGTCGTATGCCGACTACAAGGAGCTCGAGGCCTCGTACCTCGAGGGAAAGGTCCACGCGGGCGACCTCAAGGCCGAGGCGGCGCGGCGGATCGCCGACCTCACCGCGCCCGTTCGCCGGCGTTTTGACGAGCGCCCCGAGCTCATGGCCTGGGCGTCCCCGCAGCCCTAAGGCCCCGGAGGCCCCTCCCCTTGCGCTTCGAACTCAAGGACCGCGACGGGCTCGCCCGCCGCTGCGAGCTCACGACGCCCCACGGCAAGCTCGAGACCCCGGCTCTTTTGCCCGTCGTCAACCCGAACCTCTCCGAGGTCTCGCCCGCGGCGCTCCGGGACGAGTTCGGCTTCCGCGCCGTGATCACGAATGCCTACATCATCCGCAGGTCCGAGGGGCTCGCCGAACGTGCCCTGAAGGAAGGGGTGCACCGCCTCCTCGGCTTCGACGGGCCCATCATGACGGACTCTGGCACCTTCCAGATGCGGATGTACCGCGACGCGGAGGTGACGAACGCTGAGATCGTCTCCTTCCAGCTGGCCGCGGGCTCGGACATCGCCACGCCGCTCGACCTCTTCACGGAGCCAGGCGAGCCTTTGGGCAAGGCGGAATCGGACTGGGCCGAGACGCTTGGCCGCTACCTTGAGGCCCTCGCGCTCCCGAACCCCAAGGGAGCCCTTTTGGCCCTCACAGTCCAAGGAGGCTCGCACCTCGCCGTCCGCCGCCGCGCCGCCGGCGACCTTTCCGCCCTTCCAGCCGCCGTGCACCCGATCGGGGGCGTGGTCCCGATCATGGAGGGCGAGCGGTACAGCCTCCTTGCCGACGTGATCGCGACTGCCAAGGCCGCGCTGCCTCGAGGCCGGCCCGTCCACCTCTTCGGCGCGGGCCACCCGCTCGTGATCCCGCTCGCCGTCTGGCTCGGGTGCGACCTCTTCGACTCCTCGAGCTACGCGAAGTACGCGCACGATGGCCGGCTCCTCTACCCCGACGGCACGCGCGCGCTTGCCGACCTCGAGGAGAACCCGTGCCCCTGCCCCGTGTGCGCAAGGCACACGCCCGCCGACCTGCGCGCCCTACCCCCGCCGGAGCGCTACCTCGCGCTTGCGCGCCACAACCTCCACGTCCTGTCGGCCGAGATGCGCAAGGCGCGCCAGGCGATCCGCGAGGGGTCGGTCTTCGAACTCGTCGAGTCGCGCGCTCGCGCGAACCCCCGCCTCCTGGAGGCCGTGCGCCGCGTGGCGCTCCACGCGGACCTGCTCGAGGAGGTCGAGCCCGCATCGCGCACGCGTGCGCTCCGCTATTTCGACGCGACTTCGGGCGTGCTCCCTACCGTCGAGCTTGCAAGGCGCCGCCTGCTCGAGAGGGCGCCGCTCGGGGAAGGCGAGGAGGCCGTCCTCGTCGCCGCACGGGGCACGCCCTTCTCCAAGCGCCTTCCGCAGGGACTTGCCAAACTGCGGCGTGACGCCCACGTCCCGCTCTTTTTCGAAACGCTTTTCGGCCCGGTGCCGGAGGCCCTCGAGGAGGTCTACCCGTTTGCCCAGCATATCGCGCCCCAGACGCTCGACGCGGAGTCCGCCTCGCGCGTGGCGCGCGCAACGGAAAGCTACGCCCGGAGGTGGCCACAGGGGCGCCTGCGGCGCTTCGAGGAGGCGGAGCTTGGCGCGCTCCGCGGGGCCTTCCGCGCTCCCCCCCTTACGCAAAGCGCCAGGGCCCTCGCCCAAGTCGAGGCGACGCTCGCGTACCAGTTCGGCGCCGGAGCGGCCTCGCTCCTGCGCGGGCGCGCGGCGACCATCGAGCGTTCGCCGCGCACGGGCAAGGTCCGGACTGTCTGGCTGGACGGCCGCCACGTGCTGTCGCTTCGCGCCCACGATGGGCTCTTCTCCTTGACGTTTGAGGGCGGCGGGCTCCTCGCCAAGGCCGTGCCGGCCCCCCGCCACCGGGTGGCCGTGGTCGACGACACCGCCCCTTTCAACGCGCAGGGAAAAAACGTCTTCGCCCCGTTTGTGAAGTCCTGCGACCCGGACCTGCGGCCCGGCGACGAGGCGCTTGTCGCGGACGAGGCGGGCGCGATCGTGGCGGTCGGCCGAATGCGCCTCGCGCCCGGCGAGATCAGCTCGTTTGGCTCGGGCGTTGCCGTCGATGTCCGGCAAGGGGCCAGGTCGAGGCGCGTTCCGCCTTGAGGCGGGTCAAAGCGGCCCGCCGCAGTTCGGGCAGGAGGTCCAGCCCGCCTCGGAGGGCATTCCGCAGGCTGGACACGCCATCGGCGTGGGCGCCTGGATGTCCGCTTGCGGCGGAGGTTGGGGCCCCGTGGCAGACGGGGGCGTCGGCCGCGGCGGCGGTGGGGGCGGTGCGACATATCCCGGCGGAGGCTGAGGGCCGGCCGGCCGCGGCGCGGCGCGGGGCCCCGGTTGGCCCGGTGCGGGCGCAGGTCCCATCCTCGCGCTCGGCGGGGCGCCCGGCGGCGGCACGGGCGAGGGCGGAGGCGCCATCTTGCGCTGCAAAGCGGCTTCCGGGTTCGCCAGGAACTGGTCGAGTTCGCTTTTGGCCGACACCTTCTCCTGGTGGTCGATCGCTTGCTTCTCGCGCTCCGCGCGGCGGACGTCGGCGCCCGCGATGTACGCGCGGCCCGCGAAAACCCCGGCAACGCCGATCCCGACCGCCGCCGCGACGATCCATACCCAAACAGGGATGTTCGCGAGGATGTTGTTCCTGTCGACATCCTGGACGGTCACCACGGCGTCGGCTTGCCTGCCCGACCCGAGGCCAAAGAGGTACCCGTTGTCCACCGTCACGTAGATTTCCCCATCTTGGGTCGGGCGGAATTGCATATGGATGCTCGTCGCCGGTGCGTTGACCACCGACCACTCGGACACATACGCCGTCTGTGACGACTTCAGCTTGTAGGTGTCAAACTGCGCCTTGTCGGCCTGGACCATCACGTAGACCGGCGCGTTGTTCGAGACCGCCACGTCGTACTGGTAGAGCCGCCCCGCCGTCACGTGGAACCGGTAGGAGACCCAGCACTGCTTCCGGATCGTGACATTCTGCGTAAAGTACTGCCCGAGGTCGCCCTTCTCGACCTCGCAGACGCCTGGAGGCCGAGAGACCACGACCGTGATGAACGCCTCGGCCGAAGCGCCGAAGTCGTCGCGCACGGTGAGCTTCGCGGTGTAGGTTCCCTCGGAGTGGTAGGCGTTTGAAATGTTCGTCTTCGCCGTCGAGTCCACGTCGTTGTCCAGCACGGCGTCGGTCCCCGAATCCGTTCCGATGTCGAAGTCCCAAATGTACTGGAGGGTCGACTCGACGGAGTCCGGGTCGTTCACCGTGACGATGAAGGCGATCGGCTCGTCGACGATGCCGGAGGGCGGCGAGGGCTGGTCGATCACGGGCGGGAGGTTCCGCACGATCGTCACGACCCGCGAGGCGTTGATGAGCCGGCCGTCGGAGTAGTTGACCCACAACGTGAACGCGCGCGTCTGGACCGAGGGGAGCCCCGGGTGCACGAATGTGAGGTTGAAGGTGTCCTGGTCGTTCAGGGGGTTCCCCTCGACGGGCCCGGAGTCCGTGCGGTTGTCGAGGTCCCACCAGAACTGCACGGCGTCGATCGTCGCGTTCTCCCAGACGCCTCCGGGGGCCACATCGAAGGGTTCGTTCACGCGGGCCTGGATCGGAGGGCCCGGGTCGACCCGCTGGGTCTCGCTCACGTCCGCGAGCGCGGAAAATGCGAGGACCGTGAGGGTGAAGGCCGCCGCGCCCAACGCAAAGACAGCCGCCCGAGAACCCCGCATAACTGGCACACCGGGAAACATGGCCTGAAAAGCCTCGCCTTTCAACCGGTTGAAGCGTTATAAGGGTTGTGGATTCGATGGACGAGCCAGTTGGCAGGGCTGCGCGCGGCCTCGCAAACGCTTTCCCGGCGCCCGCGTCTTTGCGCGGCGTGGCTCGCTGGCGCCGCGCCTCCGGCGCGCCGGACATGGCTTCGCTCGTGCGGGACCTCAAAGAGGAGGGCCTCGTCCGGCGCCCCGAAGTCGAGCGCGCGCTCCTTTCGGCGGACCGCGTCCTGTTCGTTCCGCCTTCGGAAGCCGGTTCGGCCTACGAAGACGCGCCGCTTTCGATCGGGCACGAGCAGACGATTTCCGCGCCCCACATGGTCGCGATCATGGTCGAAGCGCTCGACGCGCGCGCGGGGATGAAAGTCCTCGAGGTCGGCGGCGGCAGCGGTTGGCATGCGGCGGTGATCGCCTCCCTCGTCCGACCGGGAGGGCGCGTGATCTCGGTGGAGAGGATCGCTCCGCTCGCTGAAGCCGCGCGCAAAAACCTGGAGCGCGCCGGTTTTGCAGACGCCGTCACCGTCGTGGTCGCGGACGGCTCGGTCGGGTTCCCCGCCGAGGCGCCGTTCGACCGGATTTCCGTGGCGGCCGCGGCGCCCAGCATCCCGCAGGCCCTTGTCGACCAGTTGCGGCCCGAGGGGGGGAAGCTCCTCGTGCCCGTAGGCCCCCTCTCCGTCCAGGATCTCACCGAAGTCGAGCGCGGCGGGGGCCGGGTGCGCAAGCGGTCCCTCGGCGGCTGTGTGTTCGTGCCGCTCGTTGGCGCGGAGGGGTACTGATGGCGGCCGCCGGGGCACCCGCGTGGACGATGGACCGCTGGCGCTACTACGACATCACGCACGAGGGCCTCGACATCCTGAATCCCCTGGGGTCCCGCAAGCTCGATGTTTTGCTTGACCTCGCGGCCTCGGGCCGCCCTCGCCCGACCGTCGTGGACATGGGCTGCGGCAAGGGCGAGGCGCTCATACGGCTCGCGGAGCGCCACGGCGCAAGGGGCGTGGGCGTCGACATCTCGCCCCCCTTTGTCCGGAAGGCGCGGCGCCGGGCCCGCGCCCGCGTGCCGGGACGCGGCCTGCGGTTTGTCCTCGGGGACGGTGCCGCGTACCGGCCGCCCGCCTCGAAGCGGTTCGACATCGCGTTGTGCCTGGGCGCCTCCTGGATTTGGGGGGGCTACGTAGGGACCCTTAGAGGCCTCCTGCGGCTCACGGCTCCGGGCGGCCGGGTCCTCGTCGGCGAGCCTTTTTGGATTCGCCGCCCGACCCGCGCGAACCTTGCCGTGCTCGGCGAGCGGGCCGACGCCTTCGCGACACACGAAGGGAACCAGCGGCTTGCGCGGGCGGCGGGTCTAACTGTGCTCCGGGTCGCGCGCTCGAGCCTCGCCGAATGGGACGGCTACATGCGGCCGCAGTGGCAGCGCGCGCGGGCGTTTGCGCGCGAACACCCGCAGGACCCCGACGCGGCCGAGGTGCTTGCAAGGGCCCGCCATTCATGGCAGGCCCACCAAACCTGCGAGCGGGCGGTCCTCGGCTGGGGTGTCTACCTTCTTGAAAAGCGCCCACCAGAACGGAAATGAAAGGGCCCCGGGGCGCTTTGGGCCCCGGGGGAAGAGTTGAATCGGCGCGACGCGCCTCAGTCGAAGTCGCCGCCGCCGTCGTCGTCGCCGCCGCCACCGTGGCCGCCGCCGGGCCCGCCGCCGCCGCCCTTGCTCGACTTCGACGCGATCACATCGTCGATGCGCAGGATCATCACCGCGGCGTCGGCCGCGGAGGTGATCGCCTGCACGCCCACGCGGATCGGCTCGAGGACGTTCAGCTTCGCCATGTCATCGGGCTTGCCCGTGAACACGTTGAGTCCGACCGTCTTCTTGCCTTCCTTGTGCGCCTTGCGAAGCGCAAGGAGCGTGTCGACGGGGTCGATCCCCGCGTTCTCCGCGAGGGTCTTCGGGACGACTTCGATCGCGTCGGCAAAGGCCTCGATCGCGAGCTGCTCGCGGCCGCCGACCGATGGGGCCCACTCGCGCAGCTTCGTGGCGATCTCCATCGCCGTCGACCCGCCGCCCGTGATGTACTTGCCGTCCTTCACGGCGTCGGCGACGACCGAGAGGGCGTCGTGGAGCGACCGCTCGAGCTCGTCGACGACGTGCTCCGTGCCGCCGCGCACGAGGATCGAGACGGCCTTCGGGTTCTTGCAGCCCGTGATGAAGCTCATCTCCTCGTCGCCGATCTTGCGCAGCTCGACGCGCTTGGCAAACCCGAGGTCGTCCTTCGAAAGGTCGTCGATGCGCGAAGCGATGCGCCCGCCCGTGGCCTTCGCGAGCTTCTCGAGGTCCGACTTCTTCGCGCGGCGCACGGCGTAGATCCCCGCCTTCGCGAGGTAGTGCTGCGCGAGGTCGTCGATCCCCTTCTGGCAGACGAGCACGTTCGCGCCCGACGCCTTCACCTTGTCGACCATCGCCTTGAGGGTCTTCTCCTCCTCGTCGAGGAACTGCTGGACCTGGTTCGGGGACGTGATTTGGATCTTCGCCTCGACCTCGGTCTTCTTGATCTCGAGCGCCGCGTCGACGAGCGCGATCTTCGCGCCATCGACGACTTTGGGCATGTTCGGGTGCACGGGCTCCTTGTCGAGGATGATTCCCTGGATGAGCTCCGTGTCGTTCATGGACCCGCCCTGCTTCTTGATGACCTGGATGTTGTCGAGGTCGGCATTGTAGCCCTTGCCAGAGGCCTTCGGCTCGGCGATCTCGGTCACGGCCTTTACCGCGATGTCCGCCATCGCGTCGCCCGCGTGCGCGGCGACCTTCGAGCGCATCGAGGTGATCGCGATGTTGCGCAGGATCTTCGTATCCTTGATGTCGATGTCCTCGGCGACCCGCTCCATGACTTCGACGGCCTTCTTGGCCGCGAGCTTGAAGCCTGCGGAGATCACGGTCGGGTGGACTTGGGCCTCGATGAGGTCCTCGGCCTTCTTGAGGAGCTCGCCGGTGAAGATCACCGAGGTCGTGGTGCCGTCGCCGGCCTCCTCGTCCTGGGTCTTCGCCACCTCGACGAGCATCTTGGCCGCCGGGTGCTCGACGTCGATCTCTTTGAGGATCGTGACGCCGTCGTTCGTGATGACCACGTCTCCAAGCGAGTCCACGAGCATCTTGTCCATCCCGCGGGGTCCAAGCGTGGACCTGACGGCCTCGGCGATCGCCTTGGCCGCCGCGATGTTGTTGTGCTGCGCGCCCTTCCCCTTCTCCCGCGAAGTCCCTTCCTTCAAGACCAAAATCGGTGTCTGTCCTCCGAACATTGTGTTTTCCTCCCTTGTGTTTTCTCTTGTTGATCGAACGTCTGCGGCCCTTACATCATGCCGCCCATGCCGCCCATTCCACCCATGCCGCCCATTCCCGGGGGCATCCCGCCGTGCCCGCCGCCGCCACCGCCGCCGCCTTCCCCGCCCGCGGGGGCCTTCGACGCGATGACATCGTCGATGCGCAGGATCATGATCGCGGCCTCAACGGCCGAGGTGATCGCCTGGCGCCCGACCCGGATCGGCTCGACGACGTTCTCCTTGCCCATGTCGACGATCTTGCCCGTGTAGACGTTGAGCCCGAAGCCCGTCTTGCCGTCCGCGTGGGCCTTCCGGATGTTGATGAGCACGTCGATCGAGTCGAGGCCCGCGTTCTCAGCAAGCGCCCGCGGGATGACCTCAAAGGCCTCCGCAAACGCCTGGATCGCGAGCTGTTCGCGCCCGCCGACCGTGGCCGCGTACTCCCTGAGCCGCTTGGCAAGTTCCATGGCCGTCGAGCCGCCGCCCGTGACGATGCGGCCGTCTTCGACGGTGTCCGAGACCACGGAGAGCGCGTCGTGCATCGAGCGCTCGATCTCGTCGACCACGTGCTCCGTGCCGCCGCGCACGAGGATCGAGACCGACTTCGGCCCCTTGCACCCCGTGATGAACGTGAGCTCGTCGCCCGCGATCTTGCGCGCCTCGACGTGGCCCGCGTGGCCGAGCGCGTCCTTCGTGAGGTCGTCGAGCTTCGTGATGATGCGCCCGCCCGCGGCCTTCGCGAGCTTCTCCATGTCGCTCTTCTTGACGCGGCGGAGCGCATAGATCCCCGCCTTGGCGAGGTAGTGCTGCGCGAGGTCGTCGATCCCCTTCTGGCAGACGAGGACGTTGGCCCCCGAGGCCTTGACTTTCTCGACCATCTTCTTGAGCGTCCCTTCCTCCTCCGCGAGGAAGGCGGAGAGGGAGCCCGGGTCGTGGATCTCGATCTTGGCGTCGACCTCGGTCTTCTTGATCTCGAGCGCGCTGTCCACGATCGCGACCTTCGCGTTGTCGATGGACTTCGGCATCCCGGGGTGCACGGGCTCCTTGTCGAGGATGATCCCCTCGACGAGCTCCGTGTCCGTGATCGCTCCGCCGGTCTTCTTGACCACGAGCACGTTGTCGACATCGGCCCGCGTCTTGCCGTCGCGGGTTTCGCTCACGGCGCGGATCGCCTTCACGCAGATCTCCGAGAGGAACTCGTCGCTCGACGAGGCGAGCTTCGAGGCCAGCGACGTGATCGAAACGCTGCGCAGGACCTTGTCGTCCGTGGGCTTGATCGGCGTCGAGATCTCTTCGAGGACCTCCTGCGCCTTGGCCGCCGCGAGGCGGTAGCCCTCCGTGATGACCGAGGCGTGGACGTTGTTCTCGAGGAGGTCTAGGGCCTTCTTGAGGAGCTCGCCGGCGAGGATGACCGAGGTCGTCGTGCCGTCGCCGCACTCGTCGTCCTGGACCTTGGCGACCTCGACGATCATCTTGGCGGCCGGGTGGCCCACGTCGATTTCCTTGAGGATCGTGACGCCGTCGTTCGTGATCGTGACATCGCCCATCGAGTCGACGAGCATCTTGTCCATCCCGCGGGGGCCAAGCGTCGAGCGGACGGTGTCCGCGATTGCGATGGCGGCCTGGATGTTGTTCGCCTGGGCGCCCTTGCCCGTCGAGCGTTCGGTGCCTTCCTTCAAAACAAGAATCTGGGTTCCGGCTGGTAGCATGGTTCTCACTCTCAGGGGGTGCTTGGAGCGCCCCGCAGGTAAGTCAAACCTATGCAAGCGTTCGTATATATACCAACCGGTGGGTGGCCTCTCCGGCGGGGCGGCCCTGGTGGGCACGCCATGGCAAGCCCTCGAGGGCGCTCACCGCAGCCTTCGGATCTTGTACTCGGGCACGAGGTGCTCGCGCAGGAGCTCCCGGTAGATGTCCTGCGCGACGCGCTCGCGCAGGTCGAAGTGCTCGGAAAGGCGCGGCAGGGAAAAGTCGTCGGCCTCCGTGATCCAATAGAGGACCCGGCGGGAGAGGTAGGCGTCGCTGAGGCGCGCGATGAGGTTGTGCGCCTCGGCAAGGACGCGCATGCGGCGCGCGACAAGCTCGTCGCGGCGACGCTCGAGGTGGTCGATCTCGCGCGCGATGTCCCCCGCCTGCTTCGAGAGGTCGGAGAGCCGCATCGAAAGGGCCTCGCGGGGGGCCAAGGGCTCCTGCGGGAGGCGCCGCGCCTCGGCGCGCTCCTGCGCCTCGAAAACCTCGAGGCGCGTGGAGAAGAGCGCGGGCCCAAGGTCGATGGCGATCGAGAGCGACGCGGTGAGCTTGTACGCGGTGCGAGGCGGCCCGCCCTGGTCCGAGGGCTCCTCGATGCCTTCGACGAGCCCCGCCTCCTGGAGCACGCGGATGTGCTTCATGATCGCCTGCTGGGAGACCCCGAGCTCCTTGGAAAGCTGGAGGGGGTAGTGGGTCTCGGAGGCGAGGCGCGCGAGGATCTCGCGGCGCGTGGGCGAGGAGAGGACCCGCAAGACGGCCGACAGCTCCACCAGCGGGGCTTGGGGCTTGGCCACGGGATCGGCTTATCATATGAACCTTTGATTATGTAGTTACCGAGCCCGGCTCGGCGCCCCGCTTGGGCGGCTGCCCCTGAGGCCACGAGGGGGAAATCGCGTCCCGGGGAACGCTTAATTAGGCCATCCAGCATCGAGGGAAATTGCAGGAAGCGGCAACCCCCCTATGCGGTTCAAGGACGAAGAGATCGACGAGAGCCAGCTGACCCCGGAAAACCTGGCGAACGTGAGGGTGCGCCAGCCCGACCGCCGCGTCGGGGAGGTCTACGCGATCGCGAACAAGCTGCTCGGGGCCTCCAGGATCGAGGTCGTCTGCGAGGACGGGAAGGTGCGGATGGGCCGGATCCCGGGCAAGCTTCGAAAGCGCATGTGGATCCGCGAGGGGGACCTGCTCATCATCGCCCCGTGGGAGTTCCAGGACGACAAGTCCGACATAAGGTGGCGCTACACGAAGACGCAGGCCGTCGCGCTCTCCCGCAAGCGCTTGCTGCCGAAGACCGTCGACATCTTCTGAAGGCGGGGCGGTCGGGGCCGGCGTAAGAAGCGCCTTGCGCTGAAGGGGGAAGGGGTCCGTTGAAGCGCGAGCGCCTCGTCGAGGCGATGGACCTCCTCGAGGGCGAGGGGATGTGGAAGCGCTCGGGGACGGGCGACAAGCGCAAGATCCTCGACGAGGTCTTCGACGAGAGGACCCTCAAGGCGCTCCACAAACTCATGAATGCGGGCATCCTCCAGACGCTCGACTTCCCCGTGGCGACGGGAAAGGAAGCCACGGTGTTCGTGGGGCTCACGAAGAAGGCCGACGAGGTCGCGGTCAAGGTCTACCGGGTCGGCAACGCCACGTTCAACTCGATCCGCCGGTACATCCAGGACGACCCGCGCTTCAAGGCGGTGGGGCGCGACCGCCGGAGCGTGATCTTCGCATGGGCGGTCAAGGAATACAAGAACCTCCTGCGCATGCATGAGGCCGGCGTCACGGTGCCAAGCCCCGTCGCGCACCTGGAGAACGTGCTTGTCATGGAATACCTGTTCGTGGGCGACGGCCACGAACCCGCTCCGAGTTTGAAGGGCGCGCGCGGGTTCGACGCGCCGGCCGTGTACGAGGCCCTCCGGAAGGACGTGCGCAGGATGGTCGCGAAAGCCCGGCTCGTCCACGGCGACCTCTCGGAGTACAATGTCCTGCTCGCGGAAGGCCGGCCCCACATCATCGACGTCGGCCAGGCCGTGGTGCTCGACCACCCGCGGGCGAAGGAATTCTTGCGGCGCGACGCGGAGAATGTCGCGCGGTTTTTCGGCCGGCTCAAGGTCGGGGAGGGCGCCGCCGACCTCTACGAGTTCTGGTCGCACGGCGTGAGCTTCGAGCGCAGGCGCGGGCGCGGGCGCGCCGGAGGCGAGGAGGAATGACCCGGGTCGTGCGCCTGCCGCAGGACCGGCTGGGCGCCCTCATCGGGCCCGGCGGCGACGTGAAGGCGATGATCGAGCGGCGCGCCAAAGTCCGCCTCGATGTGGACTCGGACTCGGGGGAGGTCGGGATTGTCGAGAGCGCCAAGACGAACCCGCTGAAGGCGCTCCAAGCCGAGGAAGTCGTCCGCGCGATCGGGCGGGGCTTCTCGCCGGAGAACGCGCAGGCGCTCTTCCGCGAGGACATGTACCTCGCGGTGATCGACATCCGCGACTACGTGGGGCACCGCGAGAGCCGGCAGCGCCAGGTGCGCGGCCGCGTGATCGGAGAAAAGGGGCGCACGCGCCGGATGATCGAGGAGCTCGCGGGGTGCCGCGTCGCCGTGCAGGGGAACACGGTCGGGCTCATCGGCGAGGCGCAGGGGCTCGAGGCCGCCAAGCGCGCGATCGATATGCTGCTCTCGGGGTCCGAGCACTCGACGGTCTACGGGTTCCTCGAGCGCAAGCGCAAGGAGATGCGCCTCCACATGCTTGACCAGATTGAGTGGAGGGACGAAAAGGAGCGCCCGCCCGCCGGGGAGGACGAGTAGGTGGGGGGCGCACACGACGGAGGCACCCCCGCTGGCCGCCCTGCACGAACTGCGGTCGCGCGTTGCGCGCGCGCTGACCCCAAGCGCGGTGGAAAGGCTTAGAGGGGCGCGCGGGGTTCCCTCGCGCCGACGAGGATGGGAGCGCTCGAAGCCCGCCTTCACGACATCAACGTGAGGCTTGCGGCCTCTTCCGTGGAGGTCGAGGCACTCGCGCGCCTCCTGCGCCGCCGCGAGGCGATCCTCGAGACCGCCGACGAGGTCCGCGAGCGCATGGACGCAGCGACGGAGCGCGTGCAGGGCGTCGAGGAGGAGATCGAGCGCTCCCCGCGGCTCTTCCACTTTGCCCTCCACCGCCGGCGCCAGGAGGCCTTCCTCGAGCCCGGGCAGAAGGCGGGGTTCGTGGCGGCCGGGATGTACCTCGTGCTCGAGCACGAGCTTGGCGCGCTTGACGAGGAGCTCAACGACCTCGAGGCGCAGGCGCGCCGCCTCAAGGGCGGGGAGGTCCGACACCGGATGCTCGTCGAGTGGCGCGACGAGATCCTCATGAGCCTCGGCCCCGGGCGATTCACGGCGGCCGAACAGTCGCTCGAGCGCGTCTCGGCCTCCGTCGAGGTGGCTTCGCGGGCCGAGGACTTGCGCGTGATCGAGGAGGCTCAGAGCGTGGCCGCCCGCGCGCGCGCAGACCTCGCGAAGGCCGCGGCAGACCTTGAAAAGGAAGGGACGCTCGAGAAGGACGACCTCGCGGTTGTGGCCGACATCATCCCGGAGGGGACGCGGCATTTCCGCCTCCGGGAGGTGAAGCGCAGGGTCGAGCAGGCCACGCTGCGGCTCGGCTTCACCGCCGACGAGCTTCGCGGCGTGAAGGGCCTCACGGTCGCCGTGCGGCACCCGTACTTCGCGATGGAGGCCTTCCTCGGCGCGCTCTTCGACGACCTCCAGGCGGGCAGGGCCCCCGTCGAGGCCCAGGCGGCGCTCGAGGAGGCGGAAGACTACCTCAACCTTGTCGAATCGGCGCTCGAGGGGGCCTGCGAGGACGCCCGGGGCAAGCTCGAGGCGGCCCGCTCGGCCGAGTCCGAGCAGGTCGAGTCCGCCGTCCGGCAGTTGCGGCCCTCGCCGATCCGGCTCAAGGCGCGGTACTCGGCCTTCGACGAGGTCCCCCTGCGCCGCTGAGCGGCCGGCTGCGCCCGGGCAAGGAGCGCCGCGGCCGCAAGGCCAAGCGCGACCGCCGGGGCCTCGGCGCCGGGCAGGAACCCCGGTCGCCGCGGGCCGCAGCAGGGTGCGCTCACGAGCGACAGCACGCTGATCTCGCGGGCCTCTTCGAACGCCCGCTTGGCCGAAAGCGCGGCCGCTTCGAGCGCGCCGGAGGGGCCCGCGCCGAAGGCGGGGCCGCGCGCCAGCACGGCAAGGGTCTCGTTTGCCGCGGCCTCAAAGGCCCCGTTGTGGGAGAGGGCCGCGGCGGGCACGGTCGCAAGGGAGTAGCCGAGGCGGTCGAAGCGGTCAAAGGCCGCCTGCCGGAGTTGGAAGGCCTCGCCGAGCGTTGCGGCCGCGGCCCCGAAGTGCAGCGCCTGCCGGTCGAAGGAGTCAAAGGACGAGTCCACGTAGTTTGGAAGGTAGGTCATCGGCGTCGAGGAGGACGTCCGCAGCCAGGTCGTTTCGAGGAACGCCGTGCCGTTCGGCGCGAGCCACCCGACCTCGTGGGGGTGGCCGAGGCCGAGCGCGTGGCCGCCTTCGTGGATCAGGGTCTCCGTGAACCCGAGCGTCTCGAGCTGGTCGAGGCCCGCGCTGATGATGACCGACGCCGCCCGCCCGTCGCTTCGCTGGAGGGTGACACCCCGGACGTTTTCCGCGTCGACCCACGAGGAGCCGTCGAACACTGCCAGCAGGGCCGGCACGGTGACTTCCTCTCCGGGCTCGATCGGCAAGGTCGGGACGGCGAAGCGCCCCTTGAGGTCCTGATTGACCCCGAAGGGGTCCACGACGCGCAGGCCGCCGGCAGCGACCGCGCGGGCGTCCAGCGACGCCGCGACCTCCGGATCCGTCGACCGGTTCGCGACCGTGAGGCGGACCTCGACGGGGCTCAAGGGCAGGAGCGCGCCAAGTGCCGCCGCCGCGCGGGCCGTGTCCAGGATGTCCAAGGGGCGTCGGATCCCGTGGGCCGCGCCCACGCCGCCCGCGTCGAAGGCGCTCTGGGCGGCCGTCCCGTCGAAGAGGGTGACGTTGAGGGTGAAGGAGGACGGCACAAAGGGCGTGACGCCGAACGACGGGGCGAGGAGAATCCGCACGGACGCGTCGACGTACCCGGCGAGGTCGCGGGCAAGGCGCGCGCGCTCGGAGGCCGAGCTGCCGTAGGACCAGAGGGGCGGCGCGCCGGCGAAGTTCGCCGGGCGCCCCTGCCCGGAGCCTTCGCCGAGGTGGCTTGGCGCCGCGCGAAGGTCCTGGAAGAAGAGGCCGTCCCCGTCGCCCCAGGCGTTGGCCGTCTCGTAGGTGAAATTGACCCCGCGGTCGACTTCGCGCGAGGCGACCTTGTAGTAATACGGGCCCTCGACCGTGTAGGGGTTGAGGAAGAAGAGCCGCGCCTCTCCCGCGACCGGCGCGACCTCCGGGAAGGAGCTGGAGGACGCCGCAAGCCACGCGGCCGTTTCCGACGCGTCGGCGTGGGCCACGGGTGTCGAGGGGCCCCACGAGGCGAAGTACGGCGAGACGTTTTCGAAGAGGCCGACGTAGTTGCCGACCACCCTCGACAGGGTGTCGTTGCCAAAGGAGCTCCTTAACGCCGCTCCAAGCGCTTCGACAAACGCGCCCGACGCGTCGACAAAGCGGACGCGCACGGAGTCGTTGACGCCGAGCGGGAGGCTCACGGAGCTCACCGAGGGCCACCATGTCGAGTTGACGTTGTCGATGACCGCGGCCTTCTCGGAAGCGCTGAGGTTCAGGCCCGCGAGGACCACCGAGACGTTGACCGTGACGTTCGCCGTGGGGACCGGCGCGGCAAAGCGCTCCTTGAGCGTCGGGTCGGCGCCTGCGGCCGAAGGGGCAAGGCCAGCCAGGAGGACGCAGAGCGCAAGCCCGGCCGCGGCCGCATGTCGGGCGGGGGCCATCGCTGGGCCCACGCGAGACCTCGATGATAACGCTTGCCCGGCCGGGCGCAAGGGGACGCCGGTCCGCGGCGGGTTTGATATGGCGGGGTGCCGATGCCTTCCCGAGGCGGACGAGGTGGCCCGCGGCCGCATCCCCGTGTTGGATGCTGACGGGCGCCCCTTTGGCGCGCTCGATTTCGAGACTCCCGACCACATCGAGGTCGTCCTCGAGGGCGCCTCCTCCGTGCGCATCGCCCGTTTCCACTTCGAAGGGGCCGGGGGTCTCGGCCGCGTGCGGGTCAAGGGGAGGGGGGACAGCGTGTTCCTCGGCAAGGGCGTGACCACGATCGACGGGATCGACCTCGGCCCTGTCACCGAAGTCGTGCGCTCGGCCGACGGGGGCTTCGAGGCGCTCATCGTCCTCCGGAGCGCGGAGGACACCCCGCTCGCCGTGCCCCTTACCGCTGTCCGCGAGGTGTCTGCCCACATCATCTTGGAGCCCTCCGCTGAGGAGGTCCGGGCGTTGCAGGCGGCGCTCTCCGGCAAGAGCGCCGTTGCCGGCGCACTTGCCCGGGCCCGGCGATGAAGGGCGCTTCGCCAAAGCCCAAAGTTCGCAATGGTCTCGACTGGCTTGGCCAGCGACCCATACCGCGCGCCGGAAACGCTTATAAATAAGGGCTTTTATGCGCACTTCCCGCGCCCGCCGGCGCGGGTTGGGATGATTCAGATGGCTCGCTCGTATGCAAAGTCCAACGACGAGCTCGTCGCCGTCCTTACCGCTCTCCGCAAGGCGGGAGCCCGCGAAGCCGCCCCGCTTTGGAGCGCGGTGGCGACCCGGCTCTCGGGGCCCCTCCGCAACCGCGCGGAGGTCAACCTTTCACGCATCGCGCGCGTGGCTCCCCCAGGGTCCCTCGTCGTCGTCCCCGGCAAGGTGCTGGGCGCGGGGGCGATCCCGCACGCGGTCACTGTGGCGGCATTCCAGTTCTCCGGGTCGGCGCGCGCAAAGATCGAAGCGTCCGGCGGCAAGGCGCTCTCGATTGGGCAGCTCATCGAGAAGTCCCCGAAGGGCTCGAATGTGAAGATCGTCGGCTGAGGGGGGTCGAGCGTCGATGGCGGAAAAGGCACAGGCAAAGCCCAAGCTCGTCGTCTACGACGCCGACCACGCGGTCCTCGGCCGCGCCGCCACCCGCATCGCCAAGGAGCTGCTCCACGACAAGGAGCTCCAGGTCGTCGTGGTAAACGCGGACAAAGCCGTCGTCACGGGCTCGCGCGTGTACACCTTCCAGCGCTACCGGGAGCGGCGCGCAAGGGGTAAGGAGCGCAAGGGGCCCTTCTACCCGAGGCGGGCCGACCGGATTTTCAAGCGGACCGTGCGGGGAATGCTTCCGTACCAGCGCGAGACGGGCCGCGAGGCCCTCAAGCGACTCAAGTGCTTCCACGGCGTCCCCGCCGTCTACAAGGGGAAGGCCGGCAAGATCGAGGGCGCCCACGACCTGCGCACCGCCCGCTTTGTGACGCTCGGCGAGATCTCGAAGGCCATCGGGGCCTGAGCGACGGGGCGAAAGGAGGACAAACCATGGCGAAGGAACAGGGCCCCATTGTCGTCGCCGGAAAGCGCAAGATGGCCGTCGCGCGGGCGGTCGTTTCGAGGGGAAACGGAATCGTGCGGGTGAACCGGCGACCGCTCGAGATCTGGATGCCGGAGCTTGCCAGGCTGAAGATCCAGGAGCCGCTCGTGATCGCGGGCGAGCGCGCGCAGGGCGTTGACATCGACGTGCAGATCAGGGGGGGCGGTGTCATGGGCCAGGCGGACGCCGCAAGGACCGCGATTGCCCGCGGCCTCGTGCGCTTCTTCCGCGACGACGAACTCGCCCGCGCGTACAAGCGCGTCGACCGCTCGATCATCGCTTCAGACTCAAGGCAGAAGGAGCCCAAGCACCCGCAGGGGCGCGGCGCGAGGAAGCGGCGCCAGAAGTCGTACCGTTAGGGGGAGTGGACAACCTATGATGATGCCCGTGCGCTGCTTCTCTTGCGGCAAGGTGATCGGCTCGCTCTACGAGCCCTACCGCAAGCAGGTCGAGGAGGGCGCGAACCCGCGGGAAGTGCTGGACAACCTGGGACTTCGCCGCTACTGCTGCCGCCGGATCCTCGTGGGGCACGTGAGCCTCATCGACGACGTCGCGCCGTTTTGAGGGCGGAAGGGGAAAAACCGGCACCCGGCAACCCTGAAATACCCCCCTCCCTCTTGCCCGCCGACACCCGCCGTGGGTCCGTGGGGTAGCTTGGTATCCTACGTGCTTGGGGTGCACGCGACTCCAGTTCAAATCTGGACGGACCCACTCCCCCCCCTCCTTATGGGCGCCCGCCGATCGGCGGGGCAAGGCTCAAGGCGGGCGGAGGGCCTTTGAAGGTGCGGCGGGGCCATGGGAAAACTCGCCGTTCCCCGGCTCGTGTACACGGGGCTCCGTGTGCGCGACCTCGACCGCTCGATCGCGTTCTACAGGGGCGCGCTCGGGATGGAGCTCCAGTTCAAGTTCAGGATCAAGGAAACGGGCGGCCGGGTCGCCTACCTCGTCTCGCCGGGCGGCAAGCAGAAGCTCGAGCTCAACTGGTACCCGGGCGCGTTCCCGTTCCGCAAAGGCGACGAACTTGACCACCTGGGGTTCAAGACGGGCGACCTCAAGGACACGAACTCGAGGCTCACGGCGCACGGCGCTCGCGTGACAATCCCCACGTTCCGTGAGGGCTCGTCGCTCCTCACCTTCTACGAGGACCCCGACGGGATCCCTATCGAAGTCCAGTCCACCTTGCGCGGGCGGTTCCGCGTGCGGGAGGGCGGGCGGTCAAAGCACGAGCGGGGGCCCGGCCCGCTTGGGGCGTCGCGCAGCCGTAGGCCTGACGGGTAGGGCCTTAGCTCCGTGTACTACGTACTATCATGACGTGAACAGGCGTCCCTTGAAGGGCCGTCGAAGGCCAAAGGCCTACTCGCCGGCCAACTCAAGTGCCGACGTAAGGGCCGGCGGCGGCGCCTCATGGACCGCGCTTGGGAACGCCCCAACTTCTCGCACAACCGCAGGGGAGAGCGAGAGGTAGCGCGAGACGGCCTCGGCCGTGAGGCCCTCCTGGAGCATGAGCCACGCGCGAGTCACACGCAGCGTCATGGGCGAAAAGTCGGGTATCTGGTCAAGGCCCGCCTCCTTGCGGACCTCGCGGACCATCCGGTCGATCTTGTCGGGGGTCTTGCGCGGGCGGCTCGTGTAGCCCCGCACCGCACGCTCGAGTTCGCGGTCGTGGAGGGGGATCTTCAGCGTCTCGTTGCGCTTCGGCCGCTTCCAGAGGAGCCAGCCGCCCATGTAGTCGCGCCAAGTGACCTTGGAGAGCGCGCGGACCTCGATGCCGGTCATGTAGAGGATCATGACCACTTCCCAGTGTTCGGGCGAAAGGCGCCGCGCGGCGTCGAGCACCGATTGCATCAAGGCGGGTTCCGTGATGGGCCGGCGTTTGTACGAGTGGCGCTTGCTGAGAAGGGCCTTTCTGTGTCCGTGGTCAAGAAACGCGTGGTCGGCCTGCAATGCGCCTGTTCCGCCCGAGCGATGTGCAACACTTGACGTAGGTTTGCCCCCGGTGGGGGTTGGCCCCACATTAAGAAAGGTTGTGGCCGGGCGTTCACCGCTCGGTATCCTCGCCGTACGATTCTTGACCGCCGCGGCCATTCGATCTGTTAGAACAATTCTATAGTTTTTCATTCCCCAATAATGTTGTTGAGAATAATTTCCACAAATTTGCAATCAATTTATCTGTGATACACCACCGATCCCGGGCGTTCGTTGATTCAGCGCGAGCCAACTGCTTTGATTGGGGCGTCGTACTGGGCAGTTTGCGCATGTTTACGTTTTCGCGATCCAGATTGCTGCGAAGCGTTTGTGCGGTGGCAACACACCGAGAAACTCGCTCGCTTCTCAAGTATCTCGACCCGTTTACCAAATCTCCGACAATTAGGGTCTACCCTTGCGAACAGTTTATCTCAGATCTCCCACGATACGCGAGGCAACTTACGCGGGGTTGTTCTTGTGAGGATTGGAACCAAGGTTCAGTGGACAGTTTTCGGATGCATATTGGTCGCGCTCGCGGTCGTGGGGACCGCTTCCGCAGTGGTGCCGGTCCCGGACGCCATGGGCCCCTATTCGGGTGACGAGGACGGGAGCATCAGTTTCTCCGGGAGCTTTGTCGACCCGGATCTTG
>Ga0209342_10001435_pt1 | contig 26732 bp, 23 predicted proteins | sample RifCSP16_2_FD_184023 | JGI IMG/M metagenome (GOLD analysis project Ga0209342, IMG submission 184023) | Soil microbial communities from Rifle, Colorado - Rifle CSP2_sed 16_2 (SPAdes) (version 2) | ecosystem: Environmental > Terrestrial > Deep subsurface > Rock core/Sediment | place: Rifle... | reverse complement strand
ACTCGCGGAGTGCACCGGGGCCGCCGCCTGGGTTGCCGGCGCAGGCTCGCTCGCCGCCGGCGGCTCGGCGCTGTCGGCGGGCTCGGGCTCGGCCGGCTGGACCACCTCGGCGGGCGGCGGCGCGACCGTCTTCGGCAGCGGCGCAGGACGCGTCTTCCACCAGATGCCGGCGGCGATCACGACCACCGCGCCGACACCGAGCGCCCACCGCCCCCACTCGAACGGCCGGACGTCGTCGTCCTCGATCTCCTCGGGCTCACCGCGCGCCGCACCCGCCTCGCGCGCCGCGCGGGCAGCGAGCGACGCGTCGTACGCGGAGCGCCGGGTGGCGTTCGACAGCATCTGCTGCGCTTCGCGGACCAGCGTGAGCGCGGTCGGATCCTGCGGCGACGCGGCTTCGAGCTCGAGGAGCCGCGACTGGTAGGCGACTGCGATCTCCTCGGGAGACGCTTCGCGGCTCACGCCCAGGATTTCGTAGAGCGTCTGTTTCATGGGAGTTGCACCCCTCGACTCGTCTCCATCATGGCGGTGCCCATCCCCGGAAACAATCGAGCACGCGCCGCGGGCGGCGAATTACTGCCTTCCGCCCCCGCTGCCGCCGTCGAAAGCGCTCGCCGGGCGGGCAAATGTCACACCGGGCGCTCGAGGCGCGCCCGCGGCTGGAATGCGTAGGGCGGCAGCGTCGTGAGGCGCTGGTCGTCGACCGCGCCGCCGGCGGTGAAGTGGTACAGCGTCTGCCACTCGCCGCCGCGCAGGCCGAGCACGCGGTGCAGCGCGTCGTCGAAGAAGCAGCCGATCCCGGTCGCGCGGATGCCCGCCGCCTCGGCTTCGAGGTAAAGCACCTGCCCGACGATCCCGCACTCCCAGTGCAGCTCGCGGTAGCGCCACGGCGCGCGGCTCGCGACGTCGAAGTCGGCGAGCATCGCCAGCGCGAAGCACGAGTCGGCCGCGATGTCCTGGTGGCACGACACCGTGCGCGCCGCCGCGCGGGCATCGCCGGCCGTCAGGAGATAGAGCGGGAGCTCGCGCGGTCCGCTCTTCTGCCACGCCCACTCGTCGCTCATCGCCGGCTTCAGCCGCGCGATCGCCTCCGGGTCGCGGGCGAGGACGTACAGCCCCGGCTCGAGCCCGCCGACCAAATGGACGAACAGCGCGAGGTGCACGCGCGGCGCGTGCGACCAGGCGTCCCAGGGCGGCACGCCGATCCGCGGCACGAGCGGCTCGAGCATCGCGTAGAACGCCTCGGCGTCGATCGAGGTCGCGCCGTCGAAGTCGACCGCGCTGCGGCGCCTGCGGGCGATCGTCGCCGCGGGCAGGTCGAGCTTCGGGGCGCGCAACGGCGGCGGCGCAGACGCGGCGAAGTGCGTGGCGAGGGGCGTTCGCGGCTTGGCCGTCGCAGCGTGCGCGTGGTCGATGTCCGGCCAGTCGCGGTGCGACGCGCTAAGGCGGTTCGCTGCGCCGGCCCAGGTCGCGCCCTCGACGAGCCCGGCGATCGCGTCGAGCGCCGGCGGCTCCCCGACGCCCACCCAGAGCAGGCAGTCCGGCTGCTCGCGCTCGGCCGCCGCGAAATCCGGATCGCGGTCGAGGCCGAGCACGCGCGCGACCTCGGCGTCACCGGCTGCGGCGAGGTAGCGCGTGCGCCAACCGAGCGCCGCGGCGGCGTACGCGACCGCCGCGATCGCGTGGCCGCAGTCGTGATTGCAGTAGCGGAACGCGCGGATGCCGTACTTCCACGCCTCGCGCCAGTAGATCGAGGCGAGCCCCACGAGCACGCCGCCGGCCGGCGCGGACGTCCGGGCGAGCCGCGCGCGCTGCTCGAGCGCGTGATCCCGGCTCACGTAGTGGTAGACGCCCGCTTCGAGACCCCGGACGCCCGAGCAGACGACGTAACCCTCGGTCGGATGCAGGTTGCCGCTCGAGGGATTGCAGCGCAGCGCCCAGGACGTACCGCGATACGACTTCCACGCCGAGATCGCGAGCGAGAGCTCGAGGAGGAGCGCGATCGCGTCGCGGTCGAGCGGTGCCGGCCCGGGCAGCGCGCCGCGCCGCAGATCGTTGAAGCGCACCGCGAGCTCGTCCGCGACGAGCGGCAGCTCGACGCGCGGTGCGCCGGCGTAGGTGCGGAACGGATCGGGCTGCGTCGCCCAGTCCATGTAACCCGGCCCGGGCGCGTAGCGCTCGAGCTGGTGCTTCGAGCGGGCGTGGTACTCGAGGATCGGCTGGGCGTCCATGCGTAGGCGCGAGTGTAAGCGCCTGCGTGCCGCGGGCGCCCGCCGGAGCGACTGCCTCGATCCGGCCTGTCGCGAGGAATTTGCCACGCTGGCGGCGTCATTTAGCGCGAAGCTCGCCTGGTCCCCCGGAATCCGGGTTAGAGCGGGCCTGTTTGCCGTCATATGACAATCCCTCGCGCATCATCGGCCTTGCACATCAGCCTCTGGGCCCTGCTCACCTTCACGCCTGCGGTCGGCTTTGCCCAGGCGGGTGTTTCGGCGGAGAGCATTCTCGTCGGCCAGTCGGCACCGCTGACCGGGTCGCTCGCCGAATTCGGCAAGAGTGCACGCATCGGCGCCCTCGCCTATCTCCAGACGGTCAACGCCGGCGGCGGAATTCACGGCCGGCGAATCGAGCTCCGAACGCTCGACGACGGCGGTGATGCCAAGCGCACCGTGCAGAACGTCACGCAGTTGATCGACCAGGACCGCGTGTTCCTGATCTTCGGGCTGGTGGAGGGCGGACCCACGAGCGCGGCGGTGCCGGTGATCACGGAGCGGAAGGTGCCGCTCGTCGGTTCGATGGCCGGATCGCCGGGGCTGCGGCGGCCGCTCAACCGCTACGTCTTCAACGTGCGCGCCGAGCACATGGAGGAGTTTCGCGCGATGCTGAATCTCGCGAACACCTACGGCTTGCGGCGGATCGGGTTTCTCCACAGCGACAGCGAGGTCGGGCGCGCGCACCTCGAGAACGTCCGGCGGATCGGCGCCGAGCTCGGCATGCAGATCGTGCTTCCGGCGGCGCTCAAGTCCGGGGCGAGCGATGCCGACCTGCAGGCGATCGCCAATCGGATCGTCGCCGACAAGGTCGAGGTCTTCTTCAATCACGGAAGCTACACGTCGTTCGCCAAGGTCGTGCAACAGGCGCGCAAGCTCGGCGCGCCGACTTATTTCATGGCGGTGAACTCCGGTTCGAGCGAGCTCGCGCGGCTGCTCGGTGATCAGGGAGGCGGGATCGTGTTCGCGCAGATCATGCCGCTCCCCTACTCGCGGACGACCGAGCTCGCCGCCGAATACCAGCGGGCGATGAAGCTGCACTTTCCGAACGAGCCGCTCTCGTACGCGAGCCTGGAGGCGTACGCGAGCGCGAAAGTGCTGGCCCAAGGCCTGCGCCGCGCCGGCAGGAATCTCGCGCGCGAGGGGTTCATGGCGGCGCTCGAGACGATCGGCACGATCGATCTCGGCGGCGTGCTGGTGCGCTATTCGCCGTCGAGCCACGTCGGCTCGACCTTTGTCGATCTCGTCATCTACAACAAGACCGGGCGCTTCGTGAACTGAGCGCCAGCGTCGGCCGGGCGCTAGACGCGGTAGAAGTCCACCCGCTCCCCGACGCCCGCCTCGCGGAACGCCATCCGCCGCTTCTGGCACTGCGGACAGCGGCCGCAGTGCACCGGATAGCCGAGCAGGCACGAATACGTCGTGTCGTAGTCGACGCCGAGCTCCACGCCGCGCCGGACGATCTCGCTTTTCCCGAGGCTCACGTACGGCGTGCGCAGCTCCACGCCGCCGAGCAGCCCGCAAGTCAGCCGGAACTGCGCGAGGAACGCGTGCGACGCCGACGGATAGTCGAGCGTGTCGCCGTGGTTCACCGCGAGGTACAGCGTCGCCGCGCCGAGATTCGTCGCGTAGGAGAGTCCCAGGCTCAGCGCGACGAGGTTCCGGTGCGGCAACGGCACGTGGGCCTTGCGGTCCTGGCCGCGCCGGAAGGTCGCGCCGACGCGCGCGAGGTCGAGCGCGACGACCTCGACGCCGAGCGGCTCGCAATGGCCCTCGGCCGCGCGGCGCTCGAGCGGCGCGGCGCGCTGCCCGTAATCGATGAACAGCGCCTGGAGTTGCTCGCCGGCACGGGCGAGCTGATGGAGGAGGGTCGTGCTCTCGACGCCGCCGGAGGCGAGCAGGATCGCGGGGCCGTCCATGGCGCCGCGAAGCGTAGCACGCGGCTTATAATCGCCCTCGATGACCTACTACGCCAGGCACGTCTTCTTCTGCTGCAACCAGCGCGACGCCGGCGCGGCGTGCTGCCAGAACCACGACGCCGACGCGATGCGCACCTACTGCAAGGACCGCGTCAAGGAGCGCAAGCTCGGGGGGCCGGGCAAGGTGCGCGTGAACAAGGCCGGCTGCCTCGACCGCTGCGAGGAGGGCCCCTGCGTCGTGGTGTACCCGGACGCCGTCTGGTACACCTACGTCGACAAGTCCGACATCGACGAGATCATCGAGGAGCACCTCGTCCACGGCCGCGTCGTCGAGCGCCTGCGCCTATGATCCGCAAGCCGGAGCGGGCGCTCGTCGCGGGCGCCGCCGGCGACATCGAGGTCGTCGTCGACCATCCGGCGGTGTTCCCGACCGAAGGCGCGGACGAGGCGGCACGCGGCATCGCGCTCGTCGCCCATCCCCACCCGCTGTTCGGCGGGACGCTCGACAACAAGGTCGCGCAGACGCTGGCGAAGACCTTCACCGAGCTCGGCTACGTCGCGCTCCGGCCGAACTTCCGCGGCGTCGGCGGGAGCGCAGGCGAGCACGACCACGGCTTCGGGGAGACCGACGACCTCGTGCGCGTCGTCGACTGGGCGCACGGGCGCTTCGGCCCGCTGCCGGTCGCACTCGCGGGATTCTCGTTCGGCGCTTACGTGCAGACGCGCGTCGCGAAGCGCGTGACGCCGGAGCGCATGGCGCTCGTCGGCGTGCCGGACGGGCTCGTGACCGGCGGCCGCACCTACCAGTCCGAGCCCGTGCCGCCCGATACGATCGTGATCCACGGCGAGTTGGACGAAACGGCGCCGCTCGCGAACACGCTCGCGTGGGCCCGGCCGCAGGAGCTGCCGGTCGTCGTCGTGCCCGGCGCGGACCACTTCTTCCATCGCAAGCTGCATCTCATCAAGAGCATCATCAAGGGGCAGTGGCGGTGAAGCAGGAAGCGCCTCAACCCCCCGTTCCCTCCCCTTCCCTCCCCCGTAGCGCGGTGGAGGGTGGGGGTGCCGTGCTGCGCGTGCAGAGCCTCCGCAAGCGCTACGGCGAGCTCGAGGTGGTGGCCGGGATCTCGCTCGCGATCCGGCGCGGCGAGTGCTTCGGCCTGCTGGGGCCGAACGGCGCGGGCAAGACGACGACGCTCCGGCTCTGCCTCGGCCTCATCGGACCCGACGCCGGCGAGATCGAGCTGATGGGCGAGCCGGTGCCGCTGCGGGCGCGCGTCGCACGGCGCGCGGTCGGCGTCGTGCCGCAGATGGACAACCTCGATCCCGACTTCACCGTCGAGGAGAACCTGCTCGTCTACGGGCGCTACTTCGGGCTCCCGGACGCGACGATCCGCGCCCGGCTTCCCGAGCTGCTCGAGTTCGCCGGGCTCGCCGGGCGCGCGGCGAGCCGCATCCAGACGCTGTCCGGCGGCATGCGGCGCCGGCTGATGCTCGCGCGCGCGCTCGTGAACGATCCCGAGCTCGTCTTCATGGACGAGCCGACGACCGGCCTCGATCCGCAGGCTCGGCACGTGATCTGGGATCGCCTCCGGCAGCTGCTCGCGCGCGAGAAGACCATCCTGCTCACGACCCACTTCATGGAGGAGGCCGAGCGGCTCTGCGACCGGATCGCGATCATGGACCGCGGCCGGTTCATCGCCGAGGGCACCCCGCGCGAGCTCATCGCGCGGCACATCGAGCCACACGTGGTCGAGGTGCACGGCGACGGCCTCGACGCCTGGTCGGCGGCCGAGGGCTCGCGCCTGGCTTCCCGCCTCGAGCGCAGCGGGGAAACCGCCTTCTGCTACACCACGGATGCCGCGCCGCTCCTCGCGAGCCTAGAGCGCACGAGCGGGCTGCGCTATCTCCATCGTCCGGCCAGCCTCGAGGACGTGTTCCTCAAGCTGACCGGACGCGAACTCCGGGACTGATCGCCATGAACAGCTACACCCTCCCCCGCCTCTCGGTCCGCTTCGTCCCCGTCTGGCGGCGGCATTTCCTGGTCTGGACCAAGCTCGCCGCGCCTTCGGTGCTCTTCAACCTCGCCGACCCGACGATCTACATGCTCGGCCTGGGCTTCGGCCTCGGCGCGCTGCTGCCCGAGGTCGGCGGCGTGTCTTATATCGCCTTCCTCGCCGCCGGCATCATCTGCTTCTCGACCATGAACACCGCGACGTTCGAGGCGCTCTACTCGGCGTTCTCGCGCATGCACGTCCAGCGCACTTGGGATGCGATCACCAACGCGCCGCTCGCGCTGGACGACGTGGTGCTCGCCGAGCTCGTGTGGGCGGCGACGAAGAGCTGCCTCTCGGGGCTCGCGATCCTGGTCGTGGTGTACGCGCTCGGGGTCGTGACCTCGCCGCTCGCACTGGCGACGCTGGCAGTCGTGCCGCTGATCGGGCTCTGCTTCGGCGCGCTGGGGCTCGCGATCACGGCGCTGTCACCGTCCTACGACTTCTTCAGCTACTACTTCACGCTGGTCATCACGCCGATGGCGATGCTCTCCGGCGTCTTCTTTCCCCTGGAGCAGCTGCCCGTGCCGCTGCGGATCGCGGCCGAGGTGCTGCCGCTCGCGCACGCGGTCGAGCTCGTCCGGCCGCTCACCTTCGGTGCGCTGCCCGAGAACGTGCTCCTGCATGTCACCGTGCTGCTTGCCTACGCCGTGGTCGGCTTCTATGCTGCGACGGTGCTCCTCCGGCGGAGGCTGGCAAGCTGATTGAGGGACGGCGCGCGTCCAAATGCTCTGGATCAAGACCCTGCACATCGTCTTCATGGTGACGTGGTTCGCCGGGCTCTTCTACCTCCCGCGGCTCTTCGTGTATCACGCGCTGGCGACCGACCGCGAGGGAGCCGAGCGCTTCAAGGTGATGGAGCGCAAGCTCTTCTTCGGCATCATGATGCCGGGCGCGGTGCTCACGATCGCGTTCGGACTGTGGCTGTGGCTCGGCTACGGCATCGGCGCCGGCGCCGGCTGGCTGCACGCCAAGCTCGCCGTGGTGCTGCTGCTCATCGGCTACCACGCCTGGTGCGGGAAGCTCCTCATGGACTTCAAGCGCGATCGCAACACCAGGAGCCACGTCTGGTACCGCTGGTTCAACGAGGTGCCCGTCGTGCTCCTCCTGGCCGCGGTCATCCTCGCCGTGGTGAAGCCGATCTGATGGCCGTCACCGCTCAGTGCGTCCGCGAGGCGGCCGCGACGATCGCCGGAGCCGTGATCCAGACGCCGTGCCTTGTCTCGCGAACGCTGTCGGAGATCACCGGTGCCCAGGTCTGGCTCAAGTTCGAGAACCTGCAGTTCACCGCGTCGTTCAAGGAGCGGGGTGCGCTGAACAAGCTCGCCGCCCTCTCGGGGGCGGAGCGCGCCGCCGGCGTGCTCGCGGTCTCGGCAGGCAACCACGCGCAGGCGGTCGCGTACCACGCCCGCCGGCTCGGCATCAAGGCCGTGATCGTCATGCCGCGGTTCACGCCGCACGTGAAGATCGAGCGCACGCGGGATCACGGCGCCGAGGTGATCCTGGAAGGCGAAACCTTCGACGAGGCGATGGCCGCCGGTCGCGCGCTGGCGAAGGCCCGCGGGCTCACCGCCGTGCATCCCTACGACGACGAGCGGGTCATCTGCGGCCAGGGAACCGTGGCGCTCGAGATGCTCGCCGCGCAGCCGGCGCTCGAAGCTCTGGTCGTACCCGTCGGCGGCGGCGGGCTGATCGCCGGAATGGCGGTCGCGGCGAAGGACCTCGCGCCTGCGATCGAGCTCTACGGCGTGGAGACGAGCGGCTTCCCGGCGATGCGCTGCGCGCTGCAGGGCGCGCCTGCAGCGTTCGCCACCAGCACGATCGCCGAGGGCATCGCGGTCAAAGCGCCGGGCGCGCTCACGTTGCCGATCGTGCGCACGCTCGTGCGCGAGGTCCTCCTCGTCGACGACGGCGACATCGAGCAGGCGATCGTCATGCTGCTCGAAATCGAGAAGACCGTGGTCGAGGGCGCCGGCGCCGCCGGGCTCGCCGCGCTGCTGCGGCATCCGGAGCGCTTCCGCGGCCGGAAGGTCGGCGTCGTGCTCTCCGGCGGCAACATCGATCCGCTCCTCCTCTCCGACATCATCGAGCGCGGGATGGCGCGGTCCGGGCGCCTGGCGCGGTTAATGGTCGAGCTGCGCGACCTGCCGGGCGCGCTCGCGAAAGTGACGGCCTGCCTCGCCGAAGCGAACGCCAACATCGAGGAGGTCCACCATCAACGGGCCTTCACGCACCTCCCGGTGCTCTCGGCGGAGGTGGAGTTCGTGCTGCAGACGCGCGGGCCGGAGCACGTGGCCGAGATCGTCGCCGCGCTCGGCCGGGCGGGGTTCAAGGCGGTCGTCGTCGCCGATTGAGTCTCGCCGCGCTCATTGGGCGTTAGAAGCAGGGGTCCGACTATGAAGGTTGAGATGGAAGCAATCGGCCGCGTCGAAGCTGTTCGCACGCGCGCGGAGGATGACTTCTGGGGAGGCGGGGAATCCTGCATCACCCTCTCCGACCGGTACGAACCCGAGGCGCTGGACGGGATTGAGGCGTTCTCTCATGCGGAGGTGCTGTTCCTCTTCGACCAGGTTGACCCGTCGAAGATCGTCACCGGGGCGCGTCATCCGCGAAACAACCCGAAGTGGCCGGCGATCGGAATCTTCGCCCAGCGCGGCAAGAACCGGCCAAACCGGATCGGAAGCACCATCTGTCGCATTCTGCGGCGCGAAGGTCGTCGACTGTTTGTCGCCGAACTTGACGCGATCGACGGAACTCCCGTGCTGGACATCAAGCCGGTCATGTCGGAGTTCCTTCCCAGGGAGGAAGTTCGGCAACCATCCTGGTCGCGCGAGTTGATGAGCCAGTACTGGAAGAAGGGGCCAGCCACATGAGCAAACTAGCCGCGAAGATCAAGGAGGAGATCTATGCACTGCTCCCGCCCACGATTTTCTTCTTCATTGCCCTGCACCTCGTTGCGCTCTTCCGCGTCCTGATGCTGAAAGGGACAGGGATCGCGCCCGGCACGACGGTATCGGTGACAGTCGCAGCGCTGATCATCGGCAAGGCGGTGCTGATCGCGGACTTGCTGCCGTTCATCAATCGCTACCCCGACAAGCCGCTCGTGTACAACGTCGCCTGGAAGACCACGATCTACTTTCTGATCGCCATGCTCGTCCACTATCTGGAGCAGCTCGTCGACTTCTGGCGAGAGGCCGGTGGTTTGATCGCCGGCAACCAGAAATTGCTGGCGGAGATCGTGTGGCCGCATTTCTGGGCGGTCCAGATCCTGCTGCTGGTATTGATTCTGATGTACTGCACGATGCGCGAATTCGCGCGCGTGATCGGAGAGGGCGAGGTGCGACGCATATTCTTTGGGCCGCTGCGCCAAACGGACGGGCACTCGTCCTGAGGAGGACAGCATGCGTCGGGCTCTTGTCGTCCTGTTGGTCGGCGTGGTGTCCGCATCGAACCCCGCTTTGGCGACCGCCCAGGAATCGGTGTTCCTCGAGGAACTGACATGGACCGAGGTCCGCGACGGCATTCGTGCCGGCAAGACGACGGCCATCATTCCGACCGGGGGCACCGAGCAGAACGGCCCCCACATGATCCTGGGCAAGCACAGCATTCGCGTGCGGTTCGCGGCCGGCGAGATCGCCACCCGGCTCGGGGATGCGCTCGTGGCGCCGGTGATGGCCTACGTCCCCGAGGGCGAGATCGCTCCGCCGACCGGTCACATGTGGGCTCCCGGCACGCTCACCCTGCCGCCCGAGTACTTCGCCAAGGTCGTCGAGTTTGCCGCCCGAAGCCTTGCGGCGCACGGAATCCGGGACATTGTCCTGATCGGGGACAGTGGTCCGAACCAGGCGCCATTGAAGGCCGTGGCGGACATGCTCAACAAGGAATGGGCTACGACCGCCGTGCGGGTACATCATGCGTCCGCATACTACGAATCGCAGGTGGGATCCCGTCCGGGCGCAAAGCCGATCGAGGGCGACTTCGTGGCCTGGTTGAAGGCGCAAGGAGAGAAGGCCGAGGACATCGGAACGCATGCGGGTTTGGGCGACACTTCGCTGCTGCTTGCCGTCTATCCGCAGGGGGTGCGGCAGGGCAAGCTGGCGCCCGGACGCCCCGGCGATGGCAGCGGTGTCACGGGTGACCCCACGAAAGCGAGCGCTGCGTACGGAAAGAAGGGCCTGGACATCGCGATCCAGTCTGCGGTTCGCCAGATCCATGAGCTTCGGGTAGCGAGCCGCAAGCAATAGGAGTCTTCGCGGATGAATCAGGTCAACCTCGCCGAGAAGCTGAGCATTGGTCCATCAACGTCGTTGTCCTGAATCCATGGTTCCTGGGTGCGTTCTTTGGAACGGCCGCGGCTTGCGTCGCTGCGTTGATCTGCTCACTATTGCAATGGCACGAACCGGGCGCCGTTTACCTGTTCCTGGGCGCCGTGTTTTATCTGGCGGGTAGTCTGCTGGTGACGATGGTGTTCAACGTGCCCAGGAACCAGGCGCTTGCAGCCATCGGGCGGGCCGACCCTGGGGCCGCGAGCCGATGGACCGGCTACGTCGCCGGCTGGACGGCCTGGAACCACGTGCGAACGGCGGCGTCGCTTGCCGCCGCGGCATCGTTCAGCATCGCGCTCCGTTTTTGAGCGGCGCGTTCGGGAGCGGGAGGAGTCATGCGAATCCAGTCCAACCAAGCCCGCGCGACGTGTCGCGCAATCGTAGCTTCGCTCCTGATCGCGCTACTCGCCGCATGCGCGTCGACCCCGCCGCCGCGACCGCAACGGACATACGACCACATCCGCGAGCCGACGCTGCTCTACCTCGCAGCGGAAGGCGTGCTCAAGAGCGCCGGCTACGGCGTCGCCAAGCGCGACATGGCCCGCCGTGAGGTGGAGACCACATGGAAGGAGTCCGACGGCGACCCGCGCGGTGCAGCCGGGGGGCGCGAGCGCCGAAGGTACTACGCGTGGTACGAGCTCGGGTCGCTCCAGGACCGATACGACGTGTTCCTCGAACTCAACGTCCAAGAGCAGCCGCCAGGCGCCCGGGACTGGGCCGAGAAGCCGGTCGTCCCGGAACAGGACGCCGAGTACGTCCGGCTCCTGCAGGAGCTGGACGCCGCCGTGAAGAAGATCGGCGGCGTCCGATACTAGCCCCCTACTTGTCCTTGACGAAGCCGTGCTTGATCAGCACCAGGTCCTCGTCCCTGACGAGGCCGATCCCCGGCGCGTGATACTTGTACTCTTTCGCGAAGAACTCGATCGCCGAGGTCTCCTGGACCTTTAGGCATCCGGTGAACGTCCCCGCGGGGGTCTTGCAGGTCTCGGTGAGGCTGACGATCTCCGCCCGGTCCATCGCCACGCCGGGCGCGATCTCCTGGTAGTACTTCATGCCCACCTTCGGCGTCCCGGGCATGATCAGACCGGCCTTGTTGCCCGCCGTGCCGGCGAGCCATGAGCCGTCGTGCTTGGTCACCTTGCCGTCCTTGTAGAAGTCCACGTCCTCGCCGAAATAGAAGACGTCCTTCGTCTGCTCGCACAGCGCGAAGTAGTTCTTCGAGACCTCGTAGAGCTTCCCACCCTTCCATTCCCGCTCCTCGACGACGCGGGTGTTGACACCGGCCACCATCTTGGTCTCGGGCAGCACCGTGATCTCGAGCTTGGTATCGCCCCCTTCCAAGACGAGCTGAAAGCCGGGCTCGAGGATGAAGTACGGGTTCTTGCCGGTCGTCGACAAATTGCACTTCGAGAGCCCGAACTCCTCCTGCCACGCCGAGCCCTCTCCGCATGCCGTGGAGAAAGCGAGGATCGCCGCAGCCGAAAGGACATACTGCAAGGTTCGCGTAATCATCGAATATCCTCCTTCGTATCAGACCCGATCTCCCGATCCCGACCCGCACTCACCACCAAAACTTGGCCACGAACGTGAACCCCTTGTCGGCCTTGCGGAGGACGGGGTTCTCGTCGTCGCCGTCGTTTTGGATGAAGGCGGCACCGGGAAAGAACCAGCCCATTCTCACATCCATGCCGAGCCGCCGGATGCCGAACAGCTCGCGAAACCCGAGGATGATGTCGAGCTCGCTGCCCACCCGCTTGCTCAGCAGCGGGTCGAACTGGGCCATCTGCGCCGTGATCGGCGAGCCTGCGACCTCGTCGGCGATCTTGGCCAGCCGGTAAGTGTGGTAGACGAAGTCGATCGAGAAGCTCGGCGTCGGCCGAGCGCCGATGCCCAGGGTGAGGATGCCGATGTTGCTGAGCTCCGGCTCGAGCACCTCGCCGTAGTACTTGAACTTGGCGACGCCGGCCCACCGCTGCTCGTTCGACTGCAGGCCGGTCTGGCGGAACGTGTAGTTGCGCTGCGGGTTCTGGCCGGCGTCGCCCGACCCGTACGCATAACCCAGGGTGATGTTCGGTGAGAACGGGACGCCCGGGAACCGATAGGTGAAGCCGACGTCGTAGCCCGTGCCCTGGTACTTCGTGCCCTGCGCATCGCGGCCGCCCAGGTAGGCGAGCTCGGTCCAGAAGCTGAGCTCCGCGGACGGCGAGCCGATGGCGCGAACGCCCCAGAGCCGGGGCTGGCCCTCGTTGCGGGTGAGATCGTCGCGGGTGATCGTGTAGGCCGCCAGCCGGAGGTCCTCGATGCCGCGGTACTCCAGGTAGACGAGCGAAGTGTTGATCCGGTCCTTCACCTGGACCTGGTTGGGCCACAGATTCCAGCTCTTCCACGCCTCCCGTCCGGCAAACGCTTCGACACGAAACGCGCCCAGCCTGAACGCGAGGCTGGCGGTGTCCAGCGACGCGTCGTACAGCCAGTGCCGCTCGTCCTCGTAGTTCCGGCGGCCGAGGTTGAACTCGAACGGGGCGATGATGTTGCGGATCGTCACGAACGCCTGGTCGACGAAGAGCTGCGAGTTCGTCGGCAGGTCGGGCCTGGTCTGACCGTTCGGGAGGGTGACCGTCTCCTCCTGCTGCACCGGGATCTCGATCTCGGCGACCATCTCCAGCGTCGCGACCAGCCAGTCGTTGGGTCGATAGACGATGACGCCGTTCACCTGCGGCGCCACGAGCATGACATTATCCCGGGTCCCCTTGTTGAGATCCGCGTCGCGCACGTAGACGACGCTCGACTCGCTGCCGTACGCATACTGATACGTCAGCTGCCGTGGCAACTGCGCTTCCGGCGCACCCCCTTCGGGCCCAGCCGGTGGCAACTGGAACTGCGCCAGCTGCCGACCGGTCACGGCGCGCGCAGGGAGCCCTTTGATCGAAAGGTCCAGACCGGGCTCGGCGGCAGCACGGTCGAGACGGAGCCCCATGCCCCACGCCGTGTCCGCGCCGGTCGAACCCATCCTCATGAACGTCCCGGTTTCCCGGGGTGAGCTCGCCAGCATTTCCGCCTCGGCCCTCTCAACCACGATCGCCGCGTCGCCGTGACGCGGGCTGTCCCAACCGACGTCGGTTCGAGCGAGCGACGCACCGGTGGGGACGACCTCCCTCTTGTCGATCTTTGCCTCGGCGATGACGACCGGCAGGCCCGAAGCCAGCGCCGCGGCGAGCGAGGTCGACCACAGTACGCCCACGCCTGCTGCACGAAGTCCGCCGCCGGCCATCGACCCGCTTTGGTCGCCGTGACGCGCGGCTTACGGGCGAGCCAAGCCGAGGTCGGACTGGCGTTCCGCTCCCGAGCCGATCACCAGATAGAGGGCCGGCACGACGAACAACGTGACCAAGGTGGAAGCGACAACGCCGCCGATGATGACCAGCGCCGTGGGCTGGACGATCTCGAGACCCGGGCTCCCGCCGAGCGCGACGATCGGCAGCAACGCGGCGATGATCGCCGCGGAGCCCGTCAGGATGGCGGACAGCCGTTCCCGCGCTCCGCGGAGGACCAGCCCAGGACCGAACGGCACGCCTCCCTGCCCCTCGAGACGCTGGTAGTGATTGATCAGGAAGACGCCGTTCCGGGCGGCAATGCCCAGGATCGCGAGGAAACCGACGATCGAGCCCAGCGAGACCACGCCACCGCCCGCCAACGCCCCCAGCACCCCGCCGGCGATCGACACCGGGAGCGCCAGGAAAGCGATCAGCGCCAGGCGCCAGCTCTGGAAGCAAGCCTGCAGCAACAGGAAGATCCCGATCAGGGCGGCGGTGGCGACGCCCAGCATGCGCTCCTGGGCGTTCTCCCGCTCGGCGTATTCACCCAGGAGCTCCGGGTGATACTCGAGCGGGAACTGGATTGCCTCCAGCCGGTCATCGATCTCGTCTACCACGGTGCCCGGATCGCGCCCGGCGACGTTGGCCACGACATCGACGTAAGGCGCGATGGCCTCGTGCCTGATGACCATCGGAGTCGACACCATGTTCACGTCGGCGACATCACCCAAACGCGCGTGGGTGCGATCCGACTTTCCGATCCACAGATCGGCAAGATTGGTCAGGCTCTGGCGCGCTTCGGGTGCGCCGTAGACCACCACCTCGTAGATCTTCTGGTCCTTGAACAGAAAGCCGACGACCAGCCCGGAGAACACCGTCGCCGTAGCGCGCCGCACGTCGCCGGGTTTGACGTTGGCGCGACCGGCGGCATCCAGGTTTACCTTGACCTGCACCGTGGGCTCCTCCACCTGGCCCTCGGCGTGCAGATCGACAATGCCGGCGATGCCGGAAAGCGCCTGCCTGACCTCCTCGGCCTTCTGGCGCAGAACTTCGCGCTTCTGACCGTAGATGCGCACGACGATCGCCTTGCCCGCGCCAGTCAGCACTTCGCCGATTTTGTCGCGCAAGTAGAATTGCACGTGGTGATCGACGCCCGGGTATCCGGCTACCGTCTCCCGGATCGCGGCGATCGTCTTGTCGTAGTCGGCTTTGGGATCGATGCCGACCCAGATCTGGCTCGAATTGATGCCCACGACCTGATCCCCGGTCACCGCGCGACCGACGTGGGCGCCGACCGAGCGCACTCCGGGCAGCGATCGCAACTCGTCGCTGACCCGGGAGGTGATCCGGTAGGTCTCGGCATGCGACGTGCCGGGCGCGGTGGACCAATTCACCAGCAGGTTCCTCTCCTTGAAGGAAGGAAGCAACGATTGCCCGAGCAAAGGCAATACGCCAACGCCGGCTACCACCGCGACGCCGACGGCAATGAACACGTTGCGCGGCGCACTGATGATGCGCCTGAGAACCGCGTCGTATTTGTTGAGAAGCCAAACGGCGACGGGTGACTCACGATCCGCGCGCGACGCTTCGCCCCGCAGCAGCAGGCTCAGCGCCGGCGTTACGGTCAAGGCAACGATCATCGACGCCACCACCGCCAGCACGTAGGACAGGGCCAGCGGTTCGAAGAACGCACCCGACACCCCGCCCATGAAGAAGATGGGTGTGACGGCGAGCACGCCGATCAGCGTAGCCGCCTCGATCATGACCATCGTCTCCAGCGTCGTCTCGTAGACGATGGTCATGATCGAGGCGCCGCCTGCCCGGCGCTCGCGCAGCGCTCGCATCAACTTCTCCGCGCCGACGACCGCGTCATCGATGACCACGCCGAGGGCGACGACCAGGCCGGCAAGGATCATGGTGTTGATCGTCGCGCCGGTCAGCTGAAGCGCGATCACGGCGGTCACCAGCGACAGCGGGATCGACACGACGCTGACCAGCGCGCTGCGCCAATCGAACAGGAATGCGCCGATCACCAGAATGACGAGGAGCGCGCCGATGATGATCGCCAGGGTCAGATTGGAGATCGAGTCCTCGACGTACGTCGCCAGGCGGAAGACGTTGGCGTCGATCTGGACGCCGGGAAGACCGCGACCCAACTCGGCCAGCGCCTGGTCGACCGCGCGCGTGACTTCCAAGGTGTTCGCAGACGGAAACTTCTCGATGACGAGCATGAGGCCATTGCCGTTCTTGACCACAGCGTCACCGATCAGCGGGGGGTGCGCAAAGGTCTGCTCGGTGACATCGCCCAGGGACATCAGCTTGCCTGTCATCAGCAAGTGGAGCGGCGAAACGGCCACCTTCGCCATGTCCTCCGGCGACTCGATCGGCATGGAGTGTTGAACGCCGAGCCTCTGATTGCGATTGTCGATCCAACCACCCGTCCCGGGCGCCGATCCCTTCAGAAAAGTCAGGGGCGATACCCACAATGCGTCTCCGGCCGCGGCAATGATGTCTTCCTGCATTACGCGGGCTTCGTACAAGCGATTGGGATCGATCTGGACATGCAGTTGCCGCAAGCGCTGGCCCCAGATCGCCACATTGGCCACGCCGGGCACGCCCAGCAACCGCGGCTTGATCGTCCAGCGGGCGAGCAGCGACAGTTCCGTCGGTTCGACCTTGTCCGACGTAATCCCGATCATCATGAAGCGGCTGGTCGCCGACAGGGGTTGCAGGATGACCGGGGGTTGTGCGACGTTCGGCAGGGTATACGCCAGGGTCAGGCGCTCCTGGATCATCTGCCGGGCTTTCATGATGTCGGTTCCGCGATCAAAAGTGAGCAAGATCGACGAAAGGCCGCTCACCGACTCCGAACGGATCGATTTGAGCCACGGCACGCCGCTCAGCAACTCCTCGAGATTGAGGGTGATCAGGCTTTCCACCTCCTCGGCGGACAGCCCGAGCGCTTCCGTCTGAACCTGAACGACCGGAGGCGCGAACTCGGGGAAGACATCGACGGGCATCTTCTTGACCTGGGTGGTCCCGAACACGACCAAGACCGCGGCGACACCCAACACCAGGAAGCGGAACTGCAGGCTCGAGCCTATGATCCAGCGAAACATATCCCTAGACCTCCCTCTTTGCCCCGGTTTGCCGAGGGGCTTGGCGCCGCGAAGCGGCGGCCGTGCCGCTATTTCTTGAAGATCTCGGCACCGTAGAGCAGTGCCGCGCCGACGGTGACCACCGGCGTGCCGACGGGCGGGCCCTCGGACAGCACCGCCAGATCGCCCACGATGCGTTCGATGCCGATGCGCTGGCGTTCGAATGTCAACGGCTTCCCGCTGACGTAGACCCAGGGAGCGCCCTTCGCGTCGTAGTACACCGCGCCGTAGGGCACGACCTTCTGTTTTTCGTCGCTGCCCGCGACTTGCAGCTCGACGCGCATGCGGTTGTTCACCGTCAGGCCGTGATCCTTGCCGGGCACCACGTAGTACAGCGACAACGTCGAGCGCTTCATGTCCTCGAGCGGCTGGATTCCGGTCGGCCGCGCCAGCACGTCTTTTGCCAGCTTGTCACGCGTTGCCAGAGGCAGGAGGCGCGCCGGCTTGTCCTTTGCCAGCCGGTCCCACTCCCCTGGAGACAGCGTCACGTGCACCCAGACGCCGCCGTCGGCGGGCGGTACCGCCCGGGCCGCGACCGGTTTCGGCGCCGGTGCAGCCGCCGCCTGTCCGAAGCCTCCAAATCCGCCGCCGGCCGGCCTTTGCGACGGCAGTTTTTCCATCGGGGGGATGATCAGGCCGCTGACCATCTGCTTGCGGAGGACCGCTTCCTCGCCGACCTTGCCCGTCTCTATGCCCAGCCGTTCGGCCGCCTTCGCGCTCAGAATCACGCGCGGAACGGCGCTCCCGGGGATACTTTCCAACGTGACCACCGGACTCTTCCCGGCCGGCCCTGACCCTCCCGGGTCCGCGGCATGCGCCGCGGCCGAGGTCAGCAACAGCGTCGCGGCCGCCGCCAGGGCGACGCACCCGCCAGGAAACGTCCTCGCGTTGCGATCCGCCACCGGATGAACCATCCATTCCGCTTTCATTCCAGCACCTCCTCTGTCTGGCCGACCACGTCTCACAACGGCGGGACGATGCCGTCCTTGCCGACGATGACGAAGACCGCTACGTAGTTGCCGTCGGCACCCTTCTGCGCGCCGGCAAAGACGCGTGCCCCCGGCTTGATCAGGCTCTTGTCGCCGCGCGACATCTTGAGGATCGGCACGTCGCGGGGGACTTCCACGTCCGTTTCCTCTTCCTCGGTGGGGCCGTACTTGATCGAGATGACCCGGTCCTCCTGGTCGTCGACCCAACCGTGCGTCATCACGCTGTTGGGCGTCAGGTCCCATTTCGTATGTCCCACGGCGATGCCGCGCAATTCCTCGTCGATGATCCGCAGCTCGAAGCCCTTGTGCAGCCAGCTCAGCGAATCCCGGCGGATGGGGCTGTAGATGTCGTCGCCCAGCCGCACCGAAACAGCGCCGACATAGGTTCCAAAATCCAGGTCCGCATAGCTTGCCTTGGTGAGGCTGAGAATCGTGATGCCATCCGACAGGCCGAGGCGCACCGTCTTGCCTTCGGCCACCTGCACGACGATCGCAGAAGACTCGACCCTGGCGATGAGACCTCTGAAATGATCTGGCTCCTTTTTTTGCGCGCTCGCGCGCGGCGCTCCGCCGATCGGTTGCCGCGATCTGGCCGCGGGCGCCGCCCCTGGTGCGGGAGACGCGTCTGGTGCGGGTGCAGGCGTGGCAACAGGCGCGGGCGCCGTTTCTTGTGCGGGTGCGGGTATGGCGGCAGGCGCGGGTACTGTGCCTTGTGCGGGCGCAGGCGTGGCAACGGGCGCGGGTGCCGCTCCTTGTGCGGGCGCAGGCGTGGCAACAGGCGCGGGCGCCGCTCCTTGCGCGGGCGCAGGCGTGGCGGCAGGCGCGGGTGCCGCTCCTTGTGCAGGTATGTCCTTGCGCTCTGGCGGCGTGTCTTGTGCGCGTGCCGGGGTGCCGAGCGCCAGAATGATGACCGAAGCGATCACCAGGTAGTCGCAGAGCGCGCGAAACATGCCTTCCTCCCCTTTTCTTCCAAAAGGAGCAGACCCCTTACCTGCTCCTTCAACCCGATGCGCCTTGAAGCGACATACGATCGACCGTTTTGCCGGAACCGGCCCCAAACCTGAGGTAAAGAAACGGCACCATAAACAGAGTCAGCAAGGTCGACGTGACGAGGCCGCCCAGAATGACCACCGCCATCGGGTGCTCGATCTCGTGACCGGGGATGCTGCCGCGAACAACCAGCGGCAGCAGCGCCAATGCCGTGCATAGCGTGGTCATCAGGATCGGCGACAAGCGTTCGCTGGCTCCGCGCAAGACGAGCCCGAGACCGAAGGGCTCGCCTTCCACTTGCTCGAGATGCCGATAGTGCTGAAGCAGCAGGATGCCGTTCCGCGCGGCGATACCCAGCACCGTGATCATTCCGACCAGCGAACCGAGCGAAATGACGCGGTCTCCCGCGAAGGCAGCCAGCACGCCGCCGATCAGCGCCGCAGGAAGGCCCAGAAAGATCAGGCTCGCCAGCCGCCAGTTGCGCAGGGACGCGTGGAGAATGAGGAAGATCGCAACCGCAACCACAATCGCCGAAGCAAGCAGATTCTTCCGCGCGGCCTGGCGCTCCTTGTACTCTCCCAATAGCTGCGGGTAGTAGCCGATCGGGAAGTTGATTTTCTCGAGCCGGGCCGCGACTTCGTCGGCCACCGAGCCGAGATCGCGCCCTTTGACGTTGCCGTGAACGTCGATTCGCCGGGAGTTGTTTTCGCGCCTGATCTTGTTCGGGGTCGGCTCGACAGTGATGTCGGCCACCTCTGCCAGCCGTACGCGCCCGCCGTAGGGCGTGTCGATCAGAAACTCGCGAATGTCGTTCACATTGTCGCGCGCCGACGGCGCCGTCCACACAAAGACGTCGTATACCTTGCCGGCTTTGTGGATATCCGTGACTTCTATGCCGCTCATCAGGACGTTCACCACCCGGCGGATGTCGCCCGGCTTGATCCCGAAGCGCGCGGCGGCTTCAAGCTTCGCCCTGACCACTATTTGCGGAACCCCGATCTGCTGTTCGGCATGCAAATCGATCAGGCCGGGTATGTCCTTGAGGGCCTGTTCCACCTCCTCCGCCTTTTGGCGCAGGCCCGGGAGATCGGGCCCGAATATGCGCACGACGATGGACTCGCCCGCTCCGGTCAGGACCTCCTTGATCCTCTCTTTTAGATAGGTCTGCACGTCGCGATAGAGCCCGGGATAACCGGCGACGGCGGACTCGACGCTGGCGCGCGTCTGGTCGTAGTCGACCTTGGGATCGACGCTGATCCAGTTCTCGGTGAAATTGACACCGTAGGGTTCGTCCCCGCCGATGGCGCGCCCGATATGGGCGCCGAAGTTGCGCACCCCCGGAATGGCGCGGAGCTCGCGGCTGGCCGCCTGCGTGATCCTGAACGTTTCCGGGTGCGAGGTCCCCTCGGCGGGGACCCAGTGCATCAGGAAGTCCCTTTCCTTGAACTCCGGAAGGAGCGACGCCCCGAGGAACGGCCAGACCCCGAGGCCGGCGACGACGATGACGAGGGCAACGGCGAATGTCGCGCGTGGATCCTGGATGACTCGTGACAGACCCGCGCCGTAGATTCGCTTGAGCCACGGGACCAGCGGGGACTCCCGCTTCTCGATGCCGGCCTGATTGAGCAGAATGAGGCACAGGGCCGGGGTCACCGTCAACGCGACCACCATGGAGGCCAGCATCGCGAGGATGAAGGCGAGAGCCAGCGGCTCGAAGAACGCACCCGCCAGGCCGCTCATGAAGAACACCGGCGTCACCGCCAACGCGATGATCAGGGTCGCCTGCCAGATGGCGGGGCGCACCTCGAGCGACGCTTCGAGGATGACGCGTGCCGTCGATTTGGCGCTGCCCGCCAGGCGGTGCTGGCGCAGCCGCCGCACGACGTTCTCCACGTCGATGATCGCGTCGTCCACGACGGAGCCGAGCGCGACGACGAATCCCGCCAGGACCATGGTATTGATCGTGGCGCCCATCAAATAGAGAACCACCCCCGCGGCCACCAGGGACAGCGGGATCGCAATCACGCTGATCAAGGCCACCCGCCATTCGAAAAGGAAGGCGCCGAGGACGAGGATCACCAGGACGGAACCGATGATGAGCGCCAGCGTCAGATTGTGCATCGACGCCTCGATGAAGGTCGCCGGCCTGAAGATCGTCGAGTCGATCTCGACGCCCGGCAGACCGGGCCGCAATGCGGCGAGCGCCTCCTCGATTCCCCGCGTGACGTCGAGCGTGTTGGCCCACGGCAACTTCTCGACGATCATCATCAGGCCACGCTCGTCGTTGATGACGGCATCGCCGACCATCGGCCAGGTGTCCCATACCACGTTGCCGACATCGCGCAGCCGCGGCGGGTTGGGGCGCCTGGTTTTCAGGGCGATCGGCACCTCGCCCAGCTGCTCGACCGTAAGAACCGGCGACTCGGTATGGATGACGAGCCTCTGGTTGGGGGTATCGATCAACCCGTCGACGCGGGCCTTCCCCCCGGAGCTGTACAACAGCATGCCGACGTCCAGGGCGTCCGAGGTGGTCTCCATGACCTCGTCGAGCGTGACGCTGTGGGCGCGCATCAGGTTCGGATCGACCTGCACCTGCAAGGACTTGATCCGGTCGCCCCAGATGGGAATGTTGGCCACGCCGGGGACGGACATGAGACGAAACTTGATGGTCCAGTAGGCGATCATGGACAGGTCCATCATGTCGTGGACCTTCGATGAGATCCCGATCTTCATGACCCGGCTGGTCGATGACAGGGGTTGAAGGATCACCGGCATGCCGGAGGACTTCGGCAGCTCGGCGATCGCCAGCTTCAGACGCTCCGAAACGCGCTGCCGCGCCGCCATGAGATCGGTGCCCATCTTGAAGAGGAGCACGACCTGCGACAGTCCCACCACCGAGGAGGAGCGCACGTATTCGACGCCCGGGACCCCTCGGAGCTGATCCTCCATCGGGATGGTGATCAGCTCTTCCACCTCGGTGGAGGTCATTCCAGGGCCTTCGGTCTGGATCTCCACCTTCGGCGGCGCGAACTCGGGGAACACGTCGACCGGCATCTTGCGCAGCTGCTGCGTTCCGAAAACCAGCAGCGCGCCGGCGAGGGCCAGCACCAGGAACCGGAACTTCAGGCTCGAGCCGATGATCCAGCGAAACATTGACGATCCCTCCCCAGAGATCTCTTGCTTCAGTGCCCTAGTGCAGGAATCCGGTGGTCGCTCCTGAACCCCCAGGTCGTACCCTCAAACGGGTGAGGTGGGCCGAATGGCGCCAGGAGGCGTGGGTGAGTTGAGCCTGATGCCGAAGCGGGGGTGCGTAAGCCGCAACGCCACCCGCGGCGGAACCGCGTGCCATGGGACGACGCGAACGCGCCCCATTCTTTGATCTCCCTTTGTGCCCGACCGCCCGCCGGAACGATCGTTCCGCGAGACGAGGCATGCGCAGAGCGTGTACACCTTAGCGCGTACGCATATTCCCTGGACTGTCCGCCAAGTCAATATCTCTTGCGGACGATGCCGACACCGCGGCCGAGCTGTTCCCGAGCATCGGGAGAGTCGACCGACAGGAAGCTAGCGCTCACTGCACCTCGCTGGAGCGCCGCAACCCCGAGATCATGGAGGTGTCGAGCAGGTGCTCGCGCGCGCGCGCCGGGTCGCTCGCGATGGCGACGAGCTCCAGCATCCGCTCGCGCTGCACCGCGGGATCGCGCTCCTCGAGCTGGCGCTTGTTGCGGATCGACATGGCCTGCACCTGCTCGATCGTCGCCGCGCGGCGCTGGCGCACGTACTGGTCGAGCGCCGCTTCGTCGGCCTCGCCGCGCCACACCCGGCCGAGCTTTTCGGCGAGATTGATCGCGTCGTGGATGCCGCTGTTCAGGCCGAAGCCGCCGAGCGGATTGTTCAGATGCGCGGCGTCGCCTGCGAGCGCGACGCGCCCCACCCGCCAGTTGCTCGCCACGCGCTGGTGCACCCGATAGATGCTCTTGTAACGGATCTCGTAGCGTTCCCGGCGCGGGACCAGCCCCTGCATCCTGCGCTCGACCGCTTCCGCGTCGAGGAGGTCGTCGTCGGGCAGCTCGGGATCGCAGGGGAACGCGCTCCGCCAGAGGCCCGGCGGCCCGGCGTCGGGCACCTTGAAGACCGCCGCCCACTCGATGGGATCCGCCACGTACGCGTTCATCGCGAAGCCGTGCTGCGCGAAGTCGTGAGGCGTGCTGACGACGAGAAACTGCTCCGGCCAGGTGAAGCCCTCGAACTCGACGGCGAGCAGCTTGCGGACGACGCTGCGTCCGCCATCCGCGCCGATCAGCCACGAAGCCTCCAGAGTGCTCGGCACGCCGTCGGACTCCACCTGCACGAGGACCCGGTCGCCGCGCTGCTCGATGCCGGTGACGCGGTGGCTGAAGTGGACGTGGGCGTCGGTCTCCTGGCGCAGGAGGTCGAGCTGGATCGGCGTGAGGCGATGCTGCTCGAGATGGAGCCGATAGGGATACGGCGTGAGGTCGGCGAGCAGCCCGAGGTCGAACTGCGCGACGAGCTCGCCGCGCCGTTCGCGGATCTGCCAGTGCCGGACCTGGAGCCCGGTCTCGTGCATGCGCGCGGTGATGCCGTACGGCGCCATCATCTCCTGCGTCGGGGGATGGAACGATCCCGCCCGCAGGTCGTGGGTGAGGCCCGGCTCGGCCTCGCAGACGATCACCGGGATCCCCTGCTTGCCGAGCGCGAGCGCGCACATGAGCCCGGTCGGGCCGGCGCCGGCGACGACGACGGGGAGGCTTTCGGGGGCAGGCATCGGTCGAGCCTAGCGCTACCGCCGCGGTCCGCACAACCGGCGCTGTCGTCGCCGAGCGACACCGCGACCTGCAGCTGGCGTCGCGGCGGGAGACGCTCTATGCTGGATCGAGCCATGGACCTTCTCGGAAAGCTCTTTCGCGCCAAGCCACCGGCGCCGCCGTGCGCCATCCATCCCGAGGACCGCGATCTCGTGCGGCCCGAGGACGTCGAGTGGTGGAAGCACCTGTCGCTCGCCGATTGCCAGGCGCTCGAACGCAAGGAAAGCGCCCATCGCGTCGCGGAATTCCGCAAGCTCACGGAGACCCATGGCCTCCCGAGCTCGGCCGCCGGGGAGCAGCTGCGGCTCGCCTTCCCCACCTACTACCGGACGCTCGAGCACCGGGTGGACGAGAAGTTCTTCGTCGGCGCGCCCGACGCCAAGCTGCCGTGCGTGCTCCAGGGCCGCGTCGAGCGGGCGCTGAAGAAGCGCCTGATCGACGACCGGGCCGTCGCCCGCGCCTCCTCGTTCAACGCGACCGTCCGGCAGCTCATTCGCACCGGGCGGATCTAGCCGAGATAGGCGCCGCCGTTCACGTGCAGGGTCTGGCCCGTGATGTAGCGGGCCGACGGCCCGGCGAGAAAGCGCACCGCCCGCGCGACCTCCTCCGGCGTTCCCCGGCGCCCGAGCGCGTTGCCGCGTTGCCCCTCGTGCGCCGAGCGCGCACCGCTCGCAGCGCCGCGCACGGTATCGATGAGGCCCGGCACCACGCAGTTGACCGTGATGCCGTCCCCGGCGAGGTCGTGCGCGAGGGCGCGCGTCACTCCGACGAGCCCGGCCTTGGCCGCGACGACGTGCGGGCGACCGGCCGCTCCGGTGTGGCCGGAGAGGCCGCCGATGTTGACGATCGCGCCGCTGCCGGCCGCACGCAGGCTCGGCAAGCAGGCCTTCACGCAGACGAACGCGCCGTCGAGGATCACGCCGGTGATCTCGCGCCAGCGCGCGAGATCGATCTCGTCGAGCGAGGTCACGTCGCGCACGGCGGCGTTGTTGACGAGGATGTCGAGACGGCCGAAGCGCGCGCGAGCCGCGTCGACCATGCGTGCGACGGCGGCGGGATCGGTCACGTCGGCGAGCGCTGCGAGCGCGCGACCGCCCCCGCGCCCGATCTCGTCGGCGACGGCGTCGATCTCGTCCTCAGACCGGCGCGCGTTCACGACTACCGACGCGCCGGCGTCCGCGAGCGCCAGCGCGATCGCGCGACCGATGTTGCGGCCGGCGCCGGTCACGAGGGCGACGCGGCCGGCGAGCTCGGGCGCGATCGGGCTAGCCACGGTAGGGACTGAGGTCGATCGTCCCGTCGAACGCGTTGCCCGCGAAGGCCAGGAACCGCTCGGCGCGTTCGCCGAGCCAGCCGCCATAGGCGCAGTTCAACCGGAACTTGTCCTCGATGTCGGCCCGCGAAAGCGGCTCGTGCGCGCCGCCCCGCAGGTGCGGCTGGCGCTCCTCGACGACGGCGCCGTCCTTGAGCCGGACCCGCACGTGGCCGGTGTACTGGCTCGGATAGGGGTTGCCGGGATCGATGACGTACTTCACCTTGCCCGCGAGCGCGCGCAGGCGCTCGTCGCGCACGCGCTCCTCGGTGAAGGCGTCGAGGCCCGCGTGCCCGAGCACGAACCCGGAGGCGATGCAGTAGGGCTGGCTGAACTTCGCCGCATAGGCGTTCGGCGGCCGCTGCTTGGCGGCCAGCGGCTCCCACAACCGGTGCACGGTGCCCTCGGCAGCTTCGCAGACGATCTCGACCACGTCCTCGGGCTCGATCCCGCGCGCCGCGAGCCGCTTCGCGCAGTCGATGTAAGGGTGCGTCATCGTGCCGCAGGCGTACTGCTTGAAGGCCACCGTCGACGCGAGCCAGCGGCGGCCGAAGCCGTCGAGGAGCTTCCCCCAGTCGCCGTCCGACGTTCGCGCGAAGCCGTAGTAGAGCCCGTGGGTGCCCTCGAACACCGTGCGCGGCCCGACGAAGCCCGCGCGGGCGAGCTCCACGGCGCGGATGCCCGACTGCGCCGCCCAACCGGGATGCAGCCGCTTGGTCCACGCGCCCTCGGCGAGGTACTCGATGATGCCGCTCGCCATCGAACCGGCGATGCCGAGCGCATTGACGAACGCCGTGGGCGTCGCGCGCGTGGCGGCGGCGACGCCGGCGGCGGCGGCCATCGCCCCCAGCACGGCCGTCGGGTGGAAACCCGCCTTGTGGATGAGCTTCGGGGCGACGAGGCTCGCCCGGCACATGACCTCGACCCCGACCGCGATGCCGAACAGCGCGTCCGGGCCGGGGATGCGATGGCGCTCGGCGGCGGCGAGCACCGCCGGCACGACCACCGCCCCGGCGTGGACCGGCCCGCCTTCGAACGTGTCGTCGAAGTCCTCGCCGTGCGCGGCGGTGCCGTTGACGAACGCCGCGCCGGCGGCGTCGAGCGTGCGCGCGTGGCCGATCGCGGTCGATCCGCCGCTCGCTTCCCACGCCTCCAGCGCGGCGCGCACGTAGTCGGTCCGGCGCGCGGCGACGCAGAGGCCCGCGATGTCGATCAACAACGCCTCCCCTGTCGCGCGGACGGCGGGCGGAAGCGGCGCCCGGCGCGCCGTCTCTACGGCGAGGGCCAGGCGCTCGGCAACAGCGGGGGCGTCGCTCATGGCGAGACAGTCCTTCCCTTGCGCGCGAGCCCAACCTCGCGGCGCAGCGAGAACGCGGCGATCGCCGCGGCGGCGACGAGGAGACCGAGCGAGATCGGGTCCTGCACGAAGATCGAATGATCGCCGCTCGACAGCACCAGCGCCCGGCGGTAGTTCGACTCGACCATGAAGCCGAGTACGACGCCGAGCACGAGCGGCAGCTGCGGGATGCCGAAGAAGCGCAACGCGTAACCGAGCACCCCCGCGCCGAGCACCAAGCCGAC
>Ga0209342_10001432_pt1 | contig 26800 bp, 21 predicted proteins | sample RifCSP16_2_FD_184023 | JGI IMG/M metagenome (GOLD analysis project Ga0209342, IMG submission 184023) | Soil microbial communities from Rifle, Colorado - Rifle CSP2_sed 16_2 (SPAdes) (version 2) | ecosystem: Environmental > Terrestrial > Deep subsurface > Rock core/Sediment | place: Rifle... | reverse complement strand
CCGCAACGATCGGATAACCTCCTCGTCGGTGGGCGCGTCCGGGTCGATGAAGGCCATCATGCGCCTGTAGCGCGAGCCGTCGCCGGACGGAGGCAGCCACGGCAGGCGGTGCGCGTTGTCGCGCCACCAGCGCACTTCGGCCAGCAGGCGGCGCGCGCCTGCATCATCGAAGCGCGAGCACAACTCGGCCAGCACCTCGACCGCGTCGGCGAAGAAACCCAGATCGGCGTACTGCTTGCCGGCCCACAAAAGCGCATGGCGCGGGTCATTCGTGCGGCGGAATGCCTCAGCGAAGAGCGGCCAGGCAAAATTCGCGCATTCCTCGTCGCCCAGGCAGTAAGCGTGCAGCAGTTGGCCCTTGCCCTTCTCTAAAAGATCGGCCACGTCCGGCGGGCCCTGGCGCTCGCGCTCGTAGCCTTTCTCGTACTCGCGCCGCCAGCCCTCCCAGCGGCTCATGAAACGGAAGGACAGCGCCAGCCGGCGCCGCTGCTGCCAGGGACGATCATCCCACTCGTCGATGTGCTGCTGGAGCGCGTTCCGCGTGTCGTAGATCGTCCATTCGTCGCAGAAAAGCTCGTACACCAGATCGGCCGCTTCGCGATGGTCGGGAAAGAGGGCGAGGACCTCGTAGCACAGCGCGGCGGCGTCGGCCTGACCGGCATGCCACTGGCCTTCTTCGCGGGCTTGCGCAAGCAGACGTTGGACGTATGCAGGGTAAGCGCTCATCATCGTCAGACCTTCACCACCTCGATCACCTCCGCCGCCGAATCGAAGCGTCCGAGCATCGGCATGACGTAGACGCCTTGCACGAGCGGCTGCAATTGTTCGAGCACCTCTTGCGCGATGCGGATGCCTTCGCGCCGCTCGTCCCGCGCGCCGCGCATGCGATCGAGCACCCACTCGGGCAGGCGGATGCCCGGCACTTCGTTGTGCAGGAATAGGGCGTTGCGTAGGCTGGCCGGCGGCAGCACGCCGGCGACGATGGGGATCGGGATCTCGCCGTATCGATCGCGATAGCGCTCCAGGAATCGGCGCGCCGTCTCGACGTCGAACACGGGCTGGGTGACGACGAAGTCGGCGCCGCTCGCGATCTTCTTGTGCAGCACGCGCATCTCACGCTCGATATCGGGCGCGTGGAAGCTGAGCGCGACGCCGACGAAGAAGCCGGTCGGCCCGCCGATCGACTTGCCGGAATGATCGCGGCCGGTGTTGAAGTTTTCCTTGATCATCCTGACCAGGCCGGTCGGCACGATGTCGAGCTGATCGCCGGCCTCGGGATAGTCGCCGACGGCCGGCGGATCGCCCATCGTGACGAACAGGTTGCGCACGCCGAGCGCGTGCGCGGCGAGCAGGTCGCCCTGCACGCGCAGCAAGTTGCGCCCGCGCGTCGGGAAGTGCAGGACGGTCTCGAGATCGGTCTCGCGCTGCACCAGGTGCGCCAGCGCCCAGGCGCTCATGCGCATGCGGGCCATCGGCGTGTCGGCGACGTGAATCACGTCGACGCCCGCCTTGCCCAGCTCGCGCGCCGCTTCGAGAATGCGCCCGGCGTTGTGGCCCTTGGGCGGATCGACCTCGACGGCGACGACGAACTCGCCGCGCGCGAGTTTCTCCTGCAGGCGTGTCGGCGGGTAGGGCTCCTCGCCTCCAGGCGGCTCTGAAAGCGGCGCACGACTGACCACCTCGATAGGCGAGCCAGGCCCGGCGCTGATGCGGTGCACGATCGCCGCGTCGAGCGCGGCGCGCATCACGCGAATGTGCTTTGGCGTCGTGCCGCAGCAACCGCCGATGAACGCCGCGCCGGCGAACAGGAATCGGCGCGTGAAATCGGCGAAGTAGTCGGGCGTAGCGGGGTAGATGATGCGCGGCCCGGCGCGCTGCGGCCAACCCGCGTTCGGCATCACGCTGACAGGTGCGCCGCCCGCCAGGTTCGCCATGGTGTTGACGACCGGCAGCAATCGCGCAGGCCCCACACTGCAATTCGCGCCGATCACGTCGACTTTGAGCTCGAGCAGCGCCCGCGCCACGGCCTCGGCCGAGTCGCCCAAAGGCGTGCGGCCGTCCTCGGTGAAGGTCATCTGCGCGACGAGTGGAACGTCGGGTGCGACCTCTTTCGCCGCCAGAATGGCTTCGCGGATCTCGTTCAAGTCGCTGAACGTCTCGAGGATCAGGAGATCGACGCCCGCCTCACGCAGCGCCCGAATCTGGGCGAGGAAAGCCTGGCGCGCCTGCGCCGGCTGCACACGCCCCAGCGGCGCGAGGCGCACGCCGAGCGGGCCGGCTGATCCGGCGACGTAAACTCTCCGGCGTGACTCGTCGGCGGCCATGCGCGCCAGCCGCACGCCGGCCACGTTGATCTCGGCGACCTTCGCCTGAAAGTCGTGCTCGATCAGGCGAAAGTGATTCGCGCCGAAGGTGTTCGTCTCCAGCACCTCGGCGCCGGCTTCGACGTAAAGCCGGTGGATGTCGAGGATCATATCCGGCCGGGACAGGTTCAGATCGTCGAAGCAGCGATCGAACGTGACGCCGCGCGCGAAAATTTCCGTCCCCATCGCGCCGTCGGCCAGCACGGGGGCGTAACGAAGCCTGTCGAGGAACCCAGTGCTCATAGGCAGTCTCTGTGTAGTAATCAGTTATCAGTTATCAGTGACCAGTTATCAGTGACCAGTGACCAGCCGTCAGTCGCCACCGATTACTGATCACTGATCACTGATCACTGTTTACTGGTCACTGATCACTCATCATGATTCAGGCGGTTTTTGCTCGTCATCGACCAGCTTCATCACCCGAAACGCTTCGGCGTATTTCATCTTGTTTTTCTTGCCTTTCTTGGCTTTCTTGTCCTTCGCCGACTTCATCTTCTTGCGGCCCGCTTTGGCGTCACCCGCCGCCCACTCGCGCATCATCGGCTCCGGGTCCCACTCTCCCATCTGGCTGGCGTGCGCCCTGAGCGACTCGATCTTGGCGTCGATCGTGCCGGTGATGTCGATCCAGATGTCGGCCTCCTCCGTGTACGTGACGTACACGGCGTGGACTTTGTGCGCCTGGCCTTCTTCAGGCCACAGCAGCTCCATCTCGGCGCAGGGGAACACGGCCTCGAGCGCCGCCGCTGCCGCTGCGCGGTGATCAGGATGGTTGATGTATTCGTTGCCGTAGAGCCACCCATCGGGCCGGCCGCTGATCACGACCTCGGGCTTGTGCTTGCGAATCTCGCGCACCAGCACGCGGCGCAATTCGAGCGTCGGTTGCAGCTCGCAGTCGTCGTGATCTAAGAAGATGACGTGTTTCACGCCGAGGAGCTTGGCGGCGGCTTTCTGCTCCTTCTTGCGCGTCTCGGCCAGCGACTCGCGCGTATACTGGCTGTCGTGCGTGCCGACGTTGCCGCTGGTGCACAGCACGAGCGTGATCTCGCAGCCGGCCTCCGCCCACCTGGCGAGCGTCCCGGCGGCGCCGAACTCCGCGTCGTCGGGATGGGCGAAGATGGTCAGAGCAGACTTCGGGACGTAGTTTGCGTCGAAGCGCGGCATGTTCTCCCTCTGGCTGATGGCTTATGGCATATCGCTTATGGCATATCGCTTATCGCATATCGCTTATGGCATATCGCCTATGGCATATCGCTTATCGCGTATCGTATATGGCTTATCACGTCTTGGCACGCATCACGCATCACGCTTCACGCATGACGCTTCACGATTCAAGTCGCCGGGCTGAGCGCGCCGCCAATCTTGGGCAGCGACACGTCGTAACGATACGGGATGTTCATGTGGCCGTCGTCGAACTCTTCGTACTCGTGCGGCACGTCCAGGGATTTCAGGCGCTCGACGAGGATACGCGCGCCGAAATGCAGGTTGAACTCGTCGCGCGTGCCGCAGTCGAGGTACAGCAGGCGCAGCTTCTTCAGGTTGTCGGCATAGCGCCGGGCCAGGTACACCGGATCGTGATCCAGCCAGCGCTGCCACACGTCGGGCCGCAGCTCGCCGGTGTACATGTCGAACGGGAAGTCGATGGGCAGCGGCTTTCGGTCGGGGTCTGGTGAATAAGCTGCCGCCATCGCCAGGATGTTCACCGCCTCGACGTCCTGCCGCTCCTTCTTCACCTTCTTTTCAAACTCGGCCCACCACTTCTCCAGCCCGCCCGCCTTGAGCACGGCGTTGATGAACCTGGGGAAGTCCGGCTTGTAGCACATCTCGAAGTACATGTCGCCGCTGTGGCAGGCGAGCGCGCCGAACACGTCGGGATGGCGCATGCCCAGCACGATCGCGCCGTAGCCGCCGCTCGACTTGCCGAACAGACCTCGGCCCTCCGGCGCGGCGATCGTGCGATATTTCGAATCGACGAACGGGACGATCTCTTCGATCAGATAGTCCTCATAGCGTCCGATCGCCGTCGAGTTAAGGTACTGGCTGCCGCCGTAGCGCGTGAAGCAGTCGGGCAAGACGAAGATCGCAGGCGGCAAGCGCCCGTGGGCCATCAGGATGTCGATGCGCTCCTGCAGGTTCGGCTGCCAGGCGGTGACGTTCAGCATCATCGGGCCGCTGCCGGTAAAGCCGGTCAAGCCGTAGATGACCGGGTAACGTCTGCCGCTCGTCTCGTAATCGGGCGGTAGGATGACGGGTACCTTGCGCGTCGCCGGGTCGCCTAGCGGATTATCGGCCAGCACGCGGCTGGCAAACGTTTCGACGACGAGGGTCGTGGGCATGGGTGAATCCTCTAGCGCGGCCAGAGACGAAAGCCGGCCTGCTCGAAGTGATGGTCGAATGTGAAAGCGTCGCGCAGCCGCTCATGGCGCATGACGACAAAGCTGGCGCAATCGGTGAAGGAGAAATCCTTATCGTCGTACCTCTTGAAAAGCTGCCACGCTTCGTTCCAGAGATCGAGATCCATTCGAATGAGTTTCACACGGGGTGAGTGCAGAAGCCAGTCGCCGCACAGCACAGCTCGCTGATGCCCAGCCCGATACATCAGCATGGTTACCGTCTCTGCAACAATGTAATCTGTCACCACGAAGATTATCTTCTGCTCGGCCAAAGTCCGAAAGGCCATCGCCGCCTGCGCATGGTATTTGTCACCCCGATCATAGAGCGCTACCCACGCGGCGCTGTCGACCAACAGGTTCATTTGGACTTACGCCGAGCGGTTGGTTTCGAGGCGGATGGCGCATATCGTGAAGAGCGTTTTTCCTTCACCGCACGCCGAACGGTCGGGGTTGACTCTTCGCGCTTGGGGGCGCCGTATAGATAGTGATCATGGTTAACCGACAGATCACCTAAGCCGCTGTCAAACATGCCGATCATTTGGAAGATCGGATCGTCTGCGTGCAGAATCCCGTCGTCGGTTTCGGCCTCTACGCGTTTCATGTAGTCCGCCAATGCCTCGCGGATTTGCACCGCCAGCGTCAAACCCTGTTGCTCGGCCCGCGCCTGTAGTTTGTCGTATATCTCGCGGGGCAGATAGACCTGCGTCCGCACCATGTTTTCGCGCATGGCAACACTCCGAATTAGATGTATATATTATACATCTAATTCGCCATTAACTGCTCCACCCGGCTCACCCCCACCGAGTAGTACCTCGCCGCCGGGTGGTGCACGACGATCGCCGCCGTCGAATGCTCGGGCACGAGCTGGTACGCCGCCGTCAACTGCATACCAAGCTCCTCTTCGACAGGCAGAAGCTCGAATACCTTGACGTGATCCCCGAGATCGGGGCAGGCCGGGTAGCCCCACGAGTAACGCTTGCCACGCTTCGCGTCGATACCCAGTTCTCGCCGGATGTGGCGATGCACGTATTCGGCCGTCGCCTCCGCCGCTTCGACCGACAGACCGTGTGTGAAGTACGCCTCGCCGTAATCGCCTCGGCCTTGAAGCTCTGCGAAGCGCTCCTCCGCTTTCGGACCGACGGTCACGACTTGCAGCGCTGCCACGTCGACGACGCCCGAATCGGCCGGCGCGAAGTAGTCGGACAGGCACAACCGATCGCGATCGGGCTGGCGCGGGAAGGTGAACCGGGCGATCTCGCGGAGAGGCTTCTTCCCGTTGCCGCCCGGATGATTCACCCATGGGCCGGGGTCGTAAAGGATGAGCGAGTCGCCGTCAGACTGCGCCGGGTAGTAGCCGTACACGGCGCGCGGCTCGAGGACCTTCAGCTTCAGAGCTTCACGCCTCATGCGATCCAACCGTGCATCGAACTCGGCCTTCAGCCTCGCCCACTCTTCGCCATGCGCGTTTTTCGCGCCCCACTGCAGGCGATACAACTCGCCCAGGTCGAGAAATTGCAGCACGATCTCGAGCGGCATTTGGCGAATGACACGGGCGCCCCAGAAGGGAGGACGTGGTATCTCGGTCGCAGGTAGCCTCTGGACGTTGGAGGTTAGAGGTTGGAGGTTGGAAGGCGCGCCTCCAACTTCCAACTTCCAACTTCCAACTTCCAATTTTGCTTCCTGGATAATCCGCCCCACGAAGTCGCCGCGCTCGTTGGGGTCGATCAGCTTCTCCATCGTCTCCAGGCCCTCGAACGCGTCTTTGCAGTAGAACACGCCCGGCGTGTACGGCTGCCCCGACTCGGCGAACAAGATTCTGCGGCCGAACTTGCGATTGATGGCCGCGCCGCCGATGAGCACGGGGAACGCCAGGCCGCGCCGGTGCAGCTCGTTGACGATCAGCGGCATCTGCTTCGACGTGGATACGAGCAGTGCGCTCAGGCCGATCGCCGTGGCCTCGACTTCGATCGCCTTGTCGATGATCACGTTGGCCGGCACCTGCTTGCCCAGGTCGAACACGGTGAAGCCGTTGTTGGTCAGGATCGTGTTGACGAGGCTCTTGCCGATGTCGTGCACGTCGCCGTACACCGTGGCCAGCACGACCTTGCCCTTCGTCGCGCCCTCTTTCCGGTCGAGATACTGCTCGAGATGGGCGACCGCCTTCTTCATCACCTCCGCCGATTGCAGGACGAACGGCAGGATCAGCTCGCCGGCGCCGAAGCGGTCGCCGACCTCTTTCATCGCCGGCAGCAGAACATTGTTCAGCGTCCAGATCGCGCCGTCGTTGGGCGTCTTGCCTTCGGCGAGACCATGCGCCGCAATCGACGCGTCGATGAGCGGCTCGATACCGTCCTTCTTGCGATGCAGGATCATCCAGTGGATCTTCTGCTCTGGCGTCATGCCTTCGGTCGGATCTTCGACGGCCTTGCCCGCCTCGGCCACGCCGGCGCTCTCGAAGTGATGAATCAGCTTCGCCAGCGCGTCGGGCGTGCGGTTGAAGATCAGATCGTCGCACAGCGCCCGCACGTTAGCATCGATCTCGATGTAGGGCGTGATGTCCTTCGGGTGCATGAGCGCCATGTCGAGGCCGGCCCGCACGCAATGGTATAGGAACACGCTGTTCAGCGCGGCGCGCGCGGCGGGCGCAAGCCCGAACGACACGTTGCTCACGCCGAGCGAGCACAGCACGCCGGGCAACTCGGCCTTGATCATGCGGATGCCTTCGATCGTCTCGACCGCCGACCCGGCCATCTCCGGATCGCCAGTCGCCAACGTGAACGTCAGCGTATCGAAAATCAGCGCGTCGGCGGGCAGGCTGTATTCGCCGCAGGCGATGTCGTAAATGCGCTTCGCCACGTCGAGCTTGGCGCCGGCGGTCTTGGCCATGCCGCGCTCGTCGATCGTCAGCGCGATGACAGCCGCACCGTGCGCGACGGCGAGCGGCAAGACGGCGTCGCACCGCTTGCGACCGTTTTCGAGATTGATCGAGTTGATGATGGAACGTCCCGGATTCGTCTCCAGCGCGACCTGGACGACGTCGGCCTCGGTCGAGTCGATCACAAGCGGCGTCTCGACGCTCATCTGCAGCTTCTTGACGACGCGGCGCATCTGCTCGGCTTCGTCCCCGCGCTCGGTCAAGGCCACGCACACGTCGAGCGCGTGCGCGCCGCCCTCGACCTGCTCGCGCGCAACCTCGAGGAGTCCGTCGTAATCGTCGGCCAGAAGCAGGCGCTTCACTTTGCGGCTGCCCTGGGAGTTGACGCGCTCGCCGACGATCATCGGCGGCGGATCCTGGCGCAGCGGAATCGCGCGCATCGCCGATGAGATCATCGGCGCGTACTCCCCCCCTCTGTCCCTCCCGCTTCGCGGGGGGGATGAAAGGGGGGGCGTGAGGTTTCGCACGCGCTCGATCACTTCCTTCAAATGTTCCGGCGTCGTGCCGCAGCAGCCTCCGACCGCGTTCACGCCCAGCTCCGTCACAAACTCGGCCAGCGTCTCGGCCAGCGGCACGGGTTTCATGGGATACACGGCGTCCCCGTCGACGTTGAGCGGCAGGCCGGCGTTGGGGATGACCGAGATCGGCTTGCGCGCGTGCGCCGTCAAGTAGCGCACCGGCTCGCGCATGTAGTCAGGCCCGGTCGAGCAGTTGAGGCCGATCACGTCCACGACGGGCAGGCATTCGAGCGTCGTCAGCGCAGCGGCGATGTCGGTGCCGAGCAGCATGCGGCCTGTCGTATCGAGCGTGATTTGCACCTGCAAGGGGATGCGGACGCCGGTTTCCTCGAACGCGCGCCACGCGCCATGCACGGCGGCCTTCGTTTCGAGGATGTCCTGCTGCGTCTCGATCAGCAGCAAGTCGCAGCCGCCCTGAATTAGCCCGAGCGACTGCTCACGGAACACGTCGACCAGCTCCTGGAACGTGACGCGTCCCAGGGCCGGATCGTCCGACGAGGGCAGCATGCCCGACGGGCCGATCGAGCCGGCGACGTAGCGCGGCACGCCGGTTTCCCTCTCGAAGCGATCGGCGACGCGGCGCGCCAACGCCGCCGCCGCCCGGTTGATCTCGACGATGCGATCCTGCAGACCATACTCGCGCAGCGTGATCCGGTTCGAGCGGAAGGTATCGGTCTCGATCGCCTCGCAGCCGACGGCCAGGAAAGACGCGTGGATACCTTCGACCACTTCGGGCTTGCTGATCACCAGGTAATCATTGCAGCCATTGAGCGACTCGCCGCCGAAGTCGGCCGGGCCGAGACGGCACGCCTGGACGCTCGTGCCCATCGCGCCGTCGAACACGACGACGTGATCGGCCAGCGCATCGAGGTAGCGCCGGTTGGTGTGAGGAAACAGTTTCACGGTTGCTCTCCGCTTTCGACGTATGAGGATGTGAGACTCATGCCTCCAACCTCCAACCTCCAACCTCCAACTTCCAATCTCCAATCTCAAACCTCAAACAGCAACAAAAAGCCCCTTCAGGTTGAAGAGGCAAGTCGGCAATTGAGCGCTTGCTCTCATCTCCCAGAATTTGCTTCTGCCGGAATTGGCACCGTTGTCGTTAGTCTCGTAGTCTTGTAGTCACGTAGTCTTGTAGTCGCGCAGTCACGTAGTCGATTGACTATCGGACTGCGCGACTATCTGACTACCAGGCTAACACTGGTTGCCGAGGCTTCACAGGGCCGGTCCCTCCGCCTCTCTGGATGAGCGCAGTATGCTATTCAGTTTGAGACCCGCAGTTTACCACAATCTGAACAGATGTCAACCTCGCACGAGGGGCACGCCGGCGGCCACCCTGGCCATCGGCTTGGCGCGTCGTTCCGCCTTCCGCCGCTCGGACAGGTAGGCCTGCACCTCCTTCAACGCTTCGTCGTACAACTTGAGCAGTTCGGCATCGCTGCCCTTGAAACGACGCACGGTCAGCACGGCGCACGCGACGCAGCCTTGCATCGCCTTGAACGAATCCACCTCGCAAGTGCGGCAGCCGTCCAGCCGCATCATCATCCATGAAAAGGCAAGCGCCTCGGGATGGTCTTCCTTCAGCCGCAAGACGTGCTCGATGAGCTGCTGCCACTTCGGGCCGCGCAGGTCTTTAAGATAAGGTATGGCGTAAGGCGGAAAGAGAATCTCGGCGCCGACCCTCATTTTCACTCGCTTTCGTCCAAACTGGCACAATTATATCGCGTGCAAAAGGCGCGTCAAGGGGTGCGTGGAAGGGGCATGGACGGCTCGATGGGCAGCCGCACGACGAGCTTCGTCCCCAACCCGGTCACGCGCTCGTGCATGGCGTCACTGCCAGCGTGAAGCCACCTCCACAAAGGAGCGCATCATGCTATAATGGACGACAAGGAACGCAAACGCTATGGACGAGACTAAGGTTCGTGATCCCATCTCCGACTTCGAGACGCTCGACGAGATCGCCGAGTTTTGGGACAAACACAGCACGGCTGACTACGATGATTTGACTCATCCGGTTCAGTTCGAGGTCAAATTGCGCGAACGCGGCCAGCGTCATGTCTCCATTACCTTACTCCCCGACTTAGGCGAAACGCTTGAAGCATTGGCGCAGGCACGCGGAGTCTCTGTCGAAACCCTCGTCAACGTCTGGCTTACCGAAAAAGTGCGTGAACTGGCTTGACGAATCCGCCTATCATGTGAGCAGCCTTTAGCCCCGCTCGATCGGCAGCCGCACCACGAACTTCGTCCCCAGCCCGGTCACGCTCTCGGCATGGATTGACCCGCCGTGCGCGGCGACGATTTCCTTCGCAATTGCCAAGCCTAATCCCAAACTGCCGCTCGATCCGGAGCGCACCCGCGACTTGTCGACCTGATAGAATCTCTCGAAGATACGCGACAAGTCCTCGGCCGGAATGCCCGGCCCGCTGTCCGCCACGCTCACTTCGACAGCGCCCGGCCACGGCTTGCCTCTCCGCGCCACCGACGATCCGGTCATCGCCCGCGCCGATACGGCGACCTTCCCTCCCGGCGGTGTGTGTTTCAAGGCGTTGTCGATCAGGTTGTTGAACACCTGCGCCAGCCGGTCGCCGTCGCCATGAATGACCGGCAGGTCGCCCGGCGTGTCGAGCGCCAGACTGACGCTCGCGCTCTGCGCCCGGAGCGACTGCCTCTCGACGCAACTGCGCAGCACGTCGCCCACCTGAACCGGCAAGCGCAGCATGGCCAACTGGCCGGTCTCGATGCGCGCCAGGTCGAGCAGATCGCCGACCATGCGCGTCATGCGTTCGGCCTCCTCGTGGATAACCGACGCGCTCTTGCGGATCGATTCGCCGTCGCCCGCTGCGCCGTCGGCGATCGCCTGCGCGAAGCCGCGAATGCTCGTCAGCGGCGTCTTCAGCTCGTGCGATACGTTCGCCAGGAAGTCGCGCTGGCTTTGCTGGGAGGCGCGCACGCGGTCGGCCATCGCGTTGAAACTCGCCGCCAGTTCCCGCACCTCGTGCGGGCCTTCGACCGGCGCCTTTTGCGCCAGGTCGCCGGACGCGATCGCGTTCGCCGCCGAAGCGACGTGCTGGATCGGCCGGGCGATCGAGCGGGCGACGATCACGGCCAGGATCGAGGCGATGACGAGCGCGATTGCAGCGGCGATGAGCAGCGGCCTGAGCAGGCCCAGGAAGGTGGGGTCACGAAGGAGCGGCGTCGAAGGCGCGGGCGCGGCGGCGACGGCGAGTGCCCCGCCGCGCCGCCCGATCTCGACCGGCTGGGCGGCATACAGCCAGCGCTCTCCGTTCGACTCGAACTCGCCCTCCAGCGCCAGGCCGGACGGTCGCCTGCCGCTCAACTCGTACAGGTTCTCGCCTGAGAGCGCGCCCCCAGAATCGGCCAGGACGATTCCCGATGCGCCGTCGACAAACATCAGGCGCACATCGCCAGGCGCGGCGTTGCTCAGCCGCCGCATGATCTGATCTGGCGACGCGCCGGATTGGACGGCGAGCCGGCTGGAGCGCGCGACGAGCCGGGCCGCGCCGGCCAGCTCGCGCGCGAGGACCTGCGTCTGAACCGGGTTGTCTCGCAATAGGATCGTCGCCCCTAAAACGATCACCGTGAGGAACGCAAGGACGACGAGAACGTAGGAGAGAAGCAGGCGGGAGCGGAGAGACATGGGGACGTGGAGCGTGATTGTGTGATTACGTGTTTACGTGTTGCGTGATGCGTGTCCCCTGGGGCGCACGCCTCGACGGCGATCCAGCTAACCGGTTTGCCAGCCTTCCAGCAGTGGCAGCAGCTCCGACAGGGAAGCGATTTTTGCATCCGGCACGATCGTGTCGAGGTGCGCCTCGTTCGCACTGCGCGCAGCTTGCATCGTCGCCCACACGCTGCGCATGCCGGCGTTCTTCGCGCCGAGCACGTCCGCGCCGAGCATGTCGCCGACCATCACGGCTTCGTCAGGCCCGACGCCCCATTCGTCCAGGACTGCGTGGAAGATGCGCGGGTTCGGCTTGCGCACGCCAAACTCGGAAGAAACGAGGATCGGGTCGAACCATGGGCGTAGATGGTGATTGTCGATGAGCCGGTGGACATTCCTTGCGTCGCGCGCATTGGATATGATCGCCATCTTGTAGCCTCTGTCGCGCAGCGCGTCGAGCGTGGCGTACGTGTCGGGAAAGGGCCGCCACAGCGTCTCGCCGTAGGCGTAGAGCGTCTCGAGAGATTCGTCGATCAGCGATTGCGGGAGATCGGGATAGCCGAACTCGGCGAGCGCCATCGTCAGCGCCTTGTCGGAGCTATACTCGATCCAGTCCTGCTGGCCTTTTTCGATGAGCATCATGATCAGCTCACGATGCCGCTTGAGGAAGGCCTCCCGATCGAGCTGCAGCCCGCGCGCCAGGAAGAAGTCGACCTGCTCCTGCGCGCCGCGCGCCATCACCTCGTTCCACTCGCCGCGGAATTCGAGCAGCGTGCTGCCGAGGTCGAAGAGGATGCCTTTGATCATGCCGCGATTATACACGAGCGAGCGGGCGGGGGTGTAAACGCAATGTAAACGGGGCGTAAATTGAATGAACGAATCAGCGAGTCAGCGAATCGGCGAGTCGGTCACAGCCGTGGCGGCAGTGGGACCAATTGCAACCAGACCTGAGCAATGATAAGCCCTTGATTGAGCCGGAGGCTCTGTCGTGTTGTGAAGTCACGAGCGGATCGCTCGTCTGTCTGTGCTTATTGAATAAAATCGGAATCTGGAACGGCTGCTCCTCGGCCAGACTGTGTGACGCTCCTCAGCGGTTGCGTAGAATGACAGGCAGGTAGGCCCGATAGCCCACGAATTCCTCGACAGCTATGTTGATAGTGGCAGTGACTGTGTTGCCGTCGCTGTCCGTTGCTGTGAGCGTGATAATGTGCTGGCCAAGTGAGAGATTAGCTAGCACCTGACTTCCTACGCCCAGATCGCCATCAAGGTCGGAACTCCAGCCTAACGCAGCTTCGCCCAAAGTGCCGTCTTCCAGATCATAGGCATAGCCTTGCAGCAGGAGCGGCTTGCCAGCCAGGAATGTGTCACCGTCCTCCGGCGACAACACAAAGGCTTGCGGTCCTTTGCGTCCAACCGTGAAGGGGGCATTTGATTCATCAGTGCTGGTGTTGATGCCATCGGAAGCCAAGACCATTACCTTCGCTCCGTTCCCTCCAGCAAGCTCAGCAGCGTTGGCAATTTGCTGCGTCTCAGTGATGGCCGTCTCCAGCGGAACCCAGTTATTCCCATCCGAGCTATAGAGGACGCTGTAGGTGAGTGAGTCACCGTCAGAGTCGCTAGCGCTCCAAGTGATGGTGTAGGTACCGCTAGCGGCCCAGGTCTCACCACCATCGGGAGAGAGGACAGTTACCACTGGCGCATTGGCGCTGACTTGCCGCACAACCAGTACGTGACTCCCTTTCTTGAGGACAATGCGAGCCACGCTGCTGGGATAAGGCAATATCAGGTTGAAGCCGTCCACATTGGTAGTCTCCCCTGTCTCATAGTTCACGAAGGTTAGGTCGAAACAATGGCTGATCAACGCCGCGCCAGAGGCCTCTTGAGCCTCCAAGCAGTATTGAGTACCGACAGCCGGAGTGACTGGTGCCACCGTCGACGTGATGACCCAGATCGGATCGAGAGTGGCGGTGTCGTCGGTGAAGACCAAGCCGCTCGCGATGAAGTAGGGCTGCGGCGCGGAGAGCGTCATAGCCTCCGGAGCGTTGATCTGAGCCACAAGTTTTTGCGCATAGATTTGCTTAAAGGTGTGAGGAGATGTCCAGGCCGGTAGATCATGCCAGTACCAACAGTAGGACATGTAATCATATGTCTCTAGGGGATTATGCAGGCGAATCGTGCTAGAAATCTCTACTCCATACTCTTGGATCTTTGCCGTCGCATAGGGCCAGTCATTGTATTGAGTGATGTCCAAATTGGCGCAGGAAGGTCGGGGATCACTCGCACCCTTTGTATGGCGTCTATCTAACAGATGCCCAATTTCATGTGCAAAGATACTTTGGCCGTGTATAGGGTCATCATCCCCGTGGGCTGCTACACCTGTCCCTTGCCAATCAGGCCAGTTAGGGTCAGCCAAACCTCCACCGGTGGCCTCATCAGGCAGCCAGCCGAAGACATAGTCGGCATGAGATCCAAACGGCCATAACCACTGCAAGAACCATCGGCGAGTTAGAGAGGCATTCAGGGCTTCTTCTGCTTTCAAGTCGGCCTCATCCTGGCAGGCGTCCATCCGCAGAGGGTCTCGCCAAGTCATCGTGGGCCAGGGGAGGTATTCGATTTCAGCAATGGGATAGATTTTCTGCGCCCACTCATAAGCTGTCTTAATGCGGCTGATATCAGGATCCTTATCTGACCAATTACAGAAGAGAGGATCATAATGGATCGGGACGTAGCGTATCTTTAATGTCCTGGCTGATTGGAACGTTCTAGGGATATCGTCCCTGACATTATTGTTCTCATCGCTCTCCTCAATAATGTTGAAAGGGTCAACCTCGGCCGTGATAGTGACACTGCCTTTCAGCCAAGCCGGATCGGGTAGAAAGTTGAGAGTTCCGTCCAAGTTGTTTGAGTCAGGGACAGTATCCGCTGTTATGAAGGCATTGCCATAGATTCTGTCGACCACGTGCTTGCCCTGAGCATTCTCAACAACGAGCCGAGCTGTGACATGGGAAACCGGCAGTGCCCCAGCCGCCGAGACATGGACGCGCACCAACGTAGGCTTTTCAGCAATCAGAGGAACCGTGTTTGTCAACAACACTTGAACCGGCTCAATGTACAGTACAGAGAGATCAACACTTCCGGGAACGGGTAGAGGTTTTGAGACGGGTGGTGGCTGGAGAGAACATGCAAATGGCGGTTGAGGTAAGAACGGATCATATATGACGCCGGGGGTAACAGAATCGCCTTTACCATCGGGATTAGAACGGGAATCATATGGACCGCTAGTATGGCCCCACCAGTTGAGACTGGCACTGTTTAGAAGACCGGAGACACTCGTATCAGAATTGCCTGAGATACAGTTAAGGTGCACACTAGTTGTGTAGACGGCCCCGATCGTTTGAATACCTCCACCACCTAAGGTGGCCGTATTGTTCAGAAGACTGTTTCCAATGAGGTCCAGATATCCACAGTCGTAAATGCCGCCCCCCAGACCCGATTCGCCGAACGCTGCGTTATCCTCAATAGCGGTAGCCCAGATGGCGCCCCCACATGCATACAAGCCACCACCTCTGCTCGTGGCTCGATTATCGGAAACGCGACCATTCAGCATCACCCACGTGCCGGGCTGGGCCGGATTCCAGATCCCCCCACCTCGGTTCGCTGTGTTGCCGGATATCGTGCTATTGATGAGGGTCGTGAAGATATGAATTCCCCCTCCATCATCCTCGGCCCGGTTGCTCGATATCGTGGTATTCACAATCATGCCCCCACCGGCAATACCACCTCCTGAACCAGCTGTATTGTTCGATATTTCGCTGTTGAGAATAGAATCCGCATCAAGGACGCCACCACCTCTAAATTGCGCATGGTTATTCGAAATCACACTATCGGCAACAGTAGTTACACCAACCACACCACCGCCCTGAACATTAGCGATGTTACCGCTGAGCATGCTCTGAGTTACGGTCAAAGTTCCGTTGCTATTGCGAATGCCTCCGCCCTCGTCCGCCTGATTATCCGTAATATAACTGTGGCTAATCGTGACCTGACCTACCACAGCGTCGATCCCGCCACCGACCAAGTTGGCAATATTTCCCGCAATCGTACTATCGATTACTTGGAGCATACCGCCATAATGGTCAATTCCGCCTCCGCCTCCTGATGATCTGTTGCGAACGATAGTGCTTTGGTCGATGGTGACCAAGCCAAGGGTGTTACTTGCGATGCCTCCTCCATCTTGCCCCGCGATATTGTCGGAGATCGTGACCCGAATGAGCGTCAGAGTCCCTCCATTGAATATCCCACCACCACTCCCTGAGGCAGAGTTCATTAGAACTTGACTATCCTTAAGGGTGACATTTCCTGTGCTCACATATAAGCCACCACCACTATCAGCTAGCCCATCTGTAATTTTCATACCCGATATTTCGACGGCACTCGTGCTGATATAAAAAACCCGCCCGGCTGCATTTCCAGTAGCAGTTGAGCCGGCACCGACAAGTGACAGTGGCTTGGTAATGGTGATATTCTCGGAATAGATACCAGCCGCAATATGGATCGTATCACCGGCAGACGCCTTGTTGATGGTAGCCTGAATTGTTCGGCAAGCCGTCGTTGGAGAAAGGCAGTTATTGTTATCGTTGCCGGTGGTGGCCACATACCACGGGCCAGCTGCTTGAACCACTAAGCTCAGACTCGGCACTTGCCCGACGATCAGTGTAGAAACGACAAACAGACAGATGCCCAGCATAAAATTGCGAGCAGTGCGTGGCAGCGTCTTCATTTTCATTCTCCATCAACTGCGTGGCAGGCGAAGTGTGCCGAATTTGCCAATAGGCACGAAATTGAGCAAAGCACTCGTAATGGGCACTACAGCAAATACAGCCGCCTTTCCGTGCACATGGCGCGTGTGTCATTGTGAATACTCGGCTGACTGCGCTCAGTGTAGCACCGATCAGGTGGGGGAGTCAACACCTTTTTAGCCGGTCCACCAAGCGCAACGAGCGCAGGTTGCCCGCCTGCGCTCGCCCTATTTTTTGGCGCCCGGCTACCGCTGTCGCGTCGGCGATCTGCAAGCGCGGGACACACCCCCGCCCTCGCCTCTAAACATTCACTACATAACTCCATTTACTGTGACACTACAATCGTCACCGGCGCGCCGGCCAGCACGTTGCCCTGCCCGTCGATGGCCTCGACCGTGAATATGTGCCTGCCGGGCGACAATGTCCACCAGGTCCTCGCCGGCGTGTGACCGAACGTCCCGATCGGCTCTCCATCCACAAACAACGTCAACTGCGCAATTTGTACGCCGTCGGCGGCGATAGCCTGCACCGGGATGCGCTGAAACTCGATCGGCGTCTGAGGCGTGATTCGATAGATCGTTCCGTCGTCGGGCCGCGTGATGCGAACCGGCTCAGTTCCTTCAATTCCTTGAGTTCCTTTATCAGCCTGGAACTGAAGGAACTGAAGGAACTGTGGGATCCCGTTCTCGCGCGCCCACTCCTGTGCCTCGGCAGGAAGGACAAGATACACGCGCGTCGCGACGCGATCGGGCGGCGTATCCGGTGTGGCGAGCTGCCCCGTCGCCACGTCGATTTCAAACGGCCGATACAGGTTGTCGGGCTGCGCCGGCTCGGTTCCGGCGATGAACACTTCGCGCTTCGTGAAGGGGCAATACGGCGTCGGCAGCAGGCCGGACGTCGCGCACACGTCGAGATCGACCAGACCCTCGGGCCGCTCGAAATCGCGCGCCGGCGCATTCTTGAGCGCCGTCTCCATGAAGTCGTGCCAGATCGGGCCGGCGCCCGCGATCCCGCTCACGCGCTCCATCGGCTGGTTGTCGGCGTTGCCGACCCACACGCCGACGACCAGGTCGGGTGTGTAGCCCACCGTCCAGTTGTCACGCCAGTCGGTCGTCGTGCCGGTCTTGACGGCGGCGGGACGCGTCAAGCGCAGCACGCTGAACTCGCCGAACGCGGGCGCGCGCGCATTGTTGTCGCTCAGGATGTCGCTGACGAGATACGCCACGCGCGGGTCGAGTATCTGCTCGCCGAGCTGCGGCTGCACCTTGTAAAGGACATCGCCCGATGCGGCCGTCACTTGCAGCACGGATGCCGGAATCACGCGCCGCCCGCCGTTGGCGAATGCGCCGTACGCGGCGGCCATGTCGATCAGGCGGACTTCACCGCCGCCGAGCGTGAGCGACAGCCCGTAGCGGCTCGAATCGCCGAACGTGCCAATGCTCAAATTGCGCGCGAGCGCGATCATCCGATCCAGGCCGATGCGCTGGAGCACTTTCACCGCCGGGATGTTGTAGCTCGACGCCAGCGCCTCGCGCGCCGAAACAGGCCCGTGGAATCGCAAATCGTAATTGCGCGGGACGTACGGATCGCCTTCGCGCGTAGGGAAGGACGATCGCACGTCGAGGATCAGGGTGGCCGCCGTCATCGGATCAGGCGCAGCCGGATCGAAAGCCGCCGCGTAGGTAATGGGCTTGATCGACGATCCGGGTTGCCGCAGTGCGATCGCCGCGTTGACTGCGCCGTCGATCTGCGCCTCGAAATAATCCGGGCTGCCGAGCATCGTCAGGATCTCACCGGTATGCGGATCGAGCGCGACCAACGCGGCGTTGTTGACGCGCAAAGCGCTGCCCCGCTGGCCTTCGGGGATGCTCAGCGCCGTGCCATCCTGCAGCTCCTTCAAGCGCCGACGCGCGATCGCTTCGGCGGCGCGCTGCCAGTCGAGGTCGAGCGTCGTCGTGACGATCAACCCCTGCGTATGAATCGCCTCCAGGCCGAAGCGGTCTTCGAGCCACGCCGTCACGTAGGCCACGAAGTGCGGCGCTTCGATCGGGAACGGCGTCGCGGCGAAGCGCAGGTTCTCCGCCTTCGCCAGCCCGGCCTGCTCCGCATCGACGGCGCTCGCTTTCACCATCAGGTCGAGCACCACCGACTGCCGCTCCTTCGCGGCAGGCAGATTGACGAGCGGATCGTAATTCGCAGGTGACTGCGGCAGCCCGGCGAGCAGCGCGCACTGAGCCAGATCGAGCTGGCCGACCGGCGCGCCGAAGTACGCCTGCGCCGCCGCTTCGATGCCGTAGGCCAGATTGCCGTAATACACTTCGTTGAGATACAGCGCGAGGATCTCGTCCTTGCCGAACCGCTGCGCCATGCGCCAGGCGAGGATCGATTCGCGAAGCTTGCGCGCCAGCGTGCGCTGAGCGCGCTCTTCCGGCGAGAGAAGCAGGTTGCGCGCGAGCTGCTGCGTGATCGTGCTGCCGCCCGACAGCGTCTCGCCTCCCTGCAGATTGATCCACATCGCGCGCAGGATACCGGCCAGGTCGACGCCGGGGTTAGTGTAAAAGTTGGCATCCTCGGTCGCAATCGTCGCCTGGCGGCAATCGAGCGGGATCGCGTCGAGCGGCACCGGCGTGTGCTTGCCGCGATGTGGATCGACGATCTCGACCAGCAGCCGTCCGCGCCGGTCGAGAATCTTCGTCGACGGCGCGGAGGCCCGCTCGTACAGAGTGTCGAGCGACGGCAGATCGACGACCAGCCAGGCATAGAGGCCGCCCGCGCACACGAGCGAGAGTGCGGCGAAGACCAATAGAATAAGTTTCCAACGACGAATGACGAGTGAAGAACGGCGAACCATGCTTATCATACGCCAATGCGCTTCGGATTGTTGCACATTGTAGCGCAGAGAAAGCGGCGGGCAAGCCTCAAGGGTGCGTTATAATAGTGGTCGGTTGCCCGTGGTCACTGCTCACTGATTACTGGTGACTGATTACTGATAACTGACCATGAAACTCGCCGTCCTCGCCGACATTCACGCTAATCTGCCCGCGCTGCTCGCCGTGTCCACACACATCGACGCCTGGCAGCCGGATCGCGTGATCGTCGCCGGCGACGTCGTCAATCGTGGGCCGCGCCCGGCCGAGTGCCTTCGCTTCGTCCAAGACAGGCAGCGCGAGCGGGACTGGCAGGTCGTGATCGGCAACCACGAGGAGTACGTCATCGACCAGGCCCACCCCGACGCGCCGCGCAGCGGCCCCCAGTTCGACATCCACATCGGCTCGTACTGGACTTACCGGAAACTCGGCGAAGACGTGTCGGCGCTAGAGGCGATGCCTTTCCAGTTCAGCCTGCCCGGGCCGGACGGGAGCGAGGTCCGTGTGACGCACGCGTCGATGGCAGGCACGCGCGTGGGAATTTTCCCGCGCACGGCGGATAGCGAGCTGGGCGTGCTGATTGGGAGCCCGGCTCCGGCGTTATTTTGTGTCGGGCACACACATATCCCATTCGTACGCTCGCTCGACGGCGCGCTCGTCGTCAACGTCGGCGCGGTGGGCCTGCCCTTCGACGGCGACACGCGCGCCGGCTACGCGCAGATTGTCTGGTCACACGATCGTTGGCAGGCTGGCATCGTCCGCCTCGACTACGATCGGGCGCAGACCGAGCGCGATTTCTACGATACGGGCTTTCTGGACGAAGCGGCGTCGTTCGCGCGGCTGGTGCACGTCGAGCTGCGCACGGCGCGCTCGTTGATCTACGACTGGACGCGCCGCTACGAGGCTCGCGTGCTGGAAGGCGAGCTGACTGTCGAAGAGGCCGTCGAAGATTATCTCAACTGACTTGCCCGAAAAGAGCACACGGTGCAGCCGGGCGACTACTGCGGCGATCCGCATTCCGGGCAGAATTTTGCGCCGGACTGGATGGGCTTGCCGCAATGGGTGCAGAACTTCTGCTGCGCGACGGGCTTGCCACATTCGGGGCAGAACTTGCCGCCGGTCAGGCTCGCCCCGCAGTGCGGGCACGTGCCCACGACGGTCTGCTTGAACCTATCCGCCGACACGTAATCGACCGCGCGCGCCTTTTCCGAGGCGTCCTCGATCGCCGCCTGGGTCTGCACGTGAGAGTACTCGGATTCCAGATCGGGCGCGCAGTCGAGGCACAGACCGCGCCCGGCGTTCCAGCACCCGTCGTCGACCCACTTGCTGCAGCGCTTGCACTGCCGGAAGTGCGGCTGCACCGACTGGATCGCACGCTGGAAGGCATCGTCGTGCTGTTTTTCCCACGCCGCCGAATGGGCGGTGTCGCCGATTTGCTTGGCCGAGCCAAAGATGCCGCCGAAGATGCCGGCTGCGGCGTCAAGCGCCTGGCTCGCCAATCCCGTGGCCGAAGTTTCGAACTGGCTCTGATAGCCGCTTCCGCATCGATCGCAGAAGAACTCGAATTGAAAGCCGTTCTGCGTCGAGAGGTCGCGGTAGTTGCGTGTGAATTTGATGAGCGCCATGTCTCGGCCTCCCCTGCGAATCGACGTTAGTTTACCTCAACTCGAGTGTCGCTGCAATCTCCCGACGTGCACTTGTCGAGAGGAAGGAGAGCGCTGATGCCTGAAACGGGATGCCCGAAACGAATTCGGCGGTTGTACGATTGGGAAATCGACGAAGCGAAGCTCGTCTTCGGCGATCACCTGGCTTACACGCGCGTGCGCGTGCACGAGTGCGCCGAATGGCCCGACACGATTCACCGGCTGGGCAAGCGTTTGCGCGGCCTGCCTCCTCCCGCCAAAGGCGAACACAACGCCATGACCCTGGGCAACAACTGTTACTTTCCCCTGCCGATGCCCGAACGGCTCACGTCTCCCGACGATCCCTTCGGCATGGGCTGGCTGATTCACGAGATGACGCACGCCTGGCAGTTTCAGACAATCGGTTGGCTGTATTTGATCCGGGCCTTCCTGTCTCAACTGACGTCGCGTCCTTATGAATTCGGCGGCGAAGCGGGACTGCGCGCCATGCGTGCAAAGAACGGAACGCTGCTCAGCTTCAACCCGGAGCAACAAGGGGCGATCACCAGCATGTACTACGTGCGCCTGAAGAGAGGGCACGACGTCAGCGCCTGGGATCCGTACATTCAAGACATTCGAGCCGCGTGACCTTCGGAGCGCACCGTCAGGGGGCAGTGCCCCGCTCGTCGTTAGCCTCCAGGCCGGCCTCGCGCAGACGGCGGCGGAGTTCTTCCGCCACAGCCATCACGTCGATGAGCTGGCCTTCTTCCTCCTCGCTCACGTCGTCGGGCAGCGCCGCGTGCGCCTGGCGCAGCGCCTCTTCCATCCGATCGTTGTGCCTCTTGATCATGCGGGCGATGTGCTCCAGCGTCAGCTCGCGCGACTTGAGCTTCACGCGTGGGCCGGAATAATAACCGTCCGCTTCCATATCCCGCACGTACTCATCCAGCTCTTCCGGACTCATCCAGTCCATGTCTTCGGTGTGATCGACCTCGCCCATCTCTTCGATCCGGTCGTCGGCCCGCACGATGGCTGTGAATGCCTCCAGCGACGGCGCCGGATGCCCGGCGTGCCACTCGTTCCACATCTTCTTGACCGGCACGACGATGTCTTCGTCGCGTTCGAGATAGGCGTAGACCCAATCGAGGAGCTCAGTGGACATGGTTGCTCCGTGTTGCGTGTTGCGTAAAACGTGACGAGTGGTGTCAACGAATCGGCAACGAATCAACGAATACACATGACACCTATTCGTTGACACCCACCAACGCCTTGAAGCGCGGATTATTCCGCATGCTTTCAAATTCGGGCGCCTTACGCGCGTAGCCTTTCCAGCGTTGATCCAGGGCAATGGCCCGTTCCAGATGCTGCAGCGCTGTCTCTTTGTTTCCCCACCTTGCCTCCAACCGCGCCAAATTGTAATGCGGGTAAACCAGCTTCGAGTCGAGTTCGATAGCGCGCTGGTAGGCGGCGAGGGCCTCCTCGTAGCGGCCCAAGTCGCGGTACACGTTGCCCAGGCCGTTGTGGGGAAGGGCGTACTTCGGGTCGAGTTCGATCGCGCGCCGGTAGGCAGCGAGGGCCTCGTCGTGGCGGCCCAGGTCGCGGTACACGTTGCCCAAGCCGTTGTGGGCATAGGCGGACTTCGGGTCGAGATCGATGGCGCGCTGGTAGGCGGCGAGGGCCTCCTCGTAGCTGCCCAGGCTGTAGTACACGGTGCCCAACCCGTTGTGGGGATTGGCCAACTTCGGGTCGAGGTCGATGGCGCGCTGGTAGGCGGCGAGGGCCTCCTCGTAGCGGCCCAGAGCGGCGTACACGTTGCCCAAGCCGTTGTGGGGATAGGCCAACTTCGGGTCGAGGTCGATGGCGCGCTGGTAGGCGGCCAGGGCCTCCTCGTAGCGGCCCAGGGCGCCGTACACGTTGCCCAGGCCGTTGTGGCACCGCGCCTGGAACGGAATGTTTTCGAGAAGTTCCGCGAGTTCAAGCGCCCGTTGACACAGTTTGATTGACTTCTCGTACTCGCGCTTGGCCCAGTACAATCCGGCCAGCGTGAACAGCAGGTCGGCGCGGGCGGCTAGCGTCTCGTCGCCTTCAAGCAGGTCGGCCAGCAGCGCCTCGCGCAGCGCGATCTTCGCGTCAGTGTCTTCTCGTAAGGTGCGGCTTTCGAAGTCATGCCAGGCAAGTTCGCGCGCAGCGGGGACGATGCGCCCCGGCTCCGGCGGCTCGACGAACTCGACCACCCGGTGCCGGAACGCCCAGAAGTCCGGCGCGTGGTTAGGCAGCGCAACCGCTTCCTTTTCCGTCAGCCAGAACACAGCCCGAATGCGGAAGTCCACGAAGTATTCGCGGCGGATATTGAGTGCACGGTAGGCGTTGCGGCCATCGGCCCCACCGCCCCACTGCAAGCCTGAAACGAAGAACACGGTTGTGACGCGGTCAGGATTCGCGGCTAGGTGAAGCGGAACATCGTAGTTGTCTTCGCTCACATGCACGCGGGCGACGGCCTGGCCCATCTCGCGCAGGTGGGCCTCCAGTGCGGCTTCGACACCGGCACGGACGAATTCAGAGGCGTAGATCGCCAGCAGGATCGAGGGACGGTCGAAACGGATCGCCCGCTCGAGTTCACGCGCCAGCCGATCGACGCGCTCGGCGAGTGGTTCAAGCACCTGCGTTGCTGGCGTCGCCATTGGATGACTCTTCGTCCAAGAGTGCGTTGAGTGCTGGATGTATATCGCACCAGTTCTCGTCGTTGCGATACTCCAGCACCGCCAGCGCCTGGAACAGCGGCCCCAGGTCGCTTGGCCGGCTCAACTCGTTGTCGGCGCGCACCCGCCTGAGGAGAAGGCGCGGCTCAGGGCCGAAGAAGCGCCGGAACTCATTGCGCAGTTCGGCCTCCGCGCGCTTCACATCTTCGAGGATGATTCGCACTCGCCCGGCGGCCTGCGCCTCGTCGATCGCAATGCGCTCGACGCGGCACATCTCGCGAAACAGGCCGCCACTCAGCCAGATAGCCTGCTCCAGCGCATCCGGCGCGATCAGGTCGGGCTTCATCCGCTTCTGGACGAACATGCGCATGACGCGATAGCCATCCGCGTCGCGCTCGTCCAGCCGTCCTTTGGGATGCAGCTTCACATTGGGTAAAAAGACCGCCGACTCACGGATCGCATCGTAGAACTGCAGCGAGAATAACAAGGGGCTGGAGACGGTGTACACGACGGCGCAGTTAGGCTGGAGCATCTGGGCGCGGTGATCGTGGAAAATCACGCGCGCCAGTTCCAGATCGGGCTTGTCCAGATCATCAATCAGCACCAGCGGCAGACGGCCGCTCTGTCCCTGAATCCTCGCCGCGACGAGGTTGATCAGGTTCATCAGGCCGGAAATGTCCTCCTTCACTTCATCGCGGAACTCGCGCCGCTTGGCCGCTTCCAGTTTGACGCTGGGACCGATCTTACCGAAGAACGTCTGAAGCTCCAGACCCAGTTCCAGCCCGCCGCCAATTTCGACCATGCGCGTCTGGACATCCACGCGATCTTTCCATGTCTTGAGTTCCTTCAACGCCTGATCGGGCAGTTTGCGACCCTACTTCGGATCGTGATACTGCGTGAAGATCTGCGCGGCCATGGCCACCAGCACATCGACGAAGTCCAAATCGTTGATGTCGGCCACTTCCTGAATCGTGAAGTGCACCGGCCAGAAGCTTTCCAGGATTTTAGGGTTGGCGGCGACCCGGCGCAGCTCGGTGGACTTGCCGCAGCCGCGGTGGCCGGACAGAAAATACTTGGGCGGCTCGTGATACGGGCGTGTCAGCCCTCGCTCCAGCGGAGCAATCGGGTTGCCCGGCCGGTCGACGTAGAACGGATTGGGCCGGCCATCCGGCATCACGTCGAGCGGCAGATTCAGATCGAAGTTCAGCCAGGCATCGTCGAGGTTGCCTGCGATGACGTACTTATATTTCTCCGGCATGGGCGGACTCCCCGGTTGGCAGTGCGTGAATTGTACTACCGTTTGACGCACGCCGCACTATTTGACCTCCCCAAACTCCGTGTACTCTGGCTTATTTGCCCGGCCGTCGCCCACATCGATAAACCGGAAACTCTCCAGCGCCAGCGCGGGCACGCGATGCACGCCGCCGGCCCAGCCGGACAGCGTGCGCAGCTCGTTCCCCACGCCGCGCACGCGCCCGAGCGCGGGAACCAGCTCTTGATCGAAGCGCATGTCCGTCACGGGATACGCCAGCTCTCCGCGCTCGATCCACCACACGCCGTCACGCGTCGTGCCCGTCACGCCGCAGTCGTGCGTCGTCGTCAGGTTGACGTACCAAAAGCGCGTGACGTACAGGCCGCAGTGGATCGAGCGGATCATCTCCTGCACGGTCACGTCGCCGGGCGCTATGTGAAGATTTTCGGGCAGGGGACCGTCCCAGTCGTCGTCGAAAGGCTGGGCGTGACCGGTCGACACCTGTTCCCGTTCGCGCGCCGCCGTCAGGCGATCGTACACCGGCGAAGTCGGCACTCCGTCGACGACGATCGGCACGCGGCGCTTGGGCATGCCCTCGGCGTCGAACGCCTGAGGAATCCCGTCGAGGTCGAACGCGTCGTCGACGATAGACACCTTCGGCGAGAGACAGCGGCGACCGATCCGTCCATTCATCCAACTGCGCTCTTCCTGGACGGCGAGCGCGCCCATGCCCGCCTCGGCCAGCGCGTCGAGCAGGTTCGCGACAGCGTACGGCTCGAGGACGACAGGATATTCGCCGGGCGGCGCATGGCGCGGCTGCCGGTCGGCCAGCGTATGCTCGATCGCCTGTCGCTTGAGCGCCTCGAAGTCGATCTGCGACAATCTCCAGCCGGTCGCGTTGGCGTACGCCGACGCCGATTCCTGCGGCCGCTCGACGAGGAACGTCAGATCGACTTGAGTACTCGGGGCATAAGCGAACAGTCCCTTCGAGTTCATCACGGCGTACTCCGACCAGCCGGTGCTGAACGCGCCGGAAGCCGTCAGGTTGAGCGCGCGCGCGTCGCCGCAAATGTCCGCCACGGCGCGCGCCCGCCCTTCGGGCGTCATTCCCGCCACGGCCTCGTCGAACGCCTGCACTTCGGGCAGAGGCTGCGGCTCCGGAAGGCCGGGCCAGTCGGGGTTCTCCGGCGCGTGACGTGCCAGGGCGCAGGCGCGCTTGACCGTCCGATAAACCCCGGCTCGGGATAGGTCGTTCGTCGACGCCGCGCCCACGCGCCGGCGGAAGACGGCGCGCACTTCGAGCAGGGCATCCGTCTCCGCCACGTTCTGGTGGATCGCGTTGCGAGCGAATCGCGTCAACGACAAATCCGAAGCTTCGATAACGGCTTCGGTTTCATCGGCCTCCGAGAGATAGACGGCATACTTCAGCAGGTCCTCAATTTCGGCGCGGCCCAACATGCCCGGCCGGCGACCATTTAATGGCACTCTTGACATAGAGCACGCTCTCGTCATCAGACTTCGGAAGTCTTAAGTAGACTTCCGAAGTCTCAGTAGATCCGAATTTCCGTGTATGAGCCGCGTGACGGCGTGAAAAGTAGCGGGGCTTGCCCCATTCCTGTAAGATTGGAGGTGCTCAGCCACAATCTCAGGAGGACAAGCCCATGTCGAAGGAT
>Ga0209342_10001431_pt1 | contig 26819 bp, 24 predicted proteins | sample RifCSP16_2_FD_184023 | JGI IMG/M metagenome (GOLD analysis project Ga0209342, IMG submission 184023) | Soil microbial communities from Rifle, Colorado - Rifle CSP2_sed 16_2 (SPAdes) (version 2) | ecosystem: Environmental > Terrestrial > Deep subsurface > Rock core/Sediment | place: Rifle... | reverse complement strand
TGTTACCTCATATTTATCAATATAAAATGCCTTCTTCATATAGGCTACATGGGCAGGACTTTCATCGGGCATCCTCTCACTACCCATAATAAACTCACCTTCCGGCACATAAACCATCTCTACATCATCCTTTAATTTAGAGACATTTGGTTCCTTTCCTTTTCTCCTGTCAACACCCTCTCTCTTTTTTATCTCTGAAACCACATTAATCCCTTGCAAAGGTGGGGTATGGCAATCTGAACATTCAGGATTTTTGAGAGGGTCGAATCTCTCTCTGTAGACTCCATCGTGACAACCGCGGCAATCGTTGATAGAGATATCTTCATTAGTCTTATGATTTGATGGAGTCATGATACCGTATGCAGCGGTATCACCTTTATTAATAAAAATTGTTAACGAGATTAAAAGAATCAAACAATATTTAACTTTCATGCAGTATCAAATTTTACAATTTGCTGATTCTAAATGCAAGGCAAGACTTTTAACTCTCCTTTTTTTATTTTGAAAAAGTAATAATTTAGTGTATTATTTAACTATGTCAAAAGAGGCTATTAAATATTCAGAGAATGCAAAGGTTCAGCATGACAGATACTGAGGTAAGAGTGAAGAAAAGTTTGAGATTATCTATATTGCTTTTTTTGGCAGTTGTAACATCTATTACATTAACATCCAAATCTGCAGATGCACAGCCTGGCTTTGCGAGAAAGCATGAGATAGCCTGTATGCTCTGCCATTCCTCATGGCCAAGGTTAAATGAATTTGGATTTAATTATATGATTAATGGCTATCAACTGCCAGATACCGAAGGCGGGGGAGAGGCAGGCAAGATAAAGGTTGCGGATGACCTCCCGTTGGATAGCCCTGCTGCATTCCCTCCGTTTAGTCTGAGATTAGAGGGGACTACATACTTAAGCAGGACAACCCATACCCCTTCATCAAGCTCAGGGACAGGTGAAAATGAACAGGCAGGGGGGTTGTTTTCATCTGGTGAGATGGCAGGAAATATAATCGGTGGGGGGACACTTACAAAAAATGTTTCTTACTGGTTTGAGCTTCCTCAAGGGTCATCTCAGGATAAAATCACAGGGCGCATAACCGAATCAATGTTCTTAGGCTTTCATAATATATGGGGACCTGGTAATTTTAATGTCAGATTCGGTTCGCTTATGAGCTCTGACATTGATGCTGTCCACAGCACGAGGCGGGTTATAAGCGGTAAGTCTCTTGCCCCGATGCCTATGAACTGGAGCAGTGGAAACAGCACAGGCAGGGCAGGCAGTAATGACCTTGGAATTAGTCTTTATGGACGCCCCTCCTTTGGCTATTTTACTTATGAACTTGCTATAAATCAGGGGAATGGTGGAAGTGCCAACAATGATAATGATGCAAACACTGCCTATACAGGGCTCTTGAGGGGGGATTTCGGGGCAGTTGCTGCCTCTGTCAGATATTTTGCCAATCCTCAGGGGTTTGGAGGGACAGCAGGCAATAGAACTTATAAGAGCGAGGTTGGAGAATGGGTGGCTGGCATCAGATACGCATCACAAAGGTTTGATTTAGATTTTCTTTATGATACGACAATCCAGAGTGATGTCTCATCGACAGGAATCGGGACAAGGAGGGAATCAACAGGCTTTATGATTGAGGGGCTTTTACGGCTAAACGAATCTTTTCAATTCGGTGCAATTTATGAGACACTCAGCGAAAGAGATGGCGGTGCAGATTCAAATAAAAATGCTGACTTTGCAATTGAGGGTGCATGGTATATCACTCAGAATGCAAGAATGACATTCAAATCTCTGTGGGACTTGCAGGATGATAAATATAAAGACAAATACACTGTCGGTGGTGAACAGAAGAGTATTGACGGTAGTAAGATTACAGTCGGGTTTGATATAGCATTATAATAGCGTTTAGACAGGATTAACAGGATAATCAGGATTAATAAAAACTCTTTTATATTCTTTTGGTAATCCTGTATATCCTGTCTAATTTTAAAATTATTTAGGAGAGAAAAAATGCTTCAGTTCATGAGAGATTATGCAAAATCGTGGGTAATAAAGGTTGTGCTGTGGACAGTGGTTGCATCATTTGTCGGCTCTTTATTTTTAGTATGGGGTATGGGGGATGAGACATCGGCAGGTGTTGTTGCCACAGTTGACGGCAAAAAAATAATATACAGTGAATATCAGGAATTTTATAAGAGGATATTGGATTTTTATAAGAAACAGCAGGGGGACTTGAATGAAGAACTGTTTGCCCCTATTGTAAAAAAGGCTGCAATTGATTCCCTTATAACAAGAAAGCTGCAGTTATCCATTGCTAAACAGGAGGGTTTGGTTTTAACAGATGAAGAGGTTATTGATGAGATTCAGGGGATGGATATATTTAAGAAGGATGGCAGATTTGATAAAGATTTATACATAAGAATACTGCAGGCAAACAGGATGAACCCCGGCGGTTTTGAAGATTCGGTGAGGGAAGACCTCCTCATAAAAAAGGTGGAAAATCTGATCAAGGACGGTGTGAAGATCTCAAAAAAAGAGGTGAAGGATGCCTATGTCCGTGCAAATGAAAAGGTGGATGTTGACTATCTTATATTGAGCCCTTCCAATTTTATAAACAGGGTAACATTTACTCCGGATAAAATAGAAGAGTTTTATAATAATAACAAATCCCTTTTCCAGAGAGTGGAGGAGATGGTTGTTGAATATATCGCAGCAGACTTAAAGGGTTTTGAGGCTAATATTAAAATAGAGGACAACAGGGTAAATGAATATTATAACGGGCATATAAATGAATATAAAATTCCGAAGAGAGTAAAGGCAGGACATATACTCATTGCTGTTTCACCTGACGCAGATGAGAAGGTAGAAGTTGAGGGGCGGGCAAAGGCAGTAAAGGTCTTACAGGAATTGAAGGGTGGCGGGGATTTTGCAGAACTGGCAAAGAGATATTCTGATGACCCAAATAAGGGTAAAGGTGGTGACCTTGGCTTTTTTTCAAAGGGGCAGATGGTAAAACAATTTGAGGACGCTGCATTTGCTTTAAAAGAAGGGGAACTGAGCGAGCCTGTCAGAACACCATTCGGCTACCACATAATAAAGGTTGAGAAGATTGAAGATGAAAGGACAAAAGCCCTCTCAGAGGTAAGAGAGGATATTGTAAAGATTCTAAAAGAGGGTGATGCAAAAAATATTGCAAAGACTGAACTTGAGGGCATAAAAAAGGGTGCTGATTTAAAGAGTGCGGATTTTAATGCTGTTGTAAAAGGGAAACAACATTTTACTGCCTCTGGAGGCAGTTTTAAGAAAGATGATAGAGAACACCTTGTTTTGAGTAAGAGTGCGTTTGCATTAAAGAAGGGGGAGGTAAGTGAGATTTTAGAGGATGGCGGGAAGTTTTACATATTGAGGAATAAAGAGAAAAAGGATGCTTTCATTCCTAAATTTGAAGAGATAAAGGGAGAGGTGGAGAAGGCATACAGAGATGAAGAGGCTAAAAAAATCGTTGATCTTGAGGCAGGCAGGATTCTTGAAGATTTTAAAAAAGGGAAGGAGTTTAATAAGGTTGCTGATGAGTTAAAGGCTATGAAGGGGACTACGGGGTATGTTACGAGGAATACGATGGCATCAAGCATCGGGAGAGATGAAAATCTCGTGCAGACAGTATTTAATACCAAAAAGGGTGATTACAATAAGGTCAAGGTGAATGATAATTATTTTTTGGTATATATTAAAGATAGAGCTGGAATTGATGAAAAGAAATTTCAGGAAGAGGAAAAGAATTTCACAAATAAAATATTAATGGAAAAACAGAATTATGCCTATCAGCAGTGGCTTGAAAATACAAAAAAGACGGCTGAAAATACAGGGAGGATAAAAATTACAAAAGGGTTCATTTAAGCAGATTAAAATCAATCTGCCTTTTCTCTATACTGACATTTTCCACTTTTACCTTTACCCTGTCTCCCATCCTGAATCTTTTCTTTGTCCGTCTTCCTATAAGGGAATGGTCTCTCTCATTTAAGGCATAATAATCATCAGCCATACTTGATACATGGATAAGCCCCTCAACAAAGATTTCCTTTAGTTCTACAAACAAACCGAAAGATGTTACGCCTGATATAATCCCTTCATATTCATCACCTATTTTCTCCAGCATGAACTGGACCCTCTTTAATTCAACAATATCATTTTCTGCCGCATCCGCAGTTCTTTCTTTCTCTGAAGAGTGTTGGGCAATCTTAGGGAGCCTTTCCTCCCATATGTCTAATCTCTTTTTTGGAATATGTTTCTTTTTTATTATTTCTTTTAAGAGTCTGTGGACGATTAAGTCAGGATATCTCCTTATTGGAGATGTAAAGTGGGTATAGTTCTCAAAGGCAAGACCAAAGTGACCGATATTTTCAGGTGAATACCTTGCCTGTTTCATGTGCCTTAAGGTTATTGTAGATATAAGCAGCTCTTCAGGTTTCCCCCTGATGCTATTTAGCAGTTCCTGAAATCTCTTTGGATGAAACTTACTCTCTATGCCTTTTTTAAAAACAGGGATTTTCAGGTGATAGCCAAAATTTGATACGAATTCACTTAGCTCTATTATTTTTGACTGGTCGGGTTCATCATGCACCCTGTATAGGGCAGGTATTTCCTGCTTCATAAAGTGCATGGCTACAGTCTCATTTGCCACGAGCATGAATTCCTCAATAATTTTATGGGCAATATTCCTTTCTGCCTTTATTATATTTTCTGGTTTGCCCATCAGGTCAAGGATTATATAAGGCTCAGGGAGATCAAAATCAATACTACCCCTTCTCATCCTTTTTTCTCTCAAAACCTCACACAGTTCCCTCATTAAATAAAAATCCTTAAGCAAGTAGGAATATCTTTCTTTAAGTTCCATACTTGAAACTTTGAGCTTTGAACTTTGAACTTCATTTAGTATCTCTGCCACATCTGTATAAGTCATCCTCTCTTTACTATTTATAACAGTTTCATCAAAACGATAATCTATTAGTTCACCGTATTTATCAAACTCCATTAATGCACTAAGAGTCAGCCTGTCTACCTTTGGTTTCAGACTGCATATCTCATTGGAGAGTTGAAATGGGAGCATAGGAATTACCCTGTCAGGGAAATATACACTCGTTCCCCTCTTAAATGCCTCATTATCAAGGGTATTCCCCTCTTTCACATAATGACTTACATCGGCAATATGGACACCTAACATATAATTGCCATTATTAAGCCTCTCAACATATACAGCATCATCAAAATCCTTTGCCTTTTCTCCGTCTATGGTAACTATATTTTTATCTCTTAAATCCAGTCTTCCTGTGATTTCATCATCTGTAACCTCTTTTTGAACGGCATCTGCCTCTTTTAAAACATCTATTGGAAATTTTGAGGGTATATCATATTTTCTCAGGACAATATCTATCTCTACATCGGGGTTATCGGGATAACCGATAATTTCTATTATCCTGCCTTCAGGATTTCTGTTTTTCATTGGATAGGCTGTAATCTCTGTTATGACTGCATGCCCCTTCTTAGCCTTTCCGCTGTATTTAAACGGTATATAAATATCATGGCTTATCCTCCTGTCATCAGGTATTACAAAGCCAAAGTGGCCGCTCGGCTCATATATGCCGACTATTGTTTTATGCCCTCTCTCCAATATTCTTATGATTCTTCCCTCTTTCTTCCCGCCTTTTTGGGCTGATTCAGCCCTGCAGATAACTTTATCGCCGTGCATTACCTCTCTCATACTCCTCGGATTTATAAATAGGTCTTCTCCGCCGTCTTCAGGGATAACAAATCCATAACCGTCAGGATGCCCCTGCACAATACCTGTAACAAGATTCATTTTTTCGGGGAGTCCAAATCTATTTCCTTTTATTTTAATGATTTCTCCATCACTTGCCAGCCCCCTGATTAATGTCCTGAAGGAGCTTCTATTCTCTGAAGAGATATTAAAATTTTTTATCAATTCCTTCATTGTAAGTGGACGATAAACAGACTCCCGCATAAATTTTAAGATTTCCTGATTTGTAATTTTCATATAAAAATTTCTTTATCCGCAGATTTCGCAGATTACCGCAGATTAAAAAAATCTGTGAAAATCTGTGTAATCTGCGGGTCAATTAGTTTTATTCTTTTGGTTTAATAATTAATACAAATTCCCTCTTTTTCTCTCCTTCCTTAACCCTTTTTAATACCTCATCTATCCTGCCTCTTAAGATTTCTTCAGTATCAGTTGTGAGGTCCATGCACAGGATAACATAAGTTTCTCTCCCCAACACATCCATAACATCTTTTAAGAGTGTAAGAAGCCTGTATGGTGTATCCATAAAAACAACAGGCATCTCTCTTCTAATGCTTAAAAGCTCTTTTCTCCGTATATCACTCTTGGGAGATAAAAAACCGTAATAGATAAACTTATCAATAGGGATTCCTGCTACAACAAGTGCAGACATAATGGACGAGGCACCGGGAACGGGGACTAATTTTATTTTTGATGAGATTGCCTCTTTTATAAGATAGTTTCCTGTATCGGCAAAGACAGGTGTTCCGCAGTCTGTAATAAGGGCAAAATTTTTTCCCTCTTTTAGTTCTTTTATAATCTGTGGCGTATCTCTCTTCTCATTATGCTCACTCATTCTTCTTAATGGTTTCTCAATTTCATATTTTTTTAAGAGCCTTCTCCCTTCTTTAAATTCCTCACAGATTACCTCATCAACTCCTTTAAGGACATTGAGAGCCCTGAGGGTTATATCATCATAATTGCCTATTGGTGTTGAGACTATGTATATTATCCCTGCCATTTCCCCCTCAGTTGCCCGCAAGCTGCTGATATATCTGCTCCCTTACTCTTTCTTATAATGGTAGTATAGTGCTGTGAAATGAGGATGTTCCTGAAATCTTCTACATTCTTATAATCTGGTGCCTCATAATCAACTCCTTCATAACTATTAAAGGGGATTAGGTTAATCTTACATTTTATACCTTTAAGTATATTTGAAAGTTTTTTTGCATCCTCAATGGAATCGTTTAACCTTTTTATCATAACATACTCAAATGTAATCCTCCTATTAGGTGGAAGTGGATATTCTTTTAATGTTTTAAGCAATTCTTCAATTGGATACTTTTTACTTAAAGGCATGATTTTATCTCTCGTCTCATTATCTGATGCATTAAGGGAGACGGCCAGATTTATTTTAAGATTCTCTTTTGCAAGTTTCTTAATTTCGGGAATTAGCCCCGATGTGGATAGGGTTATTCTTTTTGCAGGTATCTTTAATCCATGAGGAGATATCATAGTTTTTATGGACTTGATGACATTTTCATAGTTATCAAGAGGCTCACCCATCCCCATGAGGACAATATTTATTATATCCTTCTTTTCTCGTCGGACAGAAAGAATCTGCTCTATTATTTCATAGTGGTTTAAGTTTCTAATAAATCCACCCTTTCCTGTAAGACAAAAGGCACAGTTTAATTTACAACCGACCTGTGTGGATATACATAAGGTGAGCCTGTCTTCATCAGGGATTAGGACACTCTCTATACTATTCCCATCCTCCAACATAAGAAGATATTTTTCTGTGCCGTCTTTTGAAACTCTTTTATCGGCAATGGATAGGCGGGATATATAGGATAATTCGCTTAACTGGTTTCTTAAATTTTTAGAGAGATTTGTCATCTCTCCTATGCTACTCACATCCTTCTGAAATACCCATTCATATATTTGGTGTACCCGATAAGGTTTTTCTCCAAGCGAGGATACAAGGTCTTCCATCTTCTGAAGGGAGAGGTCTTTTAAGTTAAACCGCTGCATTTTAAGATGATTCCCAGCTATCACCATCCCATACGTAAATTATTACCCTTCCTGAGCTGGATACAGTGACTGCATAGGACTCGTTTTTTGTGTTTGTTATATAAACGGTTCCTGAATCTGCTGTCCCGCGGGGTGAAAAATCACACGCATCTCCCCCAAAGGTAATAAAGTCAGTGGGTATACCACCGCCACTTACTCCACTACTTACGTTTGTTCCAACACCAAAGCTTATCCCATCAGAGAGTGTTGATGTTCTAATAGCTATATCAAGCGGGTCGGTTGTATCGGCATATATATCATCACTGTCATTATCATCATAAATTGAATAACTACTGCCTGTAAATTTTACTGCAAAGGTATTGTTCTCTGAAACAGCCTTCATTCTTGCAAACTGAAATGACGAAGATATATCCCTTGCTGCACCTTTTAGTCTCATTGTGGGGAGGTAGGTAAGGAAAGAAGGGATTGCAATTACCATCATTATTCCAAAGATGGAAAGAGTTACAATCAATTCTATTAATGTAAAACCACTCTTGTTATTCAATTTTTTGCTCATTTTACTTCCCCATTCAAAATAATTTTTACAGAAGGGGTCTTTGGGTCATTTGATTTTATAGACACATAATCCTTTATTTTTCCAGTATCAATCCCCCTGTAAAAAAATGTCAGTTCAATCTTCTTGCCTGGTTTAATAGAATTTTTGGCAAGCGAAATACCTGCCTCATTAGGGGCAGGTATATTTGTAATATAGAGGTCTCCCTTCCCTTTATTGCCGACAATTATCTTGTAAAGTTTGACCTCGTTCTTTTTCATAAGTCCGAGATCTACCTTTTTAGGGGTAACAGTTATCCGTGGAGGTGGCTCTGATTGAGAAAAGGAGCTATCTGTCAATGTAAAGAATAAAAAACTGATTAATCCACAGATTACACAGATTTCTATAGATTTTTTAAAAAAATATTTTGCTTTAATCTGCGTCATATGCGTTTTATTTTTGAGGTTCTGTTGTAGTGAATCTCCATTTGAAGTTATATCCATAACCTGCTATTGAGGGATAAGGCATTTCGGGTTGAACAGAAAAACTTCCCGATTCCCCTTGCTCCAATACTCCTTCACCCTTTTTGCCTTTAATCGGTAAAGAGAGATTTTCTTCTTTACCATCCTTTCCCCTAATTGTAAAAGTTATCTCAACACCATTTAATTCTGCATTGCTGTTATTTTTTGCCAAACCAGAATAGATTACTTTTTCCTTTTTTTCTGTAGCCTCTTCCTTTATTCTGCCGGTAACTGTAACTGCATTCAGGTCATTAGGTGAGACGGCTTCTTTAATATTTGTATCTTCCTTTGGAGGAGCAGGAGATTTCTCATTTACAACCTCGTTTCCCCTTAATAAAGGGGGAGTAGGGGGCTGTTCCCTTAATACCCGAGGGGTTGTTTTACGCCAAACCTGATTCAAATACTGTTCTGGAATAACAGCAGGATTATCTGTAAAGTGCGCCTCTCCTTTGTCATCCACCCATTTATAGATTTCTGAATAGGAGCTTTTGCAGTAAAGGATAAAAGCAAGAGCTAATACTATAATAAACAAAATGTTTTTTTTCATAATTCCTTCCATGATATAACGCCACTTTTTGGAAGTTCTAACTGATAATCAATTCTGTTTATCCTTCCTGTGCTATCCTGAACGAAGACAGTTGCCGTTCCTCCATCCTGCTGTCCTATATGGACGGCAGGGCTTGATGCCATACCATAACCAAGACTTATAGATTTTGCAACCGAATAGCCAGCTTGCAATTCTGCTTCTGTAGGGGTTTCTAATGTGGATTCCTTATAGGCTGTTCCGGTTTTATAATATAGTGAATAGAGGTTGCTTGTCCCGCCATATGAGCAGAGGTCTACCATTGGAATAAATGTGGTGAAGAGGATATTCCCTCCAATTGCAGTTGGTTTTGTAATAACCCTCTCTGCCCCTACACCTGTAGTTCCTGCTGATAAATTATTATACCACCCTCTGAGACTTGAGCTTGTTGAGACACTATTAACAAAATCATTCCACGACACATTGCTGCCATAAGTCCCGGAATTCACAACAGTGCCGCTGCTCCCCCCTTCTACCACTGAAGAAACGTCTCCTGAATTATAGAGTGATGATGTAGAGGTAATACCAGTAGTGGTGCAATTTGCCTGTGAGGTTTCCCATGACGAACCATTCCAGCAGGGTTTCCACTGGGAGCCATTCCAATAAGAATCCCTTATTCCTATGAATGTATGTTGTGTAGTTGTCGACTTGTCATCAGTGTTGTTATAAAACCTGCCTGTTCCGAAGTAAACCCATAGATTATCAAGTTCATCTTTTGTAGCGGCAGGAGATGTGGTAATTGGAGTTGCAGTGGCAAATGAATTTCCATCAAAGAGTGTGTATATATTCCAATTTGTTGGATTTTCATCTCCATTCAGGACAAGACGGTATAATTTTCCTTTCCATGCCCCAGTGCTTCCATAGGTCATGCCAATATAGACAACCTCTGTATTAAAAGTTTGTGTTGAGCTGCCTGATACAGTATTATTCGGCGTAAAATCAATATCAACTGCGAGAGGGTCTCCCATAAAACCGTTAGAAACCGATGTGTCAAACTTCCAGTAGGTAGAGTTTAATGTCCATGTCCCTGTAGTATTCCTCGCATCAAGGACAAAGATTTTCCCTGTTTGTGTGCTTGCACCGGTATAATCAGGAACATACTCAGACTTAAAACCTGAACCGATAATTACAAACCATTTATTGCCAACCTTTGCAATTGTTGGATATGAGGCTGTAAAACCGAGGCTGGCATCTGATAATGTAAATTCCCATAAAAGTACAGGATTGTGTGGGTCCGTAATGTCAATTGCAAAATAAGAGGATTGAAAATTTCTTGTCTGACTGCCGCTCCCGAAATCAGCAGTAACGCTTATCTGTCCGCCACCGAGCCTCATAGCACCAATTAAAACAGTCTTCCAGCCGTTTGTCCCCATATTTGAGAAATTTATATCTGTAACCTTAGCCCTTAAATCCACATAATAGACATGGGAATAATTAGAGTCGGTCAGCCATTTAAGATGGGGAAGAACATTATAAGGTATATAGTTCCACAATTCTTCTCCTTTAGCCGCCCCATTATCACATCCATTATCTTCAGCACAAAAAGCATGAAGCATCCCATCATTGGCACCAATATAGACTATAGTGTCTCTGGATTTATTTGAATTAAAGAAAGTCTGGTATGTCTTATCTCCATAAAGAAGACTGTAGTTCTCTGCAGGTGAGGTTACCACAGTGGGCGTAGAATAAACTATATCTCCTAATTTATACTGATTTGTTCCATCTGTATATGTTCTGTTTCTATACCCTGATATATTAGAGCCGCGGGTAAAATTAATAATATTTGCAGACTCTGTATCGTCTGCTGCTCTCAGGTATGGTTTTAGGGTTGACTTATTTGCTTCCTCAAAAGAGATAAATTCTCCGCTGTCAACAACACCATCATTATCAGAATCTACAAAGGTCTTTATTGTTCTTGATGCTGGAGTCTTTGTTACAAGTTTTTCACCTGCATCCCATTTATAGCCTGTCCACTCTGTAAGTGCATATTGGGTCCCCCCTGCTGTTACATATGTCTGTCCCTCGTTTTCATTAAAGGAAAAAGTGAGTGTATTACCAGCATTATCAAGAAGCTCACCATTTTCATTCACACCAAGCTGGAGTAAATGACCGAGCCATGTAATATCATTATTGTCAACTGTCTTGGATGGAAGAAAATAGCACTGATAGATATTGCCTGCCCCGCTTGCAGAAGTGCTTATTACTGATACGGATGTCCCTGATCCCACACGCTTTAAAATATCTCTGATGGCATTCGTAATATTTTCCTCTAATGCATAGCCGTCATCCCCCTCATAATAGGTAAGCGGAAGGTCATTACCGTTGGATTCTACTGTCCCGTCTTCATCTGAATCCCTGTAGCACTCTGCCGGCGTTGTTGAACAATCAGGCAGATTATTAGAATTCATGTCTTTGAAACCGCCTGTAATTGCGGCGTCTTTCAGCAGGGTTGAGCCTGTCCCAAACATAAACACAGGATAAAGAATTACATTCTGTGTTCCAGTAAGACATTGCTGAAACGAGGTTGGAGTTGTTGTGCATGACCCCGGACGCATATCATTTGTCCTTGCCCAGTAAGCAACATCAATCATATAGTCAGTGCCGTTTGATGAATATGTTGTCCCAACAGTAGTCCCCGCAAATCTGTATCCTGTGGAATAGCCTTTTATGGAAGCCGGAATATTCGTATCTTGTGTTGATTCTCCATCAGTCAGAAAGAGGATGAATGACTTGGCACATGGAACATATTGGTCAGAATTAGAGCTTGAGGCAGGATAGTTGAAATAATATGAGTCATAACTAAGCCCTGTCTGATAGTCAGCAGGGGCGTTGCTGTAATAGGGTGAGTCCTGCCTGAAAAATCTCACCATTTCATAAAGAGTTTCTGCAAGGGGTGTCCATGTAGAGGGGGTCATATTATGAATAGATGTAATCATATTTGTTGCAGTGCTGAAGGCTACATAGTTATCAACATATCCTCCATCTTCACAACCGCCTCCTGAACAGCCTTCACTGGAATTTTGTCCATAATTGTAAAAAGCCAGACCGAATCTCGCCTCATCACCAAGTGTATCAATAATACCTTCTGCCTTTGTCTGCCCTTGGTCAACTATTGTATTATAAGGTCCGCCGGAAGGGGTAGTAACTGAAGCGTCAAGATAAACCTGTGTTACACGGGGATAAAGGGATGCATAATTGTCTGCAGCCTTAACTCCAAAACCCGTTATCTTTCCTGATGATGCAGTTCCCTTAATCTCATCCCATGTCCATGCTGCCCCTGTCTTAGGATTGCTTCCCCATGTAAAGGAATAGAGAGAATATGAAGTGCCTATTTTAGAACTGTTTGATTCATAAGGAACCGACTCGCTGTCTATCTGTAGCACCCCTATTATATATCTTGGCTGCCCGCGGGCTGTTTGTTTTGCCATTACCTGGACTGTAACAGTAATAGTGCCGCCAGGTTCAGCTTGTGTATAATTGTAACCCAGTATAACCGGCTCGGTGGTATTGTTGTTCTGAATATAGGTTGTATCATCATCTGTTGATGATTCAACAACTTTATCCCATGCTGTAACTGTCCCCTCTGACGGATATTCGCTCCAGCCTCCGGGGACGGAGCCAATGTCAGAATCGGGATATGTATAAAATGTATTACTTCCAGCACTAATTGGACTTACACTCAAATCACCACTTTCTCTTGTAAAACGGTAATTTCCATTAAATGGATATATGAGGTTCTCCCCTGTAGTATCATAGTCTTTACTAAAATCCCATGAAGAAGAACAGGCAGATTCACCATTTAGTTTTACAGTAATACCGGCGCTTGGGGAACGGGGTGATGCCTTTCCACCTATCAGGAGTTTCTTTGCCACTTCAACCCTTCGCATTGTTGCCCAGTTGAGAAAACTGCCGGTGGCAATTGGATTGGAACTTGTTCCTGTAGTCATAGCATCTGATGTCTCCTCCCATCTGCCATTATTGGTATATTGGTAATTCTTGGAACCGTCAAAATAGCCGTAATACAGTCCATTGGTAAATCCTGATGGGTCATAAGATGATGCATAAGCCTGGTCGCACATACTTCCTGAATTATCCAGCACGATGAGGACATTTGGCTCAACAGATGTCGCCATAAAAGGAGGTGAAGCATCATAATCGCTATTGGTCGGAACAGCAAATGCCGATGAGCATACGAACAGAATTAAAAAGCAGACACCCTTTAAGATATTTTTATAGTCTTTCATAATTATTACCTCTTTCATTTAGGTAGTTTTTCTGGAAACTCCTCTATTACTTTTATAACAAATCCATTTTTCCTGTATTCATACTCAAAAAAGACCTTAGCCGGAAGGGAAAGGTTATGAATGGCAACCCTCTTCATTTTTTTATCAGTAATTTTGACTGCGGAATCTATTTTATACCCCTTTTCATCAATTATAACAGTTCCGTCATTTTCCACTGAGGTTAATGTTCCCTTATCTTTAATAATATTTCCGGCCGCAATGACTTCACTATTTATTAAAAACAATGCTATTATAATCCCCAATATAGTGTTAATTTGAAATTTGAAATTTGAAATTTGAAATTTCATAGACATCCTCCCCCGCTCCTTTCTACGCAGCGGTATTTTAATAATATTTTGGATTGAGAATTTCTATCCCCTGACCCTGTTCCCTGCATTTCAAAATCTATCCCCTTTCCTGACATTGCCCCGCCTTCATATCCAGTAGCAAAACCAGTTGAAAAACCTTTAAGTTGGACAGGTCCTGTCCTTGTTGTGGATACAGTAATATTCATGTTGTTTATATTGATAGTAAAATTGGGAGGGGCTGTAGTTGTATATCCCATAATGGATTCTACGAAATCTGGTGTTCCACTGGTCCCACTGACATCAACACTAAGATTACTGAAAGGAGAAGACTCATCTATATCAGATATGCCGTTGCCATCACTATCCGTTATTCCTAACGAATCTAAAATGGCCTGGGATTCTGTTTTTAGAGAGATTGTCCTTCGTATTGGTCCGGGGGCGATATCCATACTTCCCTCTGTATTGTAAAAGGTGGTTTGTAAGACCTTGTAATTCGTGCTTATCTCCATGTCTGTAGTAGTAGTCAATATAGCCGTTAGAGAGAGCACGGATAGCAGTGCCAGTATCATCAGTGCTATTACAAGCACAATACCTTTTTCATTTCTAATTAGTCTAAACATATAAATACCTTATCCACAGATTTCACAGATTACCACAGATTAAAACAAAAAATTTTTAAAAAAAATCTGCGAAAATCTGCGTAATCTGTGGATTGCTAAGATTTTTTTGTTTAATAAGTCTGCCGCAGTCCGATATTTCTTGTCCTTATCCTTGCTGTCAATGTCCTTGTCCTGCACATACCATCAGCATCCGTGCCGGTTATGTCCAAACCTCCTGATGTATAATTTGGGTCTTCCCTTGAGGTTCGGGCAGTTATAGAAACATCTATTAGTCTTATATTCGACAAATCTGTTGCGCCTGCTGTTGTTATAGGAACTGTGATTGTGGCTCCGCTGGAATTGTAATATGTAAATGTTAAGCCGGTTATATATTGAACCATAGGGTTATTATTTCTGCGCAAGTCTGTCCCATTTAAAAAATAGCGGACTGTCTCATTATCATCAGCAGTATCTCCATCATCGTTTAAATCAGAAAGCATTCTGATGCTGTTTGCAGTAATGTTTGTAGTTACAGTTGAGTCCGTTCCTGGGACAATGCCAACGGATGTCCCCATTAACAGAGGTGCCTCTATATTAGGATTGTAGCCAGCATTTCTTAAATCTCTCGTAATAAATTCCATTGCAAAACGGAGATTCTGCTCCATCTCTGTTATCATCTCCTGAGTAGCGAAAGCCTTTTTCTGTGTTGTGAAGGATGAAAATATCGAGCCTAAGACTATCAGTCCTATAGTCATAGAGATTAACAACTCTATTAAAGTAAAACCAAACGAATTAAAAATTGAAGATTGAAGATTGAAGATTTTAACTCCTGTTTCTTTTTCATCTTTTAACTCATAACTCATAACTCACCACTATATTGTTCCCGGCTCGCCTGAATATCTTGTTCCGGCAATCACCGTTGAAATTACAATATTTCTGTTCAATCCTGCCTCTCTCCATCCAACGACTACTGTTATTGTTTTCATGCCTACTACAGGGATATTGTCTTTAATAACCCATCCCCTTCTTAGATAGGATGGACTGGTAGTCAGAGTTGGTGAATTCAAAAGGTTTGTCGTATCTTCATTGCCATCTGCATCAATGGCATAGGCATGGTCAGGGAATTCAAAAAGGTCTGAAATTTCATTACCATTATTATCGCTTGATAAGGTTATGTCATCAGATGTCTCTGCTGTAGCATCGGCACCTAAATCATAATCGCTTGAATCTAATAGCTCATTTGCACTTGTATCGTCAGCGGTTCCTGGACTCATATCTGCCCCAAGAAAGTAATTCTGATTCCTCAAAAATTCAATTGTATCCTGTGCCTTAACTGTGGCTTCCGTTACTCTATCGCTGATCTGATTGCCTTTTATGACCATTACTGTAGTTGATGCCATAGACAGAAGTGCAACCGATAGAATTACTATGGCAATCATGATTTCTATAAGAGTAAATCCTGTGTTAGATTTTAAATGTTTCATTCTAAATATTAATGATTGCAATTAAGATGCCATAAACATAGTAACTAAAACCCTTTATTTTTAAGTATTTCTTAAAACAGGTGTATAGAATTTGGGTAATCGGTTTCATAGTGATGTGTAACGAATTACACATTTCATGTTGGGTTATACATAAGCCTAAGATATCCCATATTCCTTTATCTTATTAAGGAGGGTTTTGTAGCTGACCTTAAGTATCTCTGCTGCCCTGCTTTTGTTTCCATGAGTTTCTCTTAAGGCATTCTCTATCCTCGTCTTTTCAGCAGACCTGACAGCTGATTCAGCTACCTCATGCAATGGTGCATCTAAAACAATCCTGTTATGCGCCATCCTGTTAATATTAAAATGACCTGGCATGAGGGTCTCTCCATCGCATAGGATAATTGCCCTTTCTATTATATTTTTTAACTCCCTTACATTCCCCTTCCATTCATGATTTAAAAGAATCTTCTCAACATCTTGTGAAATAGATGGCTCTCTTTTATTTATCTCCTTTGAAAAGAGGGATATAAAATGCCTTGATAGCGGTATGATGTCTTCCCTCCTTTCCCGTAATGGTGGAATAAGTATGGGGAATACATCTAACCTATAAAAGAGGTCCTCCCTGAATCGCCCTTCAGCAACCTCTTTTTCAAGGGACTTATTGCTTGCTGCTATCACTCTGAGTTCAGTTCTTATGCTTTTTGTTCCACCTACCCTTTCAAATTCATTCTCTTGCAGAACCCTTAAGAGTCTGGACTGTAAAGGCATTGCCATATCACCTATCTCATCAAGGAATATTGTCCCTTTATTTGCCATCTCAAATTTTCCTATCTTTACTTCATTTGCACCTGTAAATGCCCCCTTTTCATGTCCGAAGAGCTCATTTTCTATTAAATCCTTAGGTATTGCTGCACAATTCACAGCTACAAAGGACATATTTGCCCTCGGGCTTAAATGATGGATTGCCCTTGCAATAAGCTCCTTTCCTGTCCCGCTCTCGCCTAATATTAAGACAGTAGTCTTAAGGGTTGCTACTCTCCTGACCTTTTCCTCTACTCCCTTCCATTTTTCACTGGTCCCTATTATCTCAGGTATTTTTAAAAAACGATGGAACTCCTTTTTAAGGACCAGATTTTCCATCCTGAGGGTTTTTTCTTCCAATGCCCTCTTAACTATCAGCAGGAGATGGTCAGGGTCAAAGGGCTTAGTAATAAAATCGTAAGCCCCTTCTTTCACTGCCCTGACAGCTATCTCAATACTCCCATAGGCAGTCATCACAACAACAGGTATCGGTGGAAAGCCCCCTTTTGCAAATTTAAGTATCTCCATTCCATCACCATCAGGGAGCTTTAAATCTGTAACTACTGCCTCTATATCCCCGGCAGAAAGCAGGGCAATACCATCCTTGACGGTATGAGATGTTTTGACTGTAAATCCCTCTGACTCAAAGGACTTGCTCAGCATCTCTGCCATACTCTTTTTGTCCTCTACTATAAGGATAGTTTGCATTGTAAGAAAAAAACCCAATTAAACCACAGATAAACACGGATGAACACAGATAGAAAAAAAATTTAGCCACAAATTTATACTACTGGCAAAAATAATTTAAAGATACTCCCTTTACCATTTTTACTCTCCACACCGACATTTCCACCATGTCCTATAATTATCTTTTGCACAAGGGCAAGTCCAATCCCCATGCCCCTCTCTTTTGTCGTATAAAAGGGCATAAAGACTTTCTTTAAATCTTCCTCAGGGATTCCTTTGCCATTATCCCTGACAGAAATAAATACACCCTCTTTATTAAGAGAGAGACCATTTTCTATATCTATCCATACCCTGTCACCTGCATCAAGGGCATTCCGGATAAGATTTTTTATTACCTGCCTTAAAAGGATTTCATCCCCCTTGGCCATAATAGCATCATTAAAAGGGAATTCTATTCTTTCTCCTTCATCTCCCATCTCTGATATAACAGCCTTAATCGTTTTTGTGATATCTATATCTACTTTATCAATAGGCTCAGCCCTTGAAAATTTAAGAAACTCCTCCATGATGCGATTCATCTCCTCTATCTCGCTTAAAATCCCATGGACAATCTCTCTCCTGCTGTCTCCTTGGTCAAGATTTTTTAAGAGAAGCCTTACATGTCCTGCTATTACAGCCATTGGATTTCTGAACTCATGGGCAATACCAGCCGAGACCTCTCCGAGGGCAGCCAGTCTTTCCTTTATAACAAGCTGCTCTTTAAGAGATTTTATTTCATTACCAAGTGTATGAAAGGCATCTATAACTATATTCATATCGTTTTTTTCAGCCTTTTTTAAATTTCCTTTTCTCATTAGAAGGCGGGGTAGAGATATTATAATGATGAAGAGAAGTATCAGAAAGATAGAGACTGATAAAAAAATAATAAGTGTATCTGGAGAGGTTTTCATCAATAAAAACAATAGAATGCAGATGGCTCAGCTAAATCTGTGTTCTATTTATTTAAGATTTTATGTTTAATTTATGCTGCATTATAAATTCTTTTTAAAAGTTTTTCAATGAAATTGAGCTTTATTTTTGACATGGTTCTGCCATTTCTGTATATTTAACTTGTGAAACAATTTGCCTATAAGTATATTATCCCATTTTTCGGTTCTGTATATATATATATAATAGGATTAACCTGTAGAAGGATCGTAATTAATAAAGAAATAGAAGAGTTCCTTTTAAAACAAGGCATAAATCCAATCTATACATTCTGGCATGGGAGGATGCTCTATTTCCCCTATTTATACCGCTTTCAGAATAAGCACCACATACTTGCAAGTCCAAGCAAAGACGGGGAGATTATTGGGAATTTGCTTAAAATATATGGATTTAATATAGTTTGGGGTTCAACATTTAAGAAAGGTGCAAAGGCACTCTTAAATCTCATTAGAGTTATAAAGAATGGAGACAGTGTTGTTTTGATAGCAGACGGCTCAAGAGGTCCTGCCTTTAAGGCACAGGATGGGGCAATAAAGATTGCAAAGCTGACAGGTATTCCAATAGTTCCAATGACATACAGTGTCAGCAGGAAGAAGGTTTTAAATAGCTGGGATAGATTTGTAATACCCTATCCATTCTCAAAGATTGCTGTAAAATATGGCGAGCCTGTTTATGTCCCTCCTGATGCAGATGATGAGGTTATGGAACTTAAAAGACAGGAGCTTGAAAAAAAACTTAATGATATAACTGAGTTTGCAGATAAATATTTTACAAGTGGACATAAATAAACAAGGAAAGATAATTTTTGCTTGAAAAAATTGGCAACAGGGATTATAGTAACTTTGATTATTTCAATAGGGGGTTGATATGAGATATAAGGATATTGCAGATTTTAAGAATTCGTTAAAGGGGATTGTAAATATAAAAGATAGTGGGGCTGTTGTATCAGATGCCTCAAAGTTAAGAAGTGAGCTTATTGACAAGCTTATTTTTAATTCTGTATTTAATGAAAATAAAGAGGTAAAAGGGAATTGCAGATGGCTCATAAAATCCTCTGCACTTAATCTTGGCATCCGACCTGCGTCCATTCAGGAGCTTTATGAGGCAATGGGGAGGGGCGAGTATAAGGGATTTACTGTCCCCGCTGTAAATATCAGGGGACTTTCATACGATGTGGCAAGGGCTATGATAAGGGCAGCAAGGAAGAATAATAATGGCACTTTTATCTTTGAAATTGCAAAATCAGAGATTGGATATACAGAACAACCGCCATCAGAATATGTCTCAGTAATGATAGCCGCTGCGTTAAAAGAGGGATATAGTGGGCCAGTATTTATTCAGGGGGACCACTATCAGGTGAGTGCAAAAAAATATGCTGTAGATAAAGATAAAGAGATTGCAGGCTTAAAGAAATTGATTAAGGATTCTATTTCCGCAGGTTTTTATAATATTGACATAGATTCATCTACAATGGTTGATTTAAGTAAATCCAGTTTAAAGGAACAGCAGAGGTTGAATTATGAGATTGCTTCAGATATGACCGCCTATATAAGGGAGCTTCAGCCAGAGGGTGTAACTATTTCTGTTGGGGGGGAGATAGGCGAGGTAGGCGGCAAGAACAGCACGGCGGAAGAATTAAAGACATTTATGGATAATTATCTTGATACACTTAAAAAGAGGGGGAATCTAAAAGGGATAAGCAAGATAAGTATTCAGACAGGGACAACACATGGCGGCGTGCCGCTCCCTGATGGGACTGTTGCAAAGGTAAAACTTGACTTTGATACACTCTCAAAACTTTCAAAGATTGCAAGGGAAGAATACGGGCTATGCGGGGCAGTTCAGCATGGGGCATCTACGCTCCCTGATGAGGCATTTGACAGATTTCCAAATACAGGGACAGGAGAGGTTCATCTTGCTACAGGATTTCAGAATATGATATATGAGAGCAGACATTTCCCTAAAGAACTGCGTGAAGAGATTTATAAATATTTAAAAGATACAAGTGCAGAAGAAAGAAAGCCCAATGAGACTGAGGAGCAGTTTATATATAAGACAAGGAAGAAGGCATTTGGTCCTTTTAAAGAAAGAATTTGGACGCTGCCGTCATCTGTAAGAGATGCTATAGGGAGAGAGATAGAAAATAAGTTTGACTTTCTCTTTAAAAAATTGAATGTCGTTAATACCTATGATATTATAAACAAGGCAATAAAATCTGTAAATGTTCAGCCTGATTTAAAGAGAGAGATTGAGATGTGTTTAGTTTCAGGGCAAAAAGAAAAAATTGTCCTGATGCCAGGGCAGGACTAAAATATATTTTAAAAAAGCAGGGGGTTTTATGTTGAGAAAAAATTTAGCAAGGATCAAATACATTGTATTAATTTTTATAGCCAGTATCTATTCTATAGCATCGGCACAGTTCATAAATATCCCAGCCCGGGAGGCTAAAAAAATGATAGATTCAAAGGATTACGGCCTAATACTTGATGTCAGGACTATGGAAGAATATACAGGGGAATTAGGGCATATAGATGGTGCCGTGCTTATCCCTGTCCAGGAGTTAAAGGACAGAATAGGAGAGATTGAAAAGTATAAAGATAAAAAGGTGATTGTGGTTTGCCACAGCGGTGTCCGAAGTCGAAAGGCAAGTGACATTCTTTTGCAGAAAGGGTTTAAAACGGTCTATAACATAGCCGATGGAATGGTAGGATGGGATTCCCAGAAGTATCCTGTAAAAAGATAATTTCTATTCACTATAGAAGAGATTTTCCAGCCAGCCTATATCTTCTTTTGCCTCTGTCCTTATTTTTTAAAGGCTCTGTCTTATAAGAAATAAAAAATTTATGCACCGGAGACTAAATAAGCTTTTAATTCAAGAAAAAGGGGGACCAATTGGACGCCCATCAGAAAGCCTGTCTTCCTCACATGACCGCCTTCAGAATGTAAAAGATATTCGTAAAATAATAGAAGAGCAGAGACTGGAGATTAGAGAGAGGCATAAAAAGGGGGGGAATGGATTTGAGGTAGTTAAGGAATATACAGATTTAGTTGACGGTCTGATAATAAATATGTATCAAGCAATTATCGCGGGGTCAAATGGGAGTCAACTATTTACATTAGTAGCACTTGGTGGGTATGGCAGGGGCGAGCTAAATCCATTTTCTGATGTAGATATACTCTTTCTATACGATAAGAAGGTCAACCAGCATTCAGATTATGCAATCCATAATATCATATCAATCCTCTGGGACATGGGCTTCAAGGTAGGACACAGTGTAAGGTCTATCAGTGATTGCCTTGCCATTGCAAAGAATGATATTACTGCAAGGACTGCCATGATGGAGTCAAGGTATCTCGCAGGAGATAAAGGGATTTTTGATAGTTTCTTTACATCTCTTAAGAGGGATATTATGAAGAGGGGTGTGGATGATTTTATTAAATTGCAGTTAGATGATACTTTAAGAAGGCATTCTCTGTATGGCAATACTGTCTGCGTCTCTGAACCGAATATAAAGGATGGTCCAGGCGGCTTAAGAGATATTCATACTGCTATGTGGGTATCCATGTCAAAATTCGGGATTAATAGGATTGATGCCCTTGAGAGGCGGGGTATAATTGATAGTCAGGAAATGAGACATGCATTAAAATCAATTGATTTTTTACTTAGGGTTAGAAATGATATGCATTTTATGTCTGAAAAGAAGGATGATGTTCTCTCACATGAAATTCAGGAGGCAGTGGCGAAAAATTTAGGCTACGGGGATGAGAACGGATTGAGGGGCGTGATAAAATTTATGAAGGATTATTATATCAATGCCTCATACATATATCATTTTTCAAATTCTCTATTAGACAGGTGTTTAAAGTATAAACCAGGCATCTTTAAGAGGATTGCCTATCTGAAAACAAAAGAAATAGGGGATGGGTTTGTTTCAATTGGGAATGAGATTCATGCAAAGGATTTTAACCTTGAAATATTTAAAAAGAACTCTGTTCTGCTAATAAAGGTATTTCTCTACTGTCAGGAGTATAATCTCACATTAAGCAGCAGTATTAAGAGGCTTATAACTTCCTCACTTCATCTTATTGACGATAATTTTATCAATCTCCCTGAGACAAACGAGATGTTCAGGAGGATATTAAAAGGGAGGGGGTTATCAGGGATATTGAGGATGATGCACAATTGCGGCGTCCTGAAAAGGTTTGTCAGGGAGTTTGAGGATATCTCATTTTTTTCAAACTGCGATCTCTATCACAAATTTACTGTGGATGAGCATACACTTAGAAGTTTGGAGCATTTAGAAGGGCTTTCTATTTCAAATGGAGATGAGATAGAGCTAAAGAAGATTTATAAAAGTATTATCGACAGCACGGCATTAAAAATTGCGACCCTCCTGCATGATATTGGGAAGAGAGATTCACCGGGCCATAGTGAGAGGGGGAGAGAGATTGCAGCTTCTTTATTAAAGAAATGGGGTATGGAAGCTGTCACTGATACAGTGGTGATGCTTATTGGAAATCATCTCATTATGAATCAGATTGCCCTTAGAAGGGACATGCACGATGAAAAGACTGTTGCAGAATTTTGCAAGAAGGTGGAAGGGATTGAGAATTTGAAGATGCTGTATCTCCTCACCTATGCCGATTTAAGTGCTGTAGGAACTGATATATGGACAAACTGGAAGTCTGCCCTTCTATGGGAATTGTATTTAAAGGCATATGAGTATTTCAGCAAGGGAGAAGAGGAGAGGATTTCAGACATGTCATTGATAGACAAGAAAAAGGGAGAGATTCTTGCCTTGATTGATAATGAATTGGATAGGGATAAGGCTAAAAAACATTTCTCATCCATGCCGGGAAAATATATCCTATCCACATCCCCTGAGAGGATTTTAAGACATATCAGACTTGCCGGTGAGTTAGACAGCAAAAAACTCGTTATAAAGTATTTCCAAAATACAGAGGTGGGCTATACAGAGCTGATGGTGTGCACTGTAGGCAAGGCTGGAGTCTTTTCAAAAATCGCAGGGACACTTACATCAAAGAATATAAATATACTCGGTGCCCAGATATACACAAGGCTTGATGGTGTTGCAATAGATACACTTCAGGTTTCAACTATAGAAGGAAAATTGATATTGGATGAAGGGATGCTTAAGAGGTTTGAAGATGACCTCCTCCATGTATTGGAAGGGGAGAGGAGTGTAGAGGAGCTTCTTTCAGCAAGACAGAGGCTTAATATACCTCAGGAGAGTAGAGGCTTCAGAGTCCCTACAAAGGTGGAGATAGATAACACACTCTCTGATTTGCACACAATCATAGAGGTAATGACAATGGATAGATTGGGAGTCTTATATGATATAACAAGGACTCTCTTTGAGCTCAGGCTTGATATATATATAGCAAAAATCTCTACAGAAGGCAAAACAGTCATAGATGTTTTTTATGTGACAGATATAAACGGCGGGAAGGTCTTAGATAAAGACAATCTTGAGGCAATAAAAGATTCCCTGTTAAAGGCGCTGGCATGAACTCCATTTCATTGCATTTACCTTGATTTTCAGGCACGGTTTTGATAGAAAAACAGAAACTGGATAATGATTTGTTAGGCTTACACAACATAAACAAAGGTTCATCCAAAATTGAAAGGTGTTCGTAATGCCTACAACCGTAATTAACGTTACAAATTTCGGTTTTATTCTTCTGACATAAATGAACCACCCCATGTCCATGTTCTGCATGGTGAAAAAGAGGCTAAATTTTGGCTTCAACCTATTGTGGTAGAATACAATCATGGTTATAATACAGCCGAACTAAACCATATTTTGAAATTAACACGCCAAAATCAGGATAAATTGTTGGAGGTATGGAATGGATACTTTAGCAAGTAAAATCATAGAAGAAGTTGGGGCAACCGATGTTCATTTTGTTGGCAACACACTCTGTGTTTCCCTCAGCGATGGCAGGAAGATTAGTGTTGCAATAGACCGAGTTGAGTGGTTAGATTGGTTAGCAAAAGCTACTCCAGAGCAACGAGCCAAATGGTCTCTTGAACCAGGCGGGTTTGCTATCTACTGGGAGGAGTTAGACGATGGCATTGAAGTACGCCACTTATTGAGAATGCAGCCAATAGCCTAACCAACCACTCCATCGGACGCAGTGAAACTGCTTATAGTAACGGCAATAAATAATTCACCGTATGACAGGGCTAGCCCGAAGCAATCTAAGTTCAAAGTTGTAAAATATCTGTCATCATTAAGAAATAGACAAAAAGGAGGGGAAAAGATGGATAAGGGTAAAGTAAAAGTATGGCATGATGATGAACAGGATATTTTATATATCTCTCTTAAAAAAGGTGTTGCTGTAGATTCTGAAGAAATAGAAGAAGGGATAAGGATAGAATACGGAGTTGATAAAGAAATTGTAGGAATTGAACTTTCAAAGGTGTCTGTATTTTTGGCACAATCTATCGCAAAACATATAAAAGAAAATTTGATGTCTTTGAGTTCAAAGTAAAAATAGACTAAACTTCATATCCTCTTAACTTTTATAATGTGCGTCATGAAGATAATTTTTTATTGTCTTTGCCTTGATTTTCAGGCACGGTTTTGATAGAAAAATGGAAACTGGATAATAACTATGGAGGTGTGCCATGAAGACGAAGGTAATTAGTCTCCTCATTGTCCTGTTTGTGATTGGGTTTATAGGAAATGCCCTTGCCCAGTCAGATGCAAGGCAATCAGGATTTCAAGCGATGAAATCAAGGCAAAATATCCAAACCCGTTTTACTGGGCAGTTTTTATATTGCATGGAGAAGGGTGAAAATAAGGAATGGATGATATAATGTTATAATTAGCAGGAGGTGATATAAATGAAACTCAATGTAACAATTGAATTATTGCAAAGGGGAAGGTGGATTATAGCTAAGATACCTGAGCTGGATTTTGTTGCACAGGGGAGAACAATTGAAGAAGCTAAAAAGAACCTCAGCGAAGTTGTAGATATTCAATTTTCAGAAATGAAAGAGAGGGGTGTATTTGAAGAATACCTTACAGAGCGCGGTTTTTTAATCCGTGAGGGCACAATAGAGCCAGACCATGAAGTGGTTGGCTTTGAAAAACATACTTTACAGGTTGCCTGATGCCAAGGATATATCCCGCCGATTGGAAAACTCAGTTGAAGATATTTGAACTCTATGGATGCATATATAAACGCAAAAGCGGGTCACATCATATTTTAACTTATCAGGGTGCCAAAAGGGCAGTTGTTATACCGGAATATGACGAGATTGATGTTGAAATAATCAAAAATAATATGCGAACTGTGAATATGAGCAGGGAAAAATATTTTGAGCTCTTGGAAAAAATATAAGGAGGTATATTATGGATGAGAAAGAGATGGAGGTAGTGCCGGGGCTGGCTGGAATTCCAGCAGCAGAATCGTCAATCAGTTTTATTGACGGTGAAAAGGGGATACTTGAGTATCGTGGTATTCTTGCAGAGGTTCTTGCGGAGAAGAGTAATTTTTTAGAGGTTAGTTACCTGCTCATTTTCGGCAGACTGCCGACTGGTGAAGAACTTAAAAATTTTAAAAACGATATTACATTTCACAGCAGACTGAAATTAAAGATTTTAAGGATGATGGAATTTCTGCCTGAAAATGGCCATCCTATGGAGTATCTCCAATCTGTAACCTCTGCAATGGGGATGTATTACCCTGCCCGAAATGTCCTATCTGATGATGTCCGCTACTGGTCAGTTGTAAGATTGATTGCAAAACTTCCTACCATTGTAGCTTCTTGCCATCGATTGAGACACGGCGATGCACCGATACAGCCAAATAATGACCTTTCCTTTGCTGCAAATTTCTATTACATGCTCTTTGAGAAGATACCTGACCCACTTACAGAAAAGATACTTGATGTTATGCTTATACTCCATGCAGACCACACAATGAATGCCTCAACATTCAGTGCAAGGGTGGTCGGCTCTACACTCGCCGACCCTTATACAATTGTGGCATCTGCAATAGGGACATTGAGCGGACCACTGCACGGCGGGGCAAATGAGGAGGTCATACATATGCTTGAGGAAATAGGAACAAAGGAGAATGTAAGACCTTATATAGAAAAGAAGCTTGAGAAGAAAGATAAGATAATGGGAGTAGGTCACAGGATTTATAAAACGAAAGACCCGAGG
>Ga0209342_10001430_pt1 | contig 26831 bp, 34 predicted proteins | sample RifCSP16_2_FD_184023 | JGI IMG/M metagenome (GOLD analysis project Ga0209342, IMG submission 184023) | Soil microbial communities from Rifle, Colorado - Rifle CSP2_sed 16_2 (SPAdes) (version 2) | ecosystem: Environmental > Terrestrial > Deep subsurface > Rock core/Sediment | place: Rifle... | reverse complement strand
GCCTTCGCGGACCTCCAGCGCAGCGTCAACGTCAGGACGTCGGGCAGCAACCTCATCAAGGCGCGCCGACGAACGCGCTAGCGCCGGAAGGGCGTCGAACGAGACGGGAACCTCACCCGCATTCCATTGGGTCGATAGTGCCGCCGAACGACTGCATTCGGGTGGTCGGTCGGAGGACTGCAATTGGCCGAACGCGGACGTTAAGCGGCCTCTTGATTAGCGACATTCCTCAGCAGGCGTAGCCTTGCCTCAGCCGGTCCTGAATGTCAGATACGGCTCGCGCGTGACCTGCTCGACGAGCGCGACCTCCCAGTCGAGATAGTCCTGCATCGCCTGCTCGATCTGTCCCTGCCGGTCGTAAGGACGGTAATAGACGTCGTCGGTGGCCGCCGCGAGACGCGTGCTGCCGCGCTCGAGCGGCAGGTCCTCCGCCTTCCAGGCCGCGGTACCGCCCCGTACCACCTGGACGCGCACTTCCGTGAGCGCCACGGCGTCGAGCGCCGCTAGCCGTGCGAGCACGCCATCCGTAGAAGTGAACACGAAACGCTTCGCCGGGCCGATCCGCTCGAGCGCGTCGCGCAGCCGGGCGCGGATCGCGAACCAGGCGCCGGGGACATGGCCGTCGCGATAGGCAAGGCTCGACGCGAAGTCCACGACCGTCGCCGCCCCCGCGTCGAGCAGGCGCCGCAGCTCGGACGCGGAGACCTCGTCGGGCTTGGTGCCCTCGAGTCCGAGCACCCGCCGCGCTTCTACATCCGTCACGAGCGGTGCGCCCGGCGCCATCTCGAGGACGTAGACCTCGGGCCAGCCCATCTGCAGCAGCCACGACGCGGTCATCGTCGCGCGCACGCCGTCCGAGTCGGCTAGCACGATTCGCGCGTTGCGGACCGCGGCGTACGTATCCGTCGCCTGAACGAGTTGACCGCCGGGGGCGCTCGCGAAGCCGGGCAGATGCCCCGCGCGATACTCCTCCGGGCTCCGCACGTCGAAGCAGTACAGCGTGCGGGTCGCGTCCCGCCGCATTCCGTCGAGCGCGGCGGAAGAGATCTTCTTCACGCCGAAACGCCCGGCGACGCGCGCCGCGGCCGCGCGCGCCTTCGCCAGCGCCTCCGCGCCCGGCGCGGGAGCGTGGCGCTCGTTGCCGTGCTCCAGCGCGAACCCGCCGAGATGCCACCCCATCGTGCCGTTCTTGAGCGCGACGACCCGGTTGGGCAACCCGGCGTTGATCAGCGACTGGGCGCCGATGATCGAGCGGGTCCGCCCGGCGCAGTTCACGACGACCAGCGTCTCGGGCCGCTTCACGACCTGGTGCACCCGGTAGACGAGCTCGGCCCCCGGGCAGTCGTCCGCACCCGGGATGTTCATCACCCGGTACTCGCTCATGGGCCGGGAATCGAGCACCACGACGTCCTCGCCGGCGTCGAGCTTCGCCTTCAGCTCGCCGGCGCTGATCCGGGGCGTCTCGCAGACGTGCTCGACGAACTCGCCGAACGCCTTGCTCGGAACGTTCACGCCGGTGAAGAGCCCGAACCCCGCGGCCCGCCACGCGCCGACGCCGCCCTGCAGCACGGCGATGTCGCTGTAGCCGAAGCGACGCATGACGGCCGCCGCGCGCTGCGCCAGCGTCTCGTCGTCGTCGCACAGGACGATGCGCGTGTCACGGCGCGGCACCAGCGCGTCGAGCCGCATCTCGAGGCGCGAGAGCGGCAGGCACGCCGCCGTGAGCAGATGCCCGGCGGCGAACACGCCCTCCTCCCGCACGTCCAGCACCGCGAGCTCGCGCCCGTCGCCGAGCAGCTCGCGGAGCTGGTGCGGAGTCACGCGCGTCGCGCGCCCCGGACCGCCCGCCACACCTTCTCGCGCGTGACCGGCATGTCGATTTCGCGGATCCCGAGCTCCGACAGCGCGTCGATCACCGCGTTCACGACCGCCGGTACCGCGCCGTGCACGCCCGACTCGCCGACGCCCTTCGCGCCGAGCACGTTGAACGCGGTCGGCGTCGTCTCGTCGAAGTCGCACTTCAGCGGCGGCACGTCGTCGGCGCGCGGCATCGCGTAGTCCATGAACGAGCCGGTGAGGAGCTGACCGGTCTCCGGGTCGTGGACGGTGCGCTCGATGAGCGCCTGGCCGATGCCCTGGACGATCCCGCCCTGGATCTGACCATGCGCGATCAGCGGGTTCATCACCCGGCCGATGTCGTCGACCGCGGTGTGGCGGGTCACTCTCACGATGCCGGTCTCGGGCTCGATCTCGACCTCCGCGATCTGGCAGCCGTTCGGCCAGGTCTGCTCCTTCGCGGTCGCGGAGGCGGTGCAGACGAGCTTCGCCCCCGGCTGCTTCGCGGCGAGCTCGAAGAGCCCGATCCCGCGATCGGTGCCGGCGATCTGGAAGCGCCCGCCGCGAAACTCGAGGTCGCCCTCGGCGGCCTCCAGCGCACCGGCCGCGAGCTTCCGGCCGGCCTCGATCGCCGCGTTCGCGCCGGCGAGCACCGCGCCGCCGCCGACCTGGAGCGAGCGCGAGCCGCCGCTGCCGCCACCGGTCTTCACGACCGCGGTGTCGCCCTGCACGACGACCACCGCCTCGGGCGCCACGCCGAGGCGCTCGGCGACGATCTGCGCGTACGAGGTCCACAGGCCCTGCCCCATCGGCTGGGTTCCCGACACCACGATGACCTTGCCGTCGCCGGTCACGGTGACTTCGACCGCCTCCGACAGGTTGGCGCTGCCGGTGACCTCGACGTAGCACGCGAGCCCGCGGCCGTACAGGCGACCGCCCTGCGCGGCCTCGCGCTTGCGCGCGGCGAACCCGCTCCAGTCGGCGGCCTCGAGCGCCATGTCGAGGACGTGCGCGAAGTCGCCGCAGTCGTAGACGCTGCCGGCGGGCGTCTTGTAGGGCATCGCCTCCGGGCGGATGAAGTTCTTGCGCCGCAGCTCGATGGGATCAACCCCGAGCTCGATCGCCGCCCTGGCGATCAGGCGCTCGATGAGATAGCCCATCTCCGGGCGGCCCGCCCCGCGGTAGGCGTCCACCGGGTTGGTATTGGTGAACATCAGCCGCACCTCGTGGTCGAGGAGCGGGATCCGGTAGACGCCGGTGGGAGCGCGGGCCCCGGACATCGCCGGCACCGCCGCGCCGAAGTTGGAGACATAAGCACCGATGTTCGCGAGCGTCTTGATCCGGAGCGCCGTGAACCGGTTGTCCCTGTCGACCGCGAGGGTGGCCTCGGTCAGGTTGTCGCGGCCGTGGGTGTCGGTCAGGAAGGTCTCGGAGCGGTCGGCGAGCCACTTGACCGGGCGCCCGATCTTCCGGGCCGCGTAGGTCACCGCCGCGTATTCCGGATACGGCGGCACGCGCGTGCCGAATCCCCCGCCGAGGTCGCCGCAGATCACCCGCATCTTGTCCTTGGGCACCTTCAGCACCGCCTCGGAGATGTGCGCCTGCATCATGTGCGTCATCTGGGTGGGGACCCACAGGCTGAACGACTGCGTCGCCGGGTCGTAGGCCGCGAGCGCGGCCCGCGGCTCGATCGGGTTCGAGACGATCCGGTTGTTCACGACCGAGATCTTCACCACGCGATGCGCGGCCGCGAGCGCGGCATCGACCGCCGCGGCATCGCCCATCCGGTAGTACGCAGCGATGTTCCCGAACTCGGGCCGGAATGCCGGCGGCCAGACCTGGGGCGCGTCGGCGCGCGCCGACTCGGCGGCGCCGACCACGGCCGGCAGCACCTCCCATTCGACTTCGACCAGGTCGGCGGCGTCCTTCGCCTGGTTCCGGGTTTCGGCGATCACCATGGCCACCCCGTCGCCGACGAAGCGGGCCACGTCCGCCGTGAGCGGCAGGCGCGGCGGCGCGGTGATCGGCTGCCCGTCGGGCCGCTTGTGCACCTGGGCGAACGGCAGCGACCCGAGGCCGTCGGCGACCACATCGGCGCCGGTGAACACGGCGATGACGCCGGGCGCCTTGCGTGCGGCGCTCGAATCGATTCTTACGATGCGCGCGTGCGGGTGCGGCGAGCGCACGAACGCGCAGTACGCCTGGTTCGGGAGACTGACGTCGTCGGTGAAGCGGCCCTGGCCGGTCATGAGGTGCCGGTCCTCGAGCCGCCGGACGGGCTTGCCGATCCACTGGCTCTTTCCGGGCTGGATGTAGTCGGTAACTGCGGTGTCCATGCTTGCTTCGTGGGCGGGAGGAGGAAAACGCCGGAGGGTAATCGAGCGGCGCGGCTAAGTCGAGCGCTCTTCTTCCGGGCTGAGCTCCCCGACCCGCACCCCCAGGAGCCGCACCCGTCGATCGAGCTTGAGGCGCGCGAGGCACTCGAACGCCGCTTTGCGGATCGTCGTCTCGGAAGCGGTCGGCTCGGGCAGAGTCTTCACGCGGGTGTGCGTCTCGAAGTCGGCGAACCGCACCTTGATGCCGATCGCCCGGCCCCGGTAGCCCTCGTCGCGCAGGTCCTCCGCGACCTCGCGCGCCAGCCCCGCGAGCGTGCGCGCGATTTCCTGCCACTCGCCGACGTCCTCCTGAAAGGTCGTCTCGCGGCTGCGGCTCTTGGGCTCCCAATGGGTGACGATCGGGTCGTCGTCGATTCCGCGCGCCGCCTCGTACAGGTACGCTCCGTACGACCGGCCCAGCTCCTCCACGAGCCGCTCGATCGGCATCGCCGCGAGCTCGCCGATCGTCCGAATGCCGAGGGCGACGAGACGTGTTTCGGTCTTCGGCCCGATGCCGGGCAGCTTTCGCACGCCGAGCGGCCAGATCCGCGATTCGACGTCCTGCTCAGCGAGCACCGTCACGCCGTCGGGCTTGTCGAGCTCCGAGGCCATCTTCGCGAGCAGCTTGTTCGGCGCGATGCCGATCGAGCAAGTCAAGCCGGTCTCCGCGTGGATCCGCTGCTTGATCTCGCGTGCGATGTCCTCGCTCGGCCGACCGAGGTCGGTGATGTCGAGGAACGCCTCGTCGATGCCGCGATCCTCGAGCGACGGCGAGACCCCTTGCATCACCGCCTTGAACTTCGCCGAGGACCGCCGATACGCCTCGAAATCGACCGGCAGAAAGACCGCGTGCGGGCAGAGCTTGTGTGCGGTCCGGAGCGGCATCGCCGAGCGGATGCCGAACGCCCGCGCCTCGTAGGTCGCCGTCGAGACGACCCCGCGGCGCGTCGGGTCGCCGCGCCCGCCGATCACGACCGGCTGGCCGGCGAGCTCCGGACGCCGCAGCAGCTCGACCGCCGCGAAGAAGGCGTCCATGTCGAGGTGGAGGATGCGGCGACCGACGGGCACGACACCCAAGAGTCTGCCACGGGTGACTTGACAACGGCCACGGGATTGGCCGATACTAAACCTCATGGTTAAGTATGAGGACGACGCGCTGGACGCCGTCTTCGCGGCGCTCGCCGACCCCACCCGGCGCAAGGTCCTGGATTCGCTGAGCGGCGGGAGCCTGGCGGTGACCGAGCTGGCGGCACCGCACGACATGTCGCTGCCCGGCTTCATGAAGCACCTCCGCGTGCTCCAGGACGCCGGGCTGATCGCACGCACGAAGGAAGGGCGGGTGGTGAGCTGCGAGCTCAGCGCCGCGCCGATGCAGAACGCCGCGGCCTGGATGGCGCGCTACGAGAAGTTCTGGACCGAGCGGCTCGACGCGCTCGCCCGCTATCTCTATCACCAGGAGGAATTGAGCCCATGGCCCAAAGCAAGCTCCAGGAGAAGCCCTCGCTCACCCTCTCCCGCAGCTACGCCGTCGCGCCGGAGAAAGTCTGGCGGGCGTGGACGGACCCGGAAGCGATAAAGCGGTGGTGGGGGCCGGGCAATGAGCCGGTCTCGCGCGCCGAGCTCGACGTGCGCGTCGGCGGGCGCTTCCGGATCGTGTTCGGCGGTCCGGACGGCAAGGCGCACGAGTGCGGCGGCGTCTATCGCGAGGTCGTCCCAAACCGCAAGCTGGTGTTCACCTGGACCTGGCCCAACAGCACACCCGAGCGCGAATCGGTGGTGACGATCACCCTGCGCGCAGCCGGCAACGGCACGGAGCTCACATTCCTGCACGAGCAGTTCTTCGACGAGACCGTCCGCGACAGCCACAAGCGGGGCTGGAGCGGAGCCCTCGACAAGCTCGAGCGCTTTCTGCGGGACATCGACTAAACCCACTACGGAGGTCTTATGCCCTACGTCGACGGCTTTGTCGTGCCGGTCCCCAAGAGGAAACTGGAGGCCTACCGCCGCATGGCCCGGAAGGCCGGGAAGATCTGGCGCGAGCACGGCGCGCTCGATTACAAGGAGTGCGTCGCCGACGACGTGAAGCCGGGAAAGCACACGTCGTTCCCGCAGAGCGTGAAGCTCAAGCCGGGCGAGACCGTGATGTTCTCCTGGATCGTTTACAAGTCCCGGGCGCATCGCGACCGAGTCAACGCCAAAGTGATGAAGGACAAGCGTCTCAAGCCCATGATGGATCCGAAGGCGATGCCCTTCGACGGGAAGCGCATGTTCTGGGGCGGATTCAAGGTCCTGGTCGACCTTTGAGCGAAACGAAGGAGCACGACAAGTGAAGGCAACGCATTCTGTTGATCATCCTGTCGTCTCGCGCGAGGAGTGGCTCGCGGCCCGCAGGCGCCACCTCGCCCGGGAAAAGGAGCTCACGCGCCTGCGCGACGCGATCGCCCGGGAGCGGCGCGAGCTGCCCTGGGTCGAGGTGGAGAAGAAATACGTGTTCGACGGGCCGACGGGCAGGGAAACGCTCGCCGACCTCTTCGACGGCCGGAGCCAGCTGATCGTCTACCACTTCATGCTCGGGCCGGGGTGGGAACAGGGCTGCCCGAGCTGCTCGTTCCTGAGCGATCACGTCGACGGTTCGCTCCCCCACCTCGCGGCGCGGGACGTGAGCTTCGCCGCGGTGTCGCGCGCGCCGCTCGCCGAGATCCAGGCGTTCCAGCGGCGCATGGGCTGGCGCTTCAAGTGGGTGTCGTCGCACGGCAACACTTTCAACTACGATTTCCACGTCTCCTCGACCCCCGAGGAGCGGGCCAGGGGCCGGATGCGCTACAACTTCGGCGAGATCGATTTCGCGGTGGAGGAACTTCCCGGCGCAAGCGCTTTCTACAAGGATGCCGACGGCCAGGTGTTCCACACCTATTCGGCCTACGCGCGCGGCCTCGACCTCATGATCGGCGCGTACAACTGGCTCGACATCGCGCCGAAGGGCCGCGACGAGGACGGCCTTCCCCGCACCATGGCCTGGGTGCGGCATCACGACAAGTATCTGTAACCCTGATCAAGGAGAATCGCCATGGGTAGCCCCGTTGTGCACTTTGAACTGGTGTCGAAGGACCCCGCGAAGCTCTCGGGCTTCTACGCCGAGCTCTTCGGATGGAAGATCCAGCACATGCCGGAGCTGAACTACCGCATCGTGGAAACCGGCGGCGAGGGCGGCATCAACGGTGGCATCTTCAAACCGGAACACGAAGTGCCGTCGCCGGGCAGCACGCTCTTCTACATCGCCGTCGACGACCTCGCCGCCTACCGCAAGAAGGTCGTCGCGGCGGGCGGCAAGATCTGCGTCGAGGAGCAGGCGGTGCCCGGCATGGGCGCGTTCTCGCTGTTCACGGATCCCGAAGGGCGGATGATGGGCCTGTGGAAGCCGGCCAAGAAGTAGCAAGCCTCCCGGGAAGGCGACGGAGGTCCCATGAAGGGGCTAACCGCTGCTGATCCCCCGCGCGTCATCGCGCACCTTCTCGCCGCGGGCGGTGCGGTCCCCAACCACCCGCACTGGCCGCTGCTGGTGTACCCCGGCGCGGTCGCGATCGCAGGGCCGGATCCGGCCGTGGCTTTCGAGGAACGCTTCGAGCGCAACCGCTGGCCCGCGGCGTGGCGCGACGGCGTGTTCCCCTTCCATCACTTCCACCGCAATGCGCACGAGGCGCTCGGGGTCTACAGCGGCGAAGTGACGGTGCAGTTCGGCGGCGACGACGGGGTCGTCGCCACCGCGCGGCCCGGCGACGTGATCGTGCTACCCGCCGGCACCGGACACAAGAAGCTCTCGTCGCGCGGCGCGCTGGGTATCGTGGGCGCCTACCCGGCAGGCCAGCATCCGGACACGAGCACGCCGCTGCTGTCGAACGCCCGCCGCAGCGCCGAGGCCGTGGCGCGCGTCCCGCTCCCGGAATCGGATCCGGTCTACGGTGCCGCCGGCCCGCTCTTCACGCACTGGAAGCGGTGAGCGCGCCGGACCCGTGGCCCGCGGACGGTCCGGCGACCACGCGGCGCCGTCACGTTACGCCGGAGGATGCTGCGCGAGCCCGCTTCCTCGAAGGCGTCCGCTTCCGCGGCACCGGGCGCTTGTCCTGCAGCTTGGCGATTTCCTGCACCGCCAGATCGCAGCTCCTGGCCACGAAGTCGAGGATCAAGGCGAGCTGCTCGTCGCTGTACCGGGACCAGAGCGTCGTCATCTCCCGTTGCAGCGAGTCGTAGAGCGGCGCGATCCGCCGCGTCATGGCCGGCCGCGCGCGGACGACGACCTTGCGCCGGTCGGTCGGATCCCGCTCGCGCCGCACGTAGCCGGCCCGCTCGAGCCGGTCGATCACGCCGGTGATCGCCCCGGTCGTGAGGCCGGTCACCTTGGCGAACTCGCCCGCGGTCGCGCCGCCGCTCAGAAGGGCGAGGTCCAGGCACTCGAGGTCGGAGCTGTTGAGCCCGAAGCGCTCGCTCACCGCCTGGCTGATCAGCACCGACTGCGCGGTCATGCGGCGGACCTCGCGCAGGACTCCGGCGAGCAGTGCGGCCCGATCTGGCTGGCTGCTTGACATATCGGGGCTATTGTCTTACTGTCCATATATCTTAGCAACTAAGATATTTAGCGTACGCGTGGTCAGCTGCGGTCGATGCTCAGGCGCGCGGGCCGCCCCTGGGTAGACAACCGCACCCGACGGATCGTGTAATCACATGGCTTCACCTCAAAGACTTTCTGCAACCCATGGAATTCGACCCGCACCGCCTGCGGGACCGCGAGCGGTGAGCGAGGACCAGGCCGCACGCGCGCGCGCGACGGCAGAGGCGGTTTACCGCGCCGAGTCGCGCCGCGTCTTCGCCACGCTCGTCCGCCTCCTCGGCGACTTCGATCTCGCCGAGGAAGCGCTGCACGACGCTTTCCGCGCCGCGCTCGAGCAGTGGCCGCGCGACGGCGTGCCCGCGAACCCGCGGGCCTGGCTCGTGTCGGCCGGCCGCTTCAAGGCGATCGACGGCATCCGCCGGCGGGCGCGGTTCGTCGCGATCGACGACGTCGCCGAGCAGGTCGATGCCATCGCCGACGACACCCCGGCCTGGGACGGCGAAGGCATCGAGGACGACCGGCTGCGGCTCGTCTTCACCTGCTGCCATCCCGCGCTGTCGCCGGACGCGCAGGTGGCGCTCACGCTGCGCGAGGTCTGCGGCCTCACGACCGAAGAGATCGCGCAGGCCTTCCTCAGCGCCGCGCCCACGCTGGCGCAGCGCATCGTGCGCGCCAAGGCGAAGATCCGCGACGCCCGCATTCCCTACCAGGTGCCGACGCCGGCCGAGCTGCCGGAGCGGCTCGACAGCGTGCTGCGGGTGGTCTACCTGGTCTTCAACGAGGGCTATTCCGCATCGTCCGGCGAATCGCTGACGCGGGTCGATCTGTCCAGCGAGGCGATCCGCCTTGGACGGTTGCTCGTCGAGCTCCTGCCGGAGCCCGAGGCGATCGGGCTGCTGGCGCTGATGCTCCTGCAGGAATCGCGGCGCGCCGCACGCACCTCGCCGGCGGGCGAGCTGATCCTGCTGGCCGACCAGGACCGCTCGCTCTGGAACCGGGACCAGATCGCGGAGGGTGCGGTGCTCGTGGAGCGAGCGCTCGCGTCGCGGCGTTTCGGCCCGTACACGCTGCAGGCAGCGATCGCGGCGGTACACGCCGAGGCGGCGAGCGCCGATGCCACGGACTGGAGCGAGATCGTCGGGCTCTACGACGTGCTGCTGCGCGCCGAGCCCTCGCCGGTCGTCGAGCTGAACCGCGCGGTGGCGGTGGCGATGCGCGACGGCCCTGCGGCCGGGCTCGAGCTCGTCGACGCCATCCTCGCCCGCGGCGATCTCCAGGATTACCGCCTCGCGCACGCGGCGCGGGCGGACCTGTGCCGCCGGCTGGGCGAGACCGCCCAAGCCCGAGCGTCCTACCAGCGGGCCCTGGTGCTCACCCGGCAGGGACCGGAGCGGCGGTTTCTCGAACGACGGTTGGCCGAGCTCGCCGACCTGAAGCACCACGCATCGAGGAGAGGCCAATGAAGTTTCTATGCCTGATCTGCGCCGAGAAAGTGATGGAGCAGATGCCGGAGGCCGATGCGGAGCGGCACTTCGAGGACTACCGCGAGTTCACCGCCGCGATCAGGAAGAGCGGGCACTTCATCGGGTGCAACCGGCTCCTGCCGCCCCCGACCGCAACCACTGTCCGGGTGCGGCAAGGCAAGGTCTCGACCACCGACGGGCCCTACGCCGAGACCAAGGAACAGCTCGGTGGCTACTACCTCATCGAGGCGAGGGACCTGGACGAAGCGGTCCAGGTGGCCGCGAAGATCCCGGGGGCATGGATCGGGTGCGTCGAGGTGCGGCCGATCGCGGAGGATGAGCAGACGCTCCAGGCCCTCGGATTTGCAGCTCCGGACACCCCGCGATAGCCGGCCGGTCGCCGGCGCGCCGGCGAGAGGCGCCCGCGTCTGTCGATTTCGAGCCGGCCCGTTCGACTAGGCAGTGAAGGGCGGACAGATTTCGGGGTCGGCTCTGGACGAACAGGGGCCGAGTCATGAGTGGTTTGGAGATGTTGCGTCGATTCGGGAAGAGGCTGGGCCCGTATCTCATGCTGGAAATCCTGCTGCCCGGCGGAACGTTGTTTGCATTGCTCTTTTTCCTGTACCGCTTGAGGAAGGAACCATGAAATACCTGTGCCTGGTCTACATGGAGGAGAAGACGCTGGACGCCGTTCCCGACAGCGAGTGCATGGCTTACGGCGACTCGCTCCGGAAGAGCGGTCGCTACATCGCCGCGGAGGCCCTCCAGCGCGTCGATACTGCGACGACCGTGCGGGTCCGCGACGGCAGAGTGTCCCTGACCGACGGTCCGTTTGCCGAAACGAAGGAGCAGCTTGCGGGGTTCTACCTCATCGACGCGAAGGACCTCGACGAGGCCGTCGAGGCCGCCGCGAAGATCCCGCCGGCCCGCGTCGGGAGCATCGAGGTGCGCCCGGTCAGGGAGTTGTCCGCGAAATAGCCGGCCTCGCGCCGATCGCGTGGATCTTCCGGACCGGACCCCCGGGTGAAGAGCCGAGGCGTCGGTTTCGGGGCTGTCGAATCCGGGGCCGGCGGATCGACCAGGACTGTCAACACTCGAACGATCCGAGGGAACCCATGAAACACCTGCTGACTCCCAGGAAGAACGGGCGATCCCGGGCAATGACCGAACCGCCCGCCGCGATCCGCGTCACCCGCCGCTTCAGCGCCCCGCCCGAGCGCGTGTTCCGCGCGTGGCTCGACCCCGAAGTCGCGGGCAAATGGCTGTTTGCGACGGCGTTGCATCCGATGACGGGTGTCGAGATCGATCCGCGCATCGGAGGCTCGTTCCGGCTGACGGAACGGCGGGACGGCGAAATCGTCGAGCACGCTGGCAAGTACATCGACATCGTCCCCCATCGCCGCTTGGTCTTCGCCCTCTCCGCGGCGGATCAACCGCGCATCGTCGCACGTGTCACCGTCGACATCAGTCCGCTAAAGACAGGGTGCGAGATTGCTCTGACCCACGAGAGCGTGCCGCGGGATGACGCGAACCAGACCGAGGGGCGCTGGACAGGGATCCTCTACGGGCTCGGGGCGACGCTCGGTTCGCGCGCCGGGCGATCGGCGATCGAAGGCGGCCGGACGGTGAACAGGAGAGCTCCGTGAAATACCTTTGCCTCGCCTACTACGACGTGAAGAAGTTCGATGCGCTGTCCCCGGCCGAGCTGGACGCGATCGTGAGCAAGTGCCCGCCCCACGACGAGGCGCTTCGCAACAGCGGCCATCTGATCGCCCAGGCGTCCCTCGGGTCGCCGCAAGCGACCACCACCGTGCGGCCCAGGAACGGCCGACCTTCGATCACCGACGGCCCGTTCATCGAGACCAAGGAGCAGGTGGGCGGATTCTTCATCATCGAGGCCCGTGACCTGAACGAGGCCATTCGGGTGGCCTCGAAGCATCCGGCCGCGAGCCTCGGCGAGCAGGTCGGATGGGGCATCGAGGTGCGGCCGATCGAACGATACGACACGAATTAGGCCGCTCGGCGCGTCGATCCCGCGGTTCGCCGTTCAACTACGGTGGAGTGAGGGCTCCCCCAACCCCAGCACGAAGGAGAAAGACCGATGCGATTCATGATCATTGTCAAGGCCACCAAGGACTCGGAAGCCGGCGTCATGCCGGAGGAGAAGCTCTTCGCCGAGATGGCGACCTACCACGAGGAGCTGGCGAAGGCCGGCGCCCTGCTCGATGGCTCCGGGCTCCAGCCGAGCGCGAAGGGCTGGCGCATCAAGTATTCCGGGGCGAAGCGCACCGTGATCGACGGGCCGTTTGCCGAGACGAAGGAGCTGATCGCCGGCTACACGCTGATCCAGGTGAAGTCGCGGGAAGAGGCGCTCGAGTGGACCAAGCGCTTCCCCAACCCCGTCGGCGAGGGCAAGCAAGGCGAGATCGAGGTCCGCCAGCTGTTCGAGCTCGAGGACTTCGGGTCGAGCGAGGTGCTCGATCGCTTTCGCGACATCGGCATCGGCGCGAAGAAGTAGTCCCGACCAATCCGGAGGACCCCCATGCTCGCCAAGACCCTCATCGCGCTCGCAGTGATCGTCGTCGTGTTCGCTGCGATCGTCGCCATGCAGCCGTCCGAGTTCCGCGTCGCGCGGACGGCCACCATCTCCGCCCCCGCGCCGGCGATATTCGCCGAGGTGAACGACTTCCGCAAGTGGCGGGCATGGTCCCCGTACGACGAGCTCGATCCGGCGATGAAACGAATCTACACCGGTGCGCCGGAGGGAACCGGCGCGAGCTACGCGTGGCTCGGCAACGGTCACGCGGGCGAAGGGCGCGCGACGATCATCGACAGCCGTCCGAACGACCTGATCCGGATCCAGCTCGATTTCGTGAAGCCCTTTGCGGGCACTGCCTTCGCGGAGTTCGCCTTCAGGCCCGAGGGCGATCGAACCACCGTGGAGTGGCGCCTGGCCGGCACGAACAATTTCCTGGCCAAGGCCGTCCACCTGTTCATGAACATGGACCGGATGGTTGGCGGCCAGTTCGAGCAAGGTCTGGCGCAGCTCAAGTCGGTCGTGGAAGGCGCGCCCAAGCGATAGCGCGGTCCCGGCAACGATCACCCCTAACCCCCAGCAAGGAGACGCAATGCTAGTCCAACCCTATCTGTTCTTCGACGGCCGCTGCGAAGAGGCGATCGAGTTCTACAAGAGCAAGCTCGGCGCCAAGGTCGAGATGCTGATGCGCTTCAAGGACAGCCCCGAGCCCGCTCAGCCCGGCATGGTCCCGCCGGGTGCCGAGAACAAGGTCATGCATTCGTGCTTCCGCATCGGCGATACGGCGGTGATGGCTTCCGACGGCCGATGCCTGGGGAAGCCGAGCTTCCAGGGCTTCTCGCTGTCGCTCACGCCGCCCGACGTTGCTGAGGCCGAGCGGCTCTTCGCCGCCCTGGGCGACGGCGGGCAGGTGCAGATGCCGATGGCGAAGACGTTCTTCTCCCCGCGTTTCGGCATGGTCGCCGATCGCTTCGGCGTGTCGTGGATGGTGGTCGTGGCGCCCGACGCAGCCCCCGCGCCGAACGCCAAGAGATAGGCGATGGCCGATCGGCCAACTTTGATCGACTCAATATAGAGAGAAGCCAGACGATGCAAAAGATCACCCCATTCCTGTGGTTCGACTACAACGCCGAAGAGGCGATCAACTTCTATCTCTCCATCTTCAAGAACTCGAAGATTGTGAGCATGACTCGCTACGGAGAAGCCGGTCCCGGACCCAAGGGAACGGTCATGGCCGCGACCTTCCAGCTCGATGGGCAGGAATTCTTTGCGCTAAACGGCGGGCCGCAGTTCAAGTTCTCGCCGGCAGTATCGTTCTTCGTGAAATGCGAGACGCAGCAGGAGATCGACGAGTTGTGGGAAAAGCTCTCCGCCGGCGGAGCAAAGAACAGGTGCGGCTGGCTACAGGACAAGTACGGACTGTCGTGGCAGATCGTGCCACCCCTGCTGGGCGAGATGTTAAGTGACAAGGATCCTCAGAAATCGCAAAGCGTCATGAAAGCAATGCTCCAAATGGACAAGATCGATATCAAGCGTTTGGAGCAAGCCTATGCGCAGCGATGACGCTTGCGGCAGGCTCATTGGACTACCCTCGCGCTCGCGCGCTCGGGGTTCGCCCTTGGGGCGGCCCGGCAGGCTCACGCCCTGAGCCACTGGCGGGCGTATTCTGGGTCGCGTCGGTGGCGCTGCCCCCCTAGCTCCCTCAGCCCGCCGCGATCGCCGAGTTAATCGACAACTTGCGGGCGATTCACCAAGTACCGCTAAAGCGTCGTCCTCCTCCTTCGGCCCCGCCTGCCGGCCACGCCGGCACGGGGTCTCTTTTCGCGCATCACTGCGTCACGCCACGCTGGGTCAGCTGCCGCCGGAAGTCCCGCAGCTTCGCTTTCACGCGCCCCGCGTTGCCGGCGCCCATCCGGAGGAGGATCTTCTGCCCGGCCGAGCGCGCCTCGAGATCGGGGTCGGCGAACTCGTACATCACCCAGGGGCGCTCTAGCTTGACGGGTCCCTTGACGTCGGGCGGGACGAGCCTGATCGGGCGTCTGAGCTCCGGGGTGGCGAGCAGATGGTCGATCACCTCGATCACCCGGTCGTTGAAGTAGCGCTTCGGATAGCCGAGCTCCGCGTAGGCCTGCTGGAAGAGCGGATACAGGCGGACGTAGAGCGTGACCAGCTTGCCCGTGTCCGCTGACTCCATGAGCTGCAGCAACGGCTCGTAGCGGCGCTCGTTCTCCGAGCCGAGGTAGACACCGTCCGGTCGCTCGGTCGTGGTGAATCGTCCGGCGGTCGGCTTGACCGGCCACACCCGCGGCGACGCCTTCTTGCGCGGCAGGTTGTCCACCGTCGCGACGACGCGACGCACGACGCCGGTGTCCTCCAGGAACGCGCCAACCGCCTTCCTCCCGACGAGACCGGCGATCGCGTCCAGCACGGTCTTGTCGCTCTCGGCGAGCGCCGGCAGCGGCGCCGCCTGCTTCGCGGGTTCGCCGGTCGTCTCCGGCCGCGCCTCCTCGATCGGATGACGGATCTCCGGCTCGGGCTGCGGCGCGGGCGCTGGTGGAGCCTCGGCGACGGGCGCCGGCGCCGGCGCCGGCGCCTGCTGTTCGGCGCCCTGCTGCTGCCACCAATAGTAGGCGCCGATTCCGATCGCGCCCCACACGAGAAACAGGATCACCCACCAGATCGGTCTATTCATCAGAAGCTCTCCGTCCAGGGTCGCAGCTCGACCTCCCACGTCCACGCGCTGCGCGGCTGGTCGTGGATGGCGAGGTAGGCGCTCGCGATCGCATCCGGGTCGAGGAACCCGTGGGGGCCGCGATCGGATCGCGCCTCGCCCGGCTGCCGGATGCCACCGTCGATGACGAAGTGCGCCACGTGGATGCCCTTGGGCGCGAGCTCGCGCGCCAGGCTCTGCGCGAGGCCGCGCAGCGCGAACTTGCCCATCGCGAACGGGGCCGACTGCGAATAGCCCTTCACGCTCGCCGACGCGCCGGTGAGAAGGATGCTCCCGCGCCCGAGGGGCAGCATTCGCCGCGCGGCCTCCTGCGCGACGAGGAAGCCGCCGAACGCGCAGACCTCGAGCGCCCTGGCGACGCCGGCCGGGTCGACCTCGACGATGGGGCCGCGCGCGCGGGCGCTGGCGTTGTACACCACCAGCGCCGCTGCGCCGAGCTCGGCGTCGACCGCACGGAAGAGCCCCTGCACCGCCGCGGGCTGCGCGGCGTCGCAGACGTAGGCCTTCGCGCCGGTCTCGACGACGAGTCCGGCGAGCTTGTCCGTGTTGCGGGCGGCGAGGGCGACCCTCATGCCCCGCTTCGCGCAGGCGCGAGCGAGCGAAGCGCTCAGACCCTTGCCCGCTCCGACGATCAGTGCGACTTCGTTCGGCATGCGCGGCTCCGGTTGGGAACGGAAAGCGACGAGCTTACGACAGAGTCAATAACGCGATGGACCGCTTACCGTCCGTCGAGTTCGGAGAAGACAGGAGTTTCGTGTATACTCCGCCGCGTTCGACGCACTTTCATCCGGTCAGCGTCGGGCCATCGCGGTCGTTCCTCGTCCCCGATCCCCATCCACGCAGTCACGTCTGCCTGAACCGGTTCTGCGGCCTTGCAGCCGCTGCAGGCCGATCAGGAGCGGGCGCGCGTCACGCGCTTCCCGCTCCGCAAGCTCGGCGCCACGCGCCGAAGTTACAGGAGACTTGCTTGACTCAGTCGTTTGCTGACCTCGGCCTCGCGGCCGAACTCGTTCGCGCCGTCACCGAAGAGGGCTACACGGTGCCCACGCCCGTGCAGGCCAAGGCCATCCCGCCGATCCTCGAGGGCCGCGACGTGCTCGCCGGCGCGCAGACCGGCACCGGCAAGACCGCCGGCTTCGCGCTGCCGCTGCTGCAGCGCCTCACGCACCATGCCCACCACGGCGGGCGCCACTCGATCCGCGCGCTCATCCTCACGCCAACCCGCGAGCTGGCTGCGCAGGTCGAGGAGAGCGTCCGCACCTACGGCCGGCATCTGAAGCTGCGCACCGCGCTCGTGTACGGCGGCGTGGGCTTCACGCCGCAGGTCGCGGCGCTGCAGCGCGGCGTGGACATCCTCGTCGCGACGCCCGGCCGGCTGCTCGACCACCTCGGCCAGCGGACCGTGAGCCTCGCCCACGTCGAGATCCTCGTGCTCGACGAAGCCGACCGCATGCTCGACATGGGCTTCATCCACGACATCCGCAAGGTGCTCGCGGTGCTGCCGCCGAAGCGGCAGAACCTGCTCTTCTCCGCGACCTATACCGACGAGATCCGCACGCTCGCGGACTCGATCCTGCGCAACCCCGCGCTCGTCGAGGTGGCGCGCCGCAACGCCGAATCGGAGCTGGTGACGCAGCGCGTCCATCCGGTCGACCAGGGCCGCAAGCGCGCGCTGCTCGCGCATCTCGTCGCCACGGGCGACTGGCGCCAGGTGCTCGTCTTCACGCGCACCAAGCACGGCGCGAACCGGCTCGCCGAGCAGCTGTGCAAGGACGGCATCGAGGCGACCGCGATCCACGGCAACAAGAGCCAGGGCGCCCGCACCCGCGCGCTTGCCGACTTCAAGGCGGGCGAGATGCGCGTGCTGGTCGCGACCGACATCGCGGCGCGCGGGCTCGACATCGAGGAGCTGCCGCACGTCGTGAACTACGAGCTGCCGAACGTCCCCGAGCACTACGTGCACCGCATCGGCCGGACCGGCCGTGCCGGGACCCCGGGCGAGGCGATCTCGCTCGTCTCGCCCGACGAATACGCCTACCTCAATGACATCGAGAAGGTGCTGAAGCGCAGGCTCGAGCGCGAGGTCGTGCCGGGATTCGAGCCGGGTACACCCGCGCCACGGACGGCTCGCCCCACGGAAGAGCGGGAGAGAGGGCCGAGGCCTTCTCCCGGGCGGCGCGGCGGAGAGCGCGGGGCGCAACGTCCGGACGCTCGGGCGCGCCACGCGCCGCGTGCCGAGCAGCCGCCCGCGCGGCCCCAGAGCCCGAGACCGCAGCCGGAGCGCACGCGCCCGGTGGATGCGCCCGATAATGGGCGCCAACCCGCCTCGCATGCCAATGCGCAGTTCCCTTCGTCGGGGCCCGCGCAGCCCGCGCCGCCGCGGCGCGGCGGTCACGGGGACCGCGGCCGGCCGGCGCAGGTGCCGGCGCTGCTGCGCGGCGCGCCGCGGCGCACGAATTGACTGACGTACAAAGGAGCCACACATGGAAATCTTCGTAGGCAATCTCGCTCCGCAGACCACCGAGGACGAGCTGACCGCGCTGTTCAAGGCGTTCGGCGAGGTGCGCTCGGCGGAAGTGAAGCGCGATCTCTTCAGCGGCGTGTCGAAGGGCTTCGGCTTCGTCGAGATGCCCGGCAAGCAGCACTCGCTCAACGCGATCGCCGGCCTGAACGGCAAGGACCTGAACGGCCAGCCGCTGCGCGTCAACGAGGCGCAGTCCCGCGTTGGCCGCGGCGGCTCGCGCCGGCGCTAAGGAACCGATAATGGCAAAAGAAGAACTGGTCGAGCTGGAAGGCGTCGTAAGCGAGGTGCTGCCCAACACCTCGTTCCGCGTGACGCTGCAGAACGGGGCCCACGTGATGGCGTACGCCTCGGGCAAGATGCGCAAGCACCGCATCCGCATCCTCGCGGGCGACCGCGTCACGCTGGAGATGTCGCCCTACGACCTGACGAAGGGTCGGATCAACTTCCGGCACAAGGACGACGCCCCGGCACGCACCGCGCCCAGGCCGAGCCAGTTCCGCAGGCGATAACGCACGTTTCCCCCGCCTGCGATCAGGAGGGGTGCCCGCGAAGCGGGCGGGGTGGCGGCGGCGCTCACTCCGGGGCGAGCCAACTCACGCGCTGGCCGCCCTCGCCGGCCGGCGCGAGGGCGCGCCAGAGCCAGTCGAGGAGCGGCTTTGCCTCCGCGTCGAAGCGGAACGGCGGGTTCACCACCAGCAGCCCGCAACCGCGGAGGGAAGCGGTCCAGCGCTCGGGACGCACCGCGAGCTCGAGCTGGAGGATCTTCCGGATCCCGGTGCCGACGACTTCGCGGTCGAACACGCGCATCGTCGGCGGCTCCATGAGCGGATACCAGATCGCGTAGCTCCCGGTCGCCCAGCGCTCGTGGGCGGCGACGAGTGCGCGCGCGACGCGCCTGAACTCGCCCGCGCGATCGAACGGCGAGTCGACCAGGACGAGGCCGCGCCGCTCCGGCGGCGGGAGATGCGCCTTCAGCGACTGGTAGCCGTCCATGCGATGGACGGTGACCCGGCGGTCGCGCGCGAAGCTCTCGCCGAGCGCCGCGACATCGGTCTCGTTGAGCTCGGAGAGCACCATGCGGTCGCCCGGCCGGAGGAACCTCCGCGCGATCCACGGCGAGCCCGGATAGAAGCGCAGCTTCCCGTTCGGGTTCTCGGCGCGGACTGCCGCGAGGTAGGGCCCGAGCGCGTCGGGCGAGTCCGACCGGTCCCACAGCCGCGCAATGCCGTCCCGAAACTCGGTGTTCTTCTGCGCCCAGGGGTGCGTCAGGTCGTAGCGGCCGACGCCGGCGTGGGTGTCGACGTAGCAGAACGGCTTCGCCTTTGCGGCGAGCCCGATGAGGAGCCGGACGAGCAGTGCGTGCTTGAAGACGTCGGCGAAGCTGCCGGCGTGGAAGTGGTGACGATAGGCGAGCATCCCGTCACAGCTTGTCGGACTTCCCGGCGCGGCCCCGCGCCTTCTCCACCGGGTACTTGACGGCGTTGATCGCGAGCTTCTTCTCCGCCGCCGCGAGCGGGTCGATCCCCAGACGGTCGGCGAGCTCGACCAGGTAAATCAGCACGTCGGCGATCTCGAGCTCGACCGCGGCCCGCTGCTCGGGACGTAGGCTGTCCGCCTCGTGCGGCGTCAGCCACTGGAACTGCTCGACCAGCTCGCCCGCCTCCACGATGAGGGCCATCACGAGGTTCTTCGGGTTGTGGAACTTGTCCCACTCGCGCTCGGCGACGAAGATGCGCAGACGCGTGCGGAGGGTGTCGAGGCTGTCGATGGCGGGCATGCGGCGGGCTCCGGTCGGGCGAGTCAGTATAGCGACGGCGCGCCCCGCCTCAGTCGCCGAGCCTGCGGACGCCGTCGGCGAGCAGGTCCGCGAGGGCGATGGCGTTGGTGGGGTGCGGCACGCTGTCGGTGCTCCAGACGTCTCCGACGCCCGCTTCCCGCACCGTGTCGAGCGCGTCGCCGATGAACAGCGCGTGCGTGACGATCGCGCTCACTTTCGCCGCACCGCGCGCCATGCAGGCGCGCGCGGCCGCGGCGAGCGTGCGGCCGGTGCTCGCGACGTCGTCCACGAGCACCACCTCCCGCCCCTCGATCCCGAGCTCCGGCAGCGCGACGCTCACGTCGCGGTCGCCGTGGCGCTGCTTCTCGCCGACCGCGAACGGGCACCCGGCGGCCTGCGCCACCGCCTCGACCCATTGCGCCGATTCCAGGTCCGGTCCGACGATGAGCGGCGCGCGCAGCCGCGCTCGTACCAGCGCGCCGACCAGCGGCGCGGCCGCGAGCGCGACCGTCTGCTTCGCCGGCAGCGCATCGGCGAGCGTCGCGGTGCGGTGCAGGTGCGGGTCGACGGTGACCAGGTGATCGAAGTAGCGCGCGAGGAACCGCCCGACGATCCGCTGGCTCACCGCCTCGCCGTCGCGAAACGCCGCGTCCTGACGCATGTAGCAAAGGTAGGGCGCGACCAGCGTGAGCCGCTTCGCGCCGAGCTCGGGCGCCGCCTCGGCGGCGAGCAGAAGCTCCACGAGCTTGTCGTTCGGACGATCGAGGCTCCGGCAGAAGACGACGTGCTCGGGCAGCGCCGCCGGTAGCGTCACCTTGCTCTCGCCGTCCGGGAAGCGGTGCACCGCGGCGATCGCGCACTGCACCCCGAGCCGCTCGGCGACCGCGCGCGCCTGCGCCGCGTGCTCGGGAAAGCCGATGACCATCCTCACCCGCTCCGGGGCAGACATTCGAGTACCCTACGGCATCCCGCGCCTTTTGAGGAGTGGGTTGAGCCGGCGCCTTCGTCGCGCACCTGCTGAGCGCCGCTGCTGCCTGCGATCGCCGACCGCACCCGGGAAGGACGCCCATGCCCGTCAACACCACCGCCACCGGCCTGATGATCGAGGACCTCACCGTCGGCACGGGCGACCTCGCCAGCGCCGGCCAGAAGGTCACGGTTCACTACACCGGCTGGCTCACCGACGGCGCCAAGTTCGATTCGAGCAAGGACCGCAACGACCCGTTCGTCTTCCCGCTCGGCAAGCGCCAGGTGATCGCGGGCTGGGACGAGGGCGTGCAGGGCATGCGGGTCGGCGGCATGCGCAAGCTCACCATCCCGCCTGCGCTCGGCTACGGCGCGCGCGGCGCTGGCGGCGTGATCCCGCCGAATGCGACGCTGGTGTTCGAGGTGGAGCTGCTGGGCGTGGGTTGAACGGCGCCGCCGGTCTCGAGATGTAACTTCTGTAACCGGCGGTTACAGGCCGCCGTGCGGCGATCGGCCTGCAGCATCATGACGTCACAAGAAAAGCGCCGGCCGGGTTGAAGCCGGCTCGCGCGAGGCGTTAAATGGCGGTGGGAAGCTCTTCAGGCTGCGGTATTCGCGGCCAGGAGGTGGTCATGAGATCACTGAACGCTCTGGCGACGATGGTAGCGGTGCTGCTGGTGGGTGCGCTCGTCAGCGACTCCGCTTTCGCCTATCGCGGCGGCGGCCACTCCGGTCGAGGCGGCGGTGTCGCCGTCGCGGGTGGCGGCCAGTTCGTTCGACCCGGCGGCGTGGTCATCGCCGGCGGTGGCCAGTTCGTTCGACCCGGCGGCGTGGTCGTCGCCGGAGGGGGAGGCAAGGTTTTCGTCGGAAGCCGGGTCGTCGTCGGCGTCGGCGTCGGTTTCCCGGTGTACTGGGGGCCGAGGTGGTACTACCCGTACCCCGCTGCTTACCCTTACTACGCACCCTATTCCTACCCGTACTACTACCCGCCCGCCGCTTACCCGTCCGGGCCCACGACGTACATCGAGCAGGGCAGCGGGCAAGCGGCGCCGCAGCAACCGGCTCCTGAACACTGGTGGTATTACTGCGCCGAATCGAAGATGTACTACCCGTACGCGAAGGAGTGTCCGGGCGGCTGGCAGCGAGTATCGCCGCAACCTCCGCCACCCAACTGACCCCCGGGCGGCCGTGCCTTCCTGGCTGAAAAGCTCGCCTCTCCCTGCGCTGCTGATCCTCGGCGCGTGCGCAACCGTGCCCACCGGCCCCGCCGTCATGGTTCTGCCCGGCACCGGGAAGGGCTTCGATGCGTTCCGCGCCGACGACGCGGTGTGCCGGCAGTTCGCCCACGAGCAGGTGGGTGGGCTCACGCCGCAGCAAGCCGCCTCGAACACTGCGGCGACCGGCGCGGTGGTCGGGACTGCCGTCGGCGCTGCGGCCGGCGCGTTGATCGGTGGCACCGCTAGCGCCACGGGCGTCGGCGCAGGCGCCGGGCTCCTGGTGGGAAGCCTGGCGGGAGCCGGCGCGGGAACGGGTTCCTACTACAACGCGCAAATGCGCTACGACTTCGGTTACCAGCAGTGCATGTACGCAAAGGGCAACCGGATCCCGGTGTCGGGGCGGTTTGCGTCTTCGTTGCCACCCCGGCAGGCGTACCACCCTCCTCCGCCGCCCAACGCCCCGCCCCCTCCTGCGCGCTGAGCGCCGGCGCGCCGCCCGGCGGAAACACCGTGCTGGGCGTATAGTGGATACCCGATCTCGGCGTGTCCCGAGAAGGCCCACGAAACTGGAACCCCGCATCGGCGGGGTTTCTCGTTTCCGGGCCGATCGCGACGCGCACAGGAGGCACCGACATGCTGGCCACAAAAAAGATGCACCCCGTCGCCGTCTGCAGGATGTGCCACGGCATCACCTATCGCACCGAGGCGATCAACCAGCGCTGCGGGCGCAGCCCCCAGGGCCGGCGCTGCCGCGGCGTGTTCAGGAGCGCCGTGAACGACGGCGACTGGAAGGAATGCACGGCCTGCACCGCCACCGGCAAGTACGAGCAGCGCCTCTGCCCGTTCTGCGACGGCATCGGCTGGCACTTCATGAAGCTCAGGGCGCTCTGAAGGCGCGCGCGTCGGCCACGGCCGCGGCTCGTAGAACCGGCGCATGCCGGGCGCCGACCCTCATCCGTACTCCGGTCTCACGCCCGACGTCGTCCTCGATGCGCTCGAGAGCGCAGGGTTGGCCGGCGACGGACGCCTGCTCGCGCTGAACAGCTACGAGAACCGCGTCTACCAGATCGGCATCGAGGACGCCGCCGGCCCGTCGTCGTTCGTGGTCGCCAAGTTCTACCGGCCGGCGCGCTGGACCGACGCGCAAATCCTGGAAGAGCACGCGTTCGTGCGCGAGCTCGCCGAGCGCGAGATCCCGGTCGTCGCGCCGCTCGTGCTGCAGGGCGCGACCCTGCACGAGTTCGGCGGCTTCCGGTTCGCGGTGTATCCGCGGCGCGGCGGCCGCACCCCCGAGCTCGAGGATCCGAAGACGCTCGAATGGCTGGGCCGCTTCATCGGGCGCATCCACGCCGTGGGCGCGGTGCGACCGTTCGACACCCGGCCGGCGCTCGACCTCGAGGGCTTCGGGGTCGAGCCGCGCGCGTGGCTGCTCGAGCACGGGTTCATCCCCGCCGACCTGCTCGAGCCGTGGCGCAGCGTCGCCGATCGCGCGCTCGCGGGCGCGGCGCGCTGCTATGAACGCGCGGGCCCGCTGGCGACGATCCGGCTGCACGGCGATTGCCACGCCGGCAACATCCTCTGGACCGGTGACGGCCCGCACTTCGTCGACTTCGACGACGCGCGCTCCGGCCCGGCGGTGCAGGACCTGTGGATGCTGCTCTCGGGCGATCGCGCCGCGATGACGCGGCAGCTCGGCGACGTGCTCGCGGGCTACGAGGATTTCCGCGAGTTCGAGCCGCGCGAGCTCGCGCTCGTCGAGGCGCTGCGGACGCTGCGTCTCATCCACTACTCGGCGTGGCTGGCGCGGCGGTGGGACGACCCGGCGTTTCCCGCCGCGTTCCCATGGTTCAACACCCAGCGCTACTGGCAGGACCGCATCCTCGAGCTGCGGGAGCAGGTCGCGGCCATGGACGAGCCGCCGCTCTGGCGCGACTAGCGAGGATTTCTCACCGCGGGAATCGCGGGCGGAGGAATCCGGGCGCGGTGCTGCGTTACACTCCGGCTCCATGGATCTCGCCAGCGACGAACAACTGTCGGCCGACAGCGAGCTCGCACGCGACCTGCGGGGCGGCCGCTTCGTCGTGACCGCCGAGCTCTCGCCGCCGGTCGCGACCGATCCGGCGGAGTTCATCGACGCCGCGGCAGCGCTTCGCGGCGTCGCCACCGCGGTGAACGTCACGGACGGCGCCGCCGCGAAAGCCCATCTCTCGGCCCTGGTCGCGGCGCACTTCCTCCTCCAGCATCGCGTCGAGCCGATTCTCCAGCTGACCTGCCGCGACCGGAATCGCATCGCGCTCCAGGGCGACCTGCTCGGCGCGGCGGCGCTCGGGATCCGGAACGTGCTGGTGCTGCGTGGCGACGACCCGGGCGCCGGCGACCAGCCGGACACGAAGCCGGTGTTCGACCTGGACGCGACGACCTTGCTCGCGATGGCAACCCGCATGCAGGCCGAGCACCGGCTGCCCTCGGGCGCCGCGATCACCGGTCCGATCCGGCTGCTGCTGGGCGCCGCCGACACCCCGATCGACCCGCCTCCCGGCTGGCGCGCGGAGCGACTGGTCGCCAAGGCCGATGCGGGCGCCGCGTTCATCCAGACGCAGTTCTGCATGGACATGGCGGTGGTGCGGAGGTATGCCGCGCGGCTGCTCGAGCTCGGGCTCGCGCAGCGGCTGCCGATCCTGATCGGGGTCGCGCCGATCCCGTCGGCGCGCTCGGCCCGCTGGATGAAGGCGAAGCTGCACGGGACGCAGATCTCGGACGACATCGTCGGGCGCCTCGAGCGCTCGTCCGACCCGAGGCGCGAGGGCAAGCGGATCTGCGTCGAGCTGATGCAGGAGCTCGCGGCAACCCCCGGCATCGCCGGCGCGCACGTGATGGCGCCGCAGAACCACGCCGCGATCGCGGAGGTGGTCGCGGCGTCCGGCGTCAAGGGGACGCGGCGCGCTCCGGTCAGTCACTGACTCCTGGGACGCGCACATGGCCTTCAGCCAGCAAGACCTCGAGATCGACGGCTGCCGCATCAACCTCCGCCGCGGCGGCGCGGGCGCCCCGCTGCTCTATCTGCACGGCGCGAGCGGCGCCCCCGTGGTCATGCCGTTCATGGAGAAGCTCGCCGGAAGCTTCGAAGTGCTCGTGCCCGAGCACCCCGGTTTCGGCCTGTCCGACGAGCCGGAGTGGCTGGAGAACATCCACGATCTCGCCTACTTCTATCTCGATTTCCTGCGCCACCTCGACCTGCGGAACGTGCTCGTCGTCGGGAGCTCCATCGGCGGCTGGCTCGCGCTGGAAATGGCGGTGCGCGACGCCGCGCGCATCCGGTCGCTGGTGCTCGTGAGCCCGGCGGGAATCTCCGCCCCCGGCGTTCAGCCCGCCGACATCTTCATGTGGTCGCCCGAGGAGCTCGTCCGCAACCTGTTCCACGACCAGAAGCTCGCCGAGGCGAGGCTCGCCGAGCCGGTGACTCCGGGCGAGGTCGACATCGCGCTCAAGAACCGGCACACCGCGGCCCGGCTCGCCTGGGAGCCGCGGCTTCACGATCCCTTCCTCCACAAGTGGCTGCACCGCGTGACGGTGCCGGTCAAGATCGTGTGGGGCGAGAACGACACGATCCTGCCGGTCGCCTACGCCCGGGCGTTCCAGACGCTCATGCCGCACGCCGAGCTCGAGATCATTCCGGCCTGCGGCCACCTCCCGCAGGCGGAGAAGGCCGACCGCTTCTGCGACAGCGTGCTGCGGTTCGCGAGCGGGGGGTGACGCCGTGCAGGTCGTCCTGTTCCATCTGATGCCCTACGCCGATCTCGACCTCGAGAGCGCGCGCCGCCACGGGACGGTGTGGGTGAAGCTGCCGAACACGCATTTCGACCCGGTGAAAGGTCACACGCTCTACAACCGCTATCTCGACGAGCTCGAGTACGCGGAGGAGCTCGGCTTCGACGCGATCTCGGTGAACGAGCACCACCAGACCGCGTACGGTCTCATGCCGTCGCCGATCGTGACCGCCTCGGCGCTCGCGCGGCGCACCAAGCGCATCAAGATCGCGATCCTGGGCAGCGCCCTGCCGCTGCGCGAGCACCCGCTGATGGTCGCCGAGGAGCACGCGATGATCGACGTGATCAGCGGCGGGCGGTTGATCAGCGGCTTCGTGCGCGGCATCGGCGCCGAGTACCACACCTTCGGCGTGAACCCGACCTTCTCGCACGACCGTTTCCACGAGGCCCACGACCTGATCGTGCGCGCCTGGACCGAGCCCGGGCCGTTCGCATTCCAGGGCCGGCACTACCGGGTGAACTACGTGAACACCTGGCCGCGCCCGTACCAGCGCCCGCACCCGCCGATCTGGATCCCGTCGCAAGGGAGCAAGGAGACGATCGACTGGGCGTCGCACCCCGATCGCCGCTACACCTACCTGCAGACGTTCAGCCCGGCCAAGGTGGTGCAGCGGTACCTCAAGATGTACCGGGACACGTGCGCGGCGCACGGCTACGCGGCCGAGGATCGGCAGCTGGGGTGGGCGGTCCCGGTCTACGTGGCCGAGACCGACGAGGCCGCGCGCCGCGAAGCCAAGCCGCATCTCGAGGCGTTTCGGAACGTGTTCCTCAAGATGCCAATCGAGATGCTGCTGCCGCCCGGCTACACGTCGCGCGATTCGCTGAAGAACGTGATGAAGGCGAAAGCCGAGATCTTCGAGGAGATCACGATCGACAAGGCGATCGAGCTCGGGCTGTTCGTCTGCGGGAGCCCGGCGACGGTGCGGCAGGCGTTCGAGGCCTACTGGCGGGAGATGCGCTTCGGCAACCTGCT
>Ga0209342_10001429_pt1 | contig 26839 bp, 28 predicted proteins | sample RifCSP16_2_FD_184023 | JGI IMG/M metagenome (GOLD analysis project Ga0209342, IMG submission 184023) | Soil microbial communities from Rifle, Colorado - Rifle CSP2_sed 16_2 (SPAdes) (version 2) | ecosystem: Environmental > Terrestrial > Deep subsurface > Rock core/Sediment | place: Rifle... | reverse complement strand
CCGCCCTGGCCTTGGGCAACGAATGATCGAGATGGGACGTTGCCCAAGGGCGTGGGCTTCGGGCGAGATAGGCGGGCCAGGGAATCCACGAATGAGGGTTTTGCAGGGCCCGCCAGCGGTGAAAAGTAACCTCGCTCGCCTTTGGCGGGATTCCGTGTAAGGGTCTCAGCTAGCAAGGTTACTGGCGGGCCCAGACCCTTGTATGTTGAGTTGTGCGTCGGTGACTTGGGACGGCCACGGTGGCAGGGGGCCCGGCCACGAAATCTGATTGTCAGTCTCACTGCTCCCGGCCGATGTCGGATCGCAAGAACTCAGTCTGGCAGGCGCGATTCGCGCAGCATAGGACCGGTCGGGAGCATTCTCGTTGAATTCAGGGTAAACGCCAGTTCGGAGCCGACATGGATCAGCGCGGCGAGCAGCGGGTTGAGAAAGCCGAAGGCAGCCAGGCCCACTCCAGCGCCGTCGACCAGCAATGTCCCGATGAAGTTCTGTCGGATGATCCGCCTGCACCGCCGGGCGATCTTCAGCGTCTCAGCAAGCCTGAGGAGGTCGTTCCCCAGCAGCAGGATATCGGAACTCTCACGCGTCACATCCGTGCCGGAACCCATGGCAATGCCCACGCTCGCCTGCATGAGTGCCGGGGCGTCATTCACACCGTCGCCGACCATCGCCACGGTCCGGCCGATTCGCAGCAACTCCTGGATGCGCGCCAGCTTCTCATCGGGTAAGAGCCCAGCCTCCATCTCGTCAATCGCCAAGTGCCTGGCCATCGGGCCTGCCACAGAGGCGTCGTCGCCCGTCAACAGGATAGTCCTCAAGCCCATCTTGCGGAATTCAGCGACGGCCGATGCCGATTCTGGGCGCAAGACGTCTTCGATGTGGAGCGAGCCCAGAAGCCTTCCCCCGCGGGCGACCAGTACGGAGGACGAGAGTGCCGCCGGATTGACGAAGCCGTCAGGATTGACACCGGATTCCATGAGAAAGTCGTGGGTGCCGACAAGGATCTCCTCTCCGTCGGCCGTGCCCTGGACGCCCTTTCCTGGCCGGTACTCAAAGTGCTCCAGTTCGGCGACCGGGAGGGAGAGCTCCGCCGCCTTGCGGATGATCGCACCTGCCAATGGGTGCTCGGAGTGCCTCTCAACGATGGCGGCGGCTTCGACCACACTTCGCTCTGTCGCCCCGGGAAGCGGAACTACGGAACTCACCACTGGGTTGCCCAGCGTCAAGGTCCCGGTCTTGTCCAAGACGATGGTGTCTACCTTGCTGAGGACTTCAAGGTAGAGCCCGCCTTTCACGACCGCTCCCTGTCGCGCCGCCTGCCCGATGCCGCCCAGGATGGCCAGTGGAGTACCGACGGCGATGCCGCACGCCCCGGCGACAATAATGACCGAGATGGTGGCGCGAGGATCGCGGGTAATGGCGAATGTGAGTGCTGCGCAGCCGACGGCGAAATAGACCAGGTAGCCAGCCAGCCGGTCGGCGGTCTTCTGGATCGGGGCGCGGGACTGCTCGGCGTGTTCCACGGCCTCGACTATCCTGCCGAAGGCAGTCTCGCGGCCGATGGATGTGGCGCGGACTTCAAAGGCGCCCGACTGATTGATGGTCCCGGCGTACACCAGCGAGCCGGGCCTTTTCTCGGCGGGCATCGATTCCCCCGTAATGGCCGACTGATCAACGGAAGACCTTCCCTTGAGGACGACGCCGTCCACGGCGATGCGCGTGCCGGGCTTGATGAACACGACATCGCCCACTTGGAGGTCGTCAACCCGTATGTGATGCGCTCCATCCGGCGTACGGACCTCCGCGTATTGTGGCAGGAACTCAAGCAGGTCCTTGATGGCCTGGCGGCCGCGACCGACCGTCAGCTCCTCCAGCAATTCGGCGATGAGGACGAACAGGACGATGACCAGCGCCGTGAAGAACTCCCCAAGGACCATGGCCGCGGCGAGTGCGATGGTCATCGAAAGCTCCATCGTCATGCGACGCTTGAGCCCGTTGCGAACGGCTTCCCGAAAGACCGGATATCCCCCGACGATCGTGGCGGCTGCGGCGATGATATCGAATGGGGCAAATGACTTCCACAACTCAAGCCAACTTGCGGCGATCGCCAATGCGACAAGGAGTATCCGGGCTACTTGGATCTTGTAGCGTCCTACGGTTTCTTGGTTCTGGCGGCTCACAATCGCAATCCTCTCCGATCACTTCAGGTAGGAACGCACGACATCAATCAACTGTTGGGCGGACCTGGCTTGCTCGGAGGTGGGTCGTTCGTCGGGATTGACGATATGGAATCGCACATGGCCCTCGATCACCTCCGCCATCAGGCCATTCATCGCGCCGCGAGCGGCGGCCAGGATCTGGAGAACCGTGAAGGGCTCTTCCTCTTGATCGAGCGCCCTCTCCACCGCCTCCAACTGGCCCCGGATCCTGCGGACGCGGTGGAGCAGCTTCTGTTTGTCGCGAATCGTATGCGCCATGGGTTTGTCCCTCGCGGGTAGTATACCAGGGTACGGTATGTGGGACAGCCCGTCTAGCGGGGCACCGTACGGCAGGCAGGGCCAGGTGTCCCGCCTCCAGTAAGCCAGCTGGACATACGCGAGGCCGGGACGGTGGGACCTCTACCAGGTCGCAGGACTGCCTTGGGCAGCATAGGCGCACCGAGTTCATGGATCGCCCCATGTTCCAGGAGCCGCTCCAAATATCCACGCGCGATCAATGCTAAATCCAAGGGCAGGAACAAGAATCCCCAGGGTGATTGCCGCAGTTTGGGGATGGTGCGATGGCTGGTTCCGGCGTTGACCTAGGAAGGAAGATGCCCGCGCCCAGTTTCATCGCCCTTTCTTTCCAATGTTGCCCACACCCCAGGCAAGGCCAGCTGCTGGAAGATCCGATCCATCTCTTCCGGTGAATACGGCATGCCGGACTTCAGCCACCATTTGAGCAGGTTGAGAAAGGCTCCGGCCAGATAGGAGGACACTGCCGTCAGAGGAATGGATCGGGGACTTGTGTTTTCGCCAGCAGATTCTAGAGCCTCTTCGATGATTCTGCCCAACGCAGTCTGCATTGTTTCCCACAATCTCTCTCCGGTTTGGCCCGACGCCAGTGCCTGGAAATGCATGTGGTCCTGCTGGATGTGTTGGAACAGCTCCAGGCTCGGCACGATCCCTTGACCGGCATGCCTCTCGGAGAGCTGCTGGTTCATCCTTTCAAGCATTTGCTCGATCATAGAAGCGTGGACATCATCTTTGTCGAAATAGTGGCTGTAGAACGTGGAACGTCCGATCCCGGCCCGATCCAATATGTCTTGTACGGTGATCGCCTCATAGCGCTTCTCCGACAAGAGTTCCAACATGGCGGAACTTACCAGTTGGCGGGTGCGCTGGGAACGCCGATCTTGCTTGTCCAGCTTCACTAAGACAACCCTCCCTACCGAACAGTTTCGCTTGCGTGTACGGTAGCGCACTTTTCGATGCGTTTGGTTGTTGACGAGGTGTGGCTCCCTACTTATTCTATCATCTAACGCACATAGTGTCCGTTACAGAACACAATGTTTCGCTGATGGGAGATGAGCGATATGAGCAGCGAGCGATCACATGAATCCCCGACCCGCCGCCAGGATACTGCCGGTGGGTCTGTAGGCGAGGGGTTGTCACTTTCTGAACCGATGATCGACCTGCGCCAGGTCGTCAAGACTTATGAGTCCCCGTCCCAACCTTTCACTGCGCTTCGAGGCGTCAGCCTACAGGTCCAGGCCGGCGAGTTTGTCGCCGTGGTCGGCAAATCCGGCAGCGGAAAGACGACCCTGCTAAACGTCTTGGCGGGTATCGATCGGCCGACCAGTGGAGCAGTCTCGATTGCTGGTACTCAACTGCACTCGCTGTCGGAGTCGCTGCTTGCGGAATGGCGTGGCCGTACGATTGGCCTTGTATTTCAGTTTTTCCAGTTGCTGCCGACCTTGACGGTGGCCGAGAACGTGATGCTGCCGATGGATTTTGCGGAGATCATCCCGGCCGCTAAACGCCGATCCAAGGCTCTGAATCTTCTGGAGCGCGTTGATATTCGGGATCAGGCCGACAAGCTGCCTGTCACCCTTTCGGGCGGACAGCAGCAGCGAGCGGCCATTGCCCGAGCGCTGGCCAACGATCCGCCGATCCTGATGGCCGACGAGCCGACCGGTAATCTGGACGAGGCCACCAGAACGTCAGTTCTGGAGCTGTTCGCCAAATTGAACGCCGAGGGGCGCACGATCATCGTGGTGACCCACGAGCGCGATATCAGCGATTACACAAACCGGCAGGTGACGCTGGTAGATGGTCGCGTCGCCAAAGATACACAAAGGTAATGCTGCCATGACACCACTACTATTTATCAAATTACTCCGCGATATTCAAACGACTTGGGAGCGGATAATTATGATGGTTATAGCCATTAGCGTCAGCTTGATTGTCTTTAGTGGCATGTGGTACGCCCGTACCCTTGTGCAATCCAATACAGCCAGCGGATACGGCAGCACGAATCCTGCCTCCGCGCGGATTACGCTGGAACCGGGGGTCATGTCCGATAAGACCGATGAGTTCATTGCCGCGGCCAAAGCCGAACCCGGGGTGATCGACGCCACCATGCGTCAGGTAACGAATGTCAAGCTGCAAAAAGAGAGTGGCGGTTTGAAATCGCTTCAGCTCTTCGTGGCTGCGGCCACCGATCCGATGCGAATTGCCACGTTCAAAATTGAAGAAGGCGCTGGTTGGCCACCCCCGCCGGACGGTATTCTGATTGAGAGATCGACACTTGAATCACTGAAGTTGAAGGTGGGCGATAAGGTGGATGTTATCGGTTTCGACGGCAGGCCGACGCAGCTGACTGTCGTGGGTTCCGTGCATGATCAAAGCCTGGCGTTGGCCGGTCAAGAAGCAGGAGTTGGTTATATTCAGTCGAACACCTTGCCATTACTAGGCAAACCACCGGCGCTGGACCAGTTGGTCATCACCGTTGCCGACCAACCCGGGCTGGAAGTACCAAGCCGTGACCGTGAGACGATTGTGCGCACCGCGCTAAGTCTCGTTGACCGGCTCAAAGCCACTCCCGGCATAGCCATTAAGCAGGTGGCTGTCCCAACACCGTATGCGCACCCTCATCAGGCGATATCTTACACGGTACTCAGCGCGTTATCAGCATTCGGCCTTTTGTCGCTCATCTTGAGCTCCATCCTGATCGCCACCATGTTTAATGGCCTGCTGATACAGCAGATTCCCCAGATTGGTATGATGAAAGCCATTGGTGCCCGTTCCAGCCGGATTTTGCAGTTGTATATGATCATGGTACTGCTGGTGTCGATCTTAGCCACGGTTCTGGCCTTTGTTCCCGGGATGGTCCTGGGTCGCACCCTGGCTCAGATGATCCTCAGCAGTGCCCTAAACATTGACGTTGCCAGTCTGAGCATTCCATGGTGGGTATTGGGAACGGTCATCTTTGCTGGGGTATTCGTGCCGCTTCTCATCGCGCTCCTGCCACTGTTACGAGCCAGCCGCCGAACCGTACGCGAGGCACTGGACGAGCGTGGAGTTGCTGAACAGCAGGGGCGCATCACAATCGGATTGTTCAGCTGGTTAGGTCGACTGGACCGTATAGATCGTACACTCTTGGCAGCGTTTCGCAACCTATTTCGCCGCCAGGCACGATTGTTCCTGTCAGTTGGGTTATTGGCGACTGGTGGAGCGATATTCGTCAGCGGTTTCAACGTGATGGCAGGCTTCCAGACGATACCATATACGATTTACAACGAGCAACGCTGGGACGTTGAAATACGGCTTGGTGAACCTGCATCTTCCAGCGAGCTTACAGCCATCGTCGGGAAGGTTTCCGGTGTCAGCCGCGTCGAAACCTGGAATATTATTACGACGAGTATCCAGAACGCGGGGGAAATTAATGTGACGCGCACCTATCCAGATCAAGGGCACGGCTCACTGGGTCTTAGTGCCATTCCTCCATCGACTTCCATGCTGATTCCTCCGCCGATCACTGAAGGCCGCTGGCTCGATCCAGATGAAACAGACACCGTTGTTCTGCCTCCATCCATCCGCCAAACAATGCCGGATGTGAAGGTTGGCGATAGCGTGCAACTGTCAGTGGAGGATCGACCAACCACTTGGCGTGTTATCGGGATAACAGGTGGAATGGGCGGAAGTTGCCCTTGTGTTACCCAGAAGGGCTTTGAAGGCGCGAGCGACAGACAGGATCAAGCGAATGTCATCCGGATCATAACCGATCAACATGATAAGGACGCGCGAGTTGCCATCGGGCAAGCAGCCGCCCAGGCGCTCACCGAAGCCGGCATAAAACCTCAGGATCCGCGCTTGATTGATGCCGTAGTCGAGTCAACCGAAGGACATTCAGTCATCTTGGTGGGAGTAATTTTACTCATTGCATCGACCATTGGTATTGTCGGCTTGATCGGTCTGGGATCAACAATGAGCACTAATGTCATTGAACGTACTCGCGAGTTCGGTGTGATGAAAGCCATCGGCGCGTCTGGCTCTATAATTCGGCGTCTGGTGGTATTCGAGGGTATTTTTATAGCGGCGGTAAGCTGTGTGGTTGCAGCCATTCCTGCCATAGCCCTCACGTGGTTTATGGGTGCAGGTCTTGGCAATTTATTCCTCAGCACGCCCATACCGCTCGAGGTGTCGGCACAGGGAATAGCCATTTGGATTCTCGTGGTCGTCGTTGGCGCGGCGCTGGCTACCCTGGCGCCCGCATCCCGGGCATCCCGTCTGACCGTTCGCGAAGCGCTCGCGTACTTGTGAGCAGGAATATCACAAGGAGCTGAATAAGATGAACAATAAGGTCATTACTTTGATCGTCGTGATCGTTGTGCTGGCGTTGGTCGCGTTGGCAGTGATCTACGCTCCAAGCATTGCCGAGATTATGCTGCGCTCGCATAGGATACCGCAACACTGATGAGCCAACTGAGCAAGCCGATGAATCGACACTCGACCAAAGAGAGTCAATATGCACACACATACGCATGGCCCCGAATCCCCGGCCCAAACAGAAGGACGCCTGATCCGCTGGGCGTCATTTTATGACGTATCGGTAAGTATCATGACCCTTGGTCGTGTGCGCCGTTTACGCACTCTGACCGTGGATCATACCCTGCTCAAGCCTGGTGAAAGAGTTCTGGATGTCGGCTGCGGCACTGGCGGCGTGACCATCCCAGCCAAACTACAGGTTGGGAAAAATGGAAGAGCGGCAGGCATTGACCCCGCGCCGGAGATGATCGCTGTCGCCCGCCGGAAAGCAAGCCGTGCAGGGTTGGAGATCGATTTTCGCGTGGGCGTGATCGAATCCCTGCCCTTTCTCGATGGGACTTTCGACGCCGTTACCTCCAGCCTGATGATGCACCACCTGCCTGAACATGTGCAGGTCAGGGGACTGGCTGAAATCAGGCGAGTGCTCAAACCGGGCGGGCGGTTGTTAATTGCAGATATGATGCGTCCGGGCTCATCTTCCCTTGAGCGCCTCGCCTCGTTGGTACTGCATCACGGTCACGGTATTCAATTTGGCATCGAAGACCTGCCAGAATTGTTGAAAGGGGCTGGATTTGAGGAAATCAAGAAACTGGAGGACCGTTTCCTGACCATAGGGTTCGTACGCGCAACGAAACCTGCCGCCTAATTCACCCTACTCCCGCAGGCACAAATCGCCTTCCGACAGGCGGGTACCTAAGCGTCCGCTGATGCGCTTGCGCGTCCTGCAAAAGCTATCAGCCATCAGCTTACAGCAGTCAGCTAGGAGTCCGGCCGAAAAGTGAATCCCCGATCAAGCCGCGGTGTTGATATTTGTAGCAGGAAGAGGAGGGCTTGATGCTGGGGAAGCGAACGTCTCAGCGCGGCTTGTTTGAAGCGGATCATGTGTACCTCGGTTTCGTGGGCGAAGACACCTTCTACGGGTTTCTTGCTCGGGAGCGAGGCAAGCTCTTCCGCGACGAAGCCTTCGCCATGCTGTACCCTGGACTGCGTCTAGGGCAGGCTGCCTGGACAACGGGCGCAACAGCGTGCCGCCGAGCCTTTTGGCACGGGTGCTTCTGCTTCCCTGGCCAGGACCTTCGGCAAGCCCACGATCGGATCTCGGATGCGGAAGCCAAGGCGCGGGCCGACTATGACCTGCGCTGGAAGGTGGCGCTGGGGATCGAGGTGGACAGCCGCCCCTTTGCCAAGAGCACGCTGCAGCTGTTCAGGGCTCAACTCATCCTGCACGACCAAGCCCGGGCGATCTTCGAGCGCAGTCTGGAGTACGCTCGTGAGAGCGGCTATCTCAAGGGGCGGAAGATCAAAGTGGCCTTGGACACGACCTTCATTCTGGGCCGGGGTGCGGTGAAGGATACGTACAACCTGCTGGCGGACGGCATCAAGAAGCTGGTCTGGACGCTGGCCAGGCGAGTGGAACGGATCAAGCCGGAGGCCTGGGCGAAATCGCACGGTTTTGGACGCTACTTTGGCTCGAGCATCAAAGGCCAGGCGGAGATCGATTGGGATGACGAGCAGGCCCGACGGGCCTTCCTGCAAGGGATCGTCGCCGATGCGGACCGCCTGCTGGAGATGACCCGCCAGCAGCTGCGGCAGCTGCCGGCCGATGGCGAAGAGAGACGGCAGGTCCTGGCTGCCGCCGAACTGCTCACGCAGCTGCTTTGTCAGGACATCGACCGAGACGGCGATGACGGGCCAGGGCTGAAGGAAGGGGTGGCCAAGGACCGAATCGTCTCGGTGCATGACCCGGAGATGCGCCATGGGCACAAGAGCGCGACTAAACGCTTCGAAGGCTTCAAAGCGGCCGTAGCCGTGGACCCGGATTCCCAGCTCATCACCGCCGTCGGCTTGTTGAGCGCGAATGCAGGAGATAGCGAGCAGGCGCTGGAGCTGGTCGAAGCGAGTGAGGCGAACACCGGGATCCAGGTCGAAGAGACGATGGGCGACTGTGCCTACGGGGATGGCACCACGCGCGAGATCTTCGAGCAGGCCGGGCGCAAACTGGTGGCGAGGGTTGCCCACCCACACAACCGGGGCCAGTTCCCCAAAGAGGCTTTCACCATCGACCTGGAAGCGGGGACGTGCACCTGTCCGGCGGGAGAAGTCACCCACACGACGGTCCCCTGCGGCACTCACCCGGATCGCACCGGTCGAAGGCTCTCCCTGCGAGCGTTTCAATTCGAGGCGGAAGCCTGCGACCGATGTGCGTTGCGCCCGGCGTGTACCCGGGCCCGGCCGGGCCAAGGACGGACGGTCAGGATCCATCCGCAGGAACGACTGCTCCAGGCCGCCCGTACTCTGCAAGCCAGTCCAGAGTTCGGTGAATACCGGGAGAAACGTCAAGCGGCCGAGCATCGCTTGGCGAGATTGGTTCAGTTGGGCATTCGGAAGTCGCGCTACTTTGGGCAAGCCAAGACTCTCTTCCAAGTGATGCTGGCAGCGACCGTGGCCAATCTCACCCTTACCGCCACGAAGATGAAGAACATGAGACCCGGAAGCGGGGCGAAGCGCCTCACGTCTTTCTTGTTGTCTCCACTCAGGCGTGCCTTCAAGGCCCTTTTCGCCCTCCGATTACCTGGGTTGGGCCCTGGGCTTCGCATTGCTGGCATTTCCCGTCTGCCGCGACCGACTTTCCGGCCGGGCTTCTAGGACGAAGCTGAGGGATGACGGCTGAGTGCAGATGGCTGCCTTTGAGGAGGCGACGGTGGGGATCGAACCCACGGTGAAGGTTTTGCAGACCCTGACCCAGGCGATTCAGACCCTTGATCGCCTTTGGCCGGATTCCGTGTAAGGGTCTGCGGATTTTCGGCTGCCTGGTGGACCCAGACCCTTGACCGTCTTCTAGGACCAGGCAACAGACATAAGTACCCCGTCCGTTCGCTGGTTAGGCTACATCAGCGGTGACTACAAGTCAAGGTAGCTACTCGACAGGCCTCTGTTCGCGTGGCATGAAGGCGCTCGGCTCCCCCAAGTTGTTAGGCGCCCGGACGAGTCTGGGGAGGCTTCGCGGCGGGAGTTAAATGGTCGAGGGAGGCCTGGACCCGTGCCTCAAAGGTTCTAGCCAGTCCCTCTGAGGTCTTGGTTCCGGCTCGGGCCTTCTCATGAGGGCTGATTCTGGAGCCTCGTGCCAGATCTCGTAAGATACGATGCATCGTTGAGCGTGCTTATCAATACGTCAACGATGGAGGCGGTCTCTCGGGAGTGTGGTTTCTCTCGTCGATGAAGTAGGCGTTGAGAGCGCAAAGAGCATTTTTCGCGTCGATCAAGCCGAGTCGGAATGTTACAGTGCGTTCGCTAGGTGGGCCAAGCCCCTTTCACGGTTGTGCGGCAGCTCGCATTCCGACAAGAAATCCACCGTCAACCCGCAGGTTCGCCCCAGTAACATAATCTGCGTCATCGCTAACCAAGAACGCGACTGCCCTTCCAATGTCTTCCGGAGTGCCTAGTCGCGACCAGGGTATCTGCTTCGCTCCCTCGCGTAATTCCTCTTCGCTGTAGAACCGGCGTTCACCTGGTGTGTCAGTCCAACCCGGGGCGACAACATTGACGTTTATGTGATAGGGCGCCAACTCCGCCGCCAAAGTGAGCGCAAAGTGATTGATAGCGGCTTTGGACATGCTGTAAGCAGCCATCCTTGGCAGTGCGATCTCCGTGACGATAGAACTGATAACGACTATCTTCCCTGCGCTCCGTCCCCGAATGCCTTGATTCAACATGTGCTTTGCGCCGGTCTGACACGTGTGGAAAACGCCGAACTGCGTTACCTCGATCGTGCGCAATGCGGTCTCCCATTCTGCATCAACAACAAGAGCCCGTGTCTCCAGCGCTGAGTTTGCGACGACAATGTCAACTCGGCCGAAGTGCTCAATTGCCCGTGTGAACATCTCTTCGACCGCAGAGGGGTCTGCAACGTCGGTGTTCCAGAGAAACGTGCGCTGCCCCCGCTCCTCAACCGCGGCAGCGACCTCATTGGCATCCTCAGGATGGCTGAGATAGTTCACTACTATGTCCGCACCTTCCTCCGCGAGGCACAGAGCGATACCTCGCCCTATTCCTCTTGATCCCCCAGTTACTAACGCTACACGTCCACGCAAGCGTCCCATGGGTTATGCCCTCCTGGTGACAAAGGGCTGCGTCCGATTGAAGGGAAGGAATTGATGGGCAACTTAGAGCACAGGCACGGCCATAGGTGAACAGCCAGTCCTAGGCACCTCCTCGTTAGATGTGTGGCTCTTAGCGACAATCGTCTTGCTCCTCGAAGACACTTGGCTTCGAGAGGGACCGTCGATGTGACGTGCGCTCCTCCTTTCATTGGGCCAGGAAACCGCAGAACGGTGACATTGCGTCGCACACTCTCCAATCGCCTGCGCATCCCATCCTTTGGCTTCGCACATACTTCGCGGGCATCATGTACCAGCCGTAGATAGAGCAGATGACCGACCCAACTATGGCACTGATGGAGTTCCTCCGCAATGTCGGCTTGGAACCCGATGAGAGAGTTCTGCAAGAAGGTCTGCGTCAGCTGTCGCTGGTGGTAATGGGGTTGGAGGCAGCCGAGCCGATCGGAGCCGGCCGCAATGAGCGCACCCCCGAGTGCAAGACCTAGCGCAACGGTCATCGGGGGTAGGTGTCCGAGACATGCGTGGGAGAGATCCCTTTACGTATTCACCATTTGCGCGACGGGACACATTTCCCGGGTCCGCTAGAACCTCGCCAGCCGAGCATGAAGGCCTTGCTATCGGTGATTCATCACGCCCACGTGGAAGGGGTCAGCTCCCGTCGGGTGCATGATCTGCTGCAGACATTGGGCCTGACGCGGTTCGATAGGAACCGCGTTTCCCGCATCTGCAAGGATCTCGACAAAGTGGTAGGACCGTTTCGCAACCGCCCGCTGGAGGCCAATGTCCTTTCGTCCAGCTGGATACGCTCTACCCGAAGGTGCGCCACAACCATCGCAGCGGGGGCTGGGCGCTGGTCATCACCACCGGGGCGTGGCGCGGCGAGTCGTTCGTACCGTGGCTTCCATCGACTCCGTTTTCTCTGCCATCTTGAGGCCTTCTCGGATGTATACAATAGCAGGGAAATGCCTCCTCGTAGTTTGCACTTTTTGCCCTATTTCGTTTGATGACGTACACTCTCTCCTGCTGAAGGAACTGTCATACCCCATCTAGGAGAGAACTTGGTGCAGGTCACACAGAATGCTTTCCAGTACCTCCTAGATCTTGGCCCATCGATCTTTGTGGGCCTGATCCTTTTTGTGCTGGGCCTGATCGTGCGTGTCAAGGTGACGCGAGCGCTAAGCGCTGCGCTCATGTTCGCCGTAGCCTTCGCAGGGGTCAGTCTGGTCATTGGCTACATGGTTGATGGGATTGCGCCAGCGGGCCAAGCCCTCATTCAGCGCACTGGCATCAAGCTGAATGCGTTGGACTTCGGCTGGCCCGCTGCGGCCGCGATCGCCTGGGCTTGGCAGTATGCAGCGCTCATGCTTCCACTCCAGATCGCCATCAACCTGATCATGGTGGCCTTCGGCTTCACCCGTTGCCTGAACCTCGACATCTGGAACGTGTGGGGCAAGATCTTCATGGCTCAAATCATTGCGTTGATGACCGGGAACGTCATTGCTGCCTGGGTGCTTGCCGCGGCCTGGATCGTGCTCGAGCTCAAGAGCGCCGACCTTACCGAAAAGCAAGTGCAGCATTTGACTGGGATCTCCGGTGTTTCCTGTCCGCACTTAATCCTGTTGGACATCATCGTTCTGACCCCGGTAGCAATGCTCCTGGACCGCATTCCCTTGTTCGACAGGCTAAAGACCGACCCGCAGTCCTTGCGCGAAAGGATCGGGGTTTTCGGTGAGAATCACACTGTCGGATTCATCCTGGGGTTGCTGATTGGGATCATCGGGGGATTCGATCTGAAGTCAGCTCTTGCAACGGCCGTGGTCGGTGCGGCTGGCTTGAGCATCATGCCCATTGTGGCGGCCATGTTCGTAGGAGCCCTAGGCCCGATCCAGGAAGCAGTTGGTGAGTTCATGAAAGCCCGCTTCCCTGGGCGCTTGTTCTCTATCGGGCTCGATTGCTCATTCATGGCCGGTCTGCCCTCCCTCTGGACCGCGGCGATTCTGCTTATCCCTGTGCTACTGCTGTTTGCGATCACCCTGCCGGGGAACCGCGTCCTCCCCTTCGGCAGCATCCTGCTGATCGAATCGACCATCGGCTCAGTCGTCCTTGCCCGCAACGACCTTGTCAAAACCTGGATCTATGCCGTGCTGATCTCCATCACTCGAATCTATACCGCCACGTTCTTCGCGGCGACCATCACCACGCTCTCCTCAGTGACCCGCCTTACCAAGGCGCCCACGGGGTTCTCGAACTACACCTGGATGGGCATGTCCTACATGAACTGGGTCATGCTCAAGATCGCTGACATCTTTTCCGGGCGAGGGGTTGATATTGGGTTTGGAATCGCCGTTATGGCCGTGATGGGGGGGCTCATCTGCCTGTGGTGGAGGGAGATGAGCAAACGCGAGGCCCTGCCGGCAATTTAAGAGACTCCCCCTGCCCGTGATCTGGCGCGTGCCTAGTCGAGATCGGGCAGGCTTGATGTTCGGTCCGAGAAGGGCTTTGTCGGGGGGCACCAGGAGCTACCACTCAGGCCTTGCCCGTGAGGGATGAGCTGATTGCAGAAGGGCGAGCCTCGGCCTTTGGGGGAAGGTAGGTCCAGCTGACCTGGCGGGTCAGATGGGAATCGACGTGAATCGATTGCCGGTCCTCTCAATTTCCCCGGGCGGGGCACTATCAAGACTGGGAGTGCAACCTGCAGGGCGGCGGCACAAGCCGGATCAAGCATACGACTCCCAAGTGGAGTCCCTGCTCGGTCACATGGTTGCGGGTAGGATCCTAGCGGTCAACGCATGAGAGGAGGCTTCCCATGTTGATGACTAGGCGGACACGGGGCATATGACATGTCGTCCGAACAGTCGCTGCGCTGCCCGCTCTTACCATGATGACCCACCACCCTAAATGGGCCCAGCTCGGTCAGGGAGGGGGCGCGGCATGGGCATTGGTGTCAGCTGACCATCGAGGCAGCACGGTCCTGGGGCTCTCCCTGGACCTCCCCAACTTGCGCCCGCAATGTGGGCAGACGCTTCGGCTGAAGGCCCGTTTCCATCCCACCTGCAGATGGCACAGATATCCAGGGCTGACATACATTGGGGATTGGACAAGAGAGCAAGCAGCGGGAACTAGAGACCAGTAGCTTCGCCTCCATCGCCATTTGGAATCGGGCCGAGAGATTTCCGCGTTGACCACACTTCCGGATTCACAATGTCCGGTGGTCGCTCATTGCGCAACACCTGCAATGCTTGTGCAATCGCCGTCTTCCACAGTCGATCTCTGCCTGCTTCTGTTGCTGCGGCAATGTGCGGGGTAATGATGACATCGTCCCGGTTGAGCAACGGGTGGTCAGGCTGGGGTGGTTCCTCTTGCAGGACATCGAGTCCAGCGCCGCGGAGATGCCCTTTCTCAAGCGACTCCAACAGTGCACGCTCATCCACCAACAAGCCACGGGCCGTGTTTATGAGAATCGCTCCCGGCTTCATCTCGGCCAGCCGCGCCGCGTTCATCAGATGGCGCGTCTCTGCAGTTGATGGAATGTGCAGAGACACGACATCGGCTGGCCGCAGAACGCTTTCTAAGTCCGGGGCAAGTTCAATGCCGGAGGCTACAACTCGATCCTTCGCTAGGTAAGGGTCATATGCCATTACGAGCATGCCTAGCGATTGAGCCATACGAGCGACTTGGCTTCCGATCCGCCCAAGTCCAACCAAGCCAAGAAGTAGACCCTGGACCTCCATTCCCCGATAGGTGTTGAAGAAGTCTCTCTTTTGTCCACGTTCGAGCGCTCGGCCGAGGCCCTTAAGATCGCGAGCCACGGCGAGCAATAATGTGATAGTCATCTCGGCCGTCGAAACGGTTGTCGCAGCAGGGGCGTTACAGACAACGATGCCGCGCGCAGTGGCGTCGGCGAGCGAGATATTGTCAGTGCCGATACCTGTTCTGGATATTACACACAGATTCGGGGCTCGATCCATAAGCGCGCCGTTGTATTGTAGCTTCGCGGAGGCAATGATTGCATGCGCCCTGGGCAGTGCGGCCAAAGGTGCATTGGGGGTGTCGCTGCTTGACTCAGCAGTAGCCGAAACGCCCTCGAGAAGACTGGCGTACCTCTTGGGAAGGGCCCGTTCGAACCAGATTCGATACACAGATTGATGATCGTTGCTCATGCTTCACGAAATGCCTGGAGAAAACTCCGAATCGCGGGTCGCAGGAGCGCTTCTACAGTTGTTGTGATGTACCGCGCTCCACGCTCGCGCCAAAGGTGGGCATCTGACACATTGCTGACCATGATGCCGAATGCTGGCTTGGCTCCGACCAGCGCCGCTGCAACCCGGTCCATTGCAGCCTGGACATCCGGATGCTTCAAATCGCCCGCAACGCCTAATGAGTGCGACAGATCGATGGGTCCTACGAAGATCACATCGACGCCGTCGACTGCTGCGATTTCATCAATGTGCTTGATTGCGGTGTCAGTCTCAACTTGAACAACAACTAGCGTCTCCCTGTTGGCCTGTTGAATGTACTCCGCCAGGGGGGCTCCTTGTCCATAGTCCGCAGCTCGTACACCAGCTAGCCCGCGAATGCCGAGGGGTTGATACTTAATGGACTGCACAGCTGCCTTGGCTTCGGACGCTGAATTCACCCACGGAACATGAGCGCCCTGTGCGCCAGTGTCCATAAGGCGCAGTATTACTGCCGGTTGATTGGTCGTTACGCGGACGAGGGGTGTCACTCCTCGCAACTCCGCAGATCGCACCATGTTCTCACAATCGCGGGGTTCTAAGGTTCCATGCTCGCCGTCGAATACCAAGAAATCCCACCCTTGATACCCCAGCATTTCCACCAAGCTTGCGTCGGGGTAGCGCAGGAAACAGCCGACAACTGTTTCGCCAGCGAGGAGCTTCGCCTTTGTCCTATTCGATTGCACGTGTCACCTCGATGCTTGATGCCCCCGTTGCGTGGACACCTTTGTGCTCATGGAGAGAGGGGTTCACGATGCCGAGGAAACATTCTGCATTGCCTCCGGAGCACTGGCGAAAGATGGCTGAGCTGGCACGGCCAGGGAGTAGCCCGGAGCAGCTGGCGGCCGAGTTCGAGCTATCGTGAAGATGGATCCGCAGCTGGATCAAGCAGGCGGATCGCGGCGAGGGTCGCCGCTCCGATGCGCTGACGACCGACGAGTGCCTGGAATTGCTGCGGCAGCGACGAGGGAACAGGCGGGTTCGTCTGGAAAGGGACATCCTGGAACACCGCCCCGATATCCTTCCAGGCTGCCGACCTCGATTGACTACCCGCAGGCGGAAACTGTGCACCAAATCGGGGCAACCGCAGGCCGGCACGTCAATGACCATGTTGACTATCTCCAATCAATAGTGGCGGAGCAAGAATCCGAGCCCAAGAGTCTCCTTCTCGTGCAAGAGTAGCGCTGATGGTAATCAGACGACCGCCAAAGCCCGGACGGGTGAACCGTCGCATCCAAGTATCCGGAGCGGGACAGCCATGAAGAGGAACCCATGAGACGGGAGTTGGTCTAGATTCGCCAGCGCCTCGACGAGAACTATCTCGGCATTCAGAAGGATCTGGTGGATCTCAGCGGCATCGTCTAGATTAGGCGTAGGGAGATCAAAGCCCAACAAGCCTACTCTCCTAGAGGCGAACCATTTCGCCACTTCGAGGGTGAGATATGGGTGATCGGTGAAATAGCGTGGATCAGGATATGCTCCGTCCCATCCAAACCGCATAAGGACCCGTGAGTTTGGGATTATTGCATCGGCATAGGCTTGAAGATCTGCCACGACGACAGGGTCTTTGGGACCTTTGTGGTCAAGGTTGATCATAAGTGCGGGGCCGATACACTTGGATAGATCCAGTTGATCCACGGTCTTACCGGTCTCCAGAAAATGGGACGGCGCATCCAAATGCGTGGTCCCATGTGTGTTTATGGTCAGTTTGGTTAAGTTGAAAGAATCCGACGCCAATGTGTGCGTTCTCGCAAGCGAGCACTCGGCGAATCCCTTGTATGTAGGTGCCCCATTGTATATTCCGAGAGAGAGGTCAATGATCCGGCCTTTGACTGGAGGAATCGTGGTCTCCCACGACTTCTTGATAGGTGGATGACGCCCCATTGTTCGCCTCATGTTGTTGGCAGCTAGGTCGTACGAGAAGGCTGCATGTCGATTGGTTGACCGGAGCGCATCGATGCGAAGACGGCATCGATAACCCGCATGTTTCCGAGACTGAATTCTGGTGATATGATCGGCAGCTTGCCGCTCGTAAGACATTGGCACAAATGGTCCAGCTGTCGCTCAAATCGGTTCTTGGGAGCGAACTGATAGACCTCTGTATCGAAGTTGTCGTAATGCACCGTTACGACGGCAGACAAGTCCTCCTTCTCCACGAATTCAACAAGCCGCGCACTCCGCTGATCGAACGGCAGATCCACGCGTATCCATCCGCGAGTGCCAAGGATGGTCGTTGACTGGCAGTATCCGTATTCGTAGCTTGATGTTAGCTCAGCGGTGACATTCGCGGGGAATTGCAGGAATATCGCTGTAGATGCATCAACATCTGAATCTCGGAAGTAGCTCCCGACAGCGTAAACGCGTTTTGGTTCCGTTCCAATGATATACCTGGCAAAATGGATCAGATAGCTTGCTGTATCTAGGACGGAGCTGCCTCCGCGCTCCCGAGAGAAGCGCCAGTTACTCCTTGCCGCGAAAGTCACCAGGGGCGAGGAGAATGTTCCATGAATGGACTTTACTTCCCCCAGACGTCCCGAGTCAACAATCTCTTTGACTCGTAGATGCTGGGGATCATAGCGGAAGGTGAACCCCTCGGTAAGGAGGGTGCCACTCTCTTGGGCCGCTGCTATCATACTCTCGCACTCTGTTGCTGTGGCACTTATGGGTTTCTCGACAAGGATGGCTCGCACCTTCCCGGATCTAGCTACTGCATTGCATATCTCGGCATGATAAACTCCCCATGTCGACACAATGACTATATCGAGAGCGTTCTCGTTCACCATATCTTCGAGGTGAGAGTAACGTCGTGAGATGCCGAACTCATCACCGAAGCGATGCAATGCCTCTTCAGACAGATCACAAATGGCCACTAGTTCAGCGTCGGGCACCCTTCTGCACGCTCGGCCATGGTCACGCGCAATCTCTCCCGTTCCTATGATTCCGACACTGAGTGTCACTGCATTCTCTCCTGGCTGTTTCATCTTCGCCCAAACAGCCCTGGTTGCTTACAATCGAGGGGGTCACCTGGGCCTAATGCCACCAGGAGGCCGGGACGCGCGGGGCGACGAAACGCGAGCACGGATGCCACTGCCCCGGCCCCAGTTATGCTTGCGAATGGTGCGGTCACTTTGAATTCCGACGGGACCATTGTGTGACGACGTCAACTGAGGCGCTGAAGAGCAGTAGGGCCCCAACCGCAAATGTCGCCAGGTAGGGCGAGACGCCAATCATGTTTATTCCGTTATGGACCATGCCAAGGAATACCACCCCGAGTAGGGTGCCCGCTACTGTCCCAGCGCCACCGAACAAGCTCGTTCCGCCAATGACAACCGCCGCGATTGCCTCGAGTTCATATCCCAGTCCCATATCCGAGGTCGAGGCATTGATTCTGGACGAAAGGAGCAATCCGGCGAGAGCGGCTAGAGTCCCACAAAGGACATACAACTTTGCCAGGTGTAGGCGCGAGTTGATGCCAAGCCGCCGCGAGGTCTCGGCATCACTGCCCACAGCAATTGTGTGGCGCCCAAAACGTGTCTTCTTCAACACGATATGAAGGACAATGTACAGCGCAAGCATTATGAAGACAGCTATCGGTACTGAGGCGAAGTTGCCCTTCCCTAGGACTGTAAAGGAGGCGGGAAAGGCGTGCCCGATTGTTTGGCCGCGGGACAAGAACAGTATGAACCCACGAATAGCATAGAGGGTTCCCAGGGTCATGATAAACGAAGGGATCCTCAAGTACGCAACGCCGACGGCATTGATGACACCGAGCAATAGGCCTCCAAGGAGCGCGAGTATGATCGCAAGCAGCGTGGGCACTCCATTCGCAAAGCAAATGGCAATGATGTACCCCGACAAGACAACCGACGAACCTACTGAGAGGTCAAACCCTCCGCCGATCATCAGCAACACCACGCCCACTGCGACGATGCCAATGATTACGGCTTGATCCATGATATTCAGCCAGTTGGAGACTGTTAGGAATCGCGGTTCGAACACCGTAATTGCTGCGCCGACGATTGCCATTGCGATGAGGAGTAGTGTTTGACGCATGGAGCAATCTCCTTGCCTGGTACTTGTAGAGTGCGAGGATTGGCACAGCCAAGACCAACAAGCCCCCGACGCTTTAGCGCGGGCTCTAGTTGACGTGTGGGACTGGTGCTGCCGGTGGTTATTGCACTAGAGGGGGGAATCGCCATGAGTATCATGGTGCATCACTCAGCCGTCGTAATGAGTTCCAGTACCTCATCTTGAGTGGTGGACTTGGTGGCCCGCTCGGCGACGACCCGCCCGACTCTCATCACGATTATTCGATCTGTGATGCGAAACACGTCCTCTAGGTCGTGGCTCACGACGAGGACGCCTACGCCTCGGCTCCTGAAATCCAGAATGGTACGTAGTGTGGCCTTTGTCTCTGCCACTCCCAGGGCAGCCGTCGGCTCATCGAAGATAGCTATCCTTGCCTTGAAAAAAACGGCGCGAGCCAATGCCACGCCTTGCCGTTGGCCCCCAGACAGGGAGCGGACAATCTGCTTCAAGTTGAGGTTCAACCCAAGACCCATGAGCAACTCGTGTGCCGAAGACTGCATTGCTGCATCATCAAGCCAATCAAGGATCTTCGGTCGGCAAATCTCGCGTCCCAGGTGAACATTGCTCGCCGCATCAAGCGTGTCTATCAAGGCCAGGTTCTGATAGACGACCTCGATCCCCAAATGCCTTGACTCAAGCGGCCCATTGATGACAACGGGGGAGCCAGCCACAAGAACCTCTCCCTTGTCAGGCTTTACGATCCCAGAAAGAATGTGTACCAACGTTGACTTCCCGGCGCCGTTCGCGCCCACGAGGCCTACGATCTCGTTCGCCCCGATGGTCATTGAAACATCGTCCAAGGCTCGAATGCCGCCGTAGTGTTTTGATATCCCGCGCACTTCGAGAAGCACTTCGCCGGCTCTTAGTTCTGTTTCATCCATGATGCCCTCACATGAGCCCAGAAGAACCGATTGCGGCCAGATGGGAGCTACGGGGGTGCCGTTGGCACTCGCCCTTCACAAACGCCAGACGCGCGGCGAACGAGCGCCGAACAAAGGCGCGCGCAATATCTAGCGGGGTTCCTGAGATAGCCTCATGTCTGGTAGTTCTCCTTGTGATTGACCGCCCACACGGTCCCAAGCATGCAGCAAGGCGGGCCATGCCACTGAGGCTATCATCCAAGTTTCCTGACCTACGAGAAGTCATGCTTGTCGGTCAGCGGCCTCCGGCGGTGGGGGTAGCATTGAAGTGCCCAGGTGGCCTTTTCTGCCGAGGTCTCCCGGCCAGTTGCCCGCAATCCAGCGGCGTCTACCCATGGGCTTCATCGAAGATCGTCTCCAATCCGCGCGATTCCATACGATGGCAGCGGCGCTTGACGGCGACAGCCTATTGTCGCGGGGAACATGCCCATGCCCGACGGTCTCGGTTGTACGCATCATCTTGTGGGCGCCGCCTCCGGAGCTCGCCGCTTGCCATAGATCATCTAACCATTTCTCTTTGCGCAGGTGCAGATGCGATCTGCAGTGCCCCGAGCGCACATGTTTTGACTGAACTACGATCCCGTCCTCGGATTCATGCTATCTACTGTCTGCAGACCCGCAAGTAGATCTCTGAGAGAAGCCGGGGTAAAGAGGCCGCCGGGCGAAGAATCCGGTTCTCGGCCATGTGCACCCAGGCGAACCTTGGTCCCAGGCAGGAGCCCGACTCGACATGCCAATCTACGGTGTCAGCCGCCATGTAGGGCTTGGGTCCCATCGCAAGACCGAGGTGCCCTCGTTTGTACCGGTGGGTGACTCGAAAAGCATAGCAAGGGTTTTCAGGCAGGCGGTTGAGGGTAACCCCAGAACGGGCCGTGGACCAGAAACGGGGATCCACGGCCCATCCCAGGACCAGACAGAGCTAGGTGTCCACGAATGCGGGTGACGTGCACTTGCTTCCAACAGTCACTGGTCAAGCGAATCCGTCACGGCACACCGTTCGCAATGACGACCCCGCATTCGATAGATGCCCTGAAGCGCCTGGCACCCACTCTTCGACAATCTGCCCCGATTGTCACTGAGGCGGAGGGCCTCCGAATTCGCCAAGATCGATCCATTTCTGCACGACATCGGGGGTTACATAGTCAGAACCACTGTCAATATAGCTAGGAACTTCATTTCCTTGGATGTAGTCATAGAGAGCCATCACCGCTCTGTAGCCCATCATCCTTGGATACTGTGCGAAGCACGCAGAAAGGCTCCCCCCCGCAACCCCCTGCAACTCCTCCATTGTGCAGTTACGCGTTAGGACACCAGTACTTGCCCCCACGTCCTTGATAGCCTCCCCTGCACCAAGTCCGTCCTGTCCGCTAGCAGCCACGACTCCTGTCAGGTCGGGGTGAGCAATGAGGAAATCCCTGGTTGCATTGTAGCCTTTCGCCCTGTCCGGAGTTGCCAGAGACGATGCAACACTTACCGCGTCGGGGAATTGCTCGATGGCGGCTGTGTATCCGGACGTGATGTCACGACAGGTGCTGATTGTGGACGGGCAAGTCAGTAGCGCGTATGTCCCCTTGCCACCGTTCGCCTCAACAAAACTCTTCACCGCGGCCATAAACCCGTTGAAGTTGTCAGTGGCCACGGTAGTCACGAGCTTCGCGGGCGGGAGCACGGTCGTATCCATGGCCGCGACAGGAATACCTGCTTCGTTTGCCTCTTGTACAGCCGGGATCAACGCAACCGAATCGGCGGGCGCGATAACGATTGCGTCGGCACCAGCCGACACAGCGTCTTGGAACGCCTTGATACTGTCCTCCACGCCCATATCAGTCGTGCCGGTTGTTACCCTGAGTTCCACCTTGTCAGGACCGAGCTCCGCTGCGGCTTCCTCACAACCCTTTATCGCCCACTGCCAGAAAACTGCAGAAATATCCTTGACCTGGCAATAGAAAACTAGGGGTTCAGCAGCGGAGGGTACGGAGGCCACTGTGGGCACGGCAGCTACGGCGGCGGGTTCTGTGGGGGTAAGCGGGGCTGCCTGTGGTTGGCACGCTGACAGGATCAAAGCGAGTGCTGCTAATGCGAGTGCGAATCGGCCGATTCTACTGTCCTTCATCTCCTCCTCCATTTCTCCGGGAAAAGCGAACCTTGAGATTCTGAATTACGGCAAGAATGGAGAACTGCGTGCCAGTTTTCATTTCATGGCGCTTGCTTTCCCTCCTCTCCTGGATCTCGACTGAGAATCTCATCGCCGAAATAATCGGGAGTTGAAATGTGAAGACTCGAATGTGCTCCGGCGGTTGCTGAGCAATCCCGCTCAGATTAGCCTCAGATGAATCTGAGAATCGCCCTTCCTCACCGAATTTCGCCTCAGCCTTGTTGGTGCGTTGCGGGGGATTGGCTGGCCGACCAACGCGACGGCCTGCGCTACTAAGGATTGGAATCTATGGTCCCGAGCATCAATTGGTGCGCTTGCCACCCGCATCTCCTGTGCTCCGACTCTTCGCATCTGAAATGCGAGATCTGACTCCAAGGGTATGCTCGGCGAGGACGGAGCGCAATCGATATTCGTCCCCTGCTTCAAGGGCCTTCAAGATATCAGAGTGCCTCTCAACAGTCTCGAGCGGATTGGCTGGATCGGGTATAGAAGCATTGCGGCGTGCTGCGTGGAAGATGTCCCAGAAAATGTCCAGGATACGCGTTAGAGTTGCATTAGCCAGGTTCCCATCTAAAACGCGATGAAAACTGCGGTCCGCGTCAGCCGAATACCGGCCGCGGCGGGCTTCTTCTTGCATCTCCTTCAATATATCGCCCAAAGCTGCAATCTGGTCGGGTGTCACAGACGCAATCAGGTCCTTGGCCACCGAGGTTTCGATAAGGGTCCGCACGTCCAGGATTTCCTCAAGTTCCTGGATACCATACGAAATCCCATATCCGAGATTGTCCAGGATTGGGGAGAAAGAGAAGGGTCGCACGAAGACACCCGCGCCTGCTCGAGACTCGACGATCCCTAATGCTTCCAGCCCCTTGATGGCTTCGCGCACTGAAGTGCGGCTGACTTCTAGCTGTTCGGCAATCTCAGCTTCCGGAGGCAGCCGGTCGTGGGGCTTCAATGAACTCCTTAGAATGAAGGCCCTCAATTCATCCTGCACAACCTGGCGGACTGACTGCCCTCGGTTTATCGGCCGCAACGCATCACCGCGTGGGCCATTGGGCTCAGAAGAATCGGACCTTGGAACTGTGACCATGCCGATGCTCATTCCTTCCAAACTGATCTTCTTCCGGCTCTTTTCGGCCTGTGCGGCAGGTGGCTTTCTTGCGCCGGAGCCACAGGACCAACAAAACAATCTTCTTGGCAAGAGCTATCGGACAATAGTATAATACTCTGGTATGATATCTGTCAATAGGTTAGTGGCCTCGCTGGGTGTAGTGCAGACCCGGCGAGCCCGGTGTCGTGTCTGACGGCACCCAAACAGCCCGGAGGCATCCACAAAGGGCTTGCACGAGAACTACTCGGAACACGGATCTGCCGTAGGCGAAGTTCTCCCCGTGTCTGATGCCAGCGACCACGATTGCCACGGGTTTCTACTGATACGAAATGCCTTCCGCGAGGCAGCAGCTGAGCTTCTTCGGGCTTGGACAGAAAGCAACATGCCTACTAGCGAAGTGCGCCGCGTCACGAATCCTGGCTTCATGGATCTTGGGCACCACAAGAATCCGTTACGGGCTCGCGCCGGCAAGACTACAGGCGAATCTGCTTCGTCGAAGCCTCCGGACGATCTACTTCATGCCTAGCCATTCTTGTTTCGCCCCCTGATGGCCCTCTTGGTGCCTACCATTGGTTCGGCATCGACTCTCCGCCGGCTACCGGAGAGGGTATACCGGGGCGTCGTCTTCAGCGCAGCGGCAATACTCGACACCAAGGAGGTCCCGCCATGACGCAAGTCATCAGAAGCACCAATTCCAGACTTCGTTTGGAGGGCAAGGTTGTCATCGTTACGGGGAGTGGCATGGGTCTAGGGCAGGCTACGGCCTTACTCTTCGCTGATGAGGGCGCACAGGTTGTCGTTGCCGAGATCAATCAAGAGGCTGGCGAAGATACGGTTGCCCAGATTCGAGGTCGAGGAGGCGATGCGCTTTTCGTTCCGACAGACGTGCGTCGTGCGACAGATGCAGAAAGGATGGTCGCCGAGGCTGTTGCGAGGTTCAATCGTGTAGACATCCTTGTCAACAACGTCGGTTTTCAAGTCAACAAGAATGTGGTTGACATGACGGAAGAAGAGTGGGACTCAGTGCTTGACACAAACCTCAAGTCCATGTTCCTCTGCTCCAAGTACGCAATCCAGCAGATGCGCCTACAAGGTGGTGGGAATATCGTCTGCATCTCGTCCCTCTCGGGCTTAGTGGGGAATGGGCTTCAGGCATCGTACAACGCCAGCAAGCATGGCGTTATTGGGTTGGCGAGGTGCATGGCCATAGACCACGCGCCCGACCACATTCGCGTGAATGTGGTTTGCCCCGGCAGTATGAATACCCCCCTTACCCTGACGGTTCCCGAGGAAAAACTTGCTCCCTACCGGAAGGCCAATCTTCTGAAGCGATTCGCCGAACCCATCGAAGTCGCGTATACAATACTGCACCTCGCGAGCGAGGAGGCATCTTTTGTCACGGGCGCGGTATTCGTATCAGATGGTGGCTTTACGACGGTGTAGCCCGGGCCGGCCAAGTTGGGTTTTGCGGCCTTTCGCTTCCCCTGCAGGCGAATACTGACTTCAGTAGTGGGAAGCTCCGGCTCCATGGACTCAAATCTCCTCCAAACGGAGATCCCGCTACCGCGTGCTCCGCCAAAGGACGACTCGATGTTCTGAATGGGGTGTTAGTGTGCAGGAAGATGGCAATGTGGGGGACGGGTGGCGAATCCCATCCCCTGCTGAAAAGGAGAGAAAAGGAGGCGCAAGCCCATGACAACAGTAACGATCGACCACATCGCGGTTATGGTTAGTGACATAGAGAAATCTCTTCGTTTCTATCGTGACTTGCTTGGGTTTGAAGTTGTGTCGCCCGAGGAACACATCGGCGGCCCGATCGACAAGATGACTGGCATATCGGGCGTACACATGCGCGAGTATCGTCTACGGGCACCTGGAGGGGTTAACGGATATAGAAGAGGTGAAGGTGCCGCACAGCTAACTTTCGATCTGATACAGTGGATCAAGCCCCCCAGCCCGATCAGAAGATACCCGATCCACCATGTCCCTAGTTCGCACTTTGCTTTTGGGATAGGGGATCTGCAGTCTACTTATGAACGGCTGAAGAAGGAGGGCGTGCAGTTCGTCTCCCCGCCAGTCACCTTCACAGGAGAAGGGGAGTGGCATGTTCTCTTTCTGTATGATCCGGATGGTAACCTGCTAGAGCTCAATGAGCTCGTTGATAGCGACCTCAGACATCGTGAACAGCAGGCACACAAGTATGCGTGGACCAAGGGCTAATCTGATGCCAAGGGAGGCAAGAGCCATGAAATCGATATCGATTGACCACATCGCGGTCATGGTAGGTGACTTGGACAAGTCGCTGCATTTCTATCGCGACTTGCTTGGGTTTGAAGTAGTAGCGTCCGATGAACACACCGATAGCCCCGCCGTCGACATGATGACCGGGATGTCTGGGGTGCATCTGCGAGAGTATCGTCTGGGGGCTCCGGGGGGCGTCAATGGATATGAGAGGACTGAAGGCCCCGCACAATTGACTTTTGACCTGATTCAGTGGACCAAACCATCTAGTCCAACCGGGAGAGTTCCTATCAATCATGTCCCCAGTTCACACATTTGTCTTGGAGTTGAGGATCTGTCATCTACTTACGAACGACTGAAGGGGGAGGGTGTGCAGTTTGTCTCTCCACCCGTCACGTTCACAGGTGAAGGAGAGTGGCACGTGCTCTTCCTGTACGACCCGGACGGCAATCTACTGGAGTTCAACGAAATCGGTGCTGGCAAGCAGGAAGCCCACAAGTTCGAATGGAGCAAGACGCAGTCTAGCTAGTGCTCGGTTGCGCCAACTTCAGGTGAGGTGAGAGCTCGTGAGTTAGCTTTGTCGGCGAGGTCAGGAAATGCCCTTCGGTTTCGCCCAGACCGCGGTTTGAGCGAAACCAAAGGGGGCGCAGAAACCGAGGCCCATGTGCAATGGCTCATTGAGGCCGATCTTGTTCCCATTGCATTTAGGCACGATGCGCACATCATCTGTTCATGTTCTTGCCTATCGAGGGAGAATGCGACACCCATTGTGGCCACTTCTTGCAACCGGGAAACTCGCCACACAAAGAATACTGAGCCGAGGGAGGGAAGATGTTAGGAGGGTTTCTTCGGACATTCGGATGCTTGGACATATTGGCGGAAGAACAGCTTCAGTCGATTCACCAAGCCACATTGAACGTGCTCCAGGAAGTGGGCGTGCAC
>Ga0209342_10001427_pt1 | contig 26844 bp, 26 predicted proteins | sample RifCSP16_2_FD_184023 | JGI IMG/M metagenome (GOLD analysis project Ga0209342, IMG submission 184023) | Soil microbial communities from Rifle, Colorado - Rifle CSP2_sed 16_2 (SPAdes) (version 2) | ecosystem: Environmental > Terrestrial > Deep subsurface > Rock core/Sediment | place: Rifle... | reverse complement strand
GGCACCTGTTTCCAGATGTGTCGAGGTGTTTGGCTTGAAAATATTATCGTATCTCACTGTTGCCCCTCGAAATTGGGGTGAATTTCAACAAACTGCTAATGACTGATTCCATGACCGAATTCGATCTGATCCGCCGTTACTTCACCCGCGCCACACCAAGTGCATTGCTGGGTGTCGGCGACGATGCCGCGCTGCTGCAAGTGAGCGAGGGCAACGTGCTGGCGGTATCCACCGATATGCTGGTGTGCGGCACGCATTTCCTTCCTGATGCGGACCCGTTTATGCTGGGGCACAAGACGCTGGCGGTGAATCTGTCCGACATGGCGGCGATGGGTGCGACACCGTGCTGGGCGACGCTGGCGATCGCGCTGCCCGAGGCAAATGAAGCATGGCTGGAAAGATTCAGCGCGGGATTCTTTGCGCTGGCACAGCAGTATGCTGTGGAACTGGTAGGCGGTGATACCACCCGCGGGCCGCTCAATCTGTGCGTGACGATATTCGGTGAAGTGCCTGCGCATCAGGCGTTGCAGCGCAGCGGTGCGCAGCCTGGCGATGAGATTTGGGTGTCCGGAATGCTGGGGGATGCCGCGTTGGCGCTCGCACATCTGCAAGGCCGTATCGTGTTGAGCGCGGACGAGTTCGCCGTATGCGCGCCGGCCTTGCATCAGCCGCAGCCGCGCATCGCGCTGGGACTGGCGTTGCGCGGTATCGCCAGCAGTGCGATCGATATTTCCGACGGCCTGCTCGGCGATCTCGGCCATATTCTCGATGCTTCGCAAAAGGCTGCAGAAATCGATTTTGCGCTGTTGCCTGTCTCTGCTGTGTTGCGGGCACGCCTAACCCCTCCCACCCTCCCCTTGTCAGGGGAGGAGCCAAGCTTCCCCCCTGATAAGGGGGGACTGAGGGGGGTTGAATTGCTTCAGCGCTGCGTGCTGTCCGGAGGCGATGATTACGAACTATGTTTCACTGCACCCGCGATATGTCATGCCGGGATAATGAGCATCAGCGCAAAGCTTGGTTTGCCGCTGACCTGCATCGGAAACATCGTTGCGGGGCGCGGCTGTGTCGTGCACGATGCATCGGGCAATCTTATCGAAGTGGAGGCCAGCGGTTATGATCACTTCCGATGAATCAGATGCAAAGCCCTGTCCTGAGCCAGGTCGAAGGGCCGGCTGGCGGTTTTTGTTCAGCCACCCGGCGCATTTTCTGGCGTTCGGCTTCGGCAGCGGTCTGGCGAGCAGAGCTCCCGGCACGTTTGGCACGCTGGTCGCATTTCCGATGTATTGGTATCTCGCGCCGCGCCTGTCAGATGCGGTGTTCCTGCTGGTGCTGATCTGGGCGTTCGCGATCGGCGTGTGGGTGTGCGACATCACCGGCAAGTCGTTGGGGGTCGCGGATCATGGCGGCATCGTGTGGGACGAGGTCGTAGCCTTCGTACTGGTGCTGTTCTTCACCCCGCCCGGCTGGCAATGGTCGCTGCTGGCCTTCGCGCTGTTCCGCTTCTTCGACATCGTCAAGCCGCCGCCGATACGCTATTTCGACAGCAACTGGCACGGCGGTCTCGGCGTGATGTTCGACGATCTGCTCGCCGCCGGTTATACCCTGCTGTGCCTTGCGTTGATCAAAAGCATGCTGATCTAGCGGCGGTGGCGATGCGCACCGGACTGCTGCTTGTGTTGCTGGCCTGTACGGCCGTTGCGGCGTATGCCGGACAATTCACCGGCAAGGTCATCGCTGTGTTCGACGGTGACACCGTGCTGGTGGCGCGCAGCAACGGTCCGCCGGTCAAGGTCCGGCTGGCCGAAATCGATGCGCCGGAAAAGGCACAACAGGGCGGCATGGCCTCAAGAAAATCGCTGTCCGAACTAGTGCTGCACAAACAGGTGAGCGTGAACAGCCAGGCGACAGACAGCTACGGCAGGCTGGTAGCTCACCTCGCGGTGGATGACAAAAGCGTCAACGAGGAACAGATACGGCACGGTATGGCGTGGGAATATTCCAATTACCACAGCAACAAGACCTACATCGCGTTGCAGAGCGAGGCGCAACAGGCAAGGCGCGGCCTGTGGGCGCAGAGCAACCCGACCCCGCCATGGGAGTGGCGTAAACAACATCCCGGTAGGGGCACGGCACGCCGTGCCCCTGCACCTGACCCTGGTTGCGGCAACAAGAAGTATTGTTCGGAAATGGCTTCCTGTGAAGAGGCCGGACATTACCTGACCCGGTGCGGTATCAAGACGCTGGACGGTGATGGGGATGGTATACCGTGCGAGCAATTGTGCGCGCCGCAGAAAAAACAAGATCCAAAGCCCGGCAGGATGGATTGAGCAACGTATCGCCCATCGTATTCATTCCATCTGTTGGGTACTGCTATGCTCGACATGACCTGCATTTTTCCATGTCATTCCATTTTCAATTTGAAAGTGACACTTTGGTGGGAGCGGCCTCCTGGCCGCGATAAGCTTGATCGCGGCCAGGAGGCCGCTCCCACAGAAGAAATTCATCTTGTTTAAAATTGGAAATGGAATCAGGTAGAGACGACCGCGATTACCCAATAGCGCGCGAATTTTCCCGATGCCATGAACAGCGCGGCCTGCCACCAGCTGAGGCGCAGCCATCCGGCTGCAAGACATAATGCATCGCCTATCAATGGGACCCATGCGAGCAGTAACGCTGGTGTACCATGGTGGCGCATTTTTTCAACATGCTTGAGCCGCTGCGTTTGCGGCAGCAGCCAACCCATGCCGAATGTCACCATGCCGCCCAGCGTGTTTCCGATGGTGGTGATGATCAGTGCGCTCCATAGCATTTCCGGATAAGTTTTGAGTACGGCGAACAGCGCGGCTTCCGATCCGCCGGGGAGCAGCGTGGCAGCAAGGAAGCTGCTGATGAAGAGGGTGTAGAGGCTGGCAGTATCATTCATGCGAAAGTCGAGCGCAGCAGCTTGAACTAGAACTTGATCGCGGAGAAGACCTTCCTGGCCAAATTGCCGGTGGCTTCCAGGGGATTCGCGCGTATGGCCTTTTCCTGCTCCGCCATCATTAAAAATAATCCATCCATCGCCTTACGCGTGATGTAGTCGTCCAGTTTGGCGTCGCGTTCGTCCACCAGGCCGAACTTCGCACCTTTGCCCGCGAACTGGTCATATTTTTCCGCCAGTTTCACTTTCTGCATCGCCCTGCCCACGATGGGTTTGAACTTGCCGGCCAGTGCGGTTTCGGTACTGCTGCGAAAGTACCGGGTCGCGGCATCGTCGCTGCCGGTGAGTATGCCCTTTGCATCTGTCACGGTCATTTTATTGATCGCGCCTGCCAGCAGAGTCCTCGCTTCCGGCACGGCGGCTTCGGCGGCGCGATTCATCGCGGTGATCAGCTCATCCGAATATTTGCCCATGCCGAACCTGCGCATCGCCCTATCCGTTTTTTGCAGGCTTTCCGGCAGCGGGATGCGCACCCTGTCGTTGCCGAGGTAGCCGTTCTCCCTGGCGAGATTCGAGACGGCAGTCTCTGCGCCCTGGGTCAGGGCCTGCTTCAGGCTGCCGATCTGATCCTTGTTGCTGAAGCTGGAAAGGTCGAGCGCGGAGGTATTGCCGGAGGCAAATAAAAATGAGGCAATCAAAATGCTGCGTGTGAGATCATGAAACGGCATGGTGAGATTCCTTGAATAATTGATCACCCTCTCCCCTCGAGGGAGAGGGAGAGTTCGGTAGGGTGGGCACTGTGTGCCCACGCGGGAATGGTGGGCAAGATTGTCAATCCGTTAATGCTTCTTCTTCGGCGCCAACAGGTCGGTGATCGTGCCTTCCGCCATCTCCGCGGCGAAGCCCAGCGTCTCCGACAGGGTCGGGTGCGGGTGGATGGTCAGGCCGATGTCTTCCATGTCCGCACCCATTTCCAGCGCGAGTACCGCCTCGGCGATCAATTCACCGGCATTCACACCGACGATACCCGCACCGAGGATGCGGCGCGTCTGCGGGTCGAGCAGCAACTTGGTCGCACCTTCTTCGCGGGCTATCGAGAGAGCGCGACCACTGGCCGCCCACGGGAAATTGGCTTTTTCATAGGCTATGCCCTGTGTCTTGGCTTGCGTTTCGGTGAGTCCCATCCAGGCGATCTCGGGATCGGTGTAAGCGACCGATGGTATGGTCATCGGCTCGAACGCGGCATGATGTCCGGCGATGACCTCCGCGGCCACCTTGCCTTCGTGCACCGCCTTGTGCGCCAGCATCGGGTCGCCGACGATGTCGCCGATCGCGTAGATGTGCGGCACGTTGGTGCGCATCTGGATGTTCACCGGAATGAAGCCGCGCTCGTTGACGGTCACACCTGCGGCTTCCGCGCCGATGTCGCGTCCGTTGGGGCGGCGGCCGACGGCCATCAGCACGCGGTCATACAGTTGCGGCTCGGGCGCTTGCTCGCCCTCGAAATAAACCTTCAGGCCGCTCTTCTGCGCTTCGATCTTGCCGACCTTGGTCTTCAGGTAGATCGCCTCGTAGCGTTTTTCGATGCGCTTGTGCAGCGGGCGCACCAGGTCGCGATCCGCGCCGGGGATCAAACCGTCGGCCAGCTCGACCACGGTGATCCTGCTGCCCAGCGCGTCATACACGGTGGCCATCTCCAGCCCGATGATGCCGCCGCCGATGATCAGCATGCGCTTCGGCACATCCTGCAATTGCAACGCGCCGGTTGAGTCGATGATGCGCGTATCGTCATAGGGGAAACCGGGGATGCGCGCGACCCTGGAGCCTGCGGCGATGATCGCGGTATCGAAGCTGATGGTCTTCTTGCCGTCCCTGGTTTCAACAGTCAGGTGGTTGGGTGATGCGAACTTCGCGGAGCCCTGCACCACCTGTACTTTGCGCTGTTTGGCCAGCGCGGACAATCCGCCGGTGAGCTTGTTGATGACGCTTTCCTTCCAGCTGCGGATCTTGTCGATATCGATCTTCGGTTTCGCGTAGGTCACGCCGTGATGCGCGACTTCTTCCGCTTCGCTGATCACCCTGGCGACATGCAGCAGCGCCTTGGACGGGATGCAGCCGACGTTCAGGCACACGCCGCCCAGGTTGGCGTGCTTCTCGATCAATACCACCTGCTTGCCCAGGTCGGCCGCACGGAACGCAGCGGTATAGCCGCCGGGGCCGGCACCCAGCACCAGCACCTCGGCGTGGAGGTCGCCTTTGGCAAAGGATGCAGGATTGAGGATCGAGGATTGAGAGGAAGGCGCAACAGCGGGTTTGCTCGGAGCAGCAGCTGGTGCCGGGGTGCTGGCCGCTGGTTTTGCTCGCTCCTCGATCCTCGCTCCTCGATCCTGTTCTAGTGTCAGGATCACACTGCCTTCGGAAACCTTGTCGCCGACCTTGACCTTGAGTGCTTTCACCACGCCTGCGGCGGGGCTGGGCACTTCCATCGCGGCCTTGTCGGTTTCCAGCGTGATCAGCGATTGCTCGGCTTCCACCTTGTCGCCCGCCTTTACGAACACCTCGATGACCGCAACATCCTTGAAATCACCGATATCCGGTACTTTCACTTCGATGGTCTGGCCCATGCTTGATTTCTTTCTTGTGAATGAAGGTAGGGTGCGCTTGCGCACCGTTGTTTATTTTTGGTGCGCAAGCGCACCCTACTAATTTCTTACTTGTCCGCTGCCCAGCACGATGAATTTTTGTGAGGTCAGACCTTCCAGTCCGACCGGGCCGCGCGCGTGGATCTTGTCGGTGGAGATGCCGATCTCTGCGCCCAGGCCGTATTCGAAACCGTCGGCGAAACGCGTCGAGGCGTTCACCATCACCGAGCTGGAATCCACCTCGCGCAAGAAGCGCATCGCCTTGGTGTAATTCTCCGTGACGATGCTGTCGGTGTGCTGCGAGCCGTAGGTGCCGATGTGCGCGATGGCTTCGTCCAGACCGGCAACCACCCGCACCGCGAGTATCGGCGCAAGATATTCGGTGAGCCAGTCTTCTTCGGTGGCGATCTTCATCTGCGGCACCAGCGCGCGTGCGGCCTCATCACCGCGCAGCTCCACACCCTTGTCGAGAAAGATCCTGCACAACCTGGGCAGCACATCGTCGGCCACACCGTGCGCAACCAGCAGCGTCTCCATCGCGTTGCACACGCCGTAGCGATGCGTCTTGGCGTTGTCGGCAATACGTATGGCCTTGTCCAGATCGGCTTCGTCATCGATGTAAACATGGCAGACGCCGTGCAGGTGCTTGATCACCGGTATCCTTGATTCCTCGGAGATGCGCTCGATCAGGCTCTTGCCCCCGCGCGGCACGATCACATCCACATATTCTTTCATCGTGATCAGTTCGCCCACCGCGGCACGGTCGGTGGTGGCGACGACCTGCACCGCAGACTCCGGCAAGCCGGCGGCGCGCAGCCCGGTATGCACGCAGGCCGCGATGGCCTGATTGGAGTGGAGCGCTTCCGAGCCTCCGCGCAGTATCGCCGCATTGCCGGATTTCAGGCACAGACCGGCGGCATCCGCCGTCACATTGGGGCGCGACTCGTAAATGATGCCGACCACGCCGAGCGGCACGCGCATCTTGCCGACCTGTATACCGGACGGACGATAATTCATGTCGCTGATCGCGCCGATCAGGTCGGGCAGTCGCGCGATCTGCAGCAGGCCTTCGGCCATGCCGTTCACGGTCTTCTCGGTCAGCGTGAGCCTGTCCACCGAGGCATCGTCCAGTCCGTTGGCTTTCGCGGCCGCGACATCCTTGGCGTTGGCGGCCAGCAGCAGCGCTGTCTGGTGCTGCAGCGCGGCGGCGATCCCGGTCAGCGCGCGATTCTTGGTGGCGGTGTCGGCCAGCGCCATGATGCGCGAAGCCGCACGTGCGGCCTTTCCGATGCCCTGCATGTATTCCTTGACGTTAGTCATCGTGTGCATTTTGAAACGAATGGAGGAAACGAATGGGGTGCATTTTAACCCAAGTGCTAAAATGCGCGCCTTTCTTAAATATTGACGCAGCATGTCCGACATCCTCAACAAGATACTCGCGGTCAAGGCACAGGAAGTGGCTGCCGCGAAACCTGCCAAGCCGTTGCACCAGTTGCGTACCGAAGCCGCGCAGGCTGCTCCGCCGCGGGATTTTACCGGCGCGATACGCGCCAGGAGCAATCACGGCCGGCCAGCCGTGATTGCGGAGATCAAGAAGGCCAGCCCGAGCAAGGGTGTGCTGCGCGAGGATTTTCGCCCCGCCGAGATAGCCGCCAGCTATGCGCGGCATGGCGCGGCATGTCTGTCGGTGCTGACCGACGAGCAGTTCTTTCAGGGCAGCGCGGATTACCTGCAGCAAGCGCGCTCGGCCTGTGCCTTGCCGGTGTTGCGCAAGGATTTCATCGTGGACGAATACCAGATCTATCAGGCGCGCGCGATGGGAGCGGACGCGATCCTGCTGATCGCCGCAGCACTGAATGTCCGGCAAATGCAGGCGTTCGAGACGCTGGCATACAGCCTCGGCATGGCGGTGCTGGTGGAGGTGCATGACAGCGTGGAACTGGATAACGCACTGCAACTGACCACCCCGCTGGTAGGCGTGAACAACCGCAACCTGCACACTTTCGAAGTGAGTCTGCAGACCACGCTGGATTTGTTGCCGCGCATACCCGCGGATCGCATCGTGGTCACCGAAAGCGGCATCCTCACGGCGGCAGACGTAAAGTTGATGCGCGGCCATCGGGTGAACGCGTTCCTGGTAGGCGAGGCATTCATGCGCGCGGATGATCCGGGTGTGGAATTGGCGCGAGTATTTGCTTATTGAGTCGGCCATTAATTATAGTGCGTAGGCTGGTGGTGAACGAAGCGAACCCCAGCATATTCGAGGCCGCCGAATGCTGGGGTTCGTGCCTCACCCCAGCCTACGGTCTAAAATACGGGAGATCTCATGTTAAATCTGGACCGGCTGATTGTGGAATTCGATAAGGGCTTGCGCACGCTGTTCAGCAAGGCGCACAGCGTGCGCCCCCACCCAGATGCGATGCTGCCCGAAGCGACTATGGATGAGGCCGGAAAAAAACAGGCCGCCGCGCTGATGCGCGTCAATCACAGCGGCGAGATCTGCGCACAGGCCTTGTATCAGGGACAGGCGTTGACGGCACGCGACCCGGTCGTGCAACGGACACTCCAGCGTGCTGCGCAGGAAGAGACCGAGCATCTCGCCTGGACGGCCAGGCGCGTGCATGAGTTGGGCGGTCACTTGAGTTTGTTGAATCCGTTCTGGTACACCGGTTCGCTGGCGATCGGTGCGGTTGCGGGATTATTGGGCGATCGGTGGAATCTCGGCTTCCTCGCCGAAACCGAGCGTCAGGTCGGGCAGCACCTGCAAAGCCATCTGGACCGCCTGCCGCCGCAGGATCAGAAGAGCCGCGCCATCGTGGCGCAGATGTATGCCGATGAGGTCGGGCATGCTGGCATGGCGAGTTCACTCGGTGGAGCGGAGCTGCCGCAACCGGTGCGGCTGGCGATGAAGCTGAACAGTAAGGTGATGACGGGCACTTCCTATTGGGTGTAACCGTTGTCCCAAAGCCGTCATTCCCGCGCAGGCGGGAATCCAGACAATCAAACAGTTCCTCGCAAAACGAGGACGAAACCCAAAAGCATATTTGATAAAACCGCTGGATTCCCGCCTGTCCGAAGGACAGTTTATCCTGAGCCTGTCGAAGGGCTGGAATGACGATAGGGCGGTTATTCCTGAATCACCTCAAAATCATGCGTGATCGCGGCGGTCTGGCCGAGCATGATGGAAGCCGAGCAATATTTCTCGGCCGATAGCTTGATAGCTTTCTCGACCGCCTCGGGTTTGATATCCTTGCCCTTCACGACGAAGTGCATGTGTATCCTGGTGAACACCTTGGGGTCGGTTTCGGCGCGCTCGGCATCCAGTTCCACATGGCAATCGGAAATCGCCTGGCGGCTCTTCTTCAGGATGCTGACCACGTCAAAGGCAGTGCAGCCGCCCGTGCCGAGCAGCAGCATCTCCATCGGGCGCGGGCCGAGATTGCGCCCGCCTGCCGTGGGCGGGCCGTCCATCAACACGGCGTGATTGCTTTCGGTCTCTCCCAGAAACGAGGCCTGTTCCACCCATTTGACGCGAGCTTTCATGTTGTTCCTTTCGTCGTCTAACTGTCAGAGAAAGCCAACTTTACCCGATACCAGATCAATCCGATAACTTCATGCACAAAGAATTTGCTGTCGCGCAGAGACTCGGCGCGCGGCAGGAACGCCAGCGGGTCGATCCGGAAACGCGTGGTGTAAGCAGTGGGAGCTTCGACGACCTCGAAGCCGGCATGGCGGAATGCATGGGCGGAGCGCGGCATATGCCAGGCGTGGGTGACCAGGTAGATTCTCCTGATGCCGGCCTTTTCCAGGGTCTGGAATGAATTGCGTGCATTTTCCAGGGTGTTGCCGGATGCATCTTCGGTCCAGCGCACCGGCACGTGGAAGTCCTGCTGGAGTGATGTGCGCATCTGCTGCGCTTCTGAAATGGCGTTGCCCATCGGCTTGCCGCCGGTCACCAGGATCGGTACGCCGTTTTCACGATGCAGTTTCGCGCCATAACGCAGACGGGGCAGCGTTTGCTCGTTGATGGTGTCCTGGCCTGAATATTCAGGTGCGTGGAAATATGTGCCGCCGCCGAGTATCACGATCGCATCCGCGCTCTGATGCTGACTGTCCAGCGCAGTTGCGCCTGATTCCAGCAAATGCAGCGCACCCTCGGCGAAAAAAGGCGTGGACGCGATCCAGAGCATGCTGAACGAGGCGATTATCAGCGGTTTGGCAAATTTGTGGCTGCGATACAGCAGGAAGATGCCGAATGCGAGCAACAGCAATAAGCTGAGCGGTGGCAGCAAGAAGGCGGCAATGAAGTTGGTGATGAACCAGGACATGGCAAAACCCCAGAATTTCAGAACGTGCGCATCTTACCGGGTTTTATTCGCTTTTCAGAAATACCCGCTGTGACTCTGACAGGAAGAGTGAATTATCGCGGGGTCAAATAGCGTTTGACAGCGGCGGGTGGGCTGCAATAGAATGCGCGCCCTTCGAGGTTTTTACTTATTGAATTTTTAGGAATTTTGGCTATGAAAACATTTTCCGCCAAGTCCCATGAAGTCCGGCATGACTGGCTCCTGGTAGACGCAGCAGATCAGGTATTGGGTCGTCTGGCTGCACAGATCGCTGCGCGACTGCGCGGCAAGCACAAGGCGATTTTCACGCCGCACGTGGATACCGGCGATTTCGTCGTCGTGGTCAATGTCGACAAGCTGCGCGTGACCGGCAACAAGGCGGAAGCCAAGCTGTATCATCGCCACACGACATATCCGGGCGGTCTGTACACAACCAACTTCGCCAAGATGCAGGCGCGCCATCCCAGCCGTGTATTGGAAAAAGCCGTCAAGGGCATGTTGCCGAAAGGCCCGCTGGGCTACGCGATGTTGCGCAAGATGAAGGTGTATGCCGGTGCGGCGCACCCGCATGAGGCGCAGCAGCCGAAACCTGTTAATTTGTTGAAGGCATAATCAATCATGAGCGTAAGTTATAACTACGGAACCGGTCGCCGCAAGAGTGCGGTGGCACGCGTGTTTATGAAGGCAGGCAAGGGCAACATCGTCGTGAACGACAAGCCGGTGGACGTGTTCTTTTCCCGCGAGACCGGCCGCATGGTCGTGCGCCAGCCGCTGACGCTGACCGAAACCCTGGGCAAGTTCGACATCATGGTGAACGTAACCGGCGGCGGCGAATCGGGCCAGGCCGGTGCGGTGCGTCACGGTATCACCCGTGCGTTGATAGACTATGATGCTTCGTTCAAGGCCGTGTTGAAGCAAGCCGGTCTGGTGACCCGCGATGCGCGTGAAGTAGAACGCAAGAAAGTCGGTCTGCGCAAGGCGCGCCGTCGCAAGCAGTTCTCCAAACGTTAATCCTGTACAGAGCCCGCGAAGGGCCGGCCGGATGCGATATCGGAAAGCCGCCTTCGGGCGGCTTTTTCATTTTGTTGTAGAATGCGCAGCATTTTAAACGGATGAGATGATGATCAAAGTTGGCATAGTTGGCGGCACAGGCTACACCGGAGTCGAATTGCTTCGCCTGTTGGCGGCGCATCCGCAGGTCACCTTGCAGGTGATCACTTCGCGTGCCGATGCCGGTACGCTGGTCAGTCAAATGTTCCCCAATCTGCGCGGATATGTGGATCTGCCGTTCACCCATCCGGATCAGGCGCACCTTGAAATATGCGATCTGGTGTTCTTCGCAACCCCGAACGGCATCGCCATGCAGCAAGCGCGCGCCCTGCTGGATGCGGGTGTGCGGGTGATAGACCTCGCGGCGGATTTCCGCATCAAGGATGTGGCGGAGTGGGAAAAATGGTATGGCATGACCCATGCCTGCCCGGATCTGGTTGCAGAGGCCGTGTATGGCTTGCCGGAAGTGAATCGCGCAAAAATCAAGGCAGCCCGGTTGGTTGCCAACCCCGGTTGCTATCCGACCGCGGTGCAACTGGGCTTCGTCCCGTTGCTGGAAGCGGGCGTGATCGAGCCGGGCAGTTTGATCGCCGATGCCAAGTCCGGTGTATCTGGTGCCGGGCGCAAGGCGGAAATGGCATTTTTATTCTCTGAAGCAGCTGACAACTTCAAGGCTTACGGCGTGGCAGGCCATCGGCATTTGCCGGAGATCAAACAGGGCCTGACGCGCGCCGCAGGCAAAGAGATCGGGTTGACGTTCGTGCCTCATCTCACTCCGATGAACCGCGGCATCCATGCCACGCTGTATGGCAGGCTGACGCGCGAGGTCGACTTGCAGGCGCTGTTCGAGCAGCGTTATGCCAACGAGCCTTTCGTGGACGTGATGCCTGCCGGCAGTCATCCCGAGACGCGCACCGTGCGCGGTTCGAATTGTTGCCGCATCGCGGTGTACCGTCCGCAGGGAGGCGATACCGTGGTGGTGTTATCGGTGATCGATAATCTGGTCAAGGGTGCGGCAGGCCAGGCGGTGCAAAACATGAACATCATGTTCGGGCTGCCGGAACTCGCCGCCTTGAACAACATTTCTTTGCTACCTTAAGATGGCGCGAGGAGCTTATCCCAAGATGTGGCGTGGTGTCGAACGGAGGTTCAGTATCTCAGCGCCGCAGATGACTGTGCGGCCGCACATCGCCTGGTATTTGCGCTGGGGCATGGTTTTGCCATTTGTTTTTGCCGCGGCCGGCCTGGCCTGGTGGGCATATGACAGCGGCCTGGAGTTTGCGGGATTTCACCGTGGCCAGACGCAGGAGGAACTGGCCAGGTTGCGCGATCAGGTAGCCAAACTGGAGGCGGAGAATGCGCTACTGAACAACCAGGTCGCGCAAAATGAACGGCAGATCCAGATCGAGCAAGCCAGCAACCGGGAAACATCAGACCAGCTGAAAAACCTGTCGGACGAAAATGCCAAACTTCAGGAAGACCTGGTGTTCTTCCAGAATCTCACCGCGACGCGCGGCAAGGAAGGCGAGCTGGGATTGCACCGTCTGATGCTGGAACGGGACAAGATACCCGGCGAATATCATCTGCGCATGCTGCTGGTGCAAAGCGGGCAGCGCGCCAAAAAATTCATCGGCAGTTATCAGCTGGTCGCCACGATAAAGGAAAACGGAGCTAGCACCACCCATGTATTTCCACAGGACGCGTCGGGGAATGCCCAATTCCAGCTCAGTTTCAAGTATTATCAGCGCGTCGAGCAGAGCATCCAGTTGCCACCCGATGCGGAATTGGAAAACGTGCAAGTGCGCATATTCGAACAAGGTGCGATTGAGCCAAAAGTGCGGCAAAACGTGAATCCATCATAAGCAAGGAGAAGACGATGTTCAGCAAAAAACCAAGCAAACCGCAAACACAGATAGACTCACTGATCGGCGCGAATACCATGATCGGCGGTGACCTGAATTTCAGCGGCGGGTTGCGCATTGACGGGCAGGTGAATGGCAATGTCATCGCCACGCCCGGCAAGCCGAGTACGCTGGTGCTGAGCGAACATGCGCGGGTGAATGGTGAAGTCAGCGTCACGCATCTGGTGATCAACGGCACGATCAGCGGTTCAGTGTCAGCCAGCGATTATCTGGAACTGCAAAGCAAAGCCAGGGTCACAGGTGACGTGCATTACAGAACCATGGAAATACAGCTTGGTGCAATCGTTGATGGGAGGCTGTTGCACAATAATCCCGAAGCAGAGGAAAAGGTGCTGGCGTTCAAGTCGAGCTCTGGCAGTGGTGAATGATACTTTAAGGAGAACGTAATGAATGCGATGACTGAAGTGCAGGATCCGCTGTTGTTCACTGACAGCGCGGCCAACAAGGTAAAGGAATTGATCACGGAAGAAGGCAACGCCGATCTCAAGCTGCGCGTTTTCGTCAGCGGCGGCGGCTGTTCCGGCTTCCAGTATGGTTTCAGTTTCGATGAGGTGACCAACGAGGACGACACCGTGCTGAACAAGAACGGCGTGCAACTGCTGATCGACCCGATGAGCTTCCAGTATCTGGCCGGGGCGGAAATCGATTATCAGGAGGGAGTGGAGGGTTCGCAGTTCGTCATCAGGAACCCGAATGCGACGACTACCTGCGGTTGCGGTTCGTCGTTTTCAGCATAGCCGTTTTGTCTGGTTTGAAATCGACGGGGCGCTTTGCGCCCCGTTTGCATTCATCCTGGAAAAAGCTATTGGTCCACGAAATACACAAAAGCACGAAATAGGGTAAGCAGGCATTCCGTCGCAAGGCGGAAGCTCGCAAAATATTCAAAGAGATACCATGCTGTAGGTCGGGCTGTGCCCGACAACCCTTCGACAAGGCCTTTAGTCCTGAGCGCAGTCGAAGGGTCAGGACAGGCTTGATCCGGCGGGCATAGCCCGCCCTTGATTGATCAGGAAATGGAATTATGCGTGATGAATCGCGCCCAGCACACAGGGATGCCTTGCGCCGGTGACCAGTGGCAGGTTGGCGGGTCTGCCGTACAGGGTCTGTTGCGCCAGCCAGGCGAACGCGATGGCTTCCAGATAGTCGCTGTCCACGCCGAGGGCGTTGGTCGTCTCCATGCTGCAATCATTCAGCAAGGCGGCAAGGCGGTTGCGCAGGGTTTGGTTATGCGCGCCGCCGCCGCATAAATAGATTTCCTTCGCGCCGCCGCAGTATCGTTGTATCGATTGCGCGATGCTTCGGCAAGTCAGTTCCAGCAGGGTGGCTTGTATGTCTTCCGCCCTTTCCCCGCCTATAAGTTTGCATTGCAGCCAGGACATGTTGAACAGATCGCGTCCCGTGCTCCTGGGTGGCGGCAGGGCGAAAAACGGTTCTTCGAGCATCTGCTTCAACAGTGTAGGCAGCACTTCGCCGGATGCCGCCCACGCGCCATTGTCATCGTATGACTTGCCGGTATGTTGCGCGCACCATGCATCCATCAGCAGGTTGCCTGGTCCGCAGTCGAAACCGGAAGTGGCGGTAATGACACGGTGCGCGCGAGCGTCTGGTGCGGGAATGGCCGCTGCCACCTCCTCCGGCAAGCTGTAGTTTTGAGATGATCTGTCGGAGGTGGTGGCATGGGGCGGCAGGTCGGTCAGATTGCTGATGCCGCCGATATTGACGATGACGCGGTGCTTATCGGGATGGCGCAGCACCTTGTCGTGAAATGCGGGAACCAGCGGCGCGCCCTGCCCTCCTGCGGCGATGTCGCGGCTGCGGAAGTCGCTGACCACGGTAATGCCGGTCAATTCAGCCAATAACGCAGAGTTGCCGATTTGCAGGGTGTAGCCGTGTTCGGGGCAGTGGCGTATGGTCTGTCCGTGGCAGCCTATGGCTTTGATTTCATTGTTCGATGTTTTGGTTTGAGTGAGCAGCAAAGAGACCGCAGCGGCATACAGCCGTGCCAGTTGGTTGCCGACGACCTGTGCCTGATGAAGTTCATTGGCTGCGGGCAGATGCAACGCGAGCAGATCGTCTTTCAGCACGCCATCAAAAGGCAGGTAATATTTTGCGAGCATCAACGGTTTGGGCTGCCCCAAATCAACAAGGACGGCATCGATGCCGTCCAGGCTGGTGCCGGACATCAAACCTGCATACAGTTCCGGCGGGTGTTGCACAGGCCTATCAGTCGAGTTTGGCGAGGTTGGTGTTGCGCAACAGGTTCAGGCGCGCGACGAAGTCGTCTGCCACGGATTGAAACGCTTCCTGGTAAGAACTGCTAATGGGTTCTGCATCCGGCAATTCAACGCGCATCGGATTATGGTGCTGGCCGTTGATCTTGAATTCATAGTGCAGATGCGGGCCGCTGGCCAGGCCGGTCATGCCGACATAGCCGATCAAATCTCCCTGCGTCACGCGCTGTCCGCGGTGCAGGCCTTGGGCAAAATGCGACAGGTGGCCGTATACGGTGGTATAGCGACCCTGATGCTTGATCTTGATGAGGTTGCCATAGCCGCTCTCGTTGCCGATGAAAGTAACCACGCCATCTGCGGTAGCCTTGATCCTGGTGCCAGCCGGTGCAGCGAAGTCCACACCTTTATGGGCTTTCCATTTGTTCAGCAAGGGGTGAAAACGCGAGTTGGTAAAACCGGAGCTCACGCGTGAATATTCGATGGGCGAACGCAAGAATGCCTTGCGCACGCTCTTGCCTTCCGGTGTGTAGTAATCGCCCTCTTGAGCATCTTTCTGGAAGTAGATGGCACGATAAACACGGCCTTGATTGATGAATTCAGCGGACTGGATGCGGCCGGTATTCAGCAACGCGCCGTTGTGGTAAGTCATCTCATACACCGCGGTGAATTTGTCACCCACCCTGAGGTCGTGGTGAAAATCGATGTCTCCGCTGAAAAGTTCATACAGTTGGTTGGCGGCGGCTTCCGGCATGCCGGCAGCGTCTGTGGCGGCATACAGGTTGGTTTTGATCTCTCCGGTGCGCACAAACAAGCGTTTTTCGAGCTGTGCGGGCAAGGTGCTGGTTTGGAACACGCCGTTTTGCCTGTCGATCAGGATCTGCTCGCCGTTGTTGCCGAGATAACGCAGCGTGATCAAGCCGCCCGTGGCAGAGGTTTCGGCCTGGATTTCCTTGCCGACCGGCAGTTTGCGGAAAGACTCGGTTTCAGCGGCGCTGCGCAGATAAGTGCTGGCAGCGGCATCTTCAATGTTCAAACGGCTCAGCAGTTCGGCCACGGTATCGCCGCGCTGCACCCGTTCGCTGCGCCAGAAGCTGGAAACGGTGACCGCATCATCGACTTTGGGCAAGGCGATCTCTTCTATCGCAACCTTGGCTGAAGGCAAACCGAGATCGCTTTGCGGCACCAGGCCGAAAGCGGTGAGCACACCCAGCAACGGCATGGTGGATAGCGTGACGAACCAGCGCAACTTCTTTTTACGTTCTTGGCTGAGCGGGTTTTGAGTTAACATTCGAGTCTCCTTGAATCGCTTTGCTTTATTGCGGCAACGCTTTGTATTTATGATTGATGCGCACTTTACCAGAAACGGGCCCCCCTCAATACAGAACTGATGGGTGGCAAACCCAGACCGATGAATGGTCGGAATGAATGGCCGAGCAGCAACACGAATGGAAAGCCGCCTTTCCCGCACTTGAATCGATGATGAATATGACTGAAATGACACACACCAACAATATGCATACGGACGCACTGGCAACAATCAAGCGCGGCGCTCACGAACTGCTGCTGGAAGATGAACTGAAACAAAAGCTGTCGCTTGGCCGCCCGCTGCGCGTCAAGGCGGGTTTCGATCCGACCGCGCCGGACCTGCATCTCGGTCATACCGTGCTGCTCAACAAGATGCGCCAGTTGCAGGATCTCGGCCACCATGCGCTGTTTTTGATCGGTGACTTCACCGGCATGATCGGCGATCCCAGCGGTAAAAATACCACACGTCCGCCGCTGTCGCGAGAGCAAGTGCTGGAAAACGCCCGGTCTTACCGCGAGCAGGTGTTCAAGGTGCTCGACCCGGACAGGACCGAGATTGTGTTCAACTCGGCCTGGATGGACAAGTTCAGCGCGGTCGATCTGATCCGCCTCGCCGCCACGCACACGGTGGCGCAGATGCTGGAACGCGACGATTTTTCCAAACGCTACAAGGGCAACCAGCCTATCGCCATCCATGAATTCATCTACCCGCTGGTGCAGGGCTACGATTCCGTTGCGCTCAAGGCGGACATCGAACTGGGCGGAACGGATCAGAAATTCAACTTACTGATGGGGCGCGAACTGCAGAAACATTACGGGCAGCCGGCGCAGTGCGTCATTACCATGCCGCTGCTGGAAGGCCTGGACGGCATCAACAAAATGTCCAAGTCGCAGGGCAATTACGTCGGCATCACCGACACCCCGCGGGACATGTTCGGCAAGCTGATGTCCGTCTCGGACGACCTGATGTGGCGCTACCTCGAACTGCTCTCCTTCGAAAGCCTGGCCACCATCACCAAATGGCATGAAGAAGTGGCTCAAGGACGCAACCCGCGCGATATCAAAGTCCTGCTGGCGCAGGAGATCGTTACGCGCTTCCACTCCAGACAAGCGGCAATGGATGCACTGACGGAATTCGAGGCGCGCTTCAAGCAGGGCGTGCTGCCGGATGACATGCCCGAAGTCGCCGTAACCAGCACGGATGGCCACATCGGCATCGCACAAATGCTCAAACAAGCCGGGTTGGTCGCCAGCACCTCCGAAGCGCTACGCATGATAGACCAGGGCGGGGTCAAGCTCGACGGCGAAAAAATCAGCGACAAAGCCTTGCAACTCAAGGCCGGTGCGGTCCTTGTCGCGCAGGTTGGCAAGCGCAGGTTCGGGCGTATCACCATCAATTAACCGCGATATTCAAAAGGCCTTGATTGAATATTCCGATCCCTTTGCTTACCACTGAACGATCACCGCCAGGCCTTCGGTTTGCGCCGCTGATCATTTTTTTCGCGCTGTTGTTCTTCTTCTGGCGCCCTATCGAGGACTATGACATCTGGTTCTACATGGTGTCGGGCCGGGAAGTCGCTGCCACCGGCAAAATCCCGGACACCATGTTTTACCTCTTGCCGTTGCTGGGAGAGCCGGCTTCCTACATCGAATGGGGATTCGGCCTGATTTATCACTTGGCCTACGTTTTGGGCGGCTACACAGGCATGACCGCACTCAACGCCGTTTTCGGCGCAACCACTCTGTTCCTGGCTTATCGCGCCGCCATCGCCAAACGCGAGTGGCTACACCCCGTTGTATTGCTGGCGCTGGCGCTGGTCGCCTGGTGGATCACGGCCCGCATCAACTACCGGGCTGAAACGGCGCTGCTGCTTTCCATGGCTGCCACCCTGCTTGCATTGGAAAGATATGCAGAGCAGGGAGATTGGCTCTGCCTCATACCCATCCCCATCACAGGCTGGCTGCTGATTCAGTTGCATCCTTCCACAGTCTTTTTGCTGCCGGTACTGGGTGCTTACGCGATTGAATTTTTCTTCTCTCCTCCCGCCGGACGCACACGCGGCCATGTCGTCTTTTTGTTGACTGTCACCGCCTTGGCCACGCTGGCGCTCGCCTCCATCAATCCCTACGGCTGGCGGCAGGTCGCGTTGCCATTCACCGCCCTGTTCTCGGGAAAAGACCTGATGAACGACATCACCGAATACCTGCCGGTGATGGATACGGAATATGCTTTCAATTTTATCGCAATGACTGCGCTCGGCGTACTGGCGCTGGTTTTCCAGCGCGAGCGCCGCATCAGCAGCGGTCTGTTGCTCGCCCTGTTCGGTATGCTGACTTTTCTGTATGTGCGCAACATCGGGCTGTTCGCGCTGGTGCTGCTTGGGCCGTTGGTGCGATTGGGGTTGCACACATTCCCGGATAAAATCCCACAGCGCTTGCAGCGTCTCGGCGTGTCTGTGGTGCTGGCTGCATGGCTTGGGTTGCCGCTTTGGCAGGGCAAGTGGGGAAGCGGTACCAAGCCGGGCGTGTTTCCCGAAAAATCTGCCGCCTATCTGAAGCAGAATCTGCCGGGCGGACACGTGCTCAACTTCTTCGATTACGGCGGTTATCTGGCCTGGGTGCTGGGTTCCGGGTTCCTGGTATTCGTTGACGGGCACGATACCATGTCCAACCGCGCCGTCCAGTTGCACGACGCGATTTTTCGCGCCGACCCCGGCTGGGAAAATGCCGTGACGCAATATCGCATCGATGCAATTTTCACGCCTGCAGTGATGCAGTTTTCCGGGCGCATGATTCCCCTGATTGAACACCTGGCATATAGCGACACATGGAAGCTGGTGGTACGCGAACCGTCCGGACTGCTGTTCCTGCGTGCCGATCTTGCTGTCAATGCGGAACTCGATAAACGCCAGGTGTGGGAGCAGTTGATAGAAGAAGCGCAGCGCGAACTGCACAAGTTCCCGGATCACCCCGACCCTTTGGCCGCGCTGGCAACGGCATATCTGGCCGTGGGAGATGCCGAAAAGGCGGAGGAGGCCATGCGGCAATACCGGCGCTTGAACACACGGATCCCGGTTGAATAAATTGAGGTTCCCCACAGCCGTTTTATTTCCTTCCTGGCTGCGGTACCATTCAAGTGCAATAGTAACAGCTTCATGGGGTGTCAGTGATAAATAAGCTCGGTAAATATGAAATCAAGCGTGAACTTGGTAGAGGTGCCATGGGCATCGTCTATGAGGGCTTTGATCCTTTTATTGAGCGTACCGTAGCCATCAAGACAATTCAGAAATCCATGATCGACAAATCCGAGGCTGAGGAAATACTCAGTCGATTTCGCCGAGAAGCGCAGGCGGCGGGGCGCCTCACTCACCCCAATATTGTTTCTGTTTATGAATATGGCGAGGATGGCGATGTGGTTTTCATCGCCATGGAATACATCGTTGGCATAGAGTTGAAAGAGCACTTCGAAAAGACGATACGATTCCAAATAAAAGACAGCGCTAAAATCATGGCTCAGCTTCTTGATGCGCTTGAATACTCACATACCCACGGTGTGGTACACCGGGATATTAAACCCTCGAACATCCTGATCACTAAAGATGGGCAGGTGAAGATTGCGGATTTCGGCATAGCAAAGATTGAATCTTCTGAGCTTACGCAAGCTGGAAGCGTGTTAGGTACACCCGCCTATATGTCGCCAGAACAGTTTATGGGGGTAGCCGCGGATCGTCGTAGCGATATCTATTCTGCAGGTGTCATCCTCTATCAGTTTCTCACCGGAGAACGGCCATTCACCGGCAGCAACATGACCATTATTATGCATAAAGTTTTGAATCAGGCGCCTCAACCCCCGGGTAATTTCAACCCCGACATTCCGGTATCGCTGCATGAAGTGGTAGGAAAAGCCATGTCCAAGCGGCCGGAAGATCGCTTCCAAACAGCGGCAGAGTTTTTGAAAGCGCTGAAATTTGCGATGGAATTTTCGGCTTCTGCCAACCATACATCTTCTGCGGATGCGACGCTAAAAGTAACAAGACCAGAGAAAAATCTGGGAGAGGCCGGCATTGGTCAAAACTCGAGTGTTGATTTCAACATGGCGGACTTTGACGAACGCCTGAAAGAGTCGCAACTGGAGTTTGACCATAAATCCAGCACGAAAAGTTTTGATAACCAAGCTGATAATTCATTGCGGGAAGTCAATCATGAATTCCGACGTTTTATTACATCTCAAGAGAATGGGGGGGCGACAGAAGTCGCAACTCCTGCTCCCATCCCTGACATTTTAAAGGCATCTGCGGCGGGGTCTGGCGAGTCTGGCCTGCTTGCCGGACTGGCGCAGGAAGCAAGAGAGCGGCAGGGCTTCAAGCAGTCTACATTGCTGGAAAACCAAACCAAGACGCGGCGAGTGGATGATGCGTTAAACAGGATCGTCAAATTTTTTAACCCGTTTATCCAGCACGTAAACAATGTGGAGCCGACGATTAACCGTATTTATCGCTTTGATGCGCGGACAATCTACTCCAACTTGAAGTGGCAGAATGCGACCATTGACTATCGCAAGCAGAGCCTTTCCGATATGGCACTTATGGACTATGTTGCATTCAGCGTTAAGCTGTGTGCTCCAGAGCCTGTACTGCTTAAACGGCCTTGGGGGCCGCTTGAAACGTTAAAGAAAGAGCTGCATCATTTGAGCCTACGCGTGATTGAAGATATCGAAGCTGTCAGCAAAAAACCGAAGCAAGAGTGGATTGAGGCGCAATTGGCTCCTGATTTCCCTGTGCAGATCAGGTTCCAAGGTAACTATACCGAAAACAATATCAACGTGATGTGCCGCAATATTGAAGCTTTCGAGGTCGTCGTCTGTAAACTCGAGCCAGACGATGTAACCCCCGCGTTTTTGGATGATCTTGGCCTTTTTCTCCTCGGACGCTCGGATAAGTTGCCAAAGCAATTGCAGCGCGTTTAGTCTTTGCCCAAGTACACCACGGGCATTAATCAGGGAGCGGCGTAAGACACCCACTCTGCTTTCGATAGAGCCTTGCAAATCAAGGCAGGCGCAGTCACCGCAGCACAGGTCAGCAAGCGCAAATTTGGCAAATTTGCCAAAATGGCAAATTTGCCAAAATATCAAATTGTTAAATTCCAGTTGTGGGAGGCAGGGCATTTTGCTAGAATCGCGCCCTCAATTTTTCAGTAGAAGGTAGTTTGTTCATGACAACAGTACGTGTTAAAGAGAATGAGCCGTTCGAAGTAGCGATGCGCCGTTTCAAGCGTTCCGTGGAAAAGACCGGTCTGCTGACCGATTTGCGCGCCCGCGAGTTTTACGAAAAGCCTACCGCAGAGCGCAAGCGCAAGCTGGCTGCCGCCGTGAAGCGCCACTACAAGCGCTTGATGAGCCAGGTTCTCCCTCCCAAGCTCTATTGATCTATTGCGCCCGATCTGGGCACAAGGATTAATTCCGGCATTTGGGCGCTTCTAGAAATTCAGAGCTCGTCCAAATGCAAGGCGCGAAAAGATTTTGCGAGCATCCGCTGTGCGGATTGCTTGCCTACCCCACTTCGCAGAGCGTATAAGTTCTTATATGTAAGCAAGAAAACGAAGTTTCAGTGCAGGGTAACCTTCAGGTTGGCCGGAACTAAAATCTTTGAGCAACGCAGCAGTTGGAATACAACGAAGTTGCAGTGAAGGCTAACCTTCAGGTTATGCCGGAACTAAAATCCGGATTTATAGAAGTGCCCAATGAGCCTCAAGCAACAGATCACTGATGACATGAAGACCGCGATGCGCGCAAGGGATACCGCGCGTCTGGGGGCGATACGCCTGTTGCTCGCCGCCATCAAGCAGCGTGAAGTGGATGAGCGCATCGAATTGTCGGACGCTGACGTGGTCGCCATCATCGAGAAGATGAACAAGCAGCGCCGCGATTCCATCAGCCAATATGAAGCGGCGGGCCGCCAGGATTTGGCTGATGTAGAAAAATTCGAGATGAGCGTGCTGGCTACCTATATGCCGCAACAACTCGGCGAAGCCGAAATCAGCGCAGCGGTCACCGAAGCGATTGCCGCGACCGGCGCGGCAGGCGCGCAAGACATGGGCAAGGTGATGGGTGTGCTAAAACCCAAACTGGCCGGTCGCGCCGACATGGGCAAGGTTTCTGCACTGATCAAAGCGCAACTCTCCAAGTAATTCCAAACTCGCAGTAGGGTGGGCGCAGCCCACGCGGATGCTTTGGTGGGCTGCGCCCACCCTGCAAAACCCTGGTTCTTATGCGAGCCGGAATAATACCCGATCAACCATTCCCCGGCTTGCAGCCGGGTGCAATGAAAAGGCGGTGTTGGCTTGATTCCAAAAAACTTCATTCAGGACCTGCTCAATCGTCTCGATATCGTGGACGTGGTCGAGCGTTATGTGCCGCTCAAAAAAGCCGGAACGAATTTCGTCGCCTGCTGCCCGTTCCACAACGAAAAATCCCCCTCTTTCACCGTCAGTCAAACCAAGCAGTTCTATCATTGCTTCGGCTGCGGTGCGCACGGCACAGCGATCGGCTTTGTCATGGAGCACGCCGGGATGGGCTACGTAGACGCGATCGAGGAATTGGCGCGCAGCATGGGCCTGGAAGTCCCTAACGAACGTCCCGCAGCAGGTGAGGCATACCAGAAAGCCGCGCCGGATCTGTATGAGGTTATGCAAACCGCTACCCGCTATTACCGCGAGCAACTCAAATCATCCCAACGCGCGATCGCTTATCTCAAGCAGCGCGGACTGAGCGGGGAGATCGCCGCAAGATTCGGCATCGGTTACGCGCCGGATGCCTGGCAGAACCTTGCCGCCGCGTTCCCGAATTATCAAGATGCGACCCTGGTTGAAACCGGTCTGGTGATTGAGTCTGACGGGGATAAACGCTATGACCGTTTTCGCGATCGCATCATGTTCCCTATCGTCAACGTTCGCGGCCAGGTCATCGGTTTCGGCGGGCGTGTGCTGGACAAGGGCGAACCCAAGTATCTCAACTCGCCGGAAACACCGTTGTTTGAAAAGGGCCGCGAACTGTATGGCTTGTTCCAGGCGCAAAAGGCCATACGCGCCGAGCAACGAGTGCTGGTGGTGGAGGGCTACATGGATGTGGTGGCACTTGCGCAGCATGGCGTGGAATATGCCGTGGCTACATTAGGTACCGCGACTACGCCGTATCACGTGCAGAAATTATTGCGCCTGACCGGGCACATCGTGTTCTGTTTCGATGGCGACAAGGCCGGGCAGCGTGCGGCCTGGCGGGCGCTGGAAAACGCACTGCCCTATCTGCAGGATGGCAAGCGCATCAGCTTTCTGTTCCTGCCAGTAGAGCATGATCCGGACAGCTTCATCCGCGAATTCGGCAAAGCCGCTTTCGAGCAGCGCGTGCAGGAAGCCATGCCCTTGTCCACCTATCTGTTGCGAGAAATCAGCGCGGGGCTGGACTTGCGCAGCCAGGAAGGGCGCAACCAATTATTGCAGCGCGCCAAGCCGTTGCTGACCGCGATCGCCGCACCAGCCACAGCATTGCTGTTGCGCAAGGAAGTCGCGGCACTTTCGGGGGTCAGCCAGGCGGAACTGGAAGCACTGTATGAAGTCGAACCGGTCGCGCGAGCAACTCGTCGGGGCTACCAAAAGGCCGGGCGTTCGACACCTTCATCTCACCGGCTATTGCTGCAATGCCTGATAGCAAAACCTGAGTTGGGCGCGCAGGTTTCCGCCAAATGGCATGGTGAAGGCCCGGAAGCCGAGGCAGTTGCCGCCGTGCTGCTGGTGTTGCGCGAAGCAGATTCTGCATTGAGCAGCCCCGCGCTCACACAGTTGTTCCAGGGCACCACACATGAAAAATCACTTGCAGCGGCAGAGGCAGATATGTTGAGCTGGGGCGAGAACTTTGACGTGGCTGCCGAATTTGCCGGGCTGATCAGCAAGCTCAACGAAGTCCAACGCCGCCAACAGTTTCAAGCGCTGCAGGCCAAATTGGCGCAAGGCGGTTTGTCCAACTTGACCGACCCGGAACGCGAGCAGTACCTGCTATTGCTGCAACGCGGCTAACCAGCGACTTAGCGGGCGTTCTTTGCCTGCTTAGCCGATTGGCTATGCAAAGCTAAGCATCTAAAGAGGTTAGGAAAATTCAGGCGGAATCGGGTATAATCCGCCGCTTTTCGGCGGCCTGACACAGTTCGGGCGCCTTACGCAATTGGGAATTTGAACATGGCAAAGCCTAAAGACAAGAAGAAACCGAGCAAGAAACAAGCTGAAGTCGTCGAGCAGCCGGTCCTTGACCAGCAGCAGGATATCGAGGCACGGCGCACGCGCCTGAAGGCCCTGATCATGCTGGGCAAAGAGCGCGGCTATCTGACTTATGCGGAAATCAATGATCATTTGCCGGATATGCTCGAAGTCGAGCAGATCGAGGGCGTGGTCAGCATGATCAACGAGATGGGTGTCTCAGTGTGCGACGTGGCTCCCGATGCCGAGACTCTGATCATGTCGGATGCCGCACCTGCGGCAGCGGATGAAGATGCGGTGGAGGAAGCCGAGGCAGCGCTTTCCACGGTGGACTCGGAATTCGGTCGAACCACCGACCCGGTGCGCATGTATATGCGCGAAATGGGTACGGTCGAGCTGCTCACCCGCGAAAAAGAGATCGAGATCGCCAAGCGTATCGAAGAAGGCCTGAAGCATATGATTCAGGCGATCTCCATGTGCCCGGCGACGATAGCCGAAATCCTGGTGCTGGTCGAGAAGATCAAAAACGATCAGATGCGCATCGACGAGCTGATCGATGGTTTCGTGGATGCCGAAGATGAGGCTGTCATCGGCGCAGAGGGCGAGGAGGAAGCAGAGCAGGTCCAAGCCGATGAAGCCGACGAAGAAGAAGATGAGGAGGCCGCAGCGGCTGCTGCCGCTGCGGCCGCGGCAGCCAATCTGGCACTGCTGAAAGCCAATGCGTTGGAGCGTTTCGAGGTGATCGCTGAATTGTTCACCAAGATAGGCAAGGCTTACGAGAAATACGGCTATCGCAGCAAGCAATACGACAAGCTCCAGGCCGGCATCTCTGACGAGTTGATGAAATTCCGCTTTTCGGCGAAGCAAGTCGATGCATTGTGCGACACCATGCGCGGCCTGGTCGAAGAGGTCCGCCGCAGTGAACGCACCATTCAGGAGATGTGCGTCACCAAGGGCAAGATGCCGCGTCCCTACTTCATCAAGTCCTTCCCCGACAATGAGGGCAATTTGCACTGGGTGGCCCAGGAACTGAAGTTGAAAAGACCTTACGGAGAAACGTTGGGGCGTTACCAGCACGCTATCGTGGAGCAGCAACAGCGCCTGCTGGATCTGCAACAGCGCGTCGGTATCCCGATTCGCGACCTGAAGGAGATCAACCGGCAGATGACCAACGGCGAAGCCAAGGCACGCCGCGCCAAGCGCGACATGATCGAGGCCAACCTGCGTCTGGTAATCTCCATTGCCAAAAAATATACCAATCGCGGTTTGCAATTCCTCGATCTGATCCAGGAGGGCAACATCGGTCTGATGAAAGCGGTGGACAAGTTCGAGTACCGTCGCGGTTACAAATTCTCGACCTATGCGACCTGGTGGATACGCCAAGCGATCACCCGTTCCATCGCCGACCAGGCGCGCACCATCCGGATCCCGGTGCACATGATAGAGACCATCAACAAGATGAATCGCATCTCGCGGCAGATCATGCAAGAGACCGGCCTGGAGCCGGACGTCGCAACTCTGGTGATCAAGATGGAAATGCCGGAAGACAAGATCCGCAAGATCTTCAAGATCGCCAAGGAGCCGATCTCCATGGAAACGCCTGTGGGAGACGACGACGATTCGCACCTGGGCGATTTCATCGAAGACTCTCATACCACCGTGCCTATAGATGCGGCGGTTTACGAGAGCCTGCGCGGTGCGACAGCGGACATTCTGGATAGCCTGACGCAGCGCGAGGCCAAGGTGTTGCGGATGCGCTTTGGCATCGAAATGAACACCGACCACACGCTGGAAGAGGTCGGCAAGCAATTCGATGTGACACGCGAACGTATCCGGCAGATCGAAGCCAAGGCGCTGCGCAAGTTGCGTCACCCCTCGCGTTCCGAGAAGCTCAAGAGCTTTCTCGATAGCGAAGACTGATCTGGCATAGGTTGAATTTTTCGGGTCTGTAGCTCAGCTGGTTAGAGCAGAGGACTCATAATCCTTTGGTCGAAGGTTCAAGTCCTTCCAGACCCACCACATTGAGGGATTAGCCATGTGCTAATCCCTTTTGTTTTGGTAATTAGGGCGAAACGTAACCAAAGTAGATAGCCAGGAAGAGTTTAAAAATATTTTCCTGACGATGATTGTAACGGTATTCAATTTCTTTCAGATACATGGGAAAGTGGTACCTCGATACGCCTC
>Ga0209342_10001426_pt1 | contig 26871 bp, 21 predicted proteins | sample RifCSP16_2_FD_184023 | JGI IMG/M metagenome (GOLD analysis project Ga0209342, IMG submission 184023) | Soil microbial communities from Rifle, Colorado - Rifle CSP2_sed 16_2 (SPAdes) (version 2) | ecosystem: Environmental > Terrestrial > Deep subsurface > Rock core/Sediment | place: Rifle... | reverse complement strand
ACTTCTTCGGATTTGAATTCAGCTTTCCAACGCTGGAATATAAGCTGATCAATTCCGTGGGTGCCAATCGAAGGCTTTTCGCGACCAGGGCTGATGTCTCGATGTGGATTCGATATCAGGCCAATGTTGGGGATATCAAGGTGGACGGCGGCCTGCACATGGATGTGGGGTCCATGTTTGAACGGGGATTTGAAACGGAGCTGGTCCAGCCCCGCCTCAACGCGAGCTGGGTCCTGACGAATGACTGGAGGATCAAGGTTTCATATGGACGGTTCAACCAGAACATCATCACGGTCAACAATGAGGACGACGTCGTCTCTGTGTTTGACGCCTGGATCGCCGTACCGGATTTCCTCAAATCGGAACGGGCGGATCACTACGTGCTCGGTTTGGAGGGAAACGTCCTTCCGGCACTTTCAACGAATTTTCAGACGTACTACAAATACTACGGCTCGCTGGTCACCTATAACCGCGACAAAATCGATTCGCAGGACCCGGATTATGTCAACAGCAAGGGAGAGTCATACGGCTTCGAGTCGCTCATACGATACGGAATACCGCTGGTCGACCTCTATGGCTCATACACTCTCGGGTGGACCGGGATCAATGCCAACGGATTGAGATATCCTCCGCGTTACGACCGCCGCCATACGCTGAATCTGCTCGCAAACGTTCACATCAATCCAAGCATCGATCTGAGCCTGCGGTGGGAACTTGGATCGGGATTTCCCTATACGCAAACGGTTGGATACTACGATCGTCTCACGATGGAAGATGTCTTCTCGGGCAAGTATGTGGGTGAGTCCGGCGAGCCTTACTCACTGCTCGGCGAGAAGAATGCCAGCCGCCTGCCGGCCTACCATCGGCTCGATGCAAGCCTTTCCTACAGATTCATGTACGAAGGATTCCGCGGGACGCTTGGCTTCCATGTCCTGAACGTTTATGACAGAAAGAACCTTTTCTATTTCGACAGGACGACTGGAAAGAGAACGAACATGCTCGCATTCTTCCCTTCTGCGACCCTGACAATGGAATTCTGATGAAGAATACCAGACTGATATTTCTTTTTCTTGCCCTTCTCGGCGGTTGCGACACCAGCTTCAATCCGGAAGGACCGTTTCTCGACCGTTTGGCGGTGTACGGGGTGCTTACGCCGATAAACCAGACACACTTCGTCCGACTCTTCTCGACCTACAATCCTCCGGATTTTGATCCGCAGACGAATACCACCAGCAATCAGGTTACCAATGCTGTCGTTTCTCTTTCGTTTGATACAACAACGGTGGCGTTGCGCGATACTGTGGTCCCGAGAGATGATCCCGGCAGATACACCGACAGCATCAAGGCGTTTATCGCTTCACCACTCCCGATAGCTCGGGGGAAAGTATACTCGTTGACGGTCAATTCACCGGTGTACGGGGTTCTTAGCGCAACGACAAGAGTACCGGGAAACGCGGTTGTCGACATCGACAACGACAGTCGATTCTCGTTGACGACACCTGATAACGGACAGGCTGATATCTCGATCTTTGTCACACTGTCGGCTCTGACAGAGGGACATGCCGTGCGCGTGTTTGTGGAATACGAACTTCCTGTTGCTAATCCGGGAACGATCTTCACCGAGCAAATCCCGCTTGAAATCACGAGCTACAAGGATTGTGCGAACTTTGAAGCCCAGTACCCGCGGGTGCGGAGGAGAGAGCTCATCGGTTCGCGTGAATTGTGGAGGTTTCCGCTCGAGAATTATCGCCGGGCGCTGGTCAGGATTCTCAAGACGCATGAAGGCGTCGTCGTTGACTTCAATCGGGTTTACGTCGAAGTGATTCAAACTGATGAGCATCTCTACAAATACTACAGTGTGGTGAACGGATTTCAGGATCAGTATTCCATCCGCGTCGATCAACCCAACTACACAAACATCCAGGGAGGACTGGGAGTGTTTGGATCATTTGTTTCCGACACGACTGTCGTCTCTTCTACCTTGGCATCAAACTTCCCGGCCCTTGGATGCACTGACTGAGCGTGCCACCCACCCTTGAATTCATTCTCCTTTTTCTCCAAGAAATCGTTGAAACCATCCTGGTCCTACTCCCCGCAAGGAGTAATCTGGCGCATCCTTGTCGGAAAGAGAGACCATATCGTTGGTGAATGCCGGGACAATGAACGGAAAAAGGCGACCTTCTTCTGCCTGAACGGGATATCGGGCCAACCCCTGTGGGAAAACAAGGGCATGAATGAACCATGGTGGGTTGGGATAGAGGCCGTTCATCAGGACATGGTGCTTGTGCACGGTTTTGAACAGCCCGATATGCCGGGACATCGGGGGATCGAAGCGTGGAAACTCGAAACGGGCGAAGAGCTCTGGCGCAACGAGGAGACGACCTTCTGGTTCTGCTACGGAGAGCGGGTGTATTCATACCGTACGCTCTTTGAACGCAGGGTGGGGTATGCCCTTGAGCTTCGCTCGGGGACCGTTGTTGAGACTTTCGAGAACGGGATCGAGGAATTGTTTCCTGTTCGAAAGCTTGCCGTTGAAGAGGCCGGCGATGACCAACTTCAGTTTCCTGAGCCCGTGCAGGCTGATCGCCTGCCCGGCGGGCTGCAATCCTTCCTGGAGCGTGAGGTCGGGAACAAGGAAGTTGTAGGGGGAACGGAATATTTGGCTGCCGGCCCGTACCTCATCATGAACTACCATGTGAGGTCGCGGAATTCGACGCCGGAATCGTTGAAATTGGACAATCATCTCGCGATTATTGATACGAAAGAGGGCGTCAGACTCTTTGCCGATGTCGTCTCGAGAGAATCATCGGCCCCCGTTCCCGATTCATTCTTTGTCAGGGCGGGATTCCTCTATTTCATCAAAGATCAACGTACGCTTAGCGCCCTTGAACTGCCGGGGTTGAGCGATGAGGTCTCATCATGAAAAAGGTCCCTTTTAAGCACGTCAATGCATTTACCGCGGAACGATTCAGCGGAAATCCCGCCGGTGTCGTTCTCGATGCTCGCGGCCTTTCTGAGTCGAGAATGCAGCTTATCGCGCGCGAGCTGGCCATGCCCGAAACCGCCTTTGTCCTACCGCCCGGTGTTCGCGGGGCCGATATTCAGATTCGCTGGTTCAGCCCGACGCAAGAGATTCCGTTGTGCGGTCATGCGACTATAGGGGCGTTTCACGCCCTTGCGGAAAGCGGCATGGCGGGCATGAGGCAGAACGGGGTCTTTCCGTTCAAGGTTCAGACGAAAAGCGGATTGCTGAAAGTGATCGTTGAAAAAAAGGCCTCGGGATCGATCATTGAATTCTATTTGCCTGTTCCTCATTTCGAGGTTGTGAAGAGCGTGCCTTCGGCAATCAGGAACGCCTTGGGGCTGAAGTCCACAGATTTCCGAAAGAAGCTTCCGTCAGTGCGTGCGAACTATCTCTATGTTCCCGTCAAATCGCTTGCGCGTCTCTCTTCGATGAAGCCCGACATGGAGGCCCTCGCACAGGCTTGCAGAACCCACCGATGGATCGGAGTCTGCGTCTTCACGCTGCAGACGAAGGAACAAAGTTCCGCGTTCCATTCGAGATTCTTTGCCCCCGCCGCCGGAATTCCCGAGGATCCTGTCACCGGATCTGCAAACGGACCGCTGGGCGTCTATATGCATCGGTTCGCGTTGTGGAAGAGTGCCGCCCTCCCCTCCTTCTCTCTTGAAGACGGCCGGCTCGAATTTGTAGGTGAGCAGGGCGACGTCCTGGGAAGAAAGGGAAGAGTTAAAGTGAGGATCAAAGTGAAGAAAGGCAGCGTTGATGAGGTGAGCATCGCCGGTGAAGCTGTAACGGTCTTCACCTCTGCTCTTCATAACCACTAAGGGTGTCATGACGACAAAGAACCTCATTTTCCTGGTCGTGTTCGTCCTCGCCATGGGCTTGTTCTCGTGGAGCGTCACCAGGCTCATCAAACATCTTCGGGTCGGAAAGCCTGAGAATCGGTTCGACAAGCCCGGGACGCGCCTCATGAAGGTCCTGACAGTGGCATTTGGCCAATCGAAGCTTCTCCGTGAACCCGTTGCGGGCCTTATGCACTTCTTCATCTTCTGGGGCTTTGTCGTGCTCCTTTCTGCGGTCCTTGAGTCGATTGCCGAAGGAATCATCCCGGGATTTACGGCAGCGGCACTCGGTGACGGACTCTACGATCTCCTTGCCGTTCTTCAAGAACTCTTTGTCGGACTCGTGATCGTCTCCGTCATAGTCGCTTTGTTTCGGAGATACATTCTTCGGCCAAAACGCCTCGAATTGGGATTGCACTCCAGGCTCGATGCCACGGCGATCTTGATGACGATTCTGCTCATCATGGCGGGCATGATCGGGCAAAATGCATGCAGAATCGTTCTGGAAGGAAACGAGAATCCGGCCCGACTTCTCTCAGCATTTGCCGTGCCTCTCTTCTCGTCAATGGAGCCGTCCGCCGTTTCCGTGTGGTTCGAGCTCTTCTGGTGGGTACACATCGTCCTGGTCCTCGCCTTTCTCAATTATCTTCCATATTCAAAGCACCTGCACGTCCTGACATCTGTTTTTAATGTCTATTTCTCCTCGACGAGCCCCCGGGGATCGCTGAAACCGATCAACCTCGAAGCAGAGAACGTCGAACAGTTCGGCGTTGCCGATGTTCAGGATTTGACATGGAAACAGCTCCTTGACGGGTACACGTGCACCGAATGCGGCCGATGTTCCACTGCATGCCCGGCACATTCGACCGGCAAGTTGTTGTCGCCGAGAAAAATCATCATGGACATCAGGGCGAGGCTGACGGAAAAAACAAGCGGGGGAACGTCGGCGGAAAAGAAGCTGGTGCACGATTTTATTACTCCCGAGGAGCTCTGGGCCTGCACGACGTGTATGGCGTGCGTCCAGGAATGTCCCGTGAATATTGAGCATGTCGATGCGATTGTGGACATGCGCCGGGATCTCGTGCTGATGGAATCCGCATTTCCGCCCGAAGTTCAGGTCGTGTTTCGGAATCTCGAAAATAATTTCACCCCGTGGGCCTTCAGTGCATCGAACAGGGCCGATTGGGCGGAGGGAATGAACATTCCCCGCATGGCAGACGGCGGGGAGCCTGAAGTTCTCTTCTGGGTCGGGTGTGCGGGATCGTTTGACACGCGCTACAAGAAGGTAACGCAGGCATTCTCGCGTTTGATGCAGCAGGCGGGCATCAGATTTGCCATCCTCGGCAACGAAGAGAAATGTACGGGAGACCCGGCAAGGCGCATAGGAAACGAATATCTCGCACAGATCCTCATGAAGGATAATGTGCAGACACTGAACAAATACAGAGTGAAGAAGATCGTCACCTCATGTCCGCACTGTTTCAATACGTTGAAGAATGAATACCCTCAATTTGGCGGAAACTATGAAGTGATCCATCACACCGATTTTTTGATGCAGCTTGTGGAGACGGGGAAGATCAAGGTATCGGCCGCCCGGAAATCAAGGATCACGTATCACGATTCGTGCTATCTGGGACGCTACAACAACGTCTACGACGCCCCGAGAGACGCGCTCCAGGCCGTTCCCGGCGTCGAGCTCGTCGAGATGAACCGGTCCCGTAGCCGCGGGTTTTGCTGCGGAGCGGGAGGCGGAAGGATGTGGATGGAAGAGAAGGAGGGCAAAAGGGTCAATATTGAGCGGACCGAAGAGGCCCTCGCTCTCAAGCCGGATGTAATAGGAACCGCCTGTCCGTTCTGCATGACAATGATGACCGACGGAGTAAAAGCCAAAGAAGCCGGCGAGTCGGTCCAGGTGAAGGATATTGCGGAGATTTTGTACGAGGCAACGGAGGAGAGGAAAGGTGTGGAAGGAGCCAGGAGCTAGAAACTGAGAAGTTAGAATGAAGAATTCAGAAGTCAGAGGTCAGAGATCAGAGGGCTCTGTAGGTCGGAATGTCATTCCGACTGGGTACACAGTGGTCAGAAAACGCGGGCTTTTGTAGAGTCCTATCCCTCATCGGACAGGTGACCGAAATGCTGAACCCGGAACCTTGAACCCTGAACCGTGAAACCTGGAACAAACCCTACACCGACCCGTAACCCGTAACTCATAATTTCCAAGGAGGCGCATGACCTATAGAATTCTCATCACCAAGACACTCGATGTCCCCAAGAACCTTTTCCATGGAACTGCGCAGAGTGAGGAAGAGGCGAAGAAAATGGCCCAGGAGAAGCTCGTCGAATGCGACGGCGATGTGGCTGTTATCTCCGTTCTGAGTCATGGATTGACGAAAGTCATCCATACGTTCGAGCGTGTTCGAAAGACGGCATAGACGGATTGCCGGGATTCCATTTTGCCTGCCATGGTCGTTCCATCCGCTTCGGGGTGTGCAACAAAACGTTTCCCTTTTCGTTCACTGATTTAATGTTCCGCTTTTCCCACTTCACTCACTTTGCCTTGCTGTTGCTTGGCCTGAACGTTCTCGTTTCTGTTGCGCTGGCCCAGACCTTCGTTGTTTCCGGCACTGTTCGTGACAAATCGTCCGGCGAGTCTCTCGTCGCCGCGAATATTCGGATCGACGGCACCGCCCGCGGAACGATCTCGAACGCCGAAGGAGCCTACCGACTTTCCCTTCCTCCCGGCTCCTATTCCCTTATCGTGAGCTTCATCGGCTACAAATCCGATACCGTCCGAGTTGCGCTCATGCGGGACACGATTCACGACGTTGCCCTCGAGCCGATCGCGGTTCAACTCGCTGAAATAGTCGTGACTGATGAGGATCCGGCAGTCCGCATCATGAGGAATGTCATCGAGAACAAAGGACAATGGAAAGAGAGGCTGAAGTCATATCAGTTTGACGCGTTCACCCGCCAAATTCTCCGCAGGGATACTGCAATTGCCAGCATTACCGAGTCGTACACGACCGGCTACTGGCAGCAAGGAGACACGCTCAGAGAGGTAGTGAAACAAAAACGGCAGACCGAAAATGTTCCCCTGGGACAGAATTTTGCCTCCGTCGGCGGGATTGTGAATTTCTACGACGATGAGATCAGGTTCAGCGGCTTCACCTTCGTCGGCCCGACATCCCCCGAGGCGTTTGAGTACTACCGGTTCACGCTGGAGGGGACACGAATGCAGGACAGCGTGGAGCTCTATTCGATACGCATGACGCCCCGAACAAAGCTGACGCCCCTCTTTAGCGGCACGATCAACATTATCGGCGACAGCTACTCCGTTGTAGGCATCGAGGTGAAGCCGAACGAGGCGTACCGAATTCCCTTTGTGACCGAATTGAATATCACATATGCCCAGCAGTTCGCCCGATATGAGGAATTCTTCTGGATGCCTGTTGACATCCGGCTCAATGGAAACGCGGAGATCGGCATTGCGGGGTTCTCATTCCCCGTGATCGGCTTTGACCAGGTTTCGACCATCTACGAGTATCGGATCAATGCCGAAGTTCCCGACACGCTTCGGCAAAAACCGCGAAGAATGAATGCGCCGGGGGCCGAGAAATTCGACTCAACATTCTGGGCGGAGAGGGAAGTTCTTCCGCTTACGACGGAGGAGCAGACTGCCTACAAGACTCTGGATAGTACCCAGACCCTTGAGAAACAATTCGAGCCCTCGGGGCCGTTGATGGCGCTGAATACGGTCAGCGAGGGCTTTCTCAAGTACTTGGATCTGCACTTCAACAGGGTGGAGGGATTGTTCCTGGGCGGCGAGGTCACAGTGGATTCCATTGCTCCATGGATGAAGCTCTCCGCAAAGGCGGGATACGGATTGTCCGATAAGCGATGGAAATACGGCGCCGAAGCAGAATTCTTCCTCGATGAAAAGAGAAACTACAGCCTCGGTCTTGGGGGATCGAAGGATCTGGGACACTTTCCCGACGAGGGTTTTTATGACACGTTCTTTATCACGCTTTCCTCGTTGCTTTCCAAGATCGATCAGAGGGACTATTTCTACACATTCGGGTGGAAGTTCTTTGTCGGCGCAAAGCCGTTGCGGCGTCTTTCACTCAAGGCTACCTATCGATCGGAAGAACACAAGACCGCCCACAAGATGACGGAGTTCAGCCTGCTCGATCGGTCAAAGGAATACCGGCCGAACGCCATGGCGGCCAAAGGGATGCTCCGGTCCGTTGCACTGAACATTCGCTATGGCGATTCGCCCGTTCCGCTCGGCCTTGTCTCTACAAACTACATCGACATCGAAATAGAGCGCTCTCAGCCGTCGCTGCTCGCGGGCGATTTCTTTTTTTCAAGGGTTTGGGTTACTGGAGAATTCTTTGTGCCGACGTTCCTCAAGCGGAACCTTTTCCCCCCGACCCTGCTTGGTCGGCTCTCCGCCGGGTATTCAACAGGACATCTCCCACCCCAACGTATCTTTACTCTTGAAAGCAGGTCCGACGGATTCGGTCCCTTCGGTGTTCTCAAAGGAGCCTCACTGAAGGAATTCGCCGGCGAACGTTATTTCGTCCTCTCACTTGAGCACAATTTCCGTTCGATTCCTTTTCTTGTACTGGATGTCCCTTGCCTTTACAAGAACAGCCTCGAATTGATACTCTACGGCTCGGTCGCGAAATCGTGGAATCCGTCGGGTTCCCTTCCGTACGGCAGATCGACGGAAGGGTGGTATGCGGAAACGGGAATCGGCATGAGCCGTATTTTTGGCCTCCTGCGGATTGACGTTACCCGTCGTCTTACCGATTCCGATGCCTGGTTTGTTACGCTGGGCATCGCCCGCATCTTCTAAGCGCTTGCTCAACGGTTTTCCTGTGTCGTTTCATCACTCATTCCTTGCTTTTCCTGCACCTATTCCATAAGTTGATTTCCAATCCGGTACTAACGTCGTTCTTGAGGAGTGTCATGAAGAGGCTGTGGTTTGCGGTTTTTCTGCTGTTTCTTCCCTCCGTTGGGGTATTTTCCCAGGGCAAAATTTCTGATAATCCCGAAGTATCGGCCAGCCTCCGGCTCATGGAACAGTGGCTCCTGTCCCAAGTGGCTTTCCGAAGCATCCCGGGGCTGAGCATCGGGATCGTGTACGATCAGGAGCTTGTGTACGCCCGCGGTTTTGGGTACAGCAATCTGGAAGACAGCATCCTCACCTCAACCCAGACCATTTATCGGATTGCCTCGCTTACAAAGATCTTTACAGCAACAGCGATCATGCAGTTGCGGGACCAGGAGAAGCTCCGGTTGGATGATCCCGTCGAGCAATACCTCCCGTGGTTCCGCATCAAAAGCCGTTTCCCCGATCAACCGAAGGTGACGATTCGTCAGTTACTGACGCACACATCGGGGCTGCCGCGCGAAGCTGCATTCCCATACTGGACCGACAACAAGTTCCCCTCACGCACCGAAATGATCAAAGGCCTGGAGAGACAGGAGATGACGTTCTCTCCGGAAGATCGCATCAAATACTCCAACCTGGGTTTTGCGATTGCCGGCGAAATTGTCGCCGAAGTTGCCGGGATGCCTTTTTCGGAATATGTCGAAAAGAACATCCTGCTGCCGCTCGGCATGAAAAGCACGACTGTGTACTTCCAGGATTCGCAATCGAAGCGGCTGGCAATGGGGTACAGCCGAAAGCTTGAGGACGGCACAAGGAAGATCATGCCGTTCACAAACGCGAGAGCGATCGTTGCCTCCGCCAACATGTCTTCGACAATCGAAGACCTGGCGAAGTTCGCCTCGCTCCAGTTCAGAGAAAGTCAGATAGTCTTCGGGGATCAGATCCTGAAGGGCAGCACGATCAAGGAAATGAGGAGGATCCAATGGCTCAATCCTGACTGGAAAAGCGGATACGGCCTCGGCTTTTCCACCTGGCGCGAAAACGACCGTACGGTCGTGGGGCACTCCGGTTGGGTCGGAGGATATCGATCGCAGCTTTCTTTTTTGCCCGATGAAAAACTTGCTGTCATTGTTCTAACGAACTCCGATGACGGCGACCCGTCTTTCTTTGCGAACCATGTCCTCTCCTTGATGCTGCCGCCCGTCCAAAGGGCCTCGGCCAGGTCCGTCGAGGTTTCGATCCCCCTCCCCGCATGGACGGCCTACGTGGGCAACTATCAGGATGCCTGGTGGTTTGAAACCCAGGTGTTGATGATGAACGGGAGGCTGATGATGTACGACCACAGCTACCCGCCGGAAGAGAATCCCCGGATGAACCTCGTTGAGTTGACCCCTGTCGGTGAACATACCTTCCGGATGACGGGCTCGAACGGCAACGGGGAACTTGTGGTATTCGAGATGGAAGGAAACGCCGTCGTAAGGGTCAAGGTCGGCGAGAACTTCCTCCATCCAAAGAAATGAAATCAGTCCCTGCCATACGGAGAAACACCACCCTCCTTCTGTTGTTCCTGGCGTTTTTTAGCTGCTCCACCCCACCCGCCTACGACGTTGTTATTCGTCACGGGACGATTCATGACGGATCGGGAAATCCCGCGTATGTCGGCGATGTCGCGGTGAAAGGGGACACGATCGCCTTTGTGGGGAATCTGGAAAACGAAAGCGGAACCATCGAGATCGACGCAACCGGCCTCGCAGTCGCCCCCGGATTCATCAATATGCTGAGCTGGGCAACCGAGTCGTTGATCGAAGACGGCCGCTCGCAAAGCGGTGTCCGTCAAGGTGTGACGGTTGAAGTGTTTGGGGAGGGCTGGTCGGAAGGTCCTCTGAACAATGAGATGAAGAAGGAGCAAAAGGACCGTCAGGGAGACATCAAGTATCCTATCCAATGGACGACGCTGGGGGAGTATCTTGGCTTCCTTGAGCGAAAGGGGATTTCGACGAATGTCGCCTCGTTTGTCGGTGCCACGACGGTGAGGATTCACGAACTGGGATTCGCCGATCGTCCTCCAAGCCCAGCTGAAATGGAGCGCATGAGGAACCTTGTCAGGGTTGGGATGGAGGAGGGGGCGCTCGGAATCGGCTCCTCACTGATCTACGCGCCTGCATTCTATGCCAGGACCGACGAGCTGATCGAACTTTGCAGGGTTGCTGCCTCGTACGGAGGCATCTACATCACGCATATGAGGAGCGAGGGGAACCGTCTTCTGGAGGCAGTGGATGAGGTCATGACGATCGCCAAAAGAGCGAACATTCCGGCGGAGATCTATCATCTCAAGGCCGCGGGCCAATCGAACTGGGGAAAGATGGAGAAGGTGATACGCAAGGTCGATGAGGCCAGGTCTCAAGGATTGCACATCACTGCGGACATGTACACATACCTTGCCGGCGCCACCGGACTCGATGCGGCTATGCCCCCCTGGGTGCAAGAGGGAGGGCACAAAGCATGGGTAAACAGGCTTAAGAATCCTCTGATTCGGCGGGCCGTCAAAGCGGAAATGTCCGAGCCGACCGACAAGTGGGAGAATCTTTACCTTGCCGCGGGATCGTCGGACAATGTGCTCCTGGTAGGATTCAGAACGGATTCCCTCAAATACCTGACGGGGAAGACCCTGAGCGAGGTTGCCAGTCTACGCGGAAAGTCTCCTGAAGAGACTGCGATGGATCTTGTTATCGATGACGATAGCAGGGTGGGGACGGTGTATTTCATGATGTCTGAAGAGAATACCAAGCGGCAGATTGCACAACCCTGGGTTTCGTTCGGATCCGATGCCGAGTCGCTCGCTCCCGAGGGGGTTTTCCTCAAATCAAATCCCCATCCGCGCGCCTATGGCAACGTGGCACGCCTGCTGGGCAAGTATGTCCGCGAAGAAAAGGTGATCTCGCTTGAAGAGGCGGTAAGGAGACTGACTTCTCTCCCGGCTGAGAATCTTCGTCTGAGAAATCGCGGCAGGATTCTTGCCGGTTACGGCGCAGATCTCGTGGTATTTGATCCTGCAACGATCGCCGACCACGCCACGTTTGAGAAGCCGCATCAGTACTCCACGGGGGTGTCCGACGTTTTCGTCAATGGAGTGCAGGTCTTGAAGGCAGGAGAACACACGGGAGCTTTTCCCGGCCGCGTTGTAAGAGGTCCGGGATGGAAGGGATGGAGGAAAGGGGATGAACCCGTTGCGACCCAAAACACCGACCAATTGAGGTAACCGAAGTTGGCTGACACAATCCTGATTGTCGATGATGACCCTGCGCTGTGCATGCTCCTCGACACCGTTCTTCAGAGGGACGGATTCAAGGTGTTGATCGCACACGACGGCCTTGAGGCCCAGGAAGTCGTCAACCGGTCCGGAAAGGAAGTGAGCACCATTGTTCTCGACTGGACCATGCCGCGCATGTCGGGAATTGATTTCCTCCTCTGGATTAAAGAGCAAGCTGCATTCGAGCATATCCCGGTTGTGATGCATACAGTTCACACCGATGCACAACGGGTTCAGGAAGGAATAGAGGCGGGAGCCTACTACTATATCCCAAAGCCCGCCCCGCAAGAAGTGATCCATTCTATTGTCCATGCTGCGGTCGATGATTTCAGAGACAAGAAAAGGCTTCTCAAGAAACTCGAGGAAAGCGAGAATCCGTTCAATCATCTCACCGAAGCGGTCTTCCGCTTTCATTCGATTTCCGAGGGGGAATTCCTGGGGTTGCGGATCGCCAACGCCTGCCCGGTCCCCGAGCGGGCGGCACTGATCATGGAATTGATCACGAATGCGGTGGAACACGGCAATCTTGGCATCTCATATGAAGAAAAGGGAAAATTCCTGTCCAATGGCACTTGGTTCGAAGAGGTTGAACGCCGACTCAACCTTCCGGAACATGCAGAGAAGTTTGTTACGCTGCGAATGAAACGGTATGAGGACAAGATGACGGTTCTCATCGAGGATCAGGGGCAAGGATTTGATTTTTCCCGCTATTTTACCCTTGATGAGACACGGCTCATGGACAACCATGGCCGCGGCATCGCCATGGCACGCGCCTTCCTCGACCTCCAGTATCTTGGCCAGGGTAACCGCGTCCTTGTAACGGTTCCCTTTGATGAGCACTAATCAGCCTCTTCAACCCGCCTGTTCGAAACGCCACCACTGATCGGACCAACAATATGTCGGGGAGAAGATCGTCGTATTCTGTTAGAAAATTGGTTAAAGCCCGGAATGCGGGATGGAATAATCCGCGCACTGGAGTGCGTGGGAATTGCCCCGACCTTTCTTGTCCTCCGAAGCAAGGCGTAGGTGGAAGGTCGGGGACACATGTCGCGAAGTAAACAGGGCTTTAGCCCCAGAATGCCACACAACCAACATATCACCCCTGCCGGGAAGAAAAACATATCAAGACGCCTCCAATTCATTCTCTTCTTTTCCGTCTTCTTCATCCTCTACGGGATTCTCAATTCCTACATCTTCTGGCGCGGATGGCAAGCCGTCCCTGAATCATCGGGCCTTCATCTTTTCTACACAATCCTGTTTCTCTTCTTATCTCTGTCATTCCTTGCGGGCCGGTTTCTCGAGAGAATAGCTCTTTCGTGGATCAGCAGCAGCATGGTCTGGATAGGGTCGTACTGGCTCGCGGCCATGGTCTATTTTTATATGGCGCTGCTTTCTCTTGATGTTCTAAGGCTGATCGATGGTTTCTTGCCGTTCTTCCCGCAAGTTATCCGGGAGGACACCGAACTTGTGGCCGGAATTGTCGCGGGAGCGATTATCGTTGGCGTTCTCGGATTACTGATGTATGGCCATTGGAACGCCGTGAGATTGAGGGTAAGGACTTTGAGCATCGAAATTCCCAAGAACAGCCGTGCGTTGAAGGAGATGAACATAGTCGCGGTCTCCGACATTCATCTTGGCACAATTGTCGGGAAAAGCAGGCTTTCAAAGATCGTCGACAAGATCAACGCCTTGAATCCCGACCTTGTTCTCTTACCGGGGGATGTGGTGGATGAGGATTTGGGACCGGTCATACAGCAAAACCTTGGCGAGACGCTTCGGACGATTCGATCCCGATACGGGGTCATCGCGATCACAGGCAATCATGAGTACATCGGCGGTGTCGAGGATGCGGACAAATATCTGACGGAACACGGGATCAGGGTTTTGAGGGATGATCTAACACGAATTGCCGACACCGTGTATGTGGTGGGGCGTGAGGATCTGAGCAAGACGAGTTTTGGTGGAGGGATACGAAAATCGTTGGGCGAAATCATGGATGGAGTGGATCGTTCCTGGCCCATCATTCTGATGGATCATCAGCCATTTCGGTTGCATGAGGCGGAAGAGCACGGAGTAGACCTCCAGTTGTCGGGTCATACTCACCACGGGCAGTTGTGGCCCTTTAACTTCATCACCCGGAAAATGTATGAAGTAAGCTGGGGATATAAAAAGCGGGGAAACACCCATTTCTATGTATCATGCGGTGTCGGAACCTGGGGCCCACCGGTCCGAATTGGCAACACACCTGAAATCGTGAATATCAGGCTCTTGTTTCGGTAGCTTGTAGGTCGGAATGCCTGCCCGCCATGCTGTGTGGCGGATCATTCCGACCTCATCGATCATGGAACTCCCTTTTCTTACCATCCTGCTCATCGCGACACTCATCTTCATCGTTGCCGCGTTGTATTCCTCCGTCGGGCACGGCGGAGCATCGGGATATCTCGCGGTGCTTTCTTTGTTCTCCTTTGCGCCTGAGTTCATGGCTACCACAGCGCTGACCCTCAACGTCCTCGTTGCCGGCGTGGGGATGTTCCATTTCATGAGGGCGGGACATTTCTCTTTGCGAAAGGCCTGGCCGTTTGTGGTTCTTTCAGTGCCCGCGGCATTTATCGGCGGCTCTCTCAAAGTGTCGGAGAAGGTGTACTTCATACTCCTCGCAGGTGTGCTGCTCTTTGCCGCTTACAGAATGTACATGTCGGCGAAGAGTACAGTCACCGACGAATCGACGGGAAATCCGGCACTTGCTGTCGCTCTATCGGGAGGCGCCGGGATCGGACTGCTTTCCGGGATCGTGGGGGTTGGTGGTGGCATCTTTCTGAGTCCCATGATGATCTTTCTTCGATGGGCGACGACGAAGCAAACGGCGGCAATTTCCGCCTTCTTCATCGTGGTGAACTCTCTTGCCGGGCTGGGAGGACGGGCAATGCGTGGAGGAATTGAACTGGGCATCATATGGCCGTTTGTCCTCTCCGCATTTGTAGGCGGATTTCTCGGGTCTTACGTCGGATCAAACCGCCTTTCGGGTTCGCTCCTCCGAAGACTCCTGGCGCTCGTTCTCCTGATCGCATCAGTGAAGCTCATCCTTGTCTCCTTCTGATGTGAGAATCGGTCTCACAATTCGGCAGAATTCGACGCTTCACGTCTTTCGTTGCGGTTGAATTATTTCGTCACTTTCTTGTTGCTCTCCTTCGGCTTATTGGGTAGACTGAAGAGTTTGCGAATCCTATTTTATCAATAGAAGAAACCTATTTGCGAAGTCTCATTCCTCAGATTCTAAAGCCGCTTCTCATTGTTTCGTTCCTTTCCGTGGTTGGTTGCGATCAATCATTTGATCCGCGGCCGTCGGGATCATCCTCGCCTATTGTCTATTCCATTCTCTCGACGGATAAGGCCGATCAGGTTGTAAGGGTGCTTTCCACCTATCCACCATCTGTTCGGACACCCGGATCCAATACTGTCGAATACCCGATAACGGACGCTGTCGTGACTATTCGGGACGGGGCAACGACGTATCCACTCTTGCTCGTCGTATTGCCGAGAAGTGATTCCTCCAGATACACAAGCCCGATCTATGCCTATCGTTCCTCAGGTCTGACCCTCCAATACGGGGCCACGTACACACTGGAGGTGTTGATACCTTCCGCGGGACTTCTCACGGGGACTACCACCATACCTTCGAAACCGGGCGTGTACATGGATCAGCGATCGACGCTTGAGAAGCCACAGCAGTATGATCTTACACAGAAGATGCTGATGAGGGCAGAAATGTCCGGGGAGGCGGAGGGATATCTGTTTCGGCTGCTCGTATGTTATGACGTGCTTGAGGGAAACAGCTGGGTAAGGAAATGGACGGAGGTTCCTGCCCGCTTTCGATCCGACCCCCCTTCCATCACCAATGCCATTTACGGACAGGTAACGAGAGTTCAGAGTCTGTCTGTGGCGAATGCATACACGGTCGGAGTGTACTTGCAGGTTCTGGATGACATCTACGAGCGGACAAAACCCTACAAACTTGTATTCAATTACGCTGTTCTTCAGTTCGTCCAGCTCGACAAGACGTTCTATAACTACTACACGAGTGTCACGGGCTTTCAGGATCCCTTTTCGATCCGGCTCGATCAGTCAAACTATTCAAATATCACAAACGGAACAGGGATCTTTGCAGGTTGTGCCGTTGATACGGTCTTCCAGATTCTCCCTGCCGATTTCCAACATAACCGCCGCTAATTCCGATCATGCAAAACCACAGAAATCGAAAAAGAATCCTGATCACCGCGGCTTTCCTTTGCTGCACCGTGGCGACTTCTTATTCGCAGGACTGGTTCTGGAAGAACCCACTTCCGCAAGGGAACGACATCCATGCAATGTGTTATGCGGGGGGAGGGGTCCTCTACGGTGTGGGAGAGTTCGGCACAATCATCAAGAGCACAAACAGCGGATCGAACTGGTTCCTTCTTGAGAGACCGACAACTGTCAATCTCCGCGGGATCTCGTTTCCCGTGCCCGACAGGGGTATGGCGGTCGGAGACGGCGGAACGGTCCTGAAGACAACGGATGGCGGCATTTCCTGGACTCAACAGATTGTTGGTGCCGGAGTGACACTCTACGGCGTATCGTTTACCGACGTTATGACTGGAACAGTTGTCGGGTACCCCGGCATTGTCCTGAGAACCACGGACGGTGGCTTGACCTGGGAGCAGCAGCTTGCAGGGGGTGGAGATCGTTTGCATGCCGTTCAGTTCATTGATGAGAGGAAGGGCGCAATCGTAGGTTCTCAGGGTGTGATTTTTCGAACAACGAATGCGGGGAAATCATGGAGCCGTCAGGTTGACTCCACGACGCGCCACCTTTACAGTGTATCATTACCGGATTCCATGAACGGGTACGCTGTGGGTGAGAACGGATTGATACTGCATACTTCCGACGGAGGCAAGATCTGGAGTCCGCAACAAAGTGGAAACACGTATCTCCTGTCAAGTGTTAGTTTCTCCGACCCGAACAACGGAATAGTCGTTGGCGAGAGCAACGCGATTCTTACGACCACGGATGGAGGCACCACGTGGACCGCGCAAGCGGGCTTCATAGGAGCATCTCTTACCAACATTCTTCGGATTGACGCAAGCACTGTTATTGCCACGGGAATGTCAGGGATCGTTCTCAAGTCAACAGACGGGGGGGTGAGTTGGACCAAACGGACCGTTGGATCCATTTCTTCGCTCTATGGCGTGGCTCCTTTTGATGATTTCAGGATGATCGCTGTGGGTCAAAGAGGCGAAATCCTCGCGACAAGCGATCGTGGCGCCTCATGGGTTCCTCGCACGAGCGGTGTCTCCAGCAACCTTCTTGCCGTGGCAACGTTCGGGAGCGACACGGCGGTAGCCGTGGGGGAGAATGGAACCATTGTCCGGACGGAGGACGGCGGTGTGAGCTGGATGGACGCATCGTTGACCCCGATACCGGGCGAGACAAACTACCTTTCCGGTATCGCGTTCTCATCAACAGGGAAGGCTCTGATCGTCGGGCACCTCGGCAGGCCAGAGGGCCAGTTTACCTTTCCCTACAGTCTCACGTTGCACAGCAATGATAGGGGGAGGACATGGTTGCGCACCTTGATATCCTTTAGAGTGGGTGAAGGTTTTGTTTATGTTCGCGATACGCTCAACTCAGTCTCATTTGTCGATTCGCTCATTGCCATGACGGTAGGAGCAAAAGGCAGGATGCTCAGGTCGACAGATGCCGGTGTGAAGTGGGATACACTCACAACAACAACGCTCCCTAATAGTCGCGCGTCTGCGTCGGCTGGGGCCGCATACACCACCCAAATCCTCCATTCTGTCGCGTTCTCGAAATCACACGTCGGTGTTGGGACGGCTGTAGGTGCCGGCGGAGTGGTTCTCCACACCGCAGACTCGGGTCTCACATGGGGGAGCGTGGTGATCCCGCAACAGAACCTGAGATCGATTTCCTACGGGGATACAACATTCGCCATGGCCGTTGGAGACAATGGACAAATGTATCATTCGTCGAACGGCGGGAGGAATTGGTCGGACCTCTCCTTTCTGGGAACTCAAAGGAGACTGGTGATTCGCACAAACAAGACGCTTTATGGAGTCTCGCTGTTCGCTGATAATATTGTTCTGGTGGGTGAGGGAGGTATAATATTGGGTCGGGAGGGCCCAGATATTCCCGTCGTTGTTGAATACGAATGGGCAGCGAGTATCCCAAGCTCCATCACTCTTCGCCAAAACTATCCGAATCCGTTCAATCCGGTGACGGTTATCAGTTTTCAGTTGTCAGTTCTCAGTGATGTGAAGCTGAGTGTTTTTGATCTTCTAGGACACGAAATAGCGGTGTTGGTGAACGAGAGAAAACCCGCCGGTACCTATCAGGTAACGTGGAATGCATCCCACCTGGCGAGCGGCATGTACATCTGCAGGCTGTCTGCAGGCGGTGCCTTTCTTACGCGAAAGCTGTTATTGATCAAGTAGCTATGACGTCAAAACGCCTCATACGGTCTCTTCTTGTCGCCTCGACGGTCGCTCTCGCTTGCGTTGCCGCGCGTGCGCAAACATCGTCCATCCACGGAATCGTCTCTGACAGTCTCACCAGTGAACGAATACCGTATGCAAACGTCATCCTTGCCGAGTTGAATCGGGGAACAGCTGCAAACGCGGAGGGTTTCTATCTTATCCCGAATCTCAATGCCGGGACGTATGAACTCTCCGTGAGCTCGGTTGGGTATCGCAAGAAGATACAGACGATCGTAGTCCCCGCCGGGCAAAGCGTGGATATACCGATTCGCCTTGTGCCGCAGGCGATCGAGACCGAAGAGATCGTGGTCAGCGGAACGCGGGGGGGGCGGCTTTCCGAAATCGGCACGAGCATTCACATAATGACCCCCAAGGAAATAACGATCGCCCCGGTGACCGCTCAGGGAGATGTCCTGCAATCCCTGCAAATGCTTCCCGGGTTTGTCTCCACCAGCGATGTAAGTTCCCGCTTCTTTGTTCGCGGCGGGGCGGGAGACCAGAACCTTGTTCTTCTCGACGGAATGAAGATCTACAGTCCGTTCCATGCCCTGGGTGTGTTCAGTGTTTTTGATCCCGATATTATCAAGTCGGTGGAAGTGTACACAGGCGCGTTTCCGGCGGAATTCGGCGGCCGACTCTCTTCGATCGTCAACATCAATTCAAAGGAACCGCGGCTTGACCGATATTCTGCAAAAGCTCATGTGAATTCTCTTTCCTCGAAATTTGAACTGCAAGGACCTGTTTCAAAGGGGATTTCATGGATGGCAAACGGCAGGAAGTCGCTCTTTGCACAGACATTCAAGAGAATCGTGAGAGATGATGTGCCCCTCTCGTTCTACGATTTGTACGTAAAGGGTACGGCTCAGCCGGGGGGGAATATGAAGATTGACGTCGCGTATCTCACGGCCGTCGACGACCTTAACTACGAACCCGCTTAACCCGGATTATCTCTGGCAGGGGAAGGCGTTCTCTGCATCCGTCTCGGACCTCCTCGGGAACAAGGTGTTCATCCGAATCAACGCATACTACACGGCGTTCACCGCAGAGCGGGTGAGCGACCCTTTCCTGAATCAACCGCCGACGTCAACGTCGATCAAAGATAACGGCCTACGCGTGAGTGCCACTGCCTATGTGGGCACCGATGATCTTGTTCAATTCGGATTCGAATCAAGCTTTCCAGCCCTTGAATATCAGCTGGTGAACACGGTGGGAACACCTCTCACGCTCAAGGAGACGATCCCGTCAATCTACCTCTGGGCGCAATATCAGGGTAAGGCCGGCGATTTCCAGTACACCGTCGGATTCCACAGCGAACTGACCGACCTCTATTACAGGGGGAATGGCGAGGGAATATTTCAGCCTCGTATCAGCGTGAGCTATCTCTACGCCGGAAACTGGAGGTTGAAGATGTCATACGGCCATGTTCGGCAGTCGGTGATGACCGTGAGCAACGAAGACGACATCGTACCCGCATTTGAAGGGTGGATCGCAATACCGGCGAAACTTCCTGCTCAAACCGCCGACCATTTTGTCGCAGGAATTGAGGGAAACCTCTCCGAAAACATCTCCCTCACCGCGGAGGCCTACTACAAATATTATGGAACGTTGCTGGCCTACAACCGGGGAAAAATTGATGCGGCCGATCCCGATTATTTTCCGGGGACTGGCAGATCGTACGGCACGGAAATTCTTCTCAGGGCAAAGTATATGTTCATCGATTTTTACGGAGCGTACACCCTCAGTTGGGCCAGACTGAATAACAAGGGATTGTCGTACTATCCGCGCTATGACCGCCGGCACCATCTCAACGGACTGGTCTCTGCCGAACTGCTGAAGAGTTTCAATGTCTCGCTTCGTTGGGAGTATGGCTCGGGATTCCCTTACACGCCTACAATCGGTTTCTTTGATCGGCTGATGCTTCATACTCCAATCCCGGCCGATTTCGAATATGAAGCGGGGGATCCATATACCCTTTTGGGAGCAAAGAACGCGGGGCGCCTGCCTCCCTACCATCGGCTCGATTTGAGCCTTACATACCACGTCACCTTCTGGGGCATTCAAGCCTCAGCTGGAGTGAACCTCATCAATCTCTACAGCAGCAAGAACATGTTCTACTATGACCGGACCACCGGCAGCCGTGTGAACATGATCCCGTTTTTCCCATCGGTCGGACTTACGCTGGAGTATTGACCGCGTTCGTTGTAGCAATCCTGGGATTGAGCAACGGTCGAGGGCTTGTAGGCGTTCGTTTCTGACGGACGCGGGAAGATCGGCTCCTCTGGCATGTGTTCCACGCCATCGGTTGAAAACCCTGCCTGCGTTCCGACCATTTCGATTGCGACGAAGCTTATCGCATTCACTTCGGCAGGCAGGCGACGGCTAACAGGCCCGCAGCGGACCACAATCCCGCTTTGCGGGATTGAGCAACAGTTGAGGGCTTGTAGGCGTTCGTTTCTGACGGACGCGGGAAGATCGGCTCCTCTGGCATGCGTTCCACGCCATCGGTTGAAAACCCTGCCTGCGTGCCGACCATTTCGCTTGCGACGAAGCTTGTCGCATTCACTTCGGCAGGCAGGCGACGGCTAACAAGCCCGCAGCGGATCACAATCCCGCTTTGCGGGATTGAGCAACAGTTGAGGGCCTGTAGGCGTCCGTTTCTGACGGACGCGGGGAAACAGGAGACAGGAATTTCGCCACACAATTCTGCTGCGCGGAATTTTGACAAATCCGCGTAATCCCCGTCTGCCTCTGAGAAACGACTCTGGCGGGCAGGTGTCTTCACTCCGCGTAATCCGCGTTCCGTTTACTTCTGTTTCAAAATTGCTTATCTTTTTCGAATACCAGACCACAGGAGGCCCGATGACGGGGCAGTCGGACGAACAAAAACTGGCCGAATTTGAGGCGCGGATTGCAGCCGGGGACAGGGTTGAGCCAGGAGACTGGATGCCGGATGAATACCGCCAAAACCTTATTCGGATGATTGGCCAGCATGCTCACAGCGAAATTGTCGGTCAGTTGCCGGAAGGGAAATGGATTCCCTATGCGCCCGGGTTTCGCCGCAAGCTTATTCTTCTTGCGAAGGTGCAGGATGAGGCAGGGCACGGCCAGCTCCTGTACCGGGCAGCGGAGACACTCGGAAAATCCCGGGAAAATATGATGGACGAGCTCCTTGCGGGGAAAGCCAAATACTCGAATGTCTTCAACTATCCTACGCCGACATGGGCCGACGTTGGGGTTATCGGTTGGCTGGTCGATACTGCCGCAGTCATTAACCAGACAATGCTTGCTCAAGGCTCCTACGGGCCGTACGCCAGGGCCATGAAGCGCATCTGCTACGAGGAATCCTTTCACATCAAACAGGGCTACGACGCCGTTGTGGCTCTGACAAAAGGGACGCCGGGACAGCGCGCAATGGCCCAGGACGCGGTCAACCGTTGGTGGTATCCCACACTCATGATGTCGGGGCCGCCCGACAGCATGTCCGACCACACAGCCCGCGCCATGCGCTGGCGCATCAAAACGAAAACCAACGACCAGGTTCGTCAGGAATTCGTCGACCACATTGTTCCCCAGATCCGCGCAATTGGCCTTGAAGTCCCCGATCGCAACTGCGCATATGATGAGAAGTCGGGCCATTACCGCTTCACCGCCCCGGATTGGAACGAACTCAGGCGGGTCGTCAATGGAGACGGTCCGATGAACAAAGAGCGGCTTGAGGCGCGCAAGAAGGCGCACGACGATGGCCGCTGGGTCCGAGAGGCCCTTGCGACGAAGGGTAGATCGGTATCATGAGCGACACCCAATGGGAAACATATGAGGTCTTCCATCAGTCGAGGCGCGGAAAGCCGCACGAACACGTCGGCTCTGTCCACGCGCCCGATCCCGAAATGGCCCTTCAGATGGCGCGGGATCAGTTCGCACGCCGACTCGAATGCGTGAGCCTTTGGGTCGTCCGCACGAAGGATGTCACGGGAACGGATTATCAGGATCCCGATTTCTTTTCCCGTTCATTTGACAAGAGCTATCGCGATCCCAAGGGCTTCAACGCTCCCGCCAAAATAGAGCCCGACACTCCGTGATCTTCGTGTATCCTTTGTGCTCTTCGTGTAATGCTTTGAAGCTTAAATGACCGGTATCTCTCCAAATATTCCCCGTGACCCATTGCTGAAGCTTCTCGTCGCTCTTGCCGACGACGAGCTCATCCTCGGTCACCGCGATTCCGAATGGACGGGTCACGCACCGATTCTCGAGGAAGACATCGCCTTCTCCAATATAGCCCAGGATGAGATAGGCCATTCTCTCGCTCTTTTCACATTTTATTCAGAACTCACCGGCAAATCCCCTGACAGCATGGTCTTTGAACGCCCTTGGAAGGACTTTGCCTGTTGCCGGTTTGTAGCCTACCCGAAGGGAGATTTCGCCTACACGGTAGTGCGGCAGTATCTTTTCGATGAGGCTGAACAGGTACGGATGAATTCCCTTCTGGATAGTTCATTCGAGCCGATACGCGGCCTGGCAACAAAAATCCTGGCCGAGGAAGCATATCATCTGATGCACAGCAAGGGACTGGTCGTCCGCCTGGGCGATGCAACGGAGGAGAGCCACAGGAGGATGCAGCAGGCGGTAACGGACGCTTTTCCACAGGCTCTTGGGATGTTCGAAACTCTGAACGGCGAAGCCGATCTTGTGAAGGCCGGAGTCGTCAAACCGAGCGATGTTCTGCTTCAACAGTGGCTGGAACGTGTCGTGCCCACTCTCACCGATTCAACCCTGAAAACCGAAGCCCGTCGATCAGACGGAACCTGGAACATTCAGTGCAAACCGGATCATGGCGGAAGAGTTGGCAACCATGGCGAACACCTGAAGCAGCTGGTGTCCGATCTGCAGAGTGTCTACCGGACCGCTCCGGGGGCAGGGTGGTAGCTCCCAACGACGAAAGGGGGATTTCATGGATACCGTGATACTTGCTGTTATTATTGTGATTGCGCTCTTCCTGCTGGGGGTCAGAATCATTCGTCCGACTCACAGGGGACTCGTGGAGCGCCTGGGAAAATACAGGAGATTTGCCTCTCCGGGCTTCCAGTGGATTATTCCTCTTATTGATCGGCTGTATCAAGTGGATGTCACCGAGCAAATGGTGGATGCGGAACCGCAGGAAATCATTACCAACGATAATCTGAATGCCCGCGTCGATGCGCAGGTTTACTTCAAAGTGACGATCGATGAGGAGAGTGTCAAATCATCGCAATACAACGTCTACAATTATCAGAGGCAGATCGTCAGCCTGGCCCGAACGACGCTGAGAAACATCATTGGAACAATGACGCTCAAGTCGGCGAACAGCGAGCGCGGCAGAATCAATACCGAGCTTCAGAAGACTCTTCGCCAGGAAACGGGAAGCTGGGGAATTGAAATCGTGAGGACCGAGCTGAAGGAGATTGATCCTCCGCGGGACGTGCAGGAAACGATGAACAAGGTTGTGAAGGCGGAGAATGAAAAGATCGCGGCGGTCGACTTTGCGACGGCCGCCGAAACCTCCGCCGACGGCGAGAAACGAGCCGAAATCAAGAAAGCGGAGGGGATTAAACAGGCGAAAATCCTCGCGGCGGAAGGCGAGGCAGAGGCAATCCGGTTGGTGAACGAGGCGGCCGACAAGTATTTCATCGGGAACGCGCAGGTATTGAGACGGCTTGAAATGGTGGAAAAGGCTTTCGCCGATAACGCCAAAGTCGTCATTCCGGCCGGTACGGAACTTGTCAATGTTGTCGGAGACCTGGCGGGGATCCTCCCGTTGAAGAAGGAGAAGAAGTAGACTGGCTTTCCGCGCTAGAACTGGATTCATCAAAGAAGAAACGGAATTGCCCGCGGAGAAAACGGAATTACCCCGCGGAGAAAACGGAATTGCCCCGACCTTTAGGTCGGGGTAAAGGAACACAAAATTCTGAAGGGCTTTAGCCCTTTCCTTCATTGAGAGGCTTCTGGACTAAAAGCTAAGATGATCGGCGAAAACAAATCCAAGGAAGTGTGGAAAGCCCTGGCAGAGGTCAAGGATCCCGAGATTCCCGTCTTATCACTCGTTGACCTTGGGGTGATTCGGGAAGCAAAGATGGACGGAGAATGTGTTGTCGTTACGATGACTCCGACCTTCGCCGGGTGCCCAGCCATGGAGCAGATGAAGAGGGATGTCCTTGACGTATTGCGCAGCAAGGGATTCCCGAACGCCAGGGTCGAAACAATTCTTTCCTCCTCTTGGTCGACGGACAGCATTGGAGTGGCTGCAAAGGAAAAGCTGCGTGCGTTCGGCATTGCGCCGCCCCCAAAGAAGCTGGAATCGCTTGAGGCAACGCTGACACAACCGGTTGCGTGCCCTTTCTGCCATTCGACTGAGACGAAACTCGAGAGTTCATTTGGCGCTACTCTCTGCAAGCAGATCTACTATTGCAGTCATTGCAGTCAGTCGTTTGAACGATTCAAACCGCTCTAGCACTTATGCCCGAAACCAGGCTCATAACGATGTCGCTGGACAAGCCCGATGTGGAGGGTATCAAAGACGCGGCGGAGGTCATACGAAAAGGCGGGCTGGTTGCTTTTCCCACTGAGACGGTCTACGGGTTGGGGGCAGATGCGTTGAACGCGGAGGCAGTGAAGAGAGTCTTCGATGCCAAGGGGAGACCTCCCGATAACCCCCTCATTGTGCATATTGCCGACCACCACCAGTTGATAGACCTCGCCGATGAGGTCCCTGAGAAGGGCCAAAGACTGGCGAAAGAGTTCTGGCCGGGCCCCTTGACGCTCGTCGTGAAGCGAACCTTTCTTGTCCCCGATATCGTCACGGCGGGCCTCGAAACGGTTGGAATCAGAATGCCCGATCACCCTGTGGCACTTGCACTCATCATGGAGTTTGGAGGCGGAATCGTCGGTCCCAGCGCCAATCTCTCGGGAAGACCAAGTCCAACCAGTGCGCAGCATGTTATGGAGGATTTGAAGGGGAGGGTGGATGTTGTCCTGAACGCCGGGCCTGCGGAAATCGGGATTGAATCGACAGTACTTGATGTGACGGTCGATCCGCCTGTCATCCTCCGCCCGGGCGGTCTGCACAAAGAAAGCATCGAGGATATCGTTGGACCGGTTCGCGCAGCTGCGGACGAGGAGCTGCTGAAACGGTCGCCGGGGACAAGGCACAGACACTACGCTCCCCGGGCCCGGGTTGTTCTCGTCGGCGAAGGGAATGCGCAGGAACTGATGAGCTTCCTTCAGGAATTTCGTCAGCAGGGGAAGTCGGTCGGTTGCATCGTCCATTCTCACGAGCTTTCGAAGGTTGAATCGGGAGATTTCTTCAGGGTTTTGCCGTCTCCGATCGATTTTTATGCCCGTTATCTGTTTCGAACGCTGCGCGAACTTGATCAGGGCGGGGCACATGTTATTCTTGTTGAACAGGTTGCCGAGGGCGGCCTGGGCAGTGCGGTGATGGATCGCCTGCGAAGAGCTTCCGAACTCGAATGAGGGGAAAGGGCACATGACACACCATCGACATCTTGATTCACTGGAGTCGTTCGCAAAACTCGATTTCATGCGAAAAGAACGGACGGGAATTCCGGAAGCGATCTTTGCAGAGGGGAAGAACCCGGACCAGATTCTTGATCTTGCAAAAGCGCTCGCTGAGCGATCCGGTGTTGCACTGGCAACCCGCGTCTCTCCGGACATTGCCGAAATGATTGAAAGGAAGTTAAAGGGTGAATTCAGGGTCGAGTACCATCGCGTCGGCAGAGCCTTGGTCATTGCAAGGAATGGTGCTGAACATGGGCCGACCGGCGGAGTTATTGCCGTTCTCGCAGCAGGCACTTCGGACCTCCCTGTCGCTGAAGAGGCAAGGGTGACCGCCGAGATGATGGGGTGTAAGGTCCTTACCTTCTATGATGTCGGCGTGGCAGGAATTCATCGGCTCGTCAATCCGCTGGAGCTGATTCACAAGGAAGAGGCTTCGGCAGTCGTCGCTGTGGCCGGAATGGAGGGTGCCCTCCCAACGGTGGTTCGCGGGCTCATTTCCGTTCCTGTTATCGGGGTCCCGACGAGCGTCGGGTACGGGTATGGCGGAAAGGGCGAGGCTGCCCTGATGACAATGCTGCAATCGTGTGCGCCGGGGCTGACGGTCGTCAACATCGACAACGGGTTTGGTGCTGGTGCAACCGCGGCCCTCATTGCTAATCGCGTGGCTGAGGCGAAGAACAATGCACGGAAATGAGGGCGGAAAAAAACTCTTTAGATTAAAC